>Ga0079996_111199_pt1 | contig 13376 bp, 14 predicted proteins | sample PerSpoAPS_AMetaG_FD_69199 | JGI IMG/M metagenome (GOLD analysis project Ga0079996, IMG submission 69199) | Thermal spring microbial communities from Yellowstone National Park, Wyoming, USA - Perpetual Spouter A (PS_A) MetaG (SPADES assembly)... | ecosystem: Environmental > Aquatic > Thermal... | reverse complement strand
CCTGGACGAAGAAGGCCGCCAGCCCCACGAACCAGATCCACCAGGGCAGGATGGCCAGCAGCTGATCCCGCTGGGAGAGGGGAGCCGGGGAGGGCGCGCCGGACATCGGTTCGGTGGACATGGGGAATCCTCCTTCAGAGTGGAATCGACCGGCCCGAGGCGATGCGCCCCATTTCCATCGGGGGGTGTGTCCCAAAATCGCAGGACAACTGCTTGCAGTTGTCCTACAAAGCGGCCAGCCCAACAAAATTGGGACACACCCCATGGCGCCATCGGGGCGCATCACCCCGCTTGTTTTCCGAGATGACGAAGGCGCCCCATGCAACGGAGAGGCGGGCCGTTGCAGGGCTTTCCAGTTTTTCATGGCTGTGGGCCGATGAGCAAGATTATTGATCTTCGCTTTTTCAAAGTAACAATCACCACTCCAAGCCGGTATATCGGAAGCAGGAAAGCAACAAGGCAGTCTCCGCTCCCATTCGTTCCAGCGAAGCGCTGACCGCTTCCCGGAGATGGTCGATCCCTTCCGGCAAGAAATTGGCCAGGTCGCCATATTTGCTATGATTCCAGACCATTTCGACCGGGTTCAGCTCCGGCGCATAAGCAGGCAACCAGACGACTTCCATCCAGTCCGGATGTTGCTCCTGGAGAAGCCGAATCGCTTTCCGATGGGCGCTGTGCCGATCCAGGACCAGGATGAATTTCTTCCTCACATGCCGATGCACCAGGCCCAGGAAGGCGATCACAGCATCAAAACGTATGTTCTGTTGATGAATCTGAAAGAACAGACGGGGCCGATGCCGCACAGGGGAAAAACAGATCCCAGCCATCCCGGAGAGCCGGTCGTGCCGATCCCCACTGTGTTGCACGGGGGTCTCCCCTTTCGGCGCCCATGTCCGGCGAACCAATGGTTGCAGCCGATCGCCCCTCTCGTCTATAAACAGGATCGGCCAGCCGTTCTCCCTGGCCTTTTTTTCACCTCTTCCCACGTCTGGGCACGCCAGATTCGGATGGCCGCTTCGTCCCGCTCCCGGGCCCGTCGCTGGGGCTTCTGGGGGCTCCATCCCATCTCCCGGAGCAGATACCAGACCCGACCCGGATGGTATGACACGCCAAACTCCCGCTGGATCACCTGGGCGACCCGGCGAAGGGTCCACAAATCCGTGGGGAATCCGGCCGCTCGGGCCCCTTGCCGCAGAATCTCCGCCAGACGCTGTTTCTGGTCCGCCGTCAGGCGAGGGGGACGGCCGGGATGGGGTTTGGCGCGCAGCCCTTCCACCCCTTGCTCCTGGAGCACTTTTTTCCAACGAGAAACCGAGGTCGGGGAGACGCCGACCAGACGACTCACTTCCCGGACGCCTTTGCCGGCCTGGAGCATCCGAACGGCGATCATCCGCCGCATCTCCAGCGCTTCTGCACTCCCTTTGGGCCGCATCCTCCCATCCTCCCTACCTGTGATAGGTAGGATATATTCTTAGGAGTTACGCAGTTGGATGGAGAACATAGAGGGGATAAGCCAGGTAACAGCGGATGGCCTCCCGGATGATGGCCGTTTTGGCCTCATACCAGCTCACCCCTGTCCGCAACCGATAGACCTCCAGCCGCAAAAAGGCCCGCAAGGCCAAAAGCAAATGGCGCAGAATGGAGACGGCTTTTCGCACTTGCGCTCGCTCTACCCCACAACATTGCTTCAACGCCCGATGATACACTTCGATCCCCCATCCCTTTCCCTCCAACTCCTTTCGTTTCTCCTCGGTCATCCCCAGGTCATTGGTCGCCCAGTATTCCGCGTCCCCTTCTTTAGAGACCGTCCGAAACACCCGGACGAACCCAAAGCCCCTCAGATGCACAACCCTCCCCTCCGGAGGAATTTCAATTTCACAAATCGGCCGATTCCCCTGTCCATCTGGATTCACCAGACGATTGCTTTTCAGTCGGGTCAGGAAAAACCAGCCGAAGGAGGCGATGAGCTTCAGATTCTCCAAAGACGAATACCAACTATCCATCAACACGTAATCGGGCGCAAAACCCCGCTCCTGAGCTTTCCGCAGCATATCTTGAAAGTGTTCGTTTTTGGTTTTCCCTCCCTGGGGCTTGTCATACACCCGAAATTCACAGGGAATGAGGGACTTCCCCTCTGTCCAGAGCAAAGTCAAAAGAGCAATCCCTTTGACCACCCGCTGATGCTTGCCGCTCCAATGATACGTCACCAGATCCATCTTCTGCGCATAAGGCTTATCCAAGGTTGTGTCGTCCAGAACCAAAAGCCCCTTCCGAAGATCCACAAAGGCCTTCGCCTCCTGCCACAACGCCTCCGTGTCGGGGGGCTGTCTTTGGAGCAGGCGGGTGAAGGCATCATGGGCCGGGGCGTTCTCCCCTTCGGGTGCACATCGGGCCGCCTCGGTGCAGGTGAAGACCCTCTGAGCAGCGATGAGAAAGTGAATATAATCAAGGTCATCACACTTAGGTGGGTTCATCTTCATCCGCCTCCTCGACTTGACAAGCTTTTGTCTTTGTGTTATACATTATATTGTAAAAAGGTGTTCGCAGTCAACTGCGTAACTCCTAATTCTATACAAAAGATGTCACTATGGCAAGGCGAAGATCAATAAGCCCCGGTCCGCCCTGGCGCTTAGGGCCCTAAAGCCATCCACTACAAACCGGTAGCCCAAAGCCCGTATCAGGTTTATAGCCACGCTCCGAATCACGCTTAATCCCGGCCCAATTCTCCGACCATGCAGCCGGTCTTCGGAAAAATCCACATCTCGCACCCAAAATAGCCTGTTCTCTATCTCCCAGTGCCTACGCAAGGCCTTAAGAGCTTTCTTCGGGTTCAGGTCTTTAACCGCCCCACCGGCCACCCACAAAAACTCCTGCTCTTCCCATGCCCCTTTGTCTTTCACCCTCGTCACTTTACACCTCCTCCTGCGAATCACACCCCAAAATTTGAGCCCAGGCCAACCGTATTCGTGCTCAAGGTATTCCCCAAGTTCCGAGCTTTCCAAAAACCAAATCTCCCTTTCCTCAACCCTACCGTGACCTCGGCTCAATTCCCTAAAATCCGGAGGCCGCTCAAATACCCCGTGGCCCCAAAGCCAAAACCTGACCGCCTCCCCAATCTCCCGTTGATTGGCTTTCAATGGCCCTATATAAGCCCCCCTTTTCAACTATTTTGCGTAAGACTGTCTTGGTCATAAAGCCAGCGTCAATCGTTAAAATTTTGCCTTTTATGGGCATACGTTCCAGGATATGAATGGCTGCTTTGATCTTATCCTGGTCCTCGGCCACAACTTGCTCAAGAACTATCCCCAGCCTATGGCGAAAGGCGGCCACCACCATCAGAGGAACTTCGTAATCCCGCTGGCTTCCCCTCAACACCTTTTCATCTATGCTGATCTGCTCGGAATTTACAGCCTTTAACCAGCGATTAAAGATCTCAAGGAGCAAGAAAGCGTCTAAACGGCAAAGTAAAGTTCTAAAGGTTTCCAAGGCCGGAATCCGGTTGCGGTGGAATGGAAGATGCATGGTGATGAGGTCGGAATGGGCTTTGACCCAAAGCCATATCCCTCTTAGGGAACTCTGGCCGTTTAGGGCAGCTAAGATTATGGCCGTAATTAGGCTTGTAAGGGGGTATCGGCGGCCATATTTGCTCCTGGGATCAGGTATCTGGGCTAACATCTCAAGTAGACTTTGCCCGGAATGAACCGGTTCCATAGCCCCACCTCCTCATTCGCTTCACCGGGAAGCGGCCTGGCCGCCGTCATCCCAAGCGGCTCCATGGCTCTACTTCTCTCATCTCGTCCGCTTCACGCCCTCTTCGGGAAGGGCAGCGCCCCAGCAGAGCGCTCCATCGCTCTACCTCCTCGTTAGCTTCAGCCCAATAATACCCAACTCTCAAAAAACTGGAAAGCCCTGGCCGGCCACCAAGCCTGCTTGACAATTGTAATCTTCTTGCATATGATGGGATCAAAGCATCCCGGAAAGGAGGGTCGGATGGTGAGCGTGCCGTCCCGCCTGTGGTCGTCTCGACCGCGGTGGGGCGGAGCGCCCGAGTTGCGGTTTTCCGTCGGACGGAGAAGGTCAATCGGGATCCCGGAAGGCTTTCGGCGGAAGGGCGGAGTTGCCACGCCGGGAGATTTCCTTTGATGATCCACGCCGAATTCATGTCCGAACCTCTCCTCGCAAACGCGTTCTGCGATTCGACGCTTGTCGTCCGTCTTGCGGGACTCGGGAGCAAAGCGCGACGAGAGGAGGCGAAGCCATGCAGGACCAGAGTCATCCGCCGGTTGACTGGTCGGCCGTCGCCTGGGTCAACGGGCTTCGCTACCTGGTAGCCACCGTGCTGGTCGGGCTTTTCGGCCTTGTTCTGAGCGGCAATCTCACGGATGGCCTGAACTGGGCCCTTATAGCCCTCGTCTTCTACGGGCTCAACCTGGCGCTTCTGCTGACCCTGCGCTTAAAGTATGTTGAGCTGTTCCAGAGGTTCGTTAACGGCTTTAACCGGGCGATCGACCGGGGCTTTCGCTCCTTCCTCTCCTTTGAGGGCGGCCCCATCGTGGCCGCCTTCAGGTTCATGGGCTTCTTGCTCCTCCTTGTGTTCTATATTCTTTTTGTGATTCTGGGGGTGGCTCCTGCCTTCGCACATCCCATCCTTTACGTTCTGAAGCGCGCGGGGCTTTTGTCCCGCCTGCCCGAGGGGTTTCCCCTCTTTGTCTGGTCGTTTTTCCTGATGGTTGAAGCCGGAGAGGCCCCGCCCCAAGCGGAGCCGGCGGCTCCGGCAACTCGGGCCGCCGCGGGCGAGAAGATCAAGGCCATCGCCACGAGGCCAACGCAGGATTGTGCATTTTTGGTGACGGAATCCGGGGAGGTCTACGCCTGGGGACGCAATGAGAGGGGCATACTGGGTTTAGGCGATGAGCAGAATCGCCCTATGCCGACGAAGGTGCCGGGCCTGGCAGGGATCAAGGCTATCGCCGCAGGAAATTGGCATTTCCTTGCCCTGACCGAGTCCGGGGAGGTCTATGGATGGGGGGATAATCGCTTCGGCCAATTAGGTCTAGGGGATACGGAAAACCGTCTTATGCCGGCGAAGGTGCCGGGCCTGGCAGGGATCAAGGCCATCGCCGCGGGAGTTTGGCATTCCCTTGCCCTGACCGAATCCGGGGAGATCTATGGATGGGGGGATAATCGCTTCGGCCAATTAGGTCTAGGGGATACGGAAAACCGTCTTATGCCGGCGAAGGTGTCGGGCCTTGCGGGGGTCAAGGCCATCGCTACAGGATATTGGTATTCCCTTGCCCTGACCGAATCCGGAGAGGTCTACAAATGGGGATATGCGGAGGAGGTTGATGAATGGGGGCTTGGAGAATTTAAGCTGCCCGTGAAGGTGCCAGGACTTGCGGGGATCAAGGCCATCGCCACAGGAACAGGACCGGAGAGATGCTGTTTTGCCGTGACCGAGTCCGGAGAGGTCTATGCGTGGGGGGAGAACGAAACAGGCCTATTGGGTTTAGGAGACCGGGAGAAGCGTCTTACGCCGACCAAGGTGCCGGGCCTTGTAGGGGTCAAAGCCGTCTTCCCGGGTTCCAGGTGGTGCTTTGCCGTGACCGAGTCCGGGGAGATCTATATATGGGGGGATGGGAAGAGCGCAGCGGACCTATTGGGTTTAGGAGATCGAGAGAAGTGTCTTACGCCGACCAAGGTCCCAGGCCTTGCGAGGGTCAAATCCATTGCCGAGGGGGAGGGGTTCATCCTTGCACTGACCGAATCTGGAGAAATCTATATATGGGGAAGGTTTATATGGGCGGGAGAGCTGGTCAAACCCGACGATTGGTCCTGCTATACTAAGCCGACCAAGCTGCCTTATTTGCCGTTAGTGTAGAAAGGTTGGTTTCCGGACAAAGGCTCAGGCGGCGCAAGAGAACGCGTTCTGCGATTCGATGCTTGTCGTCCGTCCTGCAGGATTGGGAAGCAAAGCGTAACGAGAGGAGGCGAAGCCATGCAGGATCAGAGCCATCCGCCGGTTGACTGGTCGGCCGTCGCCTGGGTCAACGGGCTTCGCTACCTGATAGCCACCGTGCTGGTCGGGCTTTTCGGCCTTGTTCTGAGCGGCAATCTCAGGGATGGCCTGAACTGGGCCCTCATGGCCCTCGTCTTCTACGGGCTCAACCTGGCGCTTCTGCTGGCCCTGCGCCTAACGTATGTCGAGCTGTCCCAGAGGTTCGTTAACGCCTTAAACCGGGCAATGGACCGGAGCTTTCGCTCCCTCCTCTCCTTTGAGGGCGGCATCATCGCGACCGCCTTCAGGTTCATGGGCTTCATGCTCCTCTTTGTGTTCTATATGCTTTTTGTGATTCTGACTGTGGCTCCCGCCGTCGCCCATCCTGTCCTTTACGTTCTGAAGCGCGCAGGGCTTTTGTCCAGCCTGCCCGAGGGGTTTCCCCTCTTTAGCCGGTCGTTTTACGTGCTGGTTGCAGCCGGGGAGGCCCCGCCCCAAGCGGAGCCGGCGGCTCCGGCAATCCGAGCGGTTGTGCCGGGCAACTATCATGCCTTTGCCCTGACCGAATCCGGGGAGCTCTACGCATGGGGACCTATGGGCGGCGTGTTGGGCCTGGGAGATGATCGGAATTATCTCAGGCCGACCAAGGTGCCGGGCCTTTCAAACATCAAGGCTATTTTCTTGGACTCCGGCTTTCTCGATCACTACACCTTCGCTCTGACGGAATCCGGCGAGGTCTACGCGTGGGGGGGCAATGAGAAAGGCCAGTTGGGTTTGGGAGACGCAAAGGATCGTCGCAGGCCGACGAAGGTGCCGGGCCTTGCGAGGGTCAAATCCATCGCCGTGGGCGGGGGTCTCATCTTCGCCCTCGCCCTGACGGAGTCCGGCGAGGTCTACGCATGGGGGCAGAATGAGAGGGGCCAGTTGGGCTTGGGGGATAGAGAGGACCGCCTGACCCCGACGAAGGTGCCGGGCCTGACGGGGATCAAAGCCGTCGCCGCAGGACACTCCCACTCGCTTGCTCTCACGGAGTCCGGGGAAGTCTACGCGTGGGGGCGGAATGACAAGGGCCAGTTGGGCTTGGGGGACACGGAGGACCGCCTGACCCCGACGAAAGTGCCGGGCCTGGCAGGAGTCAAAGCCATCGCCACAGGAGCAATTGGGTCAGACAGCTCCTTTGCTCTGACGGAATCCGGGGAAGTCTACGCATGGGGCGAGAATAACGATGGCCAGTTGGGGCTGGGAGACAGGGAAAACCGCCTTATGCCGACGAAGGTGCCGGGCCTTGCGGGAGTCAGAGCCATCTTTGTAAGCGACTCTTACGGTTTTGCCCTGACCGAATCCGGAGAGGCCTACGCATGGGGGGAAAATGGGCTTGGCAACTTAGGCCTGGGGGACAGGGAGGATCGCCTGACCCCCACGAAGGTGCCGGGCCTGGCAGGAGTCAAAGCCATCGCCATAGGATTCTCTTACTCGCTTGCTCTCACGGAGTCCGGGGAAGTCTACGCGTGGGGGCGAAATGACAAGGGCCAGTTGGGTCTGGGGAACACGGAGGATCGTCTGACCCCCACGAAGGTGCCGGGCCTGGCAGGGATCAAAGCCGTCGCCGCGCGATATTACCAGTCCTTTGCCCTGACGGAGTCCGGGGAAGTCTACGCGTGGGGGCGAAATGACAAGGGCCAGTTGGGTCTGGGGGACACGGAAAATCGCCTCACACCGACGAGGATGCCGTTCTGAGCAAAGGCGCAAGCGGCGCGCTTCATCCATGGCCGGCCCGGGGATCCTCCGGGTTGACGGCCGCCCCGGCTTGCGCCGCATTGCAGGGCGAGAAAACCGGCCAGGCGGATGCCGGCCGGAGATTAAATCCCAAGATGAGGAGGCAAGCCATGCCCGGGCTGGAGCGCCCTCGTCCTTCCGAAAGCGGGCCCAATCCCGAGCGGGAGAACCTCCAACCATGCGCCAAGTGCAAGGGGAGCGGGAAGATTTATGAGAACGGGCAGGAGAAGATCTGCGACGCCTGCGGTGGGACAGGCTACTATCGTCGCCGGTAGCAACTCGCCCCCTTGCCCGTTCGGTGACGAAGGACGGAAGCGATCCTCATACTGAGCTTCAGAAGCGGTTCGGACACCGCCATTATTTGGGACCGGTTACAGCCCACCTCGGCCGGCTTCCGAGAGTGGCTTCAGGTCGCTTGTGGGGTTTCAATTCGGGGTTGATCCGGCTCCGTTTGGGCGAGTGTTCGAGCTTCTTTCCGAAGGTCATCCATAAGGCTGCCATGATCGCTGGACATACTAAACAGGACACTATGACTTCCCCGGAAAGCATCATGCGGAGGCGAGCGATGCGACGCCTGAATCTGGTTCGGGTCTGTCTCGTCCTGGCTCTATTTACAGGGACCGGTTGCGCAGGGGCAGGGCCATCCCCCTCCCCGGCAGCCCCGAAGCCCTCTCCCACCGTTGTCCCTTCCCCGACGCCTTCTCCCATCCCGACCCCACGGCCCGCCTCAAGCCCGGTGATCACTCCCGAAAATGCCTCCCATCTCGACCAATTCTTCATATTTAATGGGTATAGTATCTTTGCTTTTAACCCGAAAAATGATATTATTGCAGTATCAAGTGGCTGGAAGATTGATATTTATAGTTTAAAACCAAGCGGGTCGGAAGGTGGCAAAATCAGCCCTATCCGCTCTATCCCACTGGGCGAGCCGATAAGCGCCATGGTTTTTTCGCCATTTGGACATCAGCTGGCTGCTTGGTCTGAAGATCATTTCTTGATTTTTTCTACAGAAAACTGGGAACTTGAGGCATCAGGATCATTAAAAGGATATCTTGAGCGTATAATATCTGTAGAGTTTGACGGTTATGGAAATGTGTATACTGTAGATGAAGCACATTCCATCGGTTACGAATTAATCCTGCGGGATATAGAGTTGAAGGGTAGGATGATGCATCCTCCTGTGAAGCTAAGCAGCCTTATAGAACGTGTGGCTTCCTGGGAATCGGAGCTGGCCATCGGTCTTAATGATAGAACGCTAGTTCGGCTGAGTCGCTGGGGAGTGGAAATCAACAAGCCGCTAAAAATCTTATGGGTCAAGGAAGGACGTTCCGGGAAGGTTTCCGCGTTAGCGTTTTCTCCCGATGGGAATCTGCTGGCCGCAGGATATGAAGACATGAGGGTGGTTCTATATGATGCGCAAACAGGAGAACCGATCCGGGTTCTAAGGGGACATACGGGGGGGGTATATGACGTGGCCTTTTCCCCGGATGGGCGGCTGCTGGCCTCGGGAGCCGGCGATGGCACGATGCTGTGGGATGTTGAAACAGGAGCGCGAGTGCACACCCTGGAGGGCTCCGCATACAAAGTGGCCTTTTCTCCGGATGGACGGCTGCTGGCCACAAAGGATGGCGCGAGGGTAATCCTGTGGGGCGTTCGGTAGGATGGCGGAATAGGATAACCCATTCTACGGTGTGTCCGGTATTGCCGGAGGCTGCGGCCGGGGACAACGGACGGCCTTCCGGATTTTCCGGCTGCAGGCCCTGATAGGGACCTCTATTCGTCGGGGCTGGGAGCGCCGGTTCTGAGGCGGCCTGATCCGATCGCATGGAGCGGGCCATGCAGACGCGGGAGATCTACGGGCTGATCGGCGCGATCTTCGGGATGACAGGCCTGTTTTTGCTCATCCTGTGGATCGGCGATTTCGTCCCCTTTGTGCGCTTCAGCCTGGCTTTGTTGTTGCTGGGATCAGGAACCTGGGCGATTGGGGTGGCCGCCGACGTGCGCTGGGGGGAGATCCTTGCTCGGCTCCGCCAAGCCCTTAGCCAGGCCCTGGCCGGGCTCATGCCTGTGCCCTCCGCGCCGCTCGCCTCGCCTTGGGGCTGTCCCTCGTGCAGATACCCCGTCGAAGCGGGTTGGCGTTTCTGCCTTCGCTGCGGGCAGCCCCTGGAGTGGAAGGCTTGCCCCCGCTGCGGCCGAACGCAGCTGGGGATAGGGGAGTTCTGCGCTTTCTGCGGCGCCTTGCTGAAGGAAGAAACTTAATCCGTTCCGTGGGGCAGGCCGATTCTTCGGAACGGCCAATGCCGAGGGTGTTGATAGGGTCCTCGCGCGGCAGGCTCCGGATTGCCGTAGGAAAATACGAGGCGCATGCCATATGGGCAACCTCCACGGCGCTCTCGCCGTGACGGGCTTGCAGACCGGAGCCTCTGGAGCTTCAGGGGGGTAGCCATGAACTGCCCGAAGTGCGGTCGAGAGAATCCCTTGACCGCCCAGTTCTGTGTGTTCTGCGGGACGGCTCTGGCCGCCGGGACGTCTTCCGCCTCCCCGCCCGCCTCCCCCGCGGCGCCGCCCCCTGCGCCGGCCTATGGGACCGGCCCATCCCCGGCGGCCTATCCGACGGCGATGCCGGCCTACGCCCCGCCGCCTCCTTTCCCTCCGTTCCTGATGGAGCTGCCTTCCCCGTGGCGGGAGCGTTACGCTATGGCCCACGCTCTGATCCGGACCGGAAATCTCCTGCGCATCCTCGGCCTGGCCCTCGGGGGGGCGCTGAGCCTGTTCCTGATGCTGCCCGTCATCGGTCTGGCCTCCGAAGTGAGCCGGCAGGGCGGCGATGCGACCACAATGGCCATCTGGCTCACGCTGGGGGTCCTGAGCTGGGGAGGGGCGATCGCCGCGGGCCTCTTCGCCCTGGGCACCCTGGTGCGGGCCTCCGGCTATCAGCTGGCCGCCCTGCTCAACCTGGAGGTCCGGAACGCCCCGGAGGAATCCCTGCCGGCCGAGCAGAAGGCCCGCATCCTGAGCGCCGCCGCCCGCCTCGGCCAGGCCTGATCGGCGCGAAAGGAGGAAGGGTTGGGCTTCGGATCGCCGCCGGTTCGAAGGGGCCTTGGGGTCTTCCTCCTCGCCCTGGGGCTGCTGGCCGCCTGCGAGGAGCCCCAGGCGCCCACCTTCTCGTGCTACAGCCGGGTGGGGGGCTGGCAGGAACACTGCCTGAGGTCCCGGCTCCAGAAGGAGCTGGGGCTGGATTCCCGGACCGCGCAGGAGCTGAGCCGTCGGGATCCCGAGGAGGCGGCGGACCTGCTGCTGATGCTGGACTACGGGCGGGCGGTGGACGGGTTCCTGAACCGTGATCGGTGGGTGAACCCCGTCCCGCCGGATCCGCAGACGGCCCGGGAGCTGGAGCGCATCCGGAGGAACCGGGGTCTCCTTCGCGATCTGCGGTGGGCCCTCCGCGGCGCGGAGCAGGCCCTCGGCCCTTACAGTCCATTGGATCTCAGCCTCTTGAAGCCCTTTCTCGATGCGATGGACCGGTTCGAGCAGATGAGGCACCTCGATGTCGCCGTTCGCTCCATCGCGACCAGCCGGGAAGCCTACACCCTCCTGGATCTGTATTTCCGCAAGCGCTACGGGAGCGAGGCGAAGCCGGGGTGCGGGGAGGAGATCCGGAGTCCGGAAGAAGCCTGGGAGTCGCTCCGGTGGGATGAGGACATTGTTTACCGGACGGTGGTCGGGCCGGTGGAAGCCATGCGCCGGGGGTGGGAACGGGAGGGCGGCGGCGGCGAGGAGGACCTCCACGCATGGGCGGAGTTCGCCCTGCAGGCCTACCGGATGACCGCCTGCCCGGAGTCGGAGCAGATCCGTGAGGAGCTGGGGCGGGGGCTTCAGGCGGCGCTGAGTGGGGAGAGGCGGTGAAGGCTCTCCTCCCCAGGCCCCGGCCGTCGGGGGAGGAGCTCGGGATGGCCGGCGAACGGATTCCCCCTGAGGCCACGGCGCGCGGGTGCCCGCGATGCGGGCATTCGCTCCCCCCGGAGGCCCTCTATTGTCCCGGCTGCGGGGAGCGCCTCCGGCCGCCCCGGCCGCGCGGGCCCCGGCGGGCGGCGGGGATCCTGCTCCTGCTCCTTCCGGCCCTCCTGCTGCCTCTGGGCCTGTGGGGATGGCAGCGCCTGCGGGAGGAGGCGGCCCTGGCGCATCTGCAGCCCCTTTCCCCGGAGACGGCGGATCGCCTGGTCGAGGTGCGCCGCATCGGGCAGGGCCGGCCTCAGGCCCTGGCCTTCTCGCCGGACGGCCGCCTGCTGGTCGTGGCCACGGCGGCGGGCGTCGAGCGCTACGCCTTCCCATCCGGGGAGGCGCTTCCGCCTCTGGAAGGCCACACCCGCACGGTCACCGCCGTCGCGTTCTCCCCGGACGGCGCCCTCCTGGCCTCCGCGGGGCGGGACGGAACCATCCGGCTGTGGGCCATGCCGAAGGGCCGCCTCCAGGCCGTCCTGACCGATCCGGAGGGGGCGGTCTTCCGCCTGGCCTTCTCCCCGGAGGGGGGGCTGCTGGCCGCTGGCACCGAAACCGGCGCGGTCCGCCTGTGGGAGCTCCCCAGCGGTCGCCTGCGGGCCTCGCGGTCGGAGCATCGGGGGGTGATCGGCGCCCTGGCCTTCTCCCCGGACGGCCGCCTGCTGGCCGCCGCCGACGAGGCGGGCGCCATCCGCCTCTACGAGATGCCCGCCGCCACTCCCCGAGCCGTCCTGAAAGGCCACCGCGGAGCGGTCCGCAGCCTGGCCTTCTCCCCGGACGGTCGGCGCCTGGCCTCCGTCGGGCTGGATGGATTCCTTCGCCTATGGAGCGTTCGCGAGGGATCCGAGATGGCGGCGGTGGAGCGGCCGATGCCTCTCCTGTGGGTGGCCTTCGCCTCCGACGGCCGGACCCTCCGGGTCCTGGCGGCGGACGGGGCCCTTTCCCAGCACGAGGCGGCCTCCCTGGCCGAAACGGGGACCTTCCGGGATCCGGAGGGGATCCTCTGGACCGCGGCCCAGGCGCCGGATGGGAGCGAGGTGGCCGCGCTGACCCTGGATGACCGGATCCTGATTTACGAGCCGGCCTCCGGGAAGGCGCGCCTTTTCCGCCGGCTGGAGACCCGGCCCGTCCGGTCCCTGGCCGTGGCGCCCCGGCATCCCGAGCTGGCCATCGGCCTGGAGGACGGCGCCCTGGAGCGCTACGCGCTGCGGACCGGGCAGCGGCGGGAGCGCCTCGTTCTGCGCCGCGGGCCGATCACCGCCCTGGCCTTCTCGCCGGACGGCCGCCTGCTGGCCACGGCGGCCGGAGATGGGCGCGTGCAGGTCCGGGAGCTGGCGAGCGGCCGCCTCCTTTCCCTGGAGCCCCTCCCCGGTCGTCCGGAGAGTCTGGCCTTCGCTCCGGATGGGCGCCTTCTGGCGGTGGGAGGCGGCGACTGGACCATTCGTCTGTATGCGCTCCCCTCCGGCCGCGCCCAGGGCGTCCTGACCGGGCATCTGGGGCGCGTCACCGCCCTGGCCTTCTCCCCGGATGGGCGGCTGCTGGCCAGCGGGTCCACCGACGAGACCCTGTGCCTGCATGAGCTGCCGGAGGGACGCCGGCGGCGCTG
>Ga0079996_109393_pt1 | contig 13406 bp, 9 predicted proteins | sample PerSpoAPS_AMetaG_FD_69199 | JGI IMG/M metagenome (GOLD analysis project Ga0079996, IMG submission 69199) | Thermal spring microbial communities from Yellowstone National Park, Wyoming, USA - Perpetual Spouter A (PS_A) MetaG (SPADES assembly)... | ecosystem: Environmental > Aquatic > Thermal... | reverse complement strand
TGTAAAAGAGTTGGTGTGAATTGAACCTGTGAGGGATTGAAACCGGTTTTATCACGACGGGCAAGTTCAATTTTCGTGTGAATTGAACCTGTGAGGGATTGAAACCGGTAAAGTTCATTATATTCTTTTAACAATTGCATATGTGTGAATTGAACCTGTGAGGGATTGAAACATTGTTAAAACAATTTACAAAAGAGAAATGAAGGTAAAAGGTGTGAATTGAACCTGTGAGGGATTGAAACAACCCTCAGGGAAAAACTCAACCTTATCTCGCCTCCAGGTGTGAATTGAACCTGTGAGGGATTGAAACAACATTTTAATTAAATCCATTTTAACCTCCTATTTTTGTGTGAATTGAACCTGTGAGGGATTGAAACTTAGATGACACACCCCAAGAAACCCCCCAAGCCGGTGTGAATTGAACCTGTGAGGGATTGAAACACTAATTTTTTCGCCTTTGGGTGAATTGTTGAACCCCAGTGTGAATTGAACCTGTGAGGGATTGAAACGAACCAATATGATGATGGTTTTTCCCCCTTTATGTATGTGTGAATTGAACCTGTGAGGGATTGAAACTAAACCTGCACGGATTCTTTTCGTTCTTTGGGTGTAAGTGTGAATTGAACCTGTGAGGGATTGAAACAGAAGTTTCGGGAGGTTCGGTTTAATTGTATAAATTAGGTGTGAATTGAACCTGTGAGGGATTGAAACGGTGAAAGGTGATGATGGGGAATGGTATGCATAGGTTAGTGTGAATTGAACCTGTGAGGGATTGAAACCCTTGAAGACCCCTCCGAAACATCGTTAAACTTAAACGTGTGAATTGAACCTGTGAGGGATTGAAACCCAACATTAAAACCAGAATCAGATGTTATGTCCTGTGTGAATTGAACCTGTGAGGGATTGAAACCCAGTCCTGCTTGGACTGGTATTGTTTCGGCTAATTCGGTGTGAATTGAACCTGTGAGGGATTGAAACGCTCATCGTCGTCCATTTCAAACCCATAAATTTTTGGTGTGAATTGAACCTGTGAGGGATTGAAACAAAACTTCCGGATAATTATCAAGTTTCTCAGTAGTGTGTGAATTGAACCTGTGAGGGATTGAAACCTAATGCAAGTTTAGTCGCACCTTCTTGCACAAATGTGTGAATTGAACCTGTGAGGGATTGAAACAAGTGAAAGGACATATAGATGGGTTTTGGTATGATGAGTGTGAATTGAACCTGTGAGGGATTGAAACTCTATATTAGACGCAGACACCTTAAAAGCCAAAGGTGTGAATTGAACCTGTGAGGGATTGAAACGTATTTCATTTTTGCACTGCAAATAAGCGTTAAACATGTGTGAATTGAACCTGTGAGGGATTGAAACCCGTCCTGCACGGAGAGGTAATTTTCAAGTATATTCGGTGTGAATTGAACCTGTGAGGGATTGAAACTCTTAACACAACCACTCATCCCAACACGAATAACCTGTGTGAATTGAACCTGTGAGGGATTGAAACAAAACAAAGGTTTTTTTAAAATTGCTGTGATATAAATGTGTGAATTGAACCTGTGAGGGATTGAAACGAATATTTAGGTGGTCTGAAAGTTTTGATGGAGGTGGGTGTGAATTGAACCTGTGAGGGATTGAAACATAATTGTTTTCTTTTTTATTTTCGGTTTTTTTTCGGGTGTGAATTGAACCTGTGAGGGATTGAAACTCTATGTTTTCGTATATGTGGTCAATGACGATTTCTTTGTGTGAATTGAACCTGTGAGGGATTGAAACCAAATTGAACATAACGCAAACGCCATATTATGCCCCGTGTGAATTGAACCTGTGAGGGATTGAAACGACAATAATCTACATTTACACTTGTGCAAGATTTTTTGTGTGAATTGAACCTGTGAGGGATTGAAACTTATTATTTACCCACTCCTCAACAACTTCAAGCCCAGTGTGAATTGAACCTGTGAGGGATTGAAACAATTTAGAAGAGTTATATCCGATTATTACATCAAAAGTGTGAATTGAACCTGTGAGGGATTGAAACCATTGCGCCTCATTCATTTATTGAAATGCCTGATGGGTGTGTGAATTGAACCTGTGAGGGATTGAAACATCTTTTATAACCTTTTTAAATCTTTTCTTAAACTTTGGTGTGAATTGAACCTGTGAGGGATTGAAACACTTTTGGGCGAGGGGGCTTAGCCCGTAGCGCCCCCGGTGTGAATTGAACCTGTGAGGGATTGAAACCATTTTAAAATGATGCGATCCGCAAGAGTTTGTGTTGTGTGAATTGAACCTGTGAGGGATTGAAACGAAAAATGTATCCTTGTCAAATACTTCAATATTATGTGTGAATTGAACCTGTGAGGGATTGAAACTTTTTCCTATTCGCAGGGACTTGCAAACTCAATTTTAGTGTGAATTGAACCTGTGAGGGATTGAAACAGTTCCTCAGTAGTATAAAAAGTATTAAATTCTCTGGTGTGAATTGAACCTGTGAGGGATTGAAACTTACCACCCAGGATTACTTTTTTAAGCCTTTTTTTAGTGTGAATTGAACCTGTGAGGGATTGAAACGGTAATAAGACTTGTAGTGTGACCATCTTGGCCCTGTGTGTGAATTGAACCTGTGAGGGATTGAAACTAATACGGTGGATACGTATCCTGCATATCAACCATTGTGTGAATTGAACCTGTGAGGGATTGAAACAAACATCTTTAACGGAAATTTTAAAATCAAAAGGAGTGTGAATTGAACCTGTGAGGGATTGAAACATTTTTGATTTAAGCATAATTCCTTAATTCTTTTGTTGTGTGAATTGAACCTGTGAGGGATTGAAACTAGTCAAGTCCAAAGTTAAAAGGTATAATTTTTGTTTGTGTGAATTGAACCTGTGAGGGATTGAAACTCTTTTTCTTATTCGGTAATTTAATCACCATGACTTGTGTGAATTGAACCTGTGAGGGATTGAAACAGTTCCTCCGTAGTATAAAATATCCCCCCTAACAATGTGTGAATTGAACCTGTGAGGGATTGAAACTTGTGCTCGCCTGGTTTGTGATTTTTTCGGGTTGTGGTGTGAATTGAACCTGTGAGGGATTGAAACTTTTTAAAGTTTGGCGACGCTGTCTATCGGTTTTTGTGTGAATTGAACCTGTGAGGGATTGAAACTCCATCAAACTTTGGTTCAAAAATTTTATCATTGGGTGTGAATTGAACCTGTGAGGGATTGAAACTGCGAAACTTTTACATTCTGCGCTATTTCAACTTTTGTGTGAATTGAACCTGTGAGGGATTGAAACTTGGTTTTGAGGGCAATTTTTGTTGATTTTGAGGGCAAGTGTGAATTGAACCTGTGAGGGATTGAAACTAATAGTAGAAAATCTCAGAGACAATACCAGCGACCTGTGTGAATTGAACCTGTGAGGGATTGAAACTCCTCCAAGTTATTGTTGTCGTGATAATAAGAAGGCGCGTGTGAATTGAACCTGTGAGGGATTGAAACACATAAGGGAACCCCCGGTATAAATCAAAAAAGTTTGGGTGTGAATTGAACCTGTGAGGTATTGAAACTAAATAGTGGAGGGGAAACGGAGGATGTAAAAGATGAAACTAAATCAAACGAATACTCGCTTGATTTTGGAGGTGGAGTTGCGTTTCGTATTGCTACGGATGTGTATTTGACAGCTGATGTTCGTTATTCGCTCGGTTTAACAGATATAATAAAATCTAATGAATCAAGTTGGAAATCTAGGGATATAAGGTTACTTGTTGGTTTGCTTTTCAATTTGTAGGCGAGATTTGAATGAATTAAGTAAGGAGAGATAAATTATGAGAAAAATCATATTCTATCTCTTCACCCCAATTTTTTTAGTTATCAATTTTACGAGTTGCAACTTGTATACCGTAGAAAAAAAGATTTACCCACCCCAGCTTGCAAGCCAAGTTGCAAAAATCGGCGATAAATCACCCTTCCTAAAGGTGCATATGAAAGACGGCGGGCTTTATATACTTAAATCGTGAAAAATTGATGAGGAAAATAAAACAATTAAAGGGAGAGGGATTTACTATTCAATAGATAGAAACTCTACAGAAGAAAAGGATTTATTTATTATAGACCTTGAATCAGTAGCGCTTTTGGAAACAAATGTCTTGAAAAGATCAGGCGCAGTTGCAGCAATGACCTTAGTTACAGGTGCATCTGTTGCATTAACGGTTTATTGTCTTGCTAATCCAAAGGCATGCTTTGGTTCATGCCCAACATTTTATGTTTGGGATGGCGATTCTTTAAGATTACAAGCAGAGGGCTTTACCTCAAGCGTTGCCCCAGCTCTTGAGGCAGATGACATTGATGCTCTCTATCATGCGAAAAGCTATAACGATGAATTAACACTTGAAGTAAGGAATGAAGCTCTTGAAACGCATGTGATAAGATATGCTGACCTTCTTGTTGTTCCAAAAGGGAAAAATTCACGGGTTTATGTAACCCCAAATGGCAAATTTTTTGAAAGTGATAGAATTTTATCTCCAACCTCCGCTAAGGCAAGTGAAGGCGACATACTTCCTTTGATCCTAAAACCCGACGGAAAGGAGAGATTTAGCTTGGCTGATGAAAAATACCTTGGTGAGAGGGAGGATATTGAAATTGAATTTTTGGTCAAACCAGGAAAAAACTATGGTCTTGTAATCGGTCGGCGACTAACTCTTCTTTCTACATTCCTTTTTTATCAAGTCCTCGCTTACATGGGAAATGATGCAGGATATTGGCTCGCTCAGATAGGAAACTATAAAAACCAAGGAAAGTTTAATGATAAATATCTTAGATTTAAAAAAGCAGTTGAAATGCTCAACGGGATTGAGCTCTTTGTTCATCATGATGGCGAATGGAAATCAGTTGGAATTATTGATGGGGAAGGACCTCTCGCTACTAATTTCAATATAGTTTTGCTTGACAGGGTTGATAGTGATACACTTAGAGTTAAGCTTCGTATGACGAAGGGCGCAATACGTCTTGATTATGTTGCCCTCGCTGAGATATCTAAAGAAGTTGAACCGATAGTCATAAAACCTTATTCCGTTCTTTATGATAAAAAGGAAAGCCCGGAAGCATTATCTTCTTTACTGGACAGTGAGAAAGTTCTTGTAACATTTCCAGGTGATGTGTACAAATTGAAATATCGCTTACCTAAGATAGAAAAGGATAAAGATTTTGAGTTCTTTTTAAAAGCCAGGGGTTATTATCTTGAATGGATTAGAAAGGAATGGCTTGAGGAAGAGAATCCTTTGCTCCTCGCTGAGGTAATTTTTTCGCCTGAGCAAGCATTGAGATGACTTGCTCCGAAATTTAAGTCCGTAGAAGCTGAGATGGAAAAACAATTTTGGGGTTCAAAATATGCTAGACCGTAATTTAAAAGTTTTGATATTCTTTATTCTGATCTTTTGTGCTTCCTGCGCTTCAATTGGGGGTTCGCGGGAACTTATCCCATTATCCTCAGGAAGTTCCAGAAAATCCAAGAGGTTGTTGGATTGAACTGGAAACGAAAGTTGATAAAATTTCTGGGGAATTTATCGGGCTATCCGAAGAAAATGTTTATGTGGAAGTACAATTTGGGAAAAAATTGTATGCTGTCCCAAGAGATGAGGTAAAGAAAGCGCGAATTGTGGTTTTTTATCCAGATGGAACTGGTTATTTAGGTTTATGGACATTGTTGGGAGTACTTTCAACTCTTTCCCATGGCTGGGGTCTTATTCTTTCAGCACCGATTTGGTTGTTGTTTGGCATACCTTCTATGATAGGAAGAAGTTATGAGCCGGTTTTTAGTTACTCAAAGAAAGAGTTGGATAAAATGTCAATCTATGCAAGATATCCTCAGGGAGTACCTATGGAAATTAGACAAAAGGCGACAAGATTTACAAGGTAAAGATTGAAATAGATTCCACCAAAAGCACCTTCCCATTTTCATAATTTCAATGAATTCAAGCTAAAAAATCATTAGTTCAATGCGAGGTGATAAAGATGGGTTTCAAAAAGTTGGCATTTTTTCTCTTTCTTACAGTATTAATCTCCGGATGCATTCCCGACTATAGGATACACCCTGAATTTGAAATGCTGGCTAAAAATATAAAAACTCTTGGACTTGTTACCCCCGATATTAAAATTTACAAACTCACAGCTGGCGGAATACGAGAATTAGATGATGACTGGAGTAGCAAAGGTAGACAGAATGTTTTGGATATTTTGCTAAAATTGTCAAAGGGAACAAGGATCAAAATAAAACCATTTGAAGTTGATCCAGAAATTGAAGAAGAAATGGAGGACATTAAATCTCTTTACATTGCTGTAAATAAAAGCATCCTTTTGCATACCTATAATTTCCCAATTGATGAGATTAACGAACCCCTTGATTACCCCAGGGAAGATAATAAATTCTCCGATAAAATTAAGAACTTCGTTTATTCTATTGGATCGGTTGAGAAAATTACGCAAAAATATGGCGTAGATGGTTTGATGTTTATTTATGGGATGGATGAAATCTCTACCAAGGGGAGAAAAATGCTGAAAATAGCTGGCTCTATATTGGAATCCATTACGAAGGTTGAATTAATGTCACCGAGTTTAAGAAGAGGCGGAATCACTGTTTTAACCATGGCTATTGTAGACCCAAATGGAAATATCATTTGGTATGATGCGGAGATTGAAGAAGGTATCTATGACCTGAGGGACCCAAATAGCACATACCAAATCCTTGCTAAAATTTTTTGGCAACTTCCATGGTCAATGTATTAATAAAAATAGCGCTACTTTTACTGTTAATTCTTTCAGGTTGTGCGACAACAAGCTTACCGCCTATAACAAGTTCTACATTTGCAACATTAGAAGAGGATGAAAAAGGGCTATGGAGACGCTCTGAAGAAGAACAAAGAATCATCAACAGAAGCGGTCTTATTTATAAAGATGAAGAACTTGAAAACTACCTTAACGAAATTGCAAGAAAACTCACACCACCTGAAGTACTTAACTATATTCAATTCAAAGTAAAAGTGATCAAAAATCCATACCTTAATGCGTTTTCCTATCCGAATGGCGTTATATATGTTCACACTGGAATCCTTGCAAGGATGGACAATGAAGCACAACTTGCAACCCTTCTCGGTCACGAGATAACACATATCACCCATAGACACGCTGTTAGAACTTTCAGGGATATTAAAAATAAAACCGCTTTTCTTGCAACACTGCAGGTTTCACTTGCTGTATTTAAAGATGATATCATTAGAGAACTTGTAAATATACTTGGAGCGATAGGGACAATTGCTGCTGTTTCAGGCTACTCCCAGGAGCTTGAGACCCAAGCGGATGTTGAGGGCTTTAAACTAATGCTAAGTGCAGGATATGACCCTTATGAAGCTCCAAAGCTCTTTTTTCACCTGAAGAAAGAATTAGAAGATGAACAAATAAAAGAACCCTTTTTCTTTGGGACTCAACCGCGACTTCAAGAGCGAATACAAAACTACAACAGTTTCCTTACCCAACTTCAATATCCAAATGTAACCAAAAACACGGAGGTTTTCCTTCAAAAAACGAAGAATGTAATACTTGATAATGCTTTTCTTGACCTTAAAGCAGGGAGATTCAACATGGCTAAAAGAGGGGCAGAAAAATATCTAAGTATAAAACCCGATGATGCGAGGGCATATTATCTTTTGGGAGAAATCCATAGACAAAGGGGAGAAAAAGATGACCCAGAAAAAGCGAAGGAAAATTACGAAAGGGCGATTTCTCTTGACCCATCTTTTCCGGATAGCTATAAAGGATTGGGAATGATATACTATAAACAGGGCGAGAAATTTCTTGCCAAAAAATACTTTGAGTTATATCTATCGGTTTATCCAGAAGCCCCGGACAAAGCTTATATAGAAGAATATCTGAAAACATTACAATAAAAGAGGGGATAAAAAATGAAAAAAATTTTATTAATTGCTTTATTATTTTTTATTGCTGGTTGCATGCCACCCCCTCCATGGTCAACTATTGGAGGACCCTATCCTGAGTATCCACAAAATTTCTATGTTGAACTTCCAAATGGATGGAAAAAATCAAACAGAGTTAATTACCTTCTTGTAACAAGAGACGGAGCACTTCTACAAAATATCATAATAACGAGCCTTGAAATAGATAAAGGGCTAGAATACACTAAGAAAAAACTTAAAAAAGATATGTTACCTCAAGAGGTAGCAGAGGTGATTATTGATGATTTAACTTCAAACCCAAATGTTTTAAATCTTGTAGTCATAGAGAACACCCCAGCTAAAATAAGCGGTCATCAAGGTTTTAAATTGCTCTTTACTTTTAGAAATAGAGAGGGAGTGAAATATAAAAGCGTTTATTATGGCTTCATCGCTGGTGGGAAATTTTACGGAATACGCTATACCGCAGCTGAAAGATATTACTTTGACAAGGATATTGAAACTTTTGAAAAAATCGTAAAAAGTTTTAAATCATTAAGTGAGGAAACATAAAAATAAGGGAAACTGAAATCCGCATCGCATTTTGAATTGCACCTTTTTAATTGCTTTCATTCCTTAAACATCATAAAAGCTCCTGAGTGGGAAAGCACCTAAGGGAAAATCCAATTTCTCATAATAAAAAATGGGTGAGAAATATGAAAGTCAAACTTTCAATCTCATTGGCGTTTATATTTCTTATTTTCTCATCCTGCCAGAAAAAGGAGTTTTCAAATCCATTTGACCCCACATTACCAAACTATGAACCACCATCTGTCAAATTCACATCAGCCCCCGCTGAAAATGAGACGATTTCATCTTCAACCGTAACATTTACCTGGGAAGGCAATTCAGACATAAATTTATTCAGATATTCACTCGTTGGATATAAAGGCAACGACTCTATTGTCTATCAATACTGGACTCTCTGGTCAAAATCAAAGTCAGTTACATTTGACTATCTTGACGACTTGACATATGTCTTTAAACTTCAAACCAGATACGAAGATAGACCCGAGATCGCAGAGATAAAACGCTCGTTTAAAGTTGATGGGATAAAGGGTCCGACATTGAAATTTTTCAAGCTTAAAAACGATGTTTTAACCGGGAATGAATTTAACATTGAGGTCTGGCTTGAAGATGTTCAAGGTTTCAAAAGCGGTAGCTTCAAGGTTAAGTTTGATAACAGCGCTTTGAGATTTGTCACGCTTCAGAAGGGGAGATTCCCGCAGGATAATCGGCTTGACCAGGTTGTAGTCCCTGACTTTGGAGTTCAAAAAGTGATAGACGAGGCAAATAATAAAGGTGAAGTTGAAATAGCAACTGGGGTTATGCTCTCTTCATCATCTCTTCCCACTGACCCGCCTTATCTAAATGGTAGCGGTGACATAGTCGTTTTGAGATTTAGGACATTGAAAACAGGTCAATATTCACTTGATTTTGGGGATGTTAACATTCTTGACTACAACGGTAATCAGATAACACTACAACAAACGAAAAATGCTATTGTAAATGTAAAATAAAGGGGAGGGTTTAAGCCATGAGGTCAATAAAGATATTTTCACTCGTTTTGTTTTTAATTTCAATTTGCCTTTCACAGGAAAGGGGGATTGGTTTAAGGGAAGGTGAAAAGGCAAACTTTCAGTCGTTTTATAAGAATTCCTGGGCTGTTGTTATCGGAATAAACGATTACATAAGGGCGCCAAAACTTAAATATGCAGTCAGAGACGCAGAGGAATTTACCGAAGTCCTTGTAAATTACTACGGTTTCAAACGGGAAAACATCGTAAAATTAATCAACAGGGAAGCGACCAAGGAAAACATAATGAAGGCGTTTGATAAACTTCGCTCTGTTGCAGGTAAAGAAGATAGGGTACTTGTTTTTTTCGCAGGGCATGGTATCACCGTTCCACTTCCTGATGGAAGGGAAAAAGGTTATATACTTCCTGTTGACGGCTCTCAAGATGAGTTGATAACAAGCGCAATTTCAACCGACCAATTAAACGAGATAAGCCAGTTGATAAAGGCGAAGCATTTGTTTTTCATAATGGATGCTTGCTACGGCGGGTTGATATTTGCAAGGGCACAACCAATTTCACCATCCGCACTTGATTATCTTGAGGTCATATCAACGAGAAGGGCAAGGAAAGCTCTTACCGCTGGAGGAAGAGACCAAACCGTCTTGGATACAGGACCTGGGGGTCATAGCGTTTTCACATATTACCTTATTGATGGTCTGAAAAATAGAACTGCTGATTTAAATGGGGATGGGATAATAACAAGTGGTGAATTAAATGAATATGTCGCTCCTCGTGTAACTGCTGAATCAAACAGGTCTCAAACGCCTGAATATGGAATTCTTGCAGGCGATATGGGAGGCGATTTCGTTTTTATACCTGCTGGTGCGGTTATGAAGATGTTCAATGTTTCAATTACATCTGAACCATCTGGGGCAGATGTAAAGATAAATGGACAAACATACGGGAAAACACCTCTTAACTTGCGACTTCAAAGTGGAAGCTATCTACTTGAAATATCAAGAGGGGAATATGAACCGGTCTCAAAAATTATTGAAGTAGGTGAGGGATTTGATAATTCATTCCATTACCGACTTGAGCCGGTCTCTGTTTCAATTTACATAACGAGCGATCCAGGTTCTGCTGATGTATATATTGACGGATTCAGGGTCGGGACAACGCCATCTTATTTTAAAGTTCGCAAAGGGGAACATACCGTTCTATTAAGAAAACAGGGATATGGTGAAAGAAGTGAGAAAATTTACGCATACTCTGATACAACGATAAGAATCAACCTTGAAAAGCTTTTGGCTTCCGTTTTGATCAAGTCAAATGTCACGGATGTTAATATCATGATAAAAGATAAGGTCTCTGGAAATGTAAGTGTTATGAAAATGACTGGGAATGAACTTAGGGTAAATCTTCCCTTTGGAAATTATGTTATAAGCGCCTCAAAGGAAAAATATGCAAGCGTTGAAAAGAATGTAAATATAAATTCTTCAGTTGAATATGTCCTTAATTTTGAACTTGTTAAAAATGTCGTTGATTTTGTTGTAAATGTTGAGGGGCTCCCGGATGCAAATATCTTCATTGACGGTTCTTATTATGGGAAAGGCACCGCAAGGATAGAAACACCAGTCCGTAGAACGAGAACTGTGATGGTTGAAAAGGAGGGTTACAAAAGATATAGGGCTGAAATCCCTGTTTTGGATAAACCAGTGGAATTGAAGGTGAAGCTTGAACCAATAAAGGGTATTTTGAAATTGAACACGGACCCAACAGGTGCATTTGTCAATATAGACGGTTCAGCTGTTGGTAAATCGCCATTGATTACGGAACTTTCTTATGGAGAGCATAAAATTACGATAAATATGCCTGAATATAAAACGGAGGAGTTTACAATTAAAGTTACAAATGAGGGAGAAATAGTCAAAAATATCGTTTTGAAGGAGAGACCCGAAAGGATTGCGATGAGGATTTACAAGCAGAGGGTTTCTGTAAAGAAAAACTTGATGATTACAAATTATGTTTTATCTGCCGTTGCCGGGGTCTATGCCTTTAACTTGAATCAAAAAGCAAATGATTATTATGAAAAGTATATGAATTCACGGCTTTTATCAGATATAAAAAATTACAAGGACAAGTATAACGATGCGATAACGAAAAGAAACATAGCAATTGGTGTTTCAGCTGGTTTCGCAGTCCTTGGGACATATTTCCTGTTGAAAGGTGTAAGTTATGAGGAAATTTTACAGGAGGTCAAATCAAAAGATGTTTCAATGCTTATCTTCCCAGAAAAAGAAACTTTAAAATTTTACATCTCTTTTAAGTTTTAAAAAAGTTTAGGGAGAGCATATGAAAATTTTTGGAAAATTTTTCTATTTAAGGTTGATTTACTGGCTTTCTTTATTGACCATTTTAATTTTAAATCTTTCTCTTCCACAAACACAAGAATGGGTCGTTTATAACACCTCAAATTCTGGCTTGTCTAATGACTATGTTTTGGCAATAGCCATAGATGGGCAGGGAAACAGATGGATTGGAACAGCTGGTGGAGGGCTTGCAAAATTTGATGGGGTTAATTGGACCGTTTATAATACATCAAACTCTGGCTTGCCTGAAAACACTATTTATGTGATAGCTATAGATAAAGAGGGGAACAAATGGATTGGAACAGGTGGAGGGCTTGCAAAGTTTGATGGAGTTAATTGGACTGTTTATAACACTTCAAATTCTGGATTGCCGTCTAATGATGTTTGGGCAATAGCCGTAGATGGGCAGGGAAATAAATGGATTGGAACTTATGGTAGAGGAATTGCCGTCTATCGTGAAGGTGGTGTTATTCTATTATATGTTTCAGCTTCAAAATTAAATTTTGGAAAAGTTTATGTTTCTAAATCATCATTGAGCTTAAAATTAAAAATTATAAATTTGAATTCCTCAGCGATAAGTTTAAATGGGGTTAGTTTTAATTATCCCAATGTTTTTAAAGTTTTAAATACCTTTCCAATAAATTTAGCGTCAAAGGATTCTGTTTTTCTTGATTTTGTTTTTAGTCCATTGTCATCTGGGATATATAAAGACACAGCGAGAATTTCTTTAAATGTAGGGGAGGTTAAAATTTATTTAGAGGGCATAGGACTTAGACCACCCTATTTAAGTAGCGTTGATAGTGTTAATTTTGGCTCTGTATTTTTAGCTGATTCATTAAGTAAATGTCTATATGTTAAAAATACAGGTGAAGTTGATACAGTAAAAATTAGCAAGGTAGAAGTAAATTCCCCATTTTATATAAGGGGCGTCTCAAAAATGGTGTTACCTCCAGGGGATAGCACAAGGATTGACTTGGTCTTAAGAGGGGAAGTTGATGGCTTACAAGGTTCAACTTTAAGGGTAATAAGCAACGCCTGGAATGATACATTGAAAATTTACCTTTATGGGAATGTCTTGCCTTTTGTTGCTTCTTCCTCCAAGTTAAATTTCGGCAATCTCTATATTTCTGATTCTTTGGAATTAAAGCTGAGAATTAGAAATGTTGCTACTTCTACAATTAATTTAAATAGCATAAGTTTTAGCCGTGGAGTTGCGTTTAAGGTTAGGAATACATTTCCGATAGTTCTATTTCCCGGGGACTCGGTTATTCTTGGTTTTGTTTTTAAACCATTATCACCCGGAATACATAATGACACAGCTATAATTTCTACAAAAGTTGGCGAAATTATGATTTATTTAGAGGGGAGGGGAGTAAGACCTCCATATTTGAGTAGCGTTGATAGTGTTAATTTTGGTACTATATTACTTGCCGATTCTTTAGGAAAATTTATATGGGTTAAGAATATGGGTGACATTGACGCTGTTAAAATAAGTAAGGTAGAAGTAAATACTCCAT
>Ga0079996_111220_pt1 | contig 13432 bp, 8 predicted proteins | sample PerSpoAPS_AMetaG_FD_69199 | JGI IMG/M metagenome (GOLD analysis project Ga0079996, IMG submission 69199) | Thermal spring microbial communities from Yellowstone National Park, Wyoming, USA - Perpetual Spouter A (PS_A) MetaG (SPADES assembly)... | ecosystem: Environmental > Aquatic > Thermal... | reverse complement strand
CGAGCAGAAGCCGCATCGGGCTCTTGGTTCTGCCCAATTCGCCCTACTTCCCGCTGGAAGCCCATCGCAACTTGCTCCGATTGCTTGTCGGCGGTGTTGACTTGTTGACCTTTGGCGGTTACGCCCTTGATGTCCCGATGACGAAAACAGCGACGGGCTACCAACCCATCCGCTACGGTCAACCGATTTCTGCGACACTGCTCAACGCAAATCCTGACTTTGAAACCGTTGCCCCTGACGGCAGCGTTGAAGGTTGGGAAGTTTCCGACCCGCAGCAATGTTTTGTGTCGGAACAAGTGGCAAAAAGCGGGAAGCGAAGCGCTGGGGTCAATATCGCAGGCGAAGCGGATTCGGCAAGTTGGAAAACGAGTGTCAGCGTGCAAACGGGTGAGCGGTTGAGGGTTTCAGGTTGGGTGCGAACCGAGGGAGTGAAAGGTGCGGGTTACGCCTTTCTCGCATACTACCCCTTCGCTGGCGACAGATGGGTCAACCCAAGAGACATCGCTCAGGTTCGTGGCACTTCGGACTGGCAACATTTTGTCGCTGATTTCATCGTTCCCTACGGCGTTGACCGTGTGGAAATCAGGTTCGGCATCTACAACGCTTCGGGGACAGCGTTTTTTGACGATGTGAGGGTTGAGCGGATAGAACTTCCGCCTTGCTTGAACACCCACTACGGCAACCCACAGGACGGTTTGGAAACTTCGCCGTTTCAGTTGGGAATGTTTGATGCCCACTACCCGCTGCGGAATGCCGTTAAGTTGGAAGCGAAAGGATGGGAGTGGGAGACCGAAGGGACACAAGTCAGCGGTTACTCCGCTGTCGGCGTTTTGCACGCAAGCGCCCGTTGGAAACCCATCGTTATCGCCCTTGACCGATTTGGGCGAGTTTGCGGGACTGCTGGGGCAGTCATGCACCACTACTCAGGCGTCTTCGCTGGCAGCACTTGGGTCTTCTTCGGTGTTGACAATTTTGACCTGACGGCACTGCCCAAGTTCAACGAAGGAGTTTTGCTGCCGTTGCTGAGGCACTTGCGGCGAGGCGTCTTCATGCACGGGCTGGAAAGCAAATTCGCATGTTACCGACCGAACGAAGCGATAGAGGCGGCGGTCAATGTCAACAATTTCGGCGAGGGTGAATTCGTCGGTCAAGTCGTTTTCGCCCTTTCAAACCTTGAGGACGAGAGCGTGACCAAAGGGCGAAAGGTTGCCGAAAAGTTAGTCGCTTCCTTCAAAGCACCAGTCAAAGCGGGTTCGGGCGAAATTGTGGCTGTTAGCGCTCGTTGGACCGACTTGAACTTGCGGGAAGGTCTCTACCGCATCACTGCGAGGCTGCTTGATGACAAGGGCAGTTTGGTTGACGAGATGGAAGCGGGGTTCGTGGTCTGGGACGGGCGAAATTTCGCCAAGCGGCTGAATTTCCGTTACAGCGACAACTACTTCTGGCTCAACGGCAGTCCGACTTTCCTGCTCGGCACAGACACTTGGAGAAATTGGTTTCACTCGCCGTCTCAATCCGACCCGCTCTTTTGGTGGCAGCAAATTTGCGCGATGAGAGACGCTGGCTTGACAGTTTTTGAGAACCTGCAATGGACGCCGCCAAATTACCAGTTCAGCGAAGTTGATTGGCGGAAGTTGGATGCCATGATTTGGCTCAGCCACCAAGTGGGCATCGTTTACATGGCTGGGTTGCTCATCGGGCACGATGTAGCCGTTGATGATGCGACATTGGCGCAGCAGGAAAAATTCGTCGCTGAGTTTGCGCAAAGATACAAGGGCGCAGACGGGTTGATTTACTACCTGAACGGCGACTATCAGTTGCGACCCAAGATGCCTGAGCAAAACGACCTTCGTTGGCAAGTTCAGCAAACGCTTCGGTGGAACGAACGCTTGGTGGCTGCCATCAAATCCGCAGACCCAAACCATCCCGTGACCAGCGAATACTACCAAGTGCCTGTTGGTGGCATTGACTTGCGATTGACCATTGACGGCTTGGACATCGCCAACATCGGCTACTTTGACGAGCCGAGGAAAGACCTTCGCAGGTTCGCAGCCGTTTTCAAACTCACAGACATGAGGCTTTACGGCAAGTCGCTGAACATTGGTGAGTTCGGCGTCAAAACTCACCCAGCGTGGGAGCGGGAACTTGGCGCTTCTGGTTACCACATCCGACGAAGCGAAAGCGAGCAGTGGCGACTCCTCTTGCTGCTGCCGCAATACGCTTTCGGGCTTGGGGCGAGCAAAGTCCAAAATTGGTGCTGGCGTGACGATGACGACAGAGTTTTCCCTTGGGGCTTGACTTACCCTTGCGACAATGTGCCAAAGCCAGCCTTGAAAGCCTATCGGGCATCTGCTTTGATTTTGCGCTCGTTGAAGCCTGTCTGGCACAAACCTGAGGTTCTGCTCGTTGTGCCCGACAGCAACCGATTGCTTCCCGACGGCGCAAAAGTTTGGCACGCAGCACTCGTTGCAGCCCAAACCCTTGTCAGTTTGCGGGTTGACTTCGCCGTCGCCAGCGATTTGAAACTCAGTGACGATTTGCTTGAAGGCGTCAAAGCAGTTTTCCTGCCGGGCGTCATTGGCGACATCCCAAAAGAAACGGAAGCCGCTTTGAGGCGATTTGCGGAGCGAGGGGGCATCATCTACCGAAGCGGCGTGGGCGGAGAAGTTGCGATGGAGTGGGACATCCCCGATGTGAGTGAAGTGAGCGAGGCGCTGCGGAAGCGATACCTGCAAATCCTTGAAAAGGCAAAAGTTGCGACCATCCGAACCGAGCCAGATTTGCCGACCATTCACGCCTTTCGCATCCCGCTACAAGGCGGCGTCGCTTTCGTCTTCGTCAATGCTTCCGACGAACCCATCACTTTCACCGCCTACCTGCCCAACTTTACGCATCGCGAATTGCGCATTACGCCCCACGCTTCCCGCATCACGATGACCTTGGGCGCATGGCAGCCTGGCATGGTGGCGTTTGACGGGCAAGGGCGGATTTTCCTCGTTGAAGGGAGCGGACAAATTCTCGTTGACGGTGAATTGGTTGCCGAAGGCAACGGGCACTTTGCTGCTTTCGCCGACAGTGATTTGAGGGAAGCGAAGCAAATTTGGCTGCTCCCGACCGAAGCGGCGCATGTGATTTTGCGGCGAGCGAAAAGAGCACCAAAATTGAAAGTCGCAGAAGTTGGCGAGTGGCGTTGTGGCGAATGGTCTGTCCTGACACGAGCATCCTTATCCCATCACGCCGACACAATCGCCATCAAGATCGCCGACGACCTGAAGGGCGAGGTTGTGCAGGTGAAATGAACGAAGCGCAGTTAGAAAAATTCGCCGACTAAATTGGGCGCTCATGCTTTTCCGTCATTGACTGCGAGTTGAAGCCCGTAGTGCGAGTTGTTTGTGGTGCGTCACCCTTCCGAATTGCTCGTGCCCGAAGACGCGCTCACCCGTTAAAGTGGCGTGGCAAAGTAAACCCAGCGACAGCAAGTGTCGTCTTTCCTGTTGGCGGTGAAAACTTGCGACGACCAAAGGGGGCAAAGGACGCATGGCACAAGAGTTGACCCGCAGGGAATTTCTGAAGACAACGGCGTTGGCGGGGTTGCTCACCGCCGTCGCCAAACGCCCGACCCTCAGCGTGCAAGGAACGGTCAATTGCGCTGTCATCGGGACGGGCGAATATGGGCGGGAGTTGCTGGGCTATTTGATCAAAGTGCCGAACGCAAAAGTCGTCGCCCTGTGCGACATCTATGAGCCCCATTTGAAAAAGGCGCAGGACATCGTGGGGCAACCCGTTGCTACTCACACGGACTATCGTCGCGTGTTGGACGACAAAAATGTTCACGCCGTCATCGTCGCCACGCCACCCCACACGCACAAGCAAATCGTGTTGGAGGCGTTGCAGGCAGGCAAACATGTCTGGTGCGAACCGCCCTTGGCGCTGACAGTGGAGGAAGCGCGCGCCATCGCCCAAGCGGGCGCTAAGGCAAGCACGGTCTTTCAAGTCGGCTTGCAGCGCCGTTACAATCCCGCTTACGAGCACGCCGTTAAGTTCATGCGGACGGGAGCGATCGGCAAACCGACACTGGTTCAAGCCCAATGGCATCGGAAGACGAGTTGGCGCCGTCCCGTTCGGGAAGCGGCGTTGGAGCGCCAAGTGAACTGGAAACTTTACCGCGAAATTTCAGGGGGCTTGTTCACCGAGGTGGCGTTGCACCAATTTGATGTGGCGCGATGGTTTTTGCGGGCGCAACCGACTTCTGTGGCGGCGTGGGGGAGCATCATCTTGTGGCAAGACGGGCGGGAAGTGCCCGACACGGTTCAATGCGTCTTGGAGTTTCCTGACGGCGTGCGGATGACTTACCATGCGACCCTGACCAATTCCTATCAGGGTGCCTTTGATTTGTTTGCGGGTGAGTTCGGGACGATTTACCTGTCGGGCTTTTACGGCGTCTTGTTCAAGGAAGCCGACGCACCCAGTTTGGGCTGGGAAGTTTACGCTAAACGGGAGCGCATCGCCCAAAGCGAAGGCTTTCTGCTCGTCGCCAACGCCACCAAGTTGATTGAGCAAGGCAAGTTGCCCGGCGAGGAAGGCTTTCAGCCCGCCTTAGAAGACCACGAGCAATTCGCTGCCTTAAGCCACTTCATCACTGCCATCACTGAAGGCAAGAAGCCGATGACGGGCGCTGCCGAAGGGCTGGAAGCGACCGTCGTGGCGCTGAAGGCTGTTCAAGCGTGGCAAACGGGCACGCCCCAACCCATCAAGGCAAGCGACTTGCAGTTGGGCGAGTAGCGAGTGGAGCGAATAGCGAATGGTGAGCGGTGAAACGGCGTGGCAGATAAGTTGAGGCGGATGTGACGGATAAGTCGTGGCTGATAGCCACCCCGACAGTGTTTGCCATCTGCTTTTCGTCGCCGTTCGGCGAGTCGCCCTTTACGCACTCGCCACTCGCTATTTCCTTGCTGCCGTTCAAAGCCACCGTTCCATTTTCCGTCGCAATTGCTCGCGGGCGCGGGCGAGGCGGCTTTTGACCGTCCCGATGGGCACCCGAAGGATTTTGGCGATGTCGGCAAGTTCCAAGCCTTCAAAGTAGTGCAGGACGATGACTTCGCGGAAGGCGAGGGGCAATTCGGCGACGGCGCGTCGGACCAACCGTGCCGTCTCCCGTTGCAAGACGATGGTTTCCGCATCTACTCCTTCGTCGGCAATTTCCCTGATCGGCTCTTCTTCGGCGTCTTCGCTTTCGGGCGGGTTGTCCAGCGACTTGGTGGGCACGGTGGCTTTGCGGAAATGGCTGCGGCAGAGGTTGACGGTGATGGTCAAGAGCCAGTTGCGGAAGGCTTCGGGGGCGGTCAGTTTGGGCAGTTGTTCCCACGCCCGCAAAAAGGCGTCTTGCGTGACATCTTCGGCGTCTTCGGGGTTGCCCAAAAGTTGCAGGGCGGTGTTGTAAACGGTGCCGTGAAAGAGGCGGAAGAGTTCTTCAAAGGCTTTCTGGTCACCTTTTTGCGCCGCCAAAACCCATTCACGGATCGGCTTCTTCTCCGACACCTTTTCGCCTCCTTGACAGTTGGCACTCCAATGTTTCGCTGCGTGCCCGTAAAATTGTGCGGAGGCGATGAAGGGATGGGCGGGAGAGTTTGGCTGGTCGTCGCCAGCGAGCGCATCAAGGGCAAGCCCGAAGGGTGGCATTGGGATGAGTTTTTCCGCCATCGGCACGAATGGGCGCCAGCGGATTTTTCGTGGGGCGGTTACGAGTGGATTCGCTCGCCCGTCTCGCTCCGTTGCGTCCGTGCTATGCGACGGGGCGATGTCGTCGTCGCTTATCAGGCGGGCGAAGGCATCGTCGGTTTGGCGGCGTTGGCAAGCGGCGGTTACGAGGAAGTGCCAGGGACGGGCGACTTGAACACCTTTGATTTGGCGCCCGAACCCGCGTTGCGGTTAGACCATCCCGTGCCTTTGAGGCATTTGAAAACTGACGCTGCGACGGCGCCGCTTTTTCGGCAACTGCAAGGGAGCGTCTTTGAGGCGACGGAGTTTTGGGACGGCATCAAACGCCACATCTTGGCTAACAACCCTCACCTTGCCGAAGCGATGCGAATTTTTGAGCGGCAAGTGCAACGGTTGCGGAAGACAACGGGAGCGGAAAAGGATGTTTGGGCGAAGATGGCGGCGGAACGGGCGCCGACCTACCGATGGCGGGGGCGAACCTATCGGCGCAAAGGCGAACAAAGCGCATGGCTGCCGCGGCTTTACGATTTCCGCTGCCAAATTTGCGGGGCGCAATTTTTAACGCCCGACGGGCGCATGGTCATTGAGGTGCATTACTTGCGTCCCTTGACGGTTTTCGGTCCCCGCGCCGATCACCCCGGCAACATGCTCGTCCTTTGCCCCAACCATCACCTGCAACTGGAATTGAGCGAGGAGGTGCGGGTGGATTGGGACGGGAAACGCATCCGCTTCAACGGGACTTGGCGGCGACTGCGCTGCCATCCGCTCCATGTGCAAAGCGCAAAGGCGTGGCGGGGCGAATTGTGAGCGCCCGCTTGTTCATGTAAATGCTGCCGATGAGGTGCTACAATGGGGCGGGTGTTCAGCGATGGGCAAAGGGTGGCTGGTGTTGCTTTGCGGAGGGATATTGGCAATGGTCGGTAAGGGCGTGGTCGTGGAGCGACCGAGCATTGGGGCGCTGTCGGTGATGGCGCCCGAAAGCCCGTTCGCCTTTGCGGAAGAAGTGTCCCGCAATGTGCGGTTGCTCTTTCGGGGCAAACCCGTTTGGCAATACAACTACGGCGTGGCAGCGCCGCAAGGCGCCCCGCCTATTCACGCCACCAGCGGTTTTTTGCATCCCGTTTGGAACCCGAAGGGCGTCATCGTGACCGACTGGGGTCCGCCCGACCACTTCCACCATCGGGGCATCTTCTTTGCGTGGACACGGACGCGTTGGGGCGAGTTGCGTCCCGACTTTTGGAACTTGCACGCCAACACGGGGCGAACGAACTTTGACGCTTTTGAGCGGTTGGAACTGCTACCCGACAAAGCCATCCTTATCGTCCGCCACCGTTGGGAGGCACGGAAGGGCGAAGATTGGGTGCCTGTCGTGCGGGAGCGTTGGACAATCGTCACTTATGCCCCCGAAGGCAACGAACCTGCCCATTGGGTTTTTGACCTGACGACGGAACTGGTCAACATTACGGAGACGCCGTTGGTCATGGAAGAGTATCGCTACGGCGGATTGGGTTGTCGGGGTAATCGGGCATGGATGGACGCCCGCTTGTATGAAGTGCTCAACTCTGAAGGCAAGACGCGGGCGGATGCCGATGGCGTTCCCGCCCGTTGGGTTTTGATGGGCGGGCAAGTGGGTGAACAATGGGCGGGCATCACGCAAATGGACCATCCCGCCAATTTGCATTTTCCCAACGCCCCGCGCTTAACGCCCGGCGTGCCCTTCGTCGGGTTCGCCCCGCCGAGGAAGGGCGAATTCGTGATGGCGCCCCATCAACCGCTCGTCTTTCGTTTCCGTTTCGTCGTCCACAGCACCAAGCCAGCACCGCAAGAGTTGGAGTCCCTTTGGCAGCGATTTGCCCAGCAACGCTGAATTGCGGGGGATGGACATGGCGGAGCGAGGAGTGACCAAGCCGACCCGATGGTATGAGGGCTTGACAGGGTATCACTGGCTCGTCTTGGTCGTCGCTTCGTTGGGTTGGGCTTTTGACACGATGGACCAGTGGATTTATGTGCTGGCGCGCCAACCTGCATTGATGGAGTTGCTCAACGCCAAACCCGAAGACCCGCGCCTTGCGTCCTACGGGGGCATCGTCCAGTCCATCTTCATCTTCGGTTGGGCGACGGGCGGTTTTCTGTTCGGCATCGTCGGTGACCGATGGGGACGGACGCGGACGATGGCATTGACCGTTTTGCTTTATGCGGGCTTCACGGGTTTGTCGGGGTTGTCGCAAAACTGGTGGCAATTTGCCCTTTGTCGCTTCTTCACAGGTTTGGGAGTTGGTGGCGAGTTTGCGTCGGGTGCGGCGTTGGTCGCCGAAGTTTTTCCCGCCCACGCCCGTCCTGCCGCTCTGGGCATCATGCAAGCGGCGTCGGCGTTGGGCAACATGATGGCGGGGTTGCTCAATTTGACCATTGGCGCTTCGCCCCATTGGGGTTGGCGGTGGATGTTTGGCTTCGGGACTTTGCCTGCCTTGCTTGTCTTCGTCATCCGTCTGTTCGTCAAAGAACCCGAACGCTGGGAACACGCCCGCCAGATGGCGGCGACAGGTCAAACGCAACTGGGCAGCATTTTTGAGATGCTCCTTGACCCGACTTGGCGCCATCACACGCTCGTCGGCGTCAGTTTAGCCGCCATCGGCGTCATCGGGTTTTGGGGCATCGGCACATGGTCGCCCGATTTGCTCCGCTCCGTCCTTAACCCGCAAAACTTGCCCGAATTGAAAGCGTCCACCGAACGCGCCGTCGGCATTGCCATCATGATGCAAAACGCTGGGGCATTCTTCGGCATCTTAGCGTGGGCGTGGTTGGCGGAACGCATCGGACGACGGGGCGCTTTCGCTGTCGCTTTTGTTTGTTGCTTTTTTGTCGTCCCGCTGACCTTCTTCGCCACCCATTCGTTCGCCCATGCCCTCATCCTGTTTCCGCTGATGGGCTTTTTCACGACGAGTCTGTTTGGCGGTTACGCCGTTTACTTCCCCGAACTGTTCCCGACGCGCCTGCGGGCGACAGGGACGGGCTTTTGTTACAATGTCGCCCGCTACTTGGCAATTCTCGGTCCCTACACCTTCGGGCAATTGCGGGCAGCCTTTGGCATCCGCAACGCAGGCGCTTTGCTGTCAGGCATCTTCCTTTTGGGTTTGGCGATTTTGTCCATTGCGCCTGAGACGAAAGGCAAGCCGCTGCCCGAATGAGGTCACCAGTTCATCGGGTAGACGCGGAAGTTAGGGACGAGGCAGCCGACCAGCGTCCACAAGCCGCCGTGCGCAAAGTCGCCCAAAATTAGCCCGACGAAAAAGGGCACGAGGGCACGGTAGGTCTTGCTGCCGAAGTAGCGCAGGACGAAAGTTTTCACCGCCCATGCAATCAAAAAGGGCAACCAAACTTTGTCCATCGTGTGGGTGTTGGCGACGGCGTAGCCGAAGGGATGCAACGGCAACGAAAGCAAATGGGCACGCAACGCCGTCAAGCCAACCGTCAAGGTGAAACCGAAAATGACCGCTGCGATTTCCCGCCAATCCGCTGCGAGGGGTTGACGCAAGTAGCCCCCCAACTCGTTGAAGGGTTGTCGCCCCATGAAGACCCGCCACGCATCTGCCTTCGCCGCCGCTCCCAGTTGATAGAGCAACTTGACGACGCTGACAAAAGCAAACGGCGCCGCCAAAAGCGCTCCGATGCCCAAAACGATCGCCAACGGGCGCAAGGGCAGCCCGACGGCGCGGGCGAATTTGACGGCGTCCAACTGATGGGGCATCGGGAGACAGCGCAAATCAAAAGTCGTGATGTTGCGCAAAAACGCCATGACGGTCAACTCGCGGGGGCGCAAGGCTGCCGTCCCTAAGGTCGTCGTCACGAGGGTGTTGGGGTCAACGCGCGGACCGAACAGCCATGCGTTGCCGACTTCCGCCCGCAACCGCGTCGCCGCCGCCATGTAAAGCAGCGACAAACCCAGCAACACGATGGCGGTGACAGGGCGCATCCCCGCCACGACCGCAAACGCCGTCAGCAACCCAAACCCGATGAGGAAGCCGACAAGGGCAAGGCGAGGCGAAGGGGCATCGTCGCCCGTCTGATTGGCGCGCAACTCAGCAAGCAATTGCTTCCGCCCGAACCACAAACTCAGCAAAGCGATGGAGATGAAAGCCCCTGCCCCTTGGTGCTCAGTGTAAGGCATGACATTGAAACCGCCCCGCCCGATGGCGTCCCATCCCAATGCCGCCGTGACGATGCGTTCCACTTTGACCAGCAAGTAAAACAGCCAGCAACTCAGCGTCACTTCGGTGCTAAGCAAGTAGGCGATGCCGATGATGAAGGGGTAGAAGGTAGCAGGCGTCCAACCGATGGCGTTCCAAGGGCGTTCAGTGAAGGCGTTGGCGAGGTTGAGGATTTCGCCCCGCACATCCAGCAAAGGCAGGACGGGAAAGTTGCGGGCGAAAGTGTTCCAAGTGCCGACACCGAAAGCGAGGATGAAACCCACCCAAAAACTTCGGGAGCGCCAAAGCGGTGATTGAGGTTGCGTCACTAACAAAGGCACTTGCGCCGTCGGGAAGGAAAGTCGTTCCCGCTCAATCCACTGACGCCACAAAAGCAAGACGAGGCAAAGGGTCGTCAGCATCACCAGCGCCAAAAACCCACTCCACACGACAGACGGGACGAACCACGCCGCCCAAGGCACGCGGTCGCTGCCCGTGTAAAAAGCGATGACGGCGGCACGGTCGTGGGGGATGAACCACGAAGGGATGTGAGGCAGGATGAGTTCGCGCCAATTGTTTTCGGGCGTGGCGTAGTAAATCGGGGCTGTCAAAGCGGGCACGAGGAAATGGACGCCGCCTGACGAAGCGATGCCCGTCGTCGCTGCCGTGATGGCGTAAATCGTCAACAACTCGCCCTGCGTCAGCGCCCAACCCGCTGCGAGGCGGGCGACGAGCCCGTTCAATGCCGTCAGCACCATCAAGGCGAAAAAGGCAGCGACAGGCAGGGCAGTGTTCGCCAAGGCGGTGTGCCCCATCGTCCCGCCCAACCGAAATTCGGCGTGGTGAATCCACCAGATGAGGGCGAGGACAAGCAGTAGCCCGATGGCGACGGCACGAGCAGTCACCCGTTCCCGCCGCACTTCTGTGAGCACCGCCGTCGGCATCGCCAAACCCATTTGCGTCACCGTCCGCCAAGCCGACTTGCCTATAAGCAATCAGGGCAGGTGTAAGTTTAACGCCACCACAAGAGGGTAGGAGAGGGCAATCACTCAGCCCACCCGCTTTTGTCGTCGGGAACGAACGGGCAAAGCACTGCCGTCCAAAGGATGGCACGAAATCGGTGACGGAGGTGACCGACGATGCGCTCGTGGCAAAAAGGCAGTGCCATCGCCATCTCGGCACTTTTGGCATTCGCTATCCCCCAACTCTCTTGGGCACTTTGGGCGAAGCCGCCGATGACGCCCGTTAATCGCCTACTGGCGAATGTCAGCCGCTATGTCCAGCAAAACCCGAAGGATGCGCATGGGCACTATGTCCTTGCCCGCCTGCACAGCCTTGCCTTCGCCAAAGGGCAGGAGACATGGGTGCCCCATTACCCCAACAAGCCTTTGAAGTTTGCCCCTTACGACAGCCCCTTAGTGCGTCGCCTTGAGAAGTTAGGTGAGCCTGACGAAAAGGCGCTGCGCCATCTTTCCCTTTCCGTCCAACACTACGCCATCGCCACTCAGTTGAAACCCGACGAAGCCCTTTACTGGCTGGGGTTCGGTTGGATGTTGGAGCAAGGCATCCCTTACGCCGACCGCGTGCCAGCACCTTGGCTTTCACCGCCCCGAAAAGTTTCCGCTAATGCGTGGCGAAAGCAGGCACTTAAGGCTTACCGACAGGCGTTTCGGTTGAGTGTCCATCAGGAACTGCAGGCGAAATTCTTGAACATCGGCGAGCCAGCGTCCATCGCAATGGAAGCGGGGCAGGGCATTTTGCGGTTGGCGAAATTTTCGCTATGGTGGGAACAAAAGCAAATCACCCACGCCATTGAGGCGCTGAAGAAAAAGCCACGCCCCATCACGCCCATCCTTTTCCCCATCGGTGAACCCTTGCCCCTTGACGCCTTGATTTCTCAGCGAACCGTTCGCTTTGACTTGGACGGAGACGATATCGTGGAAAGGTGGCGGTGGGTGACGCCGAAGGCGGGCATCTTAGTTTGGGACGCCGATGGGACGGGGCGGATTACTTCGGGGCGACAACTTTTTGGCTCGGTGACTTGGTGGATGTTTTGGCGGGATGGCTATGAGGCGCTAAGGGCGTTGGACGATGATGGGGATGGATGGTTGAGGGGCAAAGAGTTGGCGGGGATCGCCGTTTGGCGTGACCGCAACGGCAACGGGGTTTCGGAGAAGGGAGAGGTGAAGCCAGTGAGCGCTTACGGCATCGTGGCGATTGCGGTGCGAGCGATGGGGCGAATGGATGGCGTGCTGTTCAACCCGAAAGGCGTTCAATTGCGGGACGGAAGTTTCCTTCCGACTTACGATTGGGTTGCCGAGCCAGCGCCCTCCGTTTCGCCGACGGCATCAAGGCGGACAAAATAGACGGTGATGGCTTGTCGCCTTTTCGGTGATAGTCTGGGGTGCTCAACCAGTGCTGACTGGGGCAAGGTGAAAAAGTGGGATGCGTTGGGTGTTGGTCAGTTGGCTGATTTGCTTGACTGGGATGGCGATGGCGCAAACGCCGATGGCGTTGGTGGTCATCCGCCATGCCCCACCGCATGGGTGCGTAATGGCGAAAGTGGATTTCTCCGCCATCGTCCAACGCAAAGCCATCAGTTCACTGACACCAAGCGATTTGCGGGCTCAACTTTCGGATGGTCGTTCCATCCCCGTTCAATTCGTCCCTGACGACGAGCGGGCGCTTTCAGGTTGGCTCTTTTTGCGGTTGCCCAGCGGCGGAAATTGGACAGTGTGGTTGCGGGTGGGACAAGGGGCAAGGGACGAGGGACGGGGAGAACAAAACGGAACGGTTCGCACGAAGCATTTCACCATCGTCCACGATGCGAAACGGATGGGTGGGTTGCCTTCCCGCATCGTGTTCGCCGAGACAGGCAAAACTTTTGATACCTTCGTTTGGAACGACCGAGTGCATCATCGCAACTTAGGCAGTTTCCACTTGCGCAACGACTCAAACCCGAAGGTGCAAATTGCGTCTCAAGGCGAAATTGCAACAGTCGTGCGAGTGAGAGGGCGTTATTGTCAACCCGACGGCAAGCAACCGCCTTCCCAACCTGAAGCGGTTTACGATTGGGTTTACTTCCGTGAGTTGCCGTTGGTTTTCGGGACATTCGTGGCAAAGCAGCTGAAGGTTTTTCGTGGCACGAGTTGCATTTTCTGGAACTGAACTTTCCCGACACAAGTTTCAGCGAGTGGGCAGGAGGCGAACCGTTGCGACAAGGCAAGTTTGAGGCATCGCAGAAAAGTTTCGGCTTTCCTGACTGGGGTGCGTTGATTGACGGGCGCAACGCGATTGCGTTTTTGCGAAGCGGTCAAGCGCTGTTCCACGACGGGCGCGGCAGTTACGGCACTTATTTGCACGCTCATGGCGACACTGCGTGGCAGGGATGGCAAACAACCGAGACGCAATTTTCGGCGTGGCTACTCGTCGGCGCTTTCAACGAACTAGTTGCTGCGGTCCGTTCCTTTCTCAACCAACTGCCAACCGATGCGCAAGTCATTGTGACGCTCCCTGAAGTTCGAGAC
>Ga0079996_110640_pt1 | contig 13625 bp, 14 predicted proteins | sample PerSpoAPS_AMetaG_FD_69199 | JGI IMG/M metagenome (GOLD analysis project Ga0079996, IMG submission 69199) | Thermal spring microbial communities from Yellowstone National Park, Wyoming, USA - Perpetual Spouter A (PS_A) MetaG (SPADES assembly)... | ecosystem: Environmental > Aquatic > Thermal... | reverse complement strand
ATATTTCTAATTTGGATAAAAAAGCCACACTATCTTATTCCTTTTATTATTTTCTTTATTTTAAATTTTAATTCAATTTTAGAGAGATGGAATTATGCAGGTATAGAATTTAATGAGGAAGCTGGTTTTAGTGGTAGAGTTGGTCTTTGGAAAATTGGTTTAGGTTTCTTTTTAAGTTATGATCCAATCTATAAAATTTTTGGGCAAGTAGGTAATATTATTGCAAAGGGTGATTTTCATAATCAGTATATATCTTGGTTAGTTTATAATGGAATTTTTGGTTTAGTTTTCAATAGTTTGGTTTTAATTTTACTATTTATAAAGAGTTTTAGTCTAACAAAGAATCCTATGATTTTAATGGTTTATGCTTGGATAATGATTTCAGGTTTTTTAGGAAACTTCCTTTCTATGCCTAATGTTGTTGTATTTTTATGGTCAATTTTAGGTTATTGTTTGAGAAATTATCCAAAATAATTTTTTAAAAATTCTTTAAAAATTAACTTTAAGTTTTCAAGAGAATTTAAATCAGCCCATTCATCATCTGTATGAAGTCCATATCCAATAGCATTTGTTATAATTACAGGAATGCCTTTTTGAGCAAAAAATCTTCCATCAGTAGCTCCATGCTCACATATGAAATTAACACTTCTATTTAAAACCTTTTCTGCTGTTTGCTTATATAATTTTAAAAATTCATTTTCTTCATTAACATAAATTGCCTCTCCAACACTTAAAACTTCCATTTCTAAATTTGGAAATTTTTTTATTGAAGATAAAACCTGCTCTTTCATTTTTTCAATAGTCCAAGGTTCTGTAAATCTTATATCAATTTCTGCGTAGCAATAATCAGGAACAATATTTACTTTTGTTCCGCCTTCAATTTTACCTATATTTATAGTGTTGTGCCAGTGATTTGGATCACCACAAGGCTCAGTTGGAAAAATTAAACTTATATCATTGTAAAAATCAATTATATTTTCAATAGCATTTATTCCTTCCCAGACTCTTGAGCCATGAGCTGATTTTCCTTTTGATATTACTCTAAAATGTAAAACACCCTTTTCTCTATTTATTATATCAAAGTTAAATCCACCATCTGGAATTATGGCAAAATCACAAGAATAATTTTCCTCATTTAATAAGTATTCAACACCATTTTGACTTCCAATTTCTTCATCAGTTGTTAGCATTAATCCAATATCATAATTTTTATTTTCTTTTGAAAGTTCTTTAAATAATTCTATTAAGACTGCACTTGGTCCTTTCATATCAATAGCTCCTCTCCCTTTTATTATATTTCCTTCAATTTTTGGATTAAATAATTCATCTTTCGCATCTACAACATCTAAATGACCAACAAAAAAAATTTTTGGATGTTTTGTATCTTTAAATGTGGCAACTAATGAAAACTTATTATTTTTTTCATATTTTTTAATTATTAAGTTTGTCTCTTTTAAATAATTTTCAACAAAATCAATAATTGATTTTAATTCATTTGTTCTTTGGGCAGTTGTTTTAAACTTTATAAGCTCAATTAAAAGCTCTTTCATAATGAAAATTTTAAAGCTTAAAGAATTCATATATTGTAATTATACCCATAAATAAAAAGCTAAAAATTAATGTAAATGATGTTATGTATTTTAAATAAACAAGAAAAAATGGACCAAATGTCAAAAGCCAAGGATTTAGAATAAGCATTAAAACTGATAGAAAACTCAAAATAATAATGAAATTTTTTAAAAATTCATTTATTTGCGAAAATGAAAAGAAAATTGATAAAATAAGTGCTATTACAGGTGATATGAAGGCATGGAAATGTGAAGTTTCTGATAATTCTAAAGGTGTTTTCTGAAATTTTAACATTTCTTCATTTCCTTTATAATAGCTAATTATATCACTTGGACTAAATGAGCTGTTGAGTTTGAAATGAAGAATTAAGTGGGCAAATATAAATCCAAGAATTACAAATATATAAAAACATATAAAAGCAATTTTAATTGAAAGTGGAAGTTCATTTAATTTTATTTTTAACATAATTTTCATATAAAAATAATGTTCTTTTTACAGCATAAGTTATAGAATTTACAGAAATTGTAGCACCTGCTATATTCTTTATTTCTTTATTTACTCTTAAACTATCTTTTATTGTTTTATTTTCAAACTGCGATAGAAAACTTTTATTTTTTATTTCCCAACCATAAGGCTCCCTATAAGAAAGGATTTCAACAAACTGGACATAACCCTCTTTATTCAAAACAACCATAAATGTTATTGGAAGATGTTTCCCAACAACTTCATCAATTACAGCAACATTATCACAACCATAATAGAATTTTAGACTATCTTTTAATGTAATAGGTAATTTTTTCTTTTTTAATTGATTTTTTATTTCTTTATCAATTTTTAAAGTTAAACTATCAAAATGAGAGCAGTTTTTAAATGCTAATTTCAATGCCTTTTCATTTGTTAAAAAAATTTCTGAAATTAAAAAGGGGAGCATAACCCCCCTAAAATAAAATACTAAATATCATTCTTGCTTCAAGCTTTTCATGCTCATCAAGAACATTAGTAATTTGAGGAGTTATAGTAAGAGTAGTCCAAAATTTTGAAGTGGAGTAGTGTAAAGCTGGACCTAAGAAAAATGCATAATGTTCAGCTTCTTTTGTAAATGGTAAAACTTGATCTTTAAATTCACTATGTAGCCAGGCTTCAATTCCAATTGCGAAATTACCAAATTTATAAGCTATACCACTTGGAAGCATAAATATCGCTTCTTTTTCCATTTCTAAATTTCCATTAGAATTATAACTCATTTCAAATTCCTGCTCAAATATAACATTTAATGTCCATAAGAAATTTCCAAAGTATTTACTAAATAATAATTTCTCTTCAATCTCTTGCTTATTCATTCTATACTTTCCTTCAAGATATATTCCAAAACCAATTCTTTCTCTTGGACTTGAAAGTCTATGGACAATTGCTAAATCCACACCCTTAAATTTAAAATATGATTTTTCAATAATGTTTCCATTATCATAGTATTGATTATAGAGTGAAGAGTAGTTTAAATAAAGGGCAACATGAGTTCTTTCAGTTATAGCATATTCAAATTCCGTTCTCATATCCCAAAGGTAGTACATTCCACTTTCCTTTCCAGTTTTTAGTGTAGTCCATTGCTCAACTTCAAAGAGATTCTTAGGAAGATAGTCAGTATCATATGAGTAAGTGAATAGCCTTTCATGGGCATTTGCAACTGATAGCCAAACAAAAATTGTTAAAGTTATTTTTCTCATTCTCTTATCTCCTTTTTAAATTTCTTACTTGGTAAGTCGGAAATTTTTTAGGACAAGTTTTTGCAAATGATTTTCAATTAAAATAAAGCTTATTTTTAGGGTAGGGAAAAGACAAGGCAAAATTTTGATGCTTTGTCCAATAAATAATGTTAAGTTATTGATTATCAATAACTTATGAAGATTTTAAGGAAATTATAGATTTTATAGGGGGTTTAATGGGGGGCGAAGTTTATAAGCCGAAGGCTTATTTATAGGGTGGGTAGGAAAAAATAAGAAATAATCTATATTTTAGAATTATGGGACAGAGTACCTTGAAAATTTTTTTACTTTATAATTTTCAAAATATGGAATGGCTAATAAGAGCAGAATTTATAATGGGAAGTATTTTAAAGATAGGTGTAATTGAAAGTTATCCAAATTCTCAGATTGCTTTGGATTCTGCTTTTAAATATGCTAACCACTTAAATAAAATTTGGTATAAATTTTACGACAATTTTGTAGGGAATAATGATACTTTAATTGTTGAGGAAGAAACTGATGAAATTTTAGATTCATCCTTAAAGTACATTCAAATAACAGATAGTTTATTTAACCCATTTTATAAATCAAAAAATTTATTTCCAATTAAAATTTCAAAAAATCAGTGGTTCTTTCCAAAAGGAATAGTAATTGATTTAGGGGGGATTGCCAAGGGTTATTTAGTTGATAAAATTAAAGATATTATTTTAAGCTTTGGTATTGATACATTTTTTATAAATTTTGGAAGTAGCTCAATATATTCACACAATTATGAGCTAAATCTTTATGATGAAACATTTGGAAATTTTAAAATAAAAAATAAAGCTATTTCTATATCTTCAACAATAAGACCTGTTGAAAAAACTTATCACATTTATAATCCAAAACGTCAAGAATTTGTTAAAGAGAAAAGGAAGGTTCTTTTAATTTGTGATAATGCCATATTTTGTGATGCCTTATCAAAAGCTATTATAATAAATCCAAAATTAAAAGAAAAATTTAAATGGATAGAAATAAAGGTTTATTGAGGGGAAAAAACTAATTGCTTTGTCCAATAAATAGTATGATTTAATGGGGGGATTTAAGAGGTACGAAGCCCTCAAGTCAAAAACGGGGTTTTTTAAAGCCGAAAGCTTAAATATAGGGTGGGTAGAGAAAATAAGAAATAATTGTAATTTCAGAATTATTAGACAATCCATATTTCCTCTGCTTTAAAATTTTCATATGTTAAGACCATTCACTCCTGAACCTTATACAGACTATAAAAAACCTGAAAATGAAAAAGCTTTAAGAGAATGGATAAATAAACATAAAGAGCAATTTCCATTAAGAATACCTCTCTTTATCGATGGCAAGGAAATTTACAAAAATGAAACCTTTAAAAGCATAAGTCCTAACGATAAAAATATAATAGTGGCTGATGTTTCATCTGCTGATGTTAGTGATGTTGATAAGGCTATTGAAAGTGCCTATAAAGCTTTTAAGTCTTGGAGTAAATTACCAGTTGAAGAAAGAGCAAATATTTTACTAAAAGCTGCTAAATTAATGAGAGAAAGGAGATTTGAGATTGTTTCGCTTATGAGTTATGAAGTTTCAAAAAATTGGCTTGAAGCAGATGCTGATGTAGCAGAAGCGATTGATTTCTGTGAATATTACGCAAGGGAGATGCTTGATATTGAAAGGCATATAAAGAATGGTTTATATTATTTACCAAGTGAAAATAATACTTATTATTATATTCCTCTTGGTGTAGTAGCGGTAATTCCACCTTGGAACTTTCCGTTAGCTATTTTAACGGGCATGACTGTTGCTGCACTTGTTGCTGGAAATACTGTTGTTTTAAAGCCTGCAAGTGATTCTCCTGCTGTTGGATATAAGTTAATAGAAATTTTGAGGGAGGTTGGTATTCCTGATGGTGTTATAAACTATATTCCGGGACCTGGTGGTGTTATTGGTGATTATTTGGTGGAGCATCCGCTTGTTAGAATGATTGCATTTACAGGTTCAAAGGAAGTAGGAGTAAGAATTTATGAACTTGCTTCCAAGTTTAGACCTGGTCAAAAATTTCTTAAAAGAGTGATAGCGGAAATGGGGGGGAAAGATCCTATAATTGTTGATAGTTCAGCTAAAATTGATGATTATTTATTTAATCAAATTGTAATAAGTGCTTTTGGATTTCAAGGTCAAAAATGTTCAGCTTGTAGTAGGTTGATAATTGTTGAGGATATTTATGATGAAGTTGTTGAAGGGGTTGTTGAATGGACAAAAAAATTAACAATTGGTCCATCTACTGAAAATTATAATTTTAATGCAGTTATAAATGCGGGTGCTGAAAAGAAAATTCTTGGATATATTGAAATTGGTAAAAATGAAGGAAAATTAATTTTAGGTGGAAAAAAGGCTGATATTGGAATAGATGGATTTTATATTGAGCCTACGATATTTAAAGATGTTTCACCAAAAGCAAAAATTGCTCAGGAAGAAATTTTTGGTCCAGTTCTTTCAATTATAAAAGCAAAGGATTTTGATGAAGCTATTGAAATAGCAAATGATAGTGAATATGGTTTAACAGGTGCTGTATTTTGTAGAGATAGATATAAAATTGAAAAAGCAAAGCGAGAACTTATGATCGGAAACTTATATATAAATAGAAAATGCACAGGTGCTATTGTAGGTGTTCATCCATTTGGTGGATTTAATATGAGTGGAACTGATGCAAAAGCAGGGGGACCAGATTATTTATTATATTTCTTACAAGGGAAGAGTGTTTCAGAGGTTATATAAAAGAGAATAATACTTTTTATTTTTTATGTATAACTTCCAATTTGGTTCAAGAACTGCAAGAGGGGGATTTGCAAATGAGAGGAATATTTGTGAAAAATTTAATAATTGGAAGAGAGATAGAGAAGCTCAGCTATGGTTGAAAATAATGGGCTATGACATTAGAAAAATTGATGAAGTAAAGGCTATTATAATACCTACAAAATTAAGTAGAGCCAAGTTAAGGAGTTTTGGATTTACAGAGGAGGAATATGATGAGCTTATGAAATTTAAAAAGGCTGACTTACAAGTTCAAATTAGAGTTGTTATTTTCATTTGTAAGTTATTAAAGATTGAAAATTTATCATTGAAGAAAGCAAATTCAGATGCTGATTACAATCAAGTTGATAAAAGATCAGTGGATTCATACCAGAAAATGTGGGGATTTAATGATAGAATAGCTCTAGCTCTTAAATTATTTACAGGTGAAGTAAGACCTTCTTCATATCCTAAAATGTTAAGAGTAAGTCAAAGTAAATTAAGAGATAGCAGAGGGGTTTTTTTGTATGAATTAAAAGAAGATTTAGTTGAAGAAATTATATCATTTTTTAGAGAAAATAAAATTTTGATTGTTAGCGATATTTTGCAAGGTAGGGGAGGATTTGCTGCAGATTGGATGTTAGTCACAAGATATAATAGGGCTGACAATACAACAACATGGACATTAAGGGATATTAATACTGTCAAGAATTTCTTTGGAAGAGGTGATGTTAAGCTTTCTCCAAAAGGTAGCCTATATATAGGAAGGATAACTATGCAAAGGAAAGGAGGAACTCCCGATCCTACGAAATTACAATTCAAAATAAAACCCTGTGATCTTTTCAATTATAATGGATGAAATAATCATTCTTGGTAAGGTCAAATTTGATTTAAGACACCCTGATGAGGTTGTTTTGGCAAAATACGAATTAGAATCCATATTAGATAATTTTGTAGAGCCTGTAAAAACTATTCCTGCTCTATTTAAAAGTTATCCGTTTAATAAATTGACTGATGAAGTAATACATATAATAACTCGTAATGTTTATCTTGGTGAGATTCAAGGTTATATATCAAGAGTTATGGATCTTGATATTAAGAAACTTATCAAAAGACCCGCTTTTTTTAGAGAAATATATTTGATTATTAAAGGTTATGAAAAAGTTGAAAAGTTAAAAAAACAACTTGAATTATTTAGTGATAATCTTTATCAAATTTTTGATTTATTAGATGAAGAAATGTTATTTGTAAGAATTTTTCCCATACAAACGATTTTTGAATTTATTACAGATATAAAAAAACTTCCTGATGTAGCTATTACTCCTAAGAATGTAAGAAATTACCAAGAATACCTTACTCAAAAGGAAAAAGGAATTGAAAAAGGAATTGAGGATTTGATAAGCCATATAAAATATAATCATTACAGGGCTCCACATTTAGGGTTAGGTAAGAAACATATAGGGGATTTTATAGATTGGGCAGGAACTGATTTAAGGAAACCATTTTTACACTATTTACATAAATATAAGGGTAAAGGTGATCCAAGAGTTTCAAGATTCCTTATAAATCTTTTAAAAGTAAATGAAGGGGAAGTTATATTGGATCCTTTTTCCGGATCTGGTGCTTTTATTGCTGATGCTCCGACTATGGGGATAAATGCGAAAGGTATTGAAATTCTAAAGTTTGCTTGTCTAATTTCAAATGTGAAATGCAATTTAAACTTAGATTTAAATACTTTAAAGCAAGAAATTTTAAATCTCTTTTTAAATATTGATAATAAAGGACTTTTTAAACCTACGCTATATAGCAAAAAAGATAAGCTTTTAGAGAATCTTCATTGCTATTGTAAGGGTAGTCATTTAAGAAATGTTATTAGTCATTTGGAAGAAATTATGATCATAAAAGATGCAATAAATCAAATAGAAGATGAATCAATAAGGAACTTTCTTGTAGTATTGTTAAGCCAAAAAATAATTGAATATACGGAGAAAAATATAAAAAATAGCTTTAAGGAAGCTTTTAAAAAGTATGTTGAAGATAGGTATCTCACATTATATGGAACTTTACAATTGGCTAAAAAATTAAATGTTAGGCTAAATGAAGGTGAATTTAAAATAATAAATGGAGATAGTACTCACATACCATTTATTAATGATAATTCAATTGATGGCATTTTAACATCACCACCTTATTTTGATGCATTAGATTATATAGAAAGTAATAAGGTTCCAATTGTTATTCTTGAATTTTGGGAAGACTTGAAATTTAGCTCAATAGAGAATTACTATTTACAATTTAAAAACTATCATTTGGAATTACCGCAATCAAGTAAGGAACTCGTGGAGCTTTTGAAAACTTCCCATCGTTCATTGAAAGCAGAAATAGTTGAGTGCTATTTAAAAATGATGAAACTGTCATTTAAGGAATTTTTTAGGGTTTTGAAAGTGGGAAGATATTGTGTTGTAGTAGTGAGTAAGTATCATAGTTGGGTAATAAACAGAAAAGAGAAGAGAGTAGAAACATCAAAAATTATATTAGATATAGCATTATCTGAAAATTTTGAAATAGTTGATGTTATTCAGCATGGATTGTCAAAAGTGGATGAGGGAAAAATAAGAAATGAGGATATTTTAATTTTAAAAAAGCCTTTAAAATTTTCCGAGAATAATGTTTCAGAGGTTATATAAAAGAGAATACGGGATATTTTTTACGCCTGACTGGCTAATAGATTTAATGATAAATTTAATTCCAAAAGAAGTCTTTTTAAAAGAAGAAATTTACATTCTTGAACCTGCTTGTGGTTTTGCTCAATTTTTGAGAAGGATAAAGGAAAGATACCCCTATTTGAATGCAAAGCTTTTGGGAATTGAGATAAATGAAGAGATTTTCAGAAAAGCTATTTCCTCTAAACCCAAAGAAATAGAAATTATAAAATCAGATTTTCTGCTTTTTGATTTAAATTGTCAGTTTGATTTGATAATAGGTAATCCTCCCTATGGAATTCCAAGTTCATCAAGCCATTATCCAATAAAGATTGATTTTAAAACAAAGGAAAAATATAAAACACTATTTAGCACTTGGTATGGAAAATATAATGTTTATGGTGCTTTCATTGAAAAGTCAATAAAATTATTAAGGGAAAAAGGTTATTTGATTTTTATTGTTCCTGCTACATTTATGATACTTGATGAATTTAAAAAATTAAGAGAATTTTTGTCACAAAATGGTAAAACAAAAATTATATATATGGGTTTGGATGTTTTTAAGCCCTATGCTGATGTTTCAACAGTTATCTTGATTTTTAACAAATCTAATAAAGAGAATTGTAAATTAGAACTTTTTGAATATAAAGAAGGAAGAATAATTCCTATAAGCTTTAAAAAGAATTGGAGAGGGGAAATAATAACTTTTAAAACTGATTTTTCCCTCTTTTTAGAAAATTTGTGTCATTATAAATTGGGTGATATTTATGAAGTTAAAATTTCTCCACGAACACCTGAAATCAAAAACAATCCTTATGTTATTAAAAGTGAAATATGCCCTTCTGATGAGTTTATACCAATTCTTAACAGCAAGAATCTCACTTGTTGTGATATAAAATATGAAAATTTTTCTGGTTATTGGATTAAAAAATCAGATATAAAAAAACTAAGAGCTTATTTTGATTTTCCACATATAGTTTTAGGATTAGGATTTAGAAAGGATGGAAAAGTTGCATCAGCAATAGATAAAAAATGTTATCCTTGGATGGGAGATGTTTATCATCTTATAAGAAAGAAAAACTTAATGAGTGGAGAATTTGACTTAACAGATGAAGAAGTGGTAGAATATCTAAGCTCTGATTATGTAAAAAGATATATAAAGGATGTTTATAGGGAGATTACTTATCATTTGAGTATTACACAAATAAAAAATATTCCTATACCAAACAGGGAAGTGTTTGAAAAAATTAAAAACAACAAAATAAACCTTTATTTTGATGGGTAATCAAGTCAACGGATTAACAAAATATATTTTTTATAAACAAGCACAACAACATTTTATTCCACAATATTTCCCTCCTCAATTTATGGCTGGTCCTCATGGTGTAGTATTTAGTGGGCCATATCATCCGCCTTTTGTCCCTATGGGTTTAATGACTCCAACTTCACCTGCTCCTTCTTCTGTTCCACCGTCAGTACCACCAACTGTTCCTCAAAAAAAGGGATTAGGAAGTAAAATTTTAGGTTTCGCTCTTAAATATGCTTTACCGATAAGTATTATTGGTGCTACTACTACTTATATTGGCAAAAAATGGGGAGAAAAAGGTAGTTTAGGTGAAGCTTTTAAATCCATATAGGGAGATATAAAAGGAATGTTTAAAAAGAAAGAAGGAAAATAAACTTGGCAATTAAAATAGAAGAAAAGAAAAATTATATAATAGAAAAAATAAAAGAAGTTCCATCAAATGCTAAAAATGTAAAATATAGAAGAAAAATTGTTTATGATAAAGATGGTTATAGGCACATTTTGAACATAGCAATTTATAAAACAAAAAGTGGTGAAAGAAAAACATTAGTTACAAGTATTTGGCATCCAAAAGATGAGCCAAAGGCAAGAAGATTAGCAAAAAAACATTTGAGAACACTACTTAGAAAACGCAGAAAGTAATTTTAGTAATAAATCTAAAGTTTTTTCCGTTTTCTCTAAATTTATTATTTCGAATGGAGTATGTTCATTATAAAAACCGATACCAATATTAATAGCTGGTATATTTACATAGTCTATATTTGAGCTTCTATCATCCTCATTAAGTTTTTTAAATCCATTAGATTGTAGGAATTCTTCTAATTCATTATTATTAAAAAACTTATTCGTAGAATAATAATTATCTCTTTTATCAAGAGCTATCAACATCTCAACTTTATTATCAAACCAAAAATCATTATCTAAGTATTCAATTGAGTTGTAGGATGATTCTTCGTTATTACTTAATACAACACCAAATTCACCATTTGTTTTATTATATATTAAATCACATAAAAAAACTCCCAATCTATCATCAGCACCTAATGCTGTTTTCAAATTTAACTCTTCAAAACTTTCTATTTTTCTTTTTTCTCCCGTTATATGTAGGAAATGTTCTTCTACTAATTCAACATCATCCAAATCATCTTTATATATAATTTTTCTTTTTCTTAATTTATCGTTTAAGTTGAGAAGTTCAATTGGATTTAAATATACCTCTTCTATTGTTTTGTTTTCTTGTTGTATTAAGTGGTAAAACTGGGCTTGTAAAATAAAATTATCTTCAATTACTATTTTCAAAGGATAAATTTCTTTAAATTCTCCAAATAAGTAATCATTATATGTATCAATATGTGCTGTAAGCCAAACTCTACTTTTTCCTTTTTTTATTAAGTTTCCTCTTACAATTTGATAACCATTATCATATAATTCTTCCTCTAATTCACTTGTTGGCAAATTCAAGAAATCATCTACAAATTTAAAAACATCTATCATATCAGGAAAGGTCAATTACTTTACTACTTGAAAATCCTTTTTAAGTTTTAATTCTATAACACTTCTTCCTAAATTTATAACTACTTCCAAAGCTCCGCTTTCCTTACTAAACTTACTCGAAACAAAAGAAATATTTGTCCCAAATTTTTTATTGAATATCTCAACAAAATTGTTTAAAATAATATTCGTTATTGAAGGATTAGCAAAAAGCTGATTATAAGGAATACCTAAATCAGGATATATTTTGTCTTCACCTAAATTTATTGATAAAAAGTATAATAATATTGATAAAATTTTTTTGTTATTGTCAGATGTTAAGCTATTTGTTAAATTTAAACTCCCATCTTCATTTTGAGAAACCAAAATATCAAACATCTTTTACAAGGTGTTTTACACTTGTCTTATAATTCTGTTCAAAGTTTTTAGAAACCCTCTCATTTGTTTAGCATTAAGAATTACCAAATCTTTTAATTCAAAAAATACAGGCTTATCATTTGTTAAAATATAAAATGTTCTTTTCATTACCTCTGGTGACACTAGTTCGTAAGGAACTCCCTTTTTTACATTGTAATCAACATATTTAGCTAAGTTCCCGTTATCTTTAATTTTTCTAAAAATATAGCCTTTAATTACTCTTATATTTTCTTCAAAAGCCATTTTGAAAATCATTAAGTATTTCCCTAAGTAGAGGAAAGTTATTTTATTTTCATTGCCAACAACTTTATAAATGTCTTTTCTCTTGAAGAATCCAATAAATGTTCTTATTCTTTTAATTATGTTTTCGTTTATATAAACCCTTATAGCTTTGAGATTAGGAGAATATATAGATTTATATTCTATTATAATTTCTCTGTCTTCTTCCTTTGCAGTAGTTTTTATATTTTCAACATTTATCTTCTCTTTTTCTTCCTTGTTTTTTCTGTTTAAAAATAGCATCTTAATCGCCTCCCTATTTTTTATTTTGTTTCTTTGTTTTGTAATAAGTAATAAACCCTGTCTATTAACAATTTTGTGGACCTTTCGGTAAATCCAAGTCTTAATAAATTATCTACTATGTTTCTTAAAATTCCTTTTGTTTCTGGAATTGGAACATCTAATTTCAAATTTCCACCTATTAAAGATAGTTTGGTTTCATATAATACTTGTCTAATTGCCTTGTATAAATATGGTAAATCATCTTTCAACTTGAAAGTTCTTCCTTCCATATTGCAAACTGTAATGATGCTGGCAATTTTGTAATAAAGTTCTTTTATTTTCTCATTGCTTGTATCTGAACCAATAGCTTTCATAACAACTTCAATTTTTTTTATATCAACTGGTTTAACTGAATTGGTCACGGGATCAATAATTTGCTTGTTTTCTACAATCATAGTTAGATTGATTAAGAAATCCTTGAAGAAAGCTTCTATTTCATTGTCGGTTTCTAAATTCAAGAAAGCATCCATCAGATATTCTTTTAGTTTTTCATCTATCATTTTTGAAGTAACTTTGAATGCCAGTTTGTATTCTTCATTCTTAGAAGCATAAGTATTTTCTATCTCATTTAAAACATCTAAACAACTTGCTCCTTCTCTACCAAATTTTATAATTAAACCAGATAATAATTCTGACATTTTTCTTGGAGAAATTGAACTATTGAAACCTACATCTTCTTTTATGGCTTGTTTTCTTAATTGAATAGCTCTTGTATCATTAGCATATTTTTCATCAGAACTTAACATTTTAACAATTTCTATTAAATCATCTTCTGTTTTTTGTTCTTTTGATATAAACCCTTCTGCTGTTAAAATCCTTGCTAGAACAGAGAAAAATGCAGCTGTTTCATAGAATAATGGGTCAACATAATGCTCCTTGGGGACATAGGTTAATTTTTTCAAGATCTTTATTTCTGATTTATAATCCAAGTTATAAGGAACTTTTACAATATATAATCTATCTCTGAATGCTTCTGTATCAGGTCTTGAAGCGAATTTTTCATATTCAGGTTGATTTGTATGTCCAACAATAATAATA
>Ga0079996_119017_pt1 | contig 13676 bp, 13 predicted proteins | sample PerSpoAPS_AMetaG_FD_69199 | JGI IMG/M metagenome (GOLD analysis project Ga0079996, IMG submission 69199) | Thermal spring microbial communities from Yellowstone National Park, Wyoming, USA - Perpetual Spouter A (PS_A) MetaG (SPADES assembly)... | ecosystem: Environmental > Aquatic > Thermal... | reverse complement strand
TTGAGATACTATCTGCATTTGATTGTAGAATTTCTTTCTTTGAAAAAATTGTAATTTTATAATAATTTTCTTCTGTAATAAGTGGCAACAAATTTTTTGTAAGTGTATCAGAAATTGTTAAAAATTTATAAAACTCAATATAATCCTTTGACTTAAAGAATTTCATCGTACTATCTTTTTGTATCAACTCATTTAAATTTAAATTCTCATAAAAAATCTCTATTTTACTAATCCCACTAATTGTATCAGTTTCAACCTTTTTCCATTTTATTTTATCATCATTTATATTATTTATAATGCTATCCTCGGAAACAATTTGAGTAATAAATGAAGGGGCATAAATTGTATATAGTAAATCATAACTATCAACATCTTTAATCCATATTGTCTCTTCAATACTAAAACATCCAAAAAGAAAAATAAAAGTTAAAAATTTTCTCATAAATTTCTAAACCATTTTAAAATATGATATAACCTTTCAACTCTATGCTTTGGTTTCCCACTTCTTGACAATTCATGACTTTCATCAGGAATAACAATAAGCTTAACATCTTTATTTAAAATTCTTAATGCAGTAAATAATTGCTCAGCTTGCTCAAGAGGACATCTATAATCTTTATCTGTATGTAAAATTAAGAGAGGTGTTTTTACATTTTCTAAATGAAAAATTGGAGATCTTTTAATATATTCATCAAAATTCTCAAATGGCGTTTTACCAATTTCATAATTACCAAATAACCAACCAATATCACTTGTTCCAAAAAAACTTATCCAATTAGAAATACTTCTTTGGGTTAAAGCTAATTTAAATCTATCAGTTTTTGTAATAATCCAATTTGTCATAAATCCTCCATAACTTCCACCTATTACACCAATTCTATCTTTGTCAATATCATTATATCTTTTTAAAACCTCATCTACAAATTCCATTAAATCCAAATAATCTCTATTTCCATAATCCCTAACAATTCTATTAGCAAATTCAAAACCATAACCATCTGAGCCTCTTGGATTTGAAAATAAAACGAAATGACCATCATAAGCAAGTAAATGAAATTCAAACATAAATGAATAACCATAAGCTGTTCTTGGACCTCCATGAATTTCAAGAACAGCAGAATATTTATTATTTTCCTTTTTTAAATCATTATAAGGCTTTAAAACAAAACCTTCAACTTCAACATTATCACTTGCTCTAAATCTAATATATTCAGGCTCTTTAAGTTTAAATTTCTTTAAAAATTTCTCGTTGAAACTTGTAATTTTCTTATCATTAAAATAAATTTCAGAAGGATTAGTGAAACTTTGTTTTATCCAATATATATTATTCTCATTATCAATATCAAAACCTTCAACTGAAAAGTTTCCCTCAATTAACTTATCAATTGAACCATCTTTTTTTAATTTACATAAAACACATCTTGGACCATCTGTCATTAAAAAGTATATATTACCATAATTATCAAACTTGAAAAGTGGCTGATTATTAGCAAATCTGCTATCAGAATTTAAGCTATTATAAGGATTTCTATCTAAATTTGGTGTTAAATCAATAATTTTTCCACCTGAAACTCTATAAAAATGTTTAATTTCAGCAAAACCTCTATCTCTTTTAGAGCCAACAAAAATAATATCATCTTCAAAAATTTCAAATCCACTAATATCCCAATTACCATCAACAATTTTCTTTAATTTCCTCTTTTTAATATCATATTCATATATATAATTATAGCTCTCAATATCTCCATTATTTTCAAAATTTCCAAGCAAATAAAGTTTATTATTTTTAAATCTAAAATCTGAGATTGGTTTATCTGAACTAAACAAACGTCTTTTTCTTCCATTTAAATCCAATAAATATATCTCAAAAATTTTATTTTCAAAATAACCGACATTATCAAATTTATAAAACAAACTTTCAATAATGTGAATATCGCTATCCTTCTTATAAGGACTATCTATATTCTTTTTTCTTTCCTTCAAAAAAACAATTTTATTATCATCTGTCCAATGAAAATCAACTATACCTTCCTTTTCATCAGTTAGTTTAATAGGCTCAAAAAGACCTTCTTTAAAATAATAAATTTGTAAGCCCTTTTCCTTTTCTTTATGTCTATCAGATAAAAATGCTAATAATTTTTTATCATTTGAAACTTTTGGATTTACATTTCTTTTACCTTCAAATGTTAATTGCTTGTAAGTCTTTTTATTTACCATAAACAGATGAGTTATATATGTATTTTCTTTTTCATCCATATATGAAAGTGTGAAAATTGCGGAATTTGAAAATGCTCTTATACTTCCTAAGAATTTCAATTTAAAAATATCGTTTTCTGTAAGCTTTAACATAAGGCTGAAATTTTAAGGCATATTAAACTTTAAAATTTTTAAACTTATGATATTTCTTTTAATAGCACAAGTTCAAGATATAGAGGAGCAAATTGAAACTGATTTTTTATCTGAAATTGACAAAATTCAAAAACCTTATTATAATATTGATGACAGCTTATATAAAAACAAGAAATTTGAAATTATTTTAAGACAATACAAAAATCCTAAAAATGAAAAGGAAGAATTTATTTTAGCAGAAGCCTACTATTATCAAAAAAATTATAAAAAGGCAGATGAAATTTATTCAAAAATTATCAGATTATCAAATGACACATTAATTATAAAGTTTTCAAAAAATTCAAAATTATGGATACTTTATCATCTTGGATTATATAATAATGTCCTTGAAAATAATAATGAAGATAGTCTTTTATTAGCATTAACAAATATAAAGTTAAAGAATTTTTCAAGTGCTTATAATATATCAAAGAACTTTAAAAGTGATACATTTTTATTTATAAGTGGATTTTGTGCTTATTTACTAAAAAGTTATGATATTGCTTTAAAGCACTTTCAAGAATTATATGAGACTTATCCAAATAGCCCATTTACACCTTATGGAATTTATAGAATAGGAATAATATATTATAGAACTGAATTTTACGATAAAGCTATAAATTACCTTACAATTCTTTTTAAAAATTATCAAAATTTCAAGCTTATTAAAAATGCTATTTATTTAAATGCTTATAGTTATTATAAACTTTCAAATTATGAAAAAAGTTATGAATGGGCACTAATTTTAATAAAAAATTATCCAAATGATGAAGAGACAAAATTGGCAAAAGATCTACTCAAAGAAATTTATATTTTAAGACCTGAAATTTTTGATTCAACTTACGAATACTATGATTATTTAAAAGCATATAAACTATACAGAGAAAATAAATGTAATAGTGCTATTGAAGTCTATAACATTTTTATAAATTCAAAACAAAAAACAATTTTATTTTTCTTTAAAACTACAATTGGAGATGCATTTTTAAATGATGCTTATTTGGAAATTGGAAATTGTTATAATCAATTACAAAATTATAAAAATGCGATTGAATTTTATAAAAAATGTAAATTGGATGAATGTAAGTTCAATTTAGCAATTAACTTATACTTAAATGGTCAGTATTCGGAATCTATAAGCAATTTTGAAAAACTTCTTAAAAATAAAAACTTCATTTCTAAAATCCCCGAAATATACTACTATATTGGTTTAAATTATCTAAAAATGAATAAAAAGAAAATAGCTAATGAATATCTAACGAAAGCAAAAAATCTTTATCTTGAAGCAGGAAATTATGAAAAAGTTAATGAAATTGATAAACTAATTACCAATTAAATGATACCAAAACCTTTAATTTTTGAAAATAACAAATTATTTATTTTAGACCAAAGAAAACTACCATTTAAGGAAATTTATATAGAAGTTAAAAGTGCTTATCAAATGGCAAATTTAATAAAAAATATGGCAATAAGAGGAGCACCTTTAATAGCAATTGCTAGTAGTTATGCTATTTTAATAGAAGCTATGAAAAAAAACAACAAAGAAAAATTATTAAAATCTATTGAAATTTTAAAAAATTCAAGACCAACAGCAGTAAATCTATTTAATGCTTTAAAAGAAATTGAAAACATTATTTTAAGTGCTAAAAATTTACAAGAAGAATTATTTAAATTTGTAATAAATTTAGATAATGAAGAAAAAGAAAGATGCCTTAAAATCGCTCAAAATGGATTAAAAATTTTCAAAAAGAAAAGCTCAGTTTTAACTTATTGTAATACAGGATTTTTAGCAACAACAGGTATAGGAACAGCACTTGGTATAATATATAAAGCATTTGAAAATAATTTAATTGAAAAGGTTATTGTTCCTGAAACAAGACCCTATTTACAAGGCTCGAGACTTACAATATATGAGCTTGAAAAATTAAAAATTCCATATGAATTAATAACAGATAATTCAATTGCGTTTATAATGTCAATGGGAAAAGTAGATTTAGCAATTGTTGGAGCAGATAGAATTTTAAATGATGGAGCATTAATAAATAAAATTGGAACATTAAATATCGCAATTTTATGTAATTATTATAAAATTCCTTTTTGGACAGCATTTCCAACTTCAACAATTGATAAAAATTCAAAATTAGAAGAAGTTATAATAGAAAAAAGAAAAAAAGATGAGGTAATAAAATTTAAAAATTATTTAATAACTTTTGAAAATGCTAATGTCTTAAATTATGCTTTTGACATAACACCAAAACAACTTATAACAGGTTATATAACGGAAAATGGAATTATTAGTTAGAAAATTAATTTTTTTAACTTTGTTTTTATCTTGCCAAAAGCATTTAAAAGATATAGATATTTTTGAATATGAAAAAGCCATTCATTTTTACAATTTAAAAAACTACGATTCTACAATTTACTATCTAAAAAATTTTTTAAGAAAAGTTCCAAGATATAAAGAAATTTCAGATACAATTATAAATGCTCATCTTCTTCTAGCAAAAGCCCTTGAAGAAAAAAAGGAATATGAAACTTCAATTATAGTATATAATGAGCTTATAAAATATATTCAAAAGACTTATGGTTATAATTCAAAACTTGAAAATGAAATTTATGGAAAAATGGCAGAAACTTATGAAAAGATAGGTTTAAAACAAAGAGCAGATGAAATAAGAAAGAAAGTTGAATAATGTCATTTTGGGATGAAACATTATTTTCTTTTTCTAATGAATTAAAAACTGAAATGGATTTTTTTAAAAATGGCATTTTACCTATAAATGTAGAGAATTTTGAATATTATGAAGAAATTATAAAAAATTTAAAGCAAGAAAATAAATTATTTTTTCAAGTGATTTTAGCACACTTATACTTAATTTTAGGTCAATTTCAAAAATCAAGAAACTTAATAAATCAATTACTTGAAGAAGAGCTTGAAGATAAAATAAATGAGCTTTCATATATTTTAATTTTAAAAGCTATTTTAGAAAAAAACAAAAATTATTTATATGTAGTAAGGGAAATGTTATATAAAGATGAAAAAGGTTTGGAAATTGTTAATGAAATTTTTAAGGCTATGAATGCTGAGATTGAAGATATTTATATTTTAGCATTTTCAAGAAGCTCATTTTTTAATACATTATTTTATGTAGGTGTAATTTTTAATGATATAGTATGGTTTAATTTTGGCGAAAATAGTGGTCTTTATCAATCAAATAATGTTATGGATTATAGAAGAGATTTAAGAAGATTAGCGGTAGCATATTCTATAAATCCTTATGAAATTAGAAATATAATAGAAAATAAAACATCAGCATTTTCAAAATTTATGGAATATTTGGGTTTTAAGAGTTTTAGGAATTTAAAAATTGCGATTTCTTATTTTAAAAAAGCATATAAAAAAGCATATAAAAAAATTTCATATAGCCAAGATTATTACTTTATAACGAATTTTGATATTATTTGTAGATATGATTATAAATCCATTTTAAAGAATTTTGATATGGATTTGAGAAAGGATGTTTTAAGAATTGCTAAAAAAGTTTATAATGCTTCTTTAAAAGAAATTCTTTCGGAAAGAAATTTTTTTATAAATTGTCCATTTTGTATGAGTAAAAATATCGTAGTTAATGGTTATTCTAAGAATAAAAAACGATTTCTTTGTAAGGATTGCAAGAAGTCATTTTTTCTTAATTTACCATTATCACATAAATTTTATAAAAATTAATCATAAAAAATAAAAAAATTGGGAATATCACACAAAATTATCCTCTTGAAATTTTAAATTTACATGCTTTAAAATTTTAGAACTTCACAAAAGGAGGTTAAAAAATGGAAAGGTTAAAAGAACTTATAAATGACAGGAAGGTTGTAAAGAGGGTAAATAATGTTGAATTCTTCTACTATAAATCCTACGATAACTATATATCTCTTATTGAAGCTATGGAGAAAAATTTATTAAGTGTTTCGGAGACAGAAAATGTAAATACTCTCATTATAGAATATAAAGGAAAAATTCCTGTTGTTGTTACAGCTGATGATGTTTTTGTAGGAGGAAAGCAAAATAGAAAACCAAAAATGAGCATCATTATAAAAAGTGGTAAATATGATATTCCTGTTTTTTGTATAGAAAAACATAGATGGTATTATTATCATGAGTATATTCGTAGGCTTTCAGAGATAGTTAAGGAAAATTTTTCAATAATTAAAGATGCTGAAAGAATAGTTATTTTAAAGGAGAATTCTGAAAGAGCAATAAGTATTTCCGAATTTTTTAGGCTTGTTGTTTGGGTTATATATCATATAAATCAAATTGTATCTAATGAGCAAAGAAGAGTTGTAATTTCAGAGCTTATAGTATTTGCTAATTATTTATTTGATTTGTTTTTAGGTCTTATTAGTATAGAAAATGTTATTTTAGAAAGTCAAAAAATTAAGAATTTGCTATTTGAGTTTGTTTCTTTTTTAAGAAAGAATAGGATATGGTTTATAAGTAGAAAAAGACTAAATAAGCTCAATTCATTATTAGATGATATTCCTCTTTCAGATAGGGAGGAATGGTGGTTTATATATAAAAAAGATTTAGAAGAACTTTATTTATTAAGCTTTAAAACTCATTTGGCAGATTATTTACCACCTGAATTTAGAGAAGTTATTGAAAAAAAGGAATATAATAGGGAAGAAATGGCAAGGATTATAGAAAGAATTATTTCAAAATATTATGAGAGGATAGGAATTGAAATGGAGGCTCGTGAGGTATATGTTCCAAGAAGAATAAGAAGAATAAGGGATAATCAAGAAGAGGTTTGGGAAAATGTTCAAAAACTTTTATTTCATGAAAATATTCATTCAAAAACAGAGAATTTCTTAGAATATGCTCAAAGAGTAAAATATGATGTTGATTTTGATATAAATGAAGAATTTAATGGTTTTATTATTACTAATGAAAATAATGAGATTTTAGCTATTGAATACATTTCAAATAGTAAAGTGTTTGCTCAAAAATATAAAAAGTACTTATATGATTATTTAAAAGATTTAGAGAGCTTAAAACCTATAAATCTAAATGAATTAAAATTATACCCATCTAATATAAATGTGGGTATTGGTAATGCTTATGTTTTCGGTGATAATACAGAAGGTGAATTGTTAGAATATCAAGATGAAATCATTTTAGTTAGTTTAAATGGGAGGTAAAAAGATGTCTATTTATTTAAATATGTTTGAGATTGAATTACCTGATGGAAAATTTAGGGTAATGGCAAAGAAAATAAGGAAAGGAGAAGATATTTTAAAGGATTTAAGAGGTAGGTTCAAGGGTATAACTTTTTATAAAATTGGTAATTTTATAGATGCTTATGGTAAAGGAATTTCAACTTTTAAAAGAGATTTAGAAAAAGAGGGATTCAAAGAAAAATGGTTGGCTTTTAAAAATAGAAATATATCAAAATTAATAAGTCATATTTTAAAATTTTCAATTATGGAAAAGTTAAAGCAAAATCATGAGTTGAATGAGAAAAAATTTGATATTGTAGTTTATGAAAAAAATTATCAAAAAATAGATGATAATATTCTTTTATACCGTGGCTTTAAGTTAAGAGTGATTTATTTAAATGTTAATGGCGATTTAAAATTTTTCTTAGTAGTTGATAGAAAATTTAAAATAACTGATAATAATGATAAGCCTCTATCTCCAAAAGCTATTAAAGAAAAGTTTGGTGAAGATATTTATAATAAAGTAAAAATAATACAAGGTGAGTTTAAGCAAAAAAGCATTCAAAATCAAAACTCTACAAAATCAAGCAATATGGAAATAAATGAAAATTTAGGTAGAAAAATTTTTGAAGATATTAAAAATTTTGTTTCTAAAATAGAAATCATAGAATTGATAGTTGAGCCAGGCGATTTAAAGGCTAAAATAAAGAAGGAGCCTTATCATGTACCGATTGGTGAAAATGAAGAATTTATGCTATAAATTTTTTGAGCCTCCAATTTTGGTTATTCGTAATATTTTTGGTCGTGAGCATTCTTTAGATTTAGGACAGAAATTATATAATGAATTAAAAAATAATAAACCCTATCAGCCATTAAACAGAGGAATAAATGGAATTTTGGTTAGCTCAATAAATAATGTAAATTACTTTAAACAAGATTTTCAAGATGAATTTCAAAAACTTTTTAAACAAAACATACAACTTCAAATAGTTAATCCAACGCATTTAAATGGACTGAATTTTAATAATTACCAAATAATTATATGGGTAGTTGGGAATAGTCAAGATTATCAAACCGCTAAAAATTTTAAAAAGAAATCAAAAGTGCCAGTTCAAATTGTTAGATATTCAAAAATTAATAATAATTATGCCATTTCGAATATATGCCTTAATGTTTATTGTAAGCTTGGTGGTGTTCCTTGGATTATAGAAACTAATTTTGATTGCTATGTTATAGGAATTATAAAGAAAATTATAGGTAAAGGATATAAAGAATATAGAGTAAAGTTATTCCAAAATAATGGTCTTTTAATTTCCTCATTTGGACCAGATATAAATTTAGATAGTTTATTAAATGAATTAAAAAGTAAATTAAAAGATATTAACAAAATCTCATTTCATTTCCGCCTTAAACCTTCAAAAGAAGAAATTTCAGCTATTGAAGAAATTTTTAAAGATAAAGAATATGCTATAATTTATATAAATTTATATTCAATTTTTCGCATTTTTGATACAAGTAATAAATATTATATCCCAGAAAGAGGGTTATTTATTAGAATTAGAAAAGAGCAAGGGTTTATTTTATCAGATGGTTTAGTAAATTCAAAAAGAGGAAAACCTGGCTTTCCACATGCTTTAGATGTTGAAATTAAAAAATCAACAATAAATTCTGATGAATATGAAGAATTATTTAAGCAGGTTTATCATTTTTGCTATGTAAATTATAAAAGTCTTTCTGAACTTCATTTTCCTTCAACTCCCGCAAGTATTATTTAAATTTTAGAAAACTTTAAATAATTTTCCAATATAATCATAGCAGATAAATCATCATTATTTTTTTCTTTAAATATCTTGCTCGTCATTCTTTCATCAAATAATATCACTTCTAAATGAAATTCTTTTTCAATTTTTTCTTTAAGCTTATAAACATCTTTTGTAATTTCAATTTCTTTGCCACTTAATGAAAGAGGAAGTCCAATTACAATTTTTTTTATATCTTTTTGACTTATAATTTCTTTTAACTTTTCAGAAATTTCTGATGTCTTAATAATGCCATAAGGAATTACAATTTTATTTTCTTTATCAGTTATAGCTATTCCACATTTTTTTCTACCATAATCAATAGCTAAAATCCTCATATTTTCCTTACCTTACAAATATAAAATGGCTCAAATTCACCAAATTTTAAATAAATTCCATAATTCAAATAATCCCTGTAATAATCATTAAAATTTAATAAAATGTTTTCAACCTTGGCATTATTATATTTTCTAACTAAATAATCTATAACCTCTTCATTTTCCTCATAAGTAATTGTACAAGTGGAATAAATTAAATAACCACCTTCTTTTAAACACCTAAAAGCACTTTCAATTAAATTTTTTTGTAATTTTGAAAATTCCTTAACTTTTTTATAATTAAACCATTTTATAACTTCTTTATTCTTGTGTAAAGTTCCAATAGCAGAACAAGGAGCATCAACTAAAACCTTATCAAAATAATTTTCATAATAATTATGAAAAATTTCTCCCTTGTATTGCGTTATTATAACATTTAAACATCCCATCCTATCAACATTAAATGCCAAAACTGATGTCCTATCTATATCAACATCATTAGCAATTATAACGCCTTTATTATTCATAATTTGAGAAATTAATGTTGTTTTAGAACCAGGTGCTGCACACAAATCCAAAATAATTTCATTTTCTTTCGCCTCTAATAAAATAGCTGGTATCATGGAAGATAATTCTTGAACATAAATATATCCAAGGTAATGCTCAATTGTCTTGCCAATTTCATAAGGATAATACTCTACCCTAAAAGCAAAATTTATATAATCAATTTTTGAAAGTATAAATCCTTTATTTGTCAATCTATTATAAACATCATCAACACTTGCTTTAATTGTATTTATTCTTATTACTGGTCTTAATGGGAATTTTGCCCATTCAATGAACTTTTCAAAATCATCACCATAATGATTTTTTATTGCTTTAACTAAATCATTATTTTTAATTTCCATATCTATTTTCAGCTTTCTTTAATCTATCAACAATAGCTCTTCCTATGCCCTTCTCTTCAACAAGTTGAGCAAAGATCATATCAACATTCATTTTATCATAAAAATACAATTTTTCAAATAAGTTTTTAGCAATTTCTCTATAATCTCCATTTTCACTGAAATAATCATAAATAACATTTCCAAAATTAACATTTTCTTTTTTCGCTGTTAAAACAACAACTTTATCATAATTTTTTATTTCATCTTTAATTTCTTCTAACTTTTTAAATGTTTTTAATTTTGTAATTGGAGAATAATGATATTTAAATTGTCCTGGACTTTTTACTTTTTGAGAAATTTTAACATTTTTGTTTAAAACCCTTTCTATTTCTTCAATTTCAATAGCTCCAATTCTTAAAATATAAACCTCATCATTTTCAATATAAACGATTGTTGATTCTATTCCAAATTCGGTTTTTCCTCCATCTAATATAATTTCAATACTATCTTTAAACTGCTCATAAACCATTTGGGCAGTTGTTGGACTTAAATATCCAAATTTATTAGCACTTGGCGCTGCTATTGGAACATCTGAATACTTAATTAACTTTAAAGCGATTTCATTCTTTGGCATTCTAATAGCAACTGTTTCAAGTCCTCCTGTCGTAATATAAGGGACAATTTCAGATTTCTTAAAAACAATTGTAAGAGGTCCAGGCCAAAATTTTTCAATTAATTTTTTAGCAATATCATTAAATTCAATTGTTAATTTTTCTAACCATTTAATATCATCAATATGAACAATTAAAGGGTCAAATAAAGGTCTTTCTTTAATTTCAAAAATTTTAATAACAGCATCCTTATTTAAGGCATTTGCACCAAGACCATAAACAGTTTCTGTTGGAAAAGCAACTAATCCACCATTTTTTATAATTTCACTTGCTTTTCTTATATTTTCTTCATTAGCTTTTAATATCATAATGTTTCTTTACTAACAAAAATTTTAACTTTTGAGCCTTTTGGAACTTTACTATTAACACTTGGCGAAATATCAAGAACAATATCACTTTCCATTCCTTTAACTAAACTATATTCAACTTCCACTTCAAAACCATAACTCTTTAATATATCCTCTGCTTCATCTCTTTTTTTCCCTATAACATTAGGAACAGAAACAAATTCAATCCCACCACTAACAATTAAAAAAACTTTTCTATTTTTCTTTACTTTATAATTAGGATTTGGATTTTGCTCCATAACTACACCTTTTGGATAAATGCTTGAAGGAATAATTGTATCAATAATAGGATTTAAATGATATTCTTTTAAAATTTTACTCGCTGAATCAACATTCATTCCTATAACCTTAGGCATTATAACTTCCTCATTCTTTCTTACAATAAAAGGCATAATTAAAAGGTCTAATAATAACCAAAAAATTATTCCTAAGAATACCATTCCTAAAAAGTAATATAAAATATTTTCAAGAATGTTTTTCATTCATAATCCTTTCTTTTTTAAGTTTTCCGCTTTTTCTATTGCTTTAAGTGCTTCTTCATTTCTTTTTAGTTCTTTTAATATATTTGCTTTTAATTCATAAGCTTCTGATGTTTCTTTAACTGATATGGTTTTTTCTATCCAATTCAAAGCATCTTTGTAATTTTTTTTCTCAAAGTTTAAAATGCTTATGAAATATAAAACTTGATATTCATTTGGTTTTATTTCATTTGCTTTTAAAAGGGTTTTTAAGGCTAAATCGTAATTTTTAACTTTCATATAAGAAATTGATAAATTATAATATGTTTCAAATTTTGTACTGTCATATTTTAAAGATTTTTCATAATTTAAAATCGCATTATTATAATCTCCAAGCTCAAAGTTAATTTCTGCTAATTGGAAAAACATTTCAGGTTTTGTGCTATCAATTTTTATAGCACTTTCAAGAAGTTGCTTTGCTTTTTTAAGATTTTCTTTATAATTTATCGTATCATTTTTTAAGAGGAAATTTTGGGCATCATCATAATAGAAAAGTGATAAAAAGTACTTTGCTTTTGGGTCATTCGGGTTTTTTTCATTATAAGTTTCTAATAGTTTTTTAGATTTATTTAAAAATTCCAATTTCTTATTTTCATCTTTTTCTTTTTGAGCTAAAATTTGATATGAGCTTGATAATATCTGATAAGCATTAGCATTATTTGAATCAATGTTAATGATAAATTCTGAAATTTTTATAGCATTTTCATAGTTCTCTTCATTATAAAATTGAATAGCAGAATTTACAAGAGCAATAAGAAATTGCTCAAAATTCATTAAGTTTTGACCACTTATAGATAATTTTTTCTCAAATTCTTTCTTTTGATAAAGCTTTGGATTTTTATTGTATCCTTCAAGGAAAGATAAGCCTGCATTCTTATAATCACTTAATCTTGTATAAATATAACCAAGCCATAAATATGGCTCTGCATTATTTGGCTCCTCATCTTTCCACTTTTGAGCATTTTCAAGAGCTTTTTGCCAATTTTCTTGCTGAACATATATTTTTGTTGAAGTTGAACTAACACCTGCATAAGCAAAAGAAACAAGAAAAATTATTGATAAATATCTCATAGTTTGAAAATTTTAAAGTCTATTCAATAATTTAAAAATTTAGATAAATTAGAAAATTATAGATTTGGGGGCGAAAGTAAGCCGAAGACTTATTTTTAGGGTGGGTGGGAAAGTAAAGAAATAATCTATATTTTAGAATTATTTGCTTTGTCCAATAAATAATGTTAAGTGATTGATAATCAATAATTTATGAAAATTTTAGGAAATTATAGATTTTTGGGGGAATTTAAGGGGGCGAAGCCCCCCGAGGCATAAAAATGGGTATTTTTAAGCCGAAGGCTTATTTTTGGGCGGGTGGGGAAAATAAAGAAATAATCGTAATTTTAGAATTATTGGACAAGGCAGAATTATTAAATGATGCACTTTAAAATTTTCATAATGATAAATGAAAAAATTGAAAATGCTATAAAAACAATAATTAAGGAAATAGGAGAAGACCCTGAAAGAGAAGGACTTAAAAAAAC
>Ga0079996_136592_pt2 | contig 13688 bp, 16 predicted proteins | sample PerSpoAPS_AMetaG_FD_69199 | JGI IMG/M metagenome (GOLD analysis project Ga0079996, IMG submission 69199) | Thermal spring microbial communities from Yellowstone National Park, Wyoming, USA - Perpetual Spouter A (PS_A) MetaG (SPADES assembly)... | ecosystem: Environmental > Aquatic > Thermal... | reverse complement strand
CTTCTCGAGGATGCGGGCCTCGACGATCTTGGCTATCTTCCGGGCTGCCTCAGGGGTTGCGCCGGATTTCAGGCAGCTCACCACCACCTTCTCGTACAGGAATGGCTCCTCGGTCCCATCCCTCTTGACGACCCTGACCTCTACCACGCCTGAATCGTGAGCTCCGGGCCGGATAAGGGTTTGCTCCAAAGGGCGGTGGAGGTGAAGGGTTGATCAGGGCTCGCTTCGATGCAGGTCCGCGTTGACGAGAACTGTTGAGAGGTCAGGAGGGCTGATCGCGGGCCGGTTCGTCAGGGCAGGCTTCTGGGAGGTCGTGAACCACCTCGGCGAGATCAGGATGGTTATCCACTCCTACTCGATGGACGTGGAGGGAGGGCCTGTGATGGTGCTCTTGGGGCCGGAGCAGAGGAAAGAGGACCTCAGGTGCTTCGTGGGGTTCCGCTTGAAGGGCAGGTACAGGGTCCCTGCGCTGGCGGCGCTTGAGGAGCCACCGGGGACGTACGTTGTCGACGAGGTAACAGGGCCGATAGAACAACACATCAGGAGGGCCGAGGAGCTGGCTGGAAGGCCTCCGGAGCGCTGCACGATCGAGTTCCTCGTGAACCCGCTCGACTACCCGGAGAGGATGCTCCGATCAGTCGTCTACGTCCCCCTCTAGGATCAGCCTCATCGCCTCCCTCAGGTCCGGTGAGTAGCGCACGCCCCTCTCTGTCCACCGGGGGTCCGGTGCCCTCCAGACTAAGACGCATCTGACTCCGGCCCTCAGGGCCATCTCCGCATCGGTCTCGGGGTTGTCGCCCACCACAACCACCTCCTCCTTCTCCAGCCCCATCCTCCTCAGGGCCCTCTCGAGCATCAGCGTCTCCGGCTTCCCGATCACCGTCGGGCTCTTCCCTGTTACTGCCTCGATGGCCGCCACCACGGCTCCTGCTCCGGGCACGGGTCCCTGCTCAGTAGGAAGGTATCTGTCCCTGTTGGTGGCGATGAAGAGCGCTCCCCTCCAGATGGCCCTGCATGCCTTCATCAGCTTCGAGTAGGTCAGCTCCCTGTCGAGCCCCACCACCACCGCCTCAGCCTCCTCCTCGCCTACGACCCTGTGACCTGCCCTCACCAGCTCCTCCACGAGCCCGCTCTCTCCGACCGTGAAGACTCCGAGCTCACCGTACCTCTCGAGGAGCCAACGGGCCGTGACGTAGCTCGACGTCAGTATCTCGTCCATCGCCGCCCTGATGCCCATGCCGTTCAGCTTCCTGTGAAGGTTCCTCACCGAGTAGGTCGAGTTGTTGGTGAGGAAGGCGAGCCTCAGGCCTGCGCCCCTCAGCCCAGCCACCACCTCTGGTGCCCCCTCCCTCGGCCTCGAGGAGACGAAGAGCGTCCCGTCGAGGTCGAAGACGACGCCTTTGACCCTCATCGCGTCCAACCCGATCCGGCTCGCATTCAACCGTTCGCTCCCTCCGTTCCTAAATAGACCGATGGGCCTCGACCGTTGGATGGGTGAACAACTGCTGACAAATCTGATCAGCGCCTTGGTCTACGTCCTCCCCGCGTACGTCGCCAACGGAGCGCCCGTAGTCCTAGTCAGGGCCGTGGAGAGGCCGAGGCCCCTTGACTTGGGTAGGAACTTCATCGACGGCCGCCGGATACTCGGCGACGGCAAGACTTTCGAGGGCCTTTTCGGAGGCCTCCTCTCAGGCACGGCAATCGGCCTCGTCGTCTCCCTCCTCCTGCCAGGCACCTTCAGGTCCCCCCTCGAGCCCGTCACGCTCTCGTCGGGTGCGATGCTCGGCGACATATTGGGGTCCTTCGCCAAGAGGAGGATCGGCATATCGCAGGGAGGGCCGCTCCCGGTCGTCGACCAGACGGGCTTCCTCGCCGTAGCGCTCCTCCTCGCCTGGACGATCTTCGGGCCTAAGGAGTGGTCGGACGCGTTCACGCTCCTTCTCCTCTTCCTCGTCACGGCCCTCCTCCACCTCGGCACGAACGCAGGCGCCTACCTCCTCGGGCTGAAGGAGAGGTGGTATTGAATTGAGGGTGATCTCCGTCAGGGCCAGGGCCATCTGCTCGGCCACCGAATCGGAGGAGAAGGTCGCGAGGGCTGTCAGCAACGTCCTGGGGATCGACGTGACCGGAAGGGCCAAGTGGCTCAGGACAACCGGCATCTTCAACGAGCCCCTCTCCGTCCTCGAGGTCGAGGTGACCGGTGAGGAGGCGACAGCCGTGGCCGACCGGCTCCTTTCACTCCTGAGCGAGTACGAGCTGGAGGAGAGGACTGAGAGGAGCGGCGAGGGAGAGGTGATACACCTGAGGTTCGACAAGCAGGAGGCCTACAGGGGGAGGCTGGTCCTCGGAGAGCGGGACGCCGTCAAGGTCGAGGTCAGGAGGGTCAGGGCTTGAGGACGTATGCGGACCTCTGGTGGAGGCCCACTTCTCCGGAGCATCTCGCAGGGATGCTCGAGGTCGCAAGGGAGATGGGGTACAGGGCCGTCGCTGTCGAGGGCCAGCTGCCTGACGTTCCCCACGTAGAGGGCCTCGAGGTGGTCAGGAGGCTCACGCTGAGGGCCGACGGTGTGAACCAGCTCCACAAAGAGCTCTCGAGGGTGAGGTGGGCGTACGAGGTCGTCTCCGTGGTCCCGGAGAGCAGGGAGGTGGCCATGGCCGCCCTCAGGGACAACAGGGTAGATACTGTTGTGATGCTCGGCGACGAGCCTATCCCGGTGGACCATCACGTGGCTGAGGTGGCGAGGGCTGCCGTGGAGGTGCCGTTGCGGAGGTTCCTCGAGGATCTTGACACGTCGCTCTCCTGGCTCCTCAGTTCGGCGAGGTGGTTCAGGCGCGGCAGGGTGAAGGTCGTCGTCTCTTCAGGAGCGATGGACCAGCTCGAGCTGAGGACACCGGTCCAGCTGGCTTCCCTGCTGGTCGTCGCCAACGTAGAGCCCGAGGTCTCGAGAAAGGCCGTCTCTGACCTCCCCTACTCGATCCAGAGGGAGAACGCGCTGCGGCTGAAGGGGTTGGTGGACCACTCGGGCGTCTGGGAGGTGCTGAGGGATTGAGGAGGAAGCGCAGGTACCTGCTCGTCAGGGTCAGGCCGCCCGACGCGGTGACGGGTCAGCAGGCCTTCGAGGCGCTGAAGGGATCTGTGAGGACCCTCTTCGGCGAGGTCGGGCTCCTCCTCTCCGACCTCAGGTTGCTGAGGGAGGAAAGGGGTTTCGTCGTCGTGAGGTGCTCGCTCGGACAGGTGTGGAACGTGGTCCTCGCCGCGACGCTGACGAACGAGGTAGAAGGACGGAAGGTGGCGCTCGACGTGGTCAGGATCTCAGGCTCCCTCAGAAAGGTCAAGGAGACCCTTTCAGCGTTTCACTCCTGAGCCCTCCCGCACCTCGGGCAGAAGACCTCTTCGTAGGGCATCGACTCGCCGCAGAACTTGCACCTCTTCGTCAACCCCCTCTCCTGTTTCGCCCTCTCCCTCTCGAAGCGCTTGGCTACTAGGATCGCCGCCTCCGTCAGCACCACCATCGGCAGGAAGAGGACCGTGTTGGCCACGAGCCATCCGTCTGGTGTGATGACGGCAATTATGATGTAGAGTATGCCGTAGACGTAGAGTCTGTTCTTGGTGACGATCGAGGTGTTCAGTATCCCGAGCCTCACGAGGAGCACGAATATCGCGGGGAAGGTGAAGAGGAAGCCCATCAGCACCACCGTCGAGAAGACCATCATGAAGTAGTCGCCCGCTGTGACCGTGAACTCGGCGCCTACGACCTCGGCGAAGAAGGCCATGAACCTGATGACGAGGGGCATCACGAGGAAGTAGCAGAAGACCGCGCCGGCGGTGAAGAGGCCGACGAAGGCCGCCATGAAACCCCAGACCAGCCTCCTCTCGTGGGGGTAGAGGGCAGGGTTGACGTAGGCGTAGAGCTCGTAGCCGATGACCGGAGAAATCGTAGCAAGGGCCATCAGGGCCGAGGCGACGAAGTAGACCTCCAGCGGCGAGGTCACGGTTCCCGCGATGATCTTGACCTTCCCCTCTGCGAGCTCCAGCGTCTTCTCGAGGACCAAGTTGATCATCGGCCTGTACGTGCCCGTCACGATCTCACCGGGGTTGGGCGAAAGGACATCCCTGGGGAAGGCCATCCAGAAGATGAGGGCGGCGACGAAGGAGATCGCTACGACCTTCAGCCTGTTCCTCAGCTCGATGATGTGCTCGATGAACGTCATCTCTTTCTCAGACATCCCGATGGCTCACCCGGTTCCCTCGTCAAAAGGATCATCCGAGACGGTACGACGTCGTGCGGTTCGGTTCTGAAAGTACGTGGTTGCAGAAAGGACCTGGGAGCTCTACTGCCTGACGTCGTGGACGTAGTCCCAGAGCTCGAGGTACCTCCTGTCGATCTTGCCCTCCCTCACCATCCTCTCCACCTCTTCCCTCTCGCTCCCCAGTATGAGTTGGATCAGCCTCGATCCCTCCTCAGGCCCAACCTCGGCCAGCGCGAAGAGGATCCTGGCGTTGTGCTGCACGAACCTCGGGCACAGCAACAGGGCCTTCAGGAACTCCATCACCTGCGGAGCCCTCGACCTGTCGAACCTCGGCGCGTTGGCCAGCGCCTCCGCCTTCGCCCTCTCTGGCGTCGTCCCCAGCACCTTCGCCACCTCCTCCGCAACGCTATCGGCGCTCACCTCTCTGAACGGGCCGCTGGCGTAGGCCTTCGAGACGACCTTCCTAACCTTCTCTACGAGGTCCGCGTCGGCCTTTCCGGTTATGCTCCTGACGATCCTCTCCGCAGCCACCCTGTCCTGCTCAGTGAAGAAGAGCCTCGTCCAATCGTAGTGGAGGTTCCATACCTTCTCGAAGAGCTCCTCGTCGAAGACCGTACCGGCCTTCACTGGCTCCAACTCCCTCGAGAGGACGACGCCGTTCTCGGTCACTTCCGGCCCGAGGAGGTGGCCGTCCCTGGTGATCCGGGCCCTCAGGTGCAGCAGGGTCCAGAGCCAGGCCGTGTAGATCCTGTAGGTGGCCAGGTCGTTCATGAACCTCTGGTTGAGCTCGTAGTCGTCGATTGCCGCGGCCAGGTTGCCGTTGAGGATCTGGAAGGCGTAGTTGGCGGCCATATAGAAGGCGTGCTGGACGTGCTCGACCGTAACGTGTCCCTCAGGTATGCCGTATAGCGCCTCCCAAAGTCCGCCCTTTCCCCAAATCTTCTCGGAGAAGAGGTCCTCCGGCCTCTCGAGGGCCTTGAGGGGGATGACCCAGGGCCTGATCCTTCCGTCCCTCGTCAAGAGGCCCAGCTCGTAGAACCTCCTCCTTTCCTCCTCCGTCAGCCCGCTCTCGGGGCTCGGCAGCCTCGTGCCGTCGACCTCTACGTAACTCACCGGAGCGTCGATCATAGCCTGTAGTTGCCTGAGGTCGGCCCTGAGAGGTTCGTTCCCAGCTGCGACATACTGCTCCTCCTTCGTGGCCACCCAGCTCTGCCTGAAGAGGTCGTAGAGCCTCCCCCTTACCTTCCCAGAGAGGACGTCGTCGAGCGATATCTCGGCACCGGGCTGGACGTCTTCCTCCGCGAGGAAGATCAGGCCTGTCAGCCTCTCCCTCAGCTTATCGAGCCTTATGCCCCTGATCGCCCTAATGTTGTACCGGTACCTCCTGTAGTAGTCGGTCTGAGGGTAGAGCATGACGGCCGCCATGCCTCCGACAGGGGCCGCACGTGCCTCTCCGTCCTTCAGCCCTGCCAAGAGCATCATCAGGGCGTTGTAGCGCTGGTAAGCCATCATGTTCGGCGAGGTCATCGTCACGTTCTGCGGGTCAGGGTAGTTCCTCTCGTCCTTCCACATCTCGATCAGCGAGCCGAGGTAGTCCCATCGGCCGTTGCTCGACTTCACCAGCCTCTCCCTCCAGATCCAAAGTATAACTGGGAGGTAAAGGCCGGCCACGCCCTCCTCGTAGAGCATGGCGATCTTGATCTCGCCCGTCCTCAGGCCCATCCGCGACTCGAGGCCCCTCATCAGCCTCTCGACGACCAGCGCCTCTTCTGGCGTCATCACCTTCGGCACGTAGAAGTAAATGCCGAAGCCGGAGGCCTTGAGCGACTCGTAGTTGTTCAGCGCGTAGATCACCGAAGAGACGACGATGGCCGGTGCCGGTTTCCCGTCGACGAGGACGTAGTGGTCGAGGAGGTGGACCCCCGGTATCCTGTGGAAGACAGCCGGCCACTCGGACCTCGGCTTCCTCAGCTCGTAGACCTTCCCTCCCTCGTAGTAGGGCCTCGGTACCTTCCCCTCGAGGACCCTCTTCACGTTGAGCCTTCCGCTCCAGACGGGCGGGGCCCTCAGTCCTGAACCGTAAGGGATGTACCATGCGGGCGATGCGTCCTCCTCGTCCTCGAAGGCGGTGACCACGTCCGCGTTCAGCTGGTGGATCGCCCTGCTCAGGGGATGCCAGGGGCCCGTCAGCTCGAGGCCTGCGTTCTTGACCGGATCGATCCTTTCAGGCACAGGGACCTTGTCGTTCAGCCTCCAACGAAGCGGCGTATCCCTGTTGTGGAGGTTGTCGAGCAGACCCTGGACGATCTCCCGGAAGGTAAGCGTGTTCCCGTCCGCATCCGTGAACCTCTCATCCCATCTGGGGAACCTCCACTTCTCTGCGACAGGCCTCCTGTCCTCGAGCATCTTCCTCCTCCTCGAGACCGCGGCGTCTATCGCCGGCCTCAGCTCGACCGTGAGCTCGCCTATGACTTCCTCGACGACGAGCCTCCTTCCGTTGACGAGCTTCTCGCCAAGCAGCTCACCGAACTCGGACCTGTCCACGAGGACCTCGACCCTCATCGCCTGTCGGTGCGATAGTTGACGGCAGGTATATTGGATTGATTTCCTCTCAGCAGGGCTCGATGGTGCTGGGAGGCTTGCTGCTGATCGCGTAGCAGACCATCGTCACGCCGGGTACCTCGTTGGTGATCCTGCGCGATATCCTGTCGAGGAGGTCGTGCGGTGCCCTGAACCAGTCGGCCGTCATCCCGTCCTCGCTGGTGACGATCCTGACGATCACGACCCTCCCGTGCTCCCTCTCGTCGCCCTTGACGCCAACCCACCTGTCCTCTCCGACCGCCGCGAAGGCCTGCCAGACCGAGTCGTAGAGCCCTGCCCTCTCGAGCTCCTCCTCGACGATCGCCGACGCGGCCCTGCAGACCTCGAGCTTCTCCTCGGTGACCTCTCCGACGATCCTCACCGCAAGCCCTGGCCCGGGGAAGGGATGCCTCCTGACGATCTTCTCCGGGACGCCCAGCGCCCTCGCAACCTCCCTGACCTCGTCCTTGTACAGGTCCTTGAGGGGCTCGATGAGGTCGAGTCCGAGGTCCTTCGGCAGGCCTCCGACGTTGTGGTGCGACTTGATGACGCTCGTGACGGAGCCGGTTGCGCCGCTCTCCACCCTGTCAGGGTAGATGGTTCCCTGGGCGAGGTACCTCGCGTTGGGTATGTTCTTCGCGACCTCCTTGAAGACCTCGGCGAAGAGCCTCCCGATGACCCTCCTCTTCTCCTCCGGATCGGCCACACCCCTCAAAGCCTCGAGGAACCTCGACCTCGCATCGACGAAGTGGACGTTCCTGATCCCGAGCCCCTTCAGCGCCTCGAGGACCTCCTCGACCTCGCCCTTCCTCATCAGGCCGTGATTCACGAAGACCACATGGAGGTCGTCGCCGATCACCCTGTGGAGTATCAGCGCCGTCGTCATTGAGTCGACGCCTCCGCTCACGCCGCATACGACCGCCTCGCCAGGCCTCACGGCCCTCCTGATCTCCTCCATTATCTCCTGGACCCTGTCGACCGGATTCCATCTCTCCTTCAGACCGGCCGCTCGCCTGAGGAAGTTCTCGAGGATCCTCCTGCCGTTCTCGGTGTGTCTCACCTCAGGATGGAACTGGACCGAGTAGATCCCCCTCCCTGGGTCCTCCATAGCAGCGATCGCTCCGGTCTCAGAGACGGCCGTGACCCTGAAGGAGGGTGGAGGCTCCAAGACGACGTCGCCGTGGCTCATCCAGACGACCTGCCTTTTCCCGAGCCCGGAGAAGAGCACCGAATCTGCCACCACCTCGACCTCGGTCCTGCCGTACTCCCTGACGCCCGACCGCTCGACGCGCCCTCCCATCAGCTTCGCTATCAGCTGGTGTCCGTAGCATATGCCGAGCACGGGCATCCCTGATGCGATCACGCTCCTGTCAACCGTGGGTGCGCCCTCCTCGCTCACCGACCGAGGGCCTCCTGAGAGGATGAGGGCCGAGTACTCGCGGATGTTAACCTCGCCCAACCTTTCGACGTCGACGATCTCCGAGTAGACCCCCAGCTCTCTGCACCTCCTAGCGATCAGGTGGACGTACTGCCCTCCGAAGTCGACGATCAGGACCTTCTCTCTCATCCGCCTCCACAGCTCAGCCCGACGTCATAAGGTCAGGGGCGTAGCGTTGAGAGCCTTATCTCTGAGCGCTTACGGATCTGTGCGAGTTGCGCGCTGTCCTCCTCAGGGAGATCGGAGGAAGACCAGAGCTGGCAGACCTGCCTGAACCGGCCGAAGTTCCGCCGCGGACAGCCCTCCTCCGCATAGAGGCCGCTGGGCTCTGCTACAGGGACCACCTGGTCACGATCGGCAAGTTCCCGAGGGCGAGGACGCCGCTGGTCCTCGGTCACGAGTTCTCAGGGAGGGTCGTGAGGGTCGGCGAGGGCGTAGAGGGGTTGAGGGAGGGCGAGCTGGTGACAGGCCTTCCCCACACGATCTGCAACTCCTGCGAGTTCTGCCTCACAGCGAGGGAGAACCTCTGCGTCAACAAGAAGTGGTACGGCGAGGAGGCCCAAGGCGTCTTCGCCGAGTACGCTCTGGTCGACGCCAGCACCCTCGTCAGAGTCCCTGACGGCGTATCCCCTTCAGGTGCGGCCATCTCGAGCTGCGTGGTGGGGATGCTGATCAACGCGATGAGGGAGGTCGGAAGGGCTAGGGCAGGCGAGGTGGTGGTCGTGACCGGTGCGGGAGGTGGGGTCGGGATACACGCGGTTCAGGTCGCCAAGGCCCTCGGGTGCAGGGTGATAGGCGTCACGAGGACCGAGGAGAAGGCCGAGGCCGTCAGGAGGGCTGGAGCCGACTTCGTCGTTGTGGGTTCGAGCTTCGCGGAGGAGGTGAGGCGGACTCACGGAGGTGCCGATCTGGTCCTCGAGGCTGTGGGGGAGCCCACGATGGCCGAGAGCATCAGGTCCCTGAAGTGGGGAGGGAGGCTGGTCCTGGTCGGGAATGTCACCGCAGGCACCTTCCCCCTTCCCCTCGGCCTCGTGATACTGAAGGGCCTCAGCGTCCTCGGCTCTGTCGGATCAACGGTCAGGACGATGAGGGAGGCGCTGGAGATGATGGCGAGGGGCACCGTGAAGCCCGTGGTGAGGGAGGTCCGCCTCGAGGATTACGAGGCCGCCTTCAGCTCGTTGAGGGAGGGGAGGGCCCTGGGGAGGTTCGTCTTCAGGCCGTCGACCTGACGAGCTCGTAGAGCAGATCCAGCGGCGCGTCCGTCTTGACCGCTCCGTGGTCGTAGTGGGCAACTGAGGCCCTGTAACCCATCTCCCTCAGCCTCTCGACGATGACCTTCGGGCTGACCGGTGAGCACCTGGCCCTCCTCGAGAGCTCTGAGACCGGATAGCTGAAGGGGACGTCGTTGGGCTCTTGGGAGATGTGGACCAGCACCTTCCTCGCCTCCTCGAAGGTCTCCTCGCCTATCAGATCTGACCTGAGGACCTTAGAGACGAGCTCTTGGTCTTGGAGGGGGCCCAGCCATAGGGGCCCCAGCAGGGAGGCCTGAGAACCGCAGCGACCGCACCTCTCCGATGTTCCCAGCAGCTCCCCGACCCTCTCGACGTTAAGGCAAGATCGTCGAGAGGAAGACGTTAGCGTCCATGTGGTAGGCCTTCAGCCTGCCCTGGAGGCCGTTGAGCTGGGCGTTGACCGAGATCAGCCTCGCCGAGTTCTCGTTTATATCACATGCCTTCCCCTCCGCGAAGGCGCCCGACTCGAGGAGGAGCCTTACAGATCTGGCACCGAGTCCTGCCAGGGGCTCAGCAAAAATCTTGTCGCCCCCTGAGAAGTAGGCGGAAGTCACGAGGACTGCGATGTCCCTTGATATCTTGGAGGCGGGATTGTAGAACGCTGGAAGCTTCGAGGGGTCCACCTCCCCGACTCCCTTCGGGACCAGCAGCCTCGCCCTCCCCTCCACTATCTCCTTGACCTCGAACCCCAGCTCCAGCATGCAGCTTCACCCGAGCAGATGCGATGCCACCCTCTCAGCGACTTGTTGCGAGGTGCCGAACCTCACCACCTCTATCAGCGTCGCGGCCGACCTCAACCTCTCTATCAGCGGGTGTTTTGCCCTGTAGTGGACCGTGAAGGCGGAGGCCCTGACGGAGCCTATGACCTCCTCGACGGACCTCACGAACCTCTCCGAGAGGAGCTCCATCGGCCCCACCTCGTCCACGAGCAGCACCTTCCCCTCGCCTACTGCCGTCTCGAGCTTCGGCAGGCCGACGCGCTCCAAGTTCTCTGGGAAGACAGCGTAAGAACCGACCCGATAACGGCTGACGCCTCCCCTCAGGGCGAGCCACGCCGCCTCTCCGTCCGGTATCGTCACTATCTCGAAGCCCTTCCTCACCCCTCCCTCCCTCACCTCCCTCGTGTAGAACCCTCCTACAGCGACGCCCCTCGATGCGAGGATCTCGGCGACCTTGACGATCGCTGTGGTCTTGCCTGAGCCGGGCGGTCCTGTGATGATGGCCAGCTTCAGCTTCATCACGATATCACTTGAAGTCGTCCAGCGTCAGAGCGTTCCGGAAAGACCTCCAGGACCTCCTGACGTGCGGAGGCACCTCGCCTCTGATCGCAACCTCCCTCAGGTACCTCCTCGTCCTCGGATCGCTGGGATACCCTGACCCGGCGCCGATTTCGGAGACCGACCTGTCCCTGATGACCTTAGCGACGATCGATGCGGCTGAGACCACCTCGTACTTCGCGTCGGCCCTGACCTCGCAGACGACCCTGACGCCCTTCACTTCGCCGATCAGCTCATAGACCCTCTTCGCGTTCCTGTAGGGCGAGTCGATGTAGACCAGCTGAGGCCTGACCTCTTCTATCAGCTCCCTGAAGACCTCCACCTCTAGGGCGTTCAGCCCCCTGCCTCCTCTGGACCTCACGGCCGCGTCGATCTCCGAGGGCTCGACCTTCCGGTAAGAACGCTTCGCATCGAGATTCATCAGCTGCTCGAAGATCCTCTCCCTCGCGCTTCTTGTCAAGGCCTTCGAGTCCCTGACGCCTATCCTCCTGAGCTCCCAGATCCTGTCCTCGTCGATCGCGAAGATGGCAACAACCATAGGCCCTAACGCGGCGCCCCTTCCTGCCTCGTCGATCCCTGCGACCAACATGGGCCTTCCTCAGGTGACCCGGGCGACGACCATGACGTGGTCCCTCTCGTACGGCTCCAGGTCCACCCTCTCCTCCACCTTCAGCCCCTCCCTCTCCATCAGCTCGATCTCCCTCCTGTAGACCCGCTCGGGGTCCTCGACGCTGTCGATGCTCCTAGCCTTGATGGCGACCATGACGTAACATCCCTTGCGGAGGAAGAGCCTGGCGTTGTCGACGACGATCCTCGCCTGGTCAGGCTGGGCCACGTCCGAGTAAAGCACGTCGACCCTACCCACCAGGTGTGCGTATCTCTCGGGAAGCCTCGCGTCCCCCAAGATCGGTACGACGTTCCTCCTCCTCTTGGCCACCCTCTCCACGAACTGGGTCATGACCCTCGGAGAGTACTCGACCGCGTAGACGATCCCCTCCCTGTTGACGATGTCCGAGACGTGGCTGACGGTGGTCCCCGATGCGGCGCCGAGGTAGAGGACCCTGCTCCCGGCCCTGATGGGCATCGTCTCAAGTCCCTTGATGATGGCCGCCGAGAGCTTGCTCCTGAAGGGAACCCATTCCCTGTACTCGGCCTCTCCGAGCTGGAAGAGCTGCTCACCGTAAACCGAGTATCCCCTGTCGAGGTTTGCGGTGCAGAGGACCCTCCTAATCTCGTCGACGACGAAGTAGACGCCCTCGAACCTCTCGTGCCTCTCGATCTTCATCGCCTCCCCCTCCTCTCCGCCCTCTGGGGACGCTGGGGTTGTTTGACGACCTCCTTCTTAGCCGGAGGTTTGGGGTACTTCTCCTTGATCTCCTTGATCCTCCTCTCGAGCTCCTCCCTCAGAACGGCTGACCTGTCCTCGCCCGAGAAGTAGTCGATCTTGGCCGCTATCGCGATCTTCGTCGCGAGCGCCCTCGCTATCTTACCCCTCTGCCACTTCGGCGACCCGTGAATGTACGGGTGCTGGAAGATCACGCCGTGCTTCGGAGCCCCCCTTCCGGTCCTGAGGAACCTGAAGAGGGCCTTCTCAGCGCCGAGGACCTGTATCAGGCTCGCGGGTGCCCTTGCAAGCCTGTCTAGCCCTCCGATCAGCGTTATGAGCCTCGCACCCACAGTCGGACCGGCAATAGCAGTGACGTTCGGAGCCTCGACCGCCATCAGCTGCCTGATGTAACGCTGTATCCCGTCCCTGTAGTCCATGAGGAACCTGATCACCCCTGCCAACTCGAGGATCCTCTCCATGTCCTCCTCAGCCACCTCCGCTCCAAGGCTCCTCCCGGCCGCCTCCACCACCCTATCCGCCGTCTTCCTGTCGAGGACCTTCAGGAGCGCATCGCGGTCGATCCTGCTCCTGTCTCCGATCGCCGCCACGGCCCTCACGTAGTCCTCCGGGTCCTCCACCAGTTCCTTCAGCTCAGGGAAGTGGACGCCGTACCAGTCGACGAGCCTGGAGTAGAGGGCGTTGATCGTCTTCTGGACCTCGTCGAGGACCCTGACCGCCTGGACTATCATCTGGTCCCTCCTCTTCACAGCCTCCTTGATCATCACCTCCGTCGCCGCCATCGACACCTCCCTCGCAGCCTCCTCGTACTCGGCCTCCGAGCGGACAGCACCGACCTCGATCGCCAGCGCCACCCTGTCAAACCTGTTCTTGTAGGGGTCCAAGAGCTCGGAGCCGTAGCCGAGCGCGACCAGGGCCTGATGGAGCTGAGGGTCCAACGTTGAGAAGGAGTCCACGCCGTGGCCCTTGACGGATTCTGCCACCTCCTTCACCCAGCCGAACTCCCTGCCGCTGGCCAGGCCAGCCAGCTTCCTCCCCGCATCCTCTCCCAACGGCACGTGGCCCTTCGAACCGTCCTCCGTGACGTACAGCACCCACTTCGGCGCGAGCAGCAACGTCGCCTTCATCCTCCCAGAAGATGCAAATCGAGATTGAAAACCTCTTCCGAGCGCTTTCGCTGTTGCCCTTTTCGGCACGTCCTTATCACCTCAGGCTGCCATCTCCAGCCGGATGGTCCTGTGTCCTTGCGTCTCGGTGGAGAGGGATAGGGCCGAGGAGGTCAGGAGGGCCCTCCTGAGGGCCGGTGCGCTGCGGACAGACCTGAGGCCGAGGAAGGAGGGCGAGCGCGTCCTCTTCCCTTTGAAAGACCCCGATGCGGTGCGGGACCTGCTTCGAGGGCTCGGAGCCGAGCTGACCTTCGCCGAATTCGCGGAGCTGCCGAAGAGGCCGAGGAGCCTGAGGGAGGCGGTCGAGGGCATACCGGAGGACCTGCTCCCTGAGGTCCC
>Ga0079996_126552_pt1 | contig 13697 bp, 10 predicted proteins | sample PerSpoAPS_AMetaG_FD_69199 | JGI IMG/M metagenome (GOLD analysis project Ga0079996, IMG submission 69199) | Thermal spring microbial communities from Yellowstone National Park, Wyoming, USA - Perpetual Spouter A (PS_A) MetaG (SPADES assembly)... | ecosystem: Environmental > Aquatic > Thermal... | reverse complement strand
TCCGGGAGATGCGGATGGAGGTTGGGGAGTAGCTGAAGACGGGGAAAGCCGCCGCCTTAGGCGGAGGCTTTGCTCCACAAGACGGCCGCCTAGAGAAACCGCCGGCGTAGGCCATGTACCTCTACGTGGGGAAGGTCAGAGTTGGTCCGCTTTCGGGCTACCTCTGGCTTCTCGGCGGTAGGCTCTACCTGAAGCTGAGTTGGTGCCCAAGCGACACGTACTTCTTGGGGAACTTGTCAGACCCCCTCACCCTAGCCGCCAGGCTCAAGCGGCTGATGCCGCGTCCAGTGGACGTGAGGAAGGCGGCTGTTGCGCTGGCAAGAGCGCTGGCGGCATCGCTCTACGTGGCCAGGCGTTGCAGAGACAGCCCAAGGTGGAAGATCCGCGCGTGGGAGGCTGAAGCGATGATATTGGACGCCGCGTCTGCGCTGGCTTGGACGTGGCCAGCGGCGCATAGGGCGCTGAGGAGAGAGCTCAAGAGGCTGGGAGAGGAGGCGCCGGTGTAGAGCCCGACGTCGTTGTTGAGCTCTTGGCCGGCGCCGCTGCCTCTGGCGGAGAAGCTCATGCAGATGCGCCAGCTTTAAGACATGAACGACGGCGGCGGGCGGCTAAGCCGAACGCCTCCAGGCGAGGACCACAGGAACGCCCCTCTCCACCAGAGCCGGCGAGACAGCCCACGCCGAGTTCGCCCCCGGCGGCTAAGCAGAGAGCCATAATTAACGTTGTCTCACTCCATCAACGGTTTCAGCACTTCTTGAGATTCTACCGCATTCATCTTCCCCTACTCCAGTTGCGAAGGCGCCTGCATGCTGTGTTTCAACCCTTCTTGAGATTCTACCTCACGTAGGTATTGATCGGCAGTTTGGTGGGGTCTGGCTGGAGGTTTCAACCCTTCTTGAGATTCTACCGCAGTTCAAGCTACTTGAGGTAGACGTTGCGTTGCACGTTTCAACCCTTCTTGAGATTCTACTTGTTGATAGTGATAGTGTTACGCTACCTACGTGTTTGAAAGGTTTCAACCCTTCTTGAGATTCTACGGGGATCACCATGTAGGCATTGGTCACTGGCGAAACTGCGTTTCAACCCTTCTTGAGATTCTACTTGCTGAGGCGTTAACGAAGGTAGCTAGGAAGAGGGGGATGTTTCAACCCTTCTTGAGATTCTACGAGGAGTATTTTGCGCCGTCTGACGTGCGCCGCTTTGTGTTTCAACCCTTCTTGAGATTCTACCGCTCGTGTGGTTGGTTGTTGTAGGTTTTTAAGTTTTTCTTTGGTTTTTTGTTGGCTCGGCGGTCGGCTTGGAACCACGCTTTACATTCATTTCACACAGCGTTGGGTGAAATCGACGTGCCATTCTTCGGCGCCCCGAAGAAAGAAAAGAGGGGAGAGAGGCGGGGAGGAACGCCATTCTTCGTAGCGCCGAGCGCTGGGCTTTGGGCTTCGCCGACGCCGCCTCGGCGATTGACGCAACAGAGGCCGGGGCAGGCGCCGCGGAGGTTGTAAAAGGCGTCGTAGCACTGCCCACGCCGGGCGTAGAGGCGTGACGGGCCGCCGTATACGCTACGCGAGAGACCCAATACGTGAGGAGGCGGTCAGCTGACCCGCCGTGTCGACGAAAAAGTCCTAGGCTATCTTCAGCTCCTCCAGCGGCTTAACCCACCTCTCCCCCCTCCGGTCGAACCTAAAGCCAAGCCTCCTGCAAGTCTCTAGGTACCTCTTGAACTGTCTCTTGTCCATAGGCGCAGTCCTCTTCACGTAGACGTAGCCCTCCTCAACGCCGACGTACACCGGCAGGCCGGAGAACACCCTCCTCACCTCCTCCAACACGCGCTCCACCGCGTCGCCGCGCACCGCGGCACCTCTGCGCTCGACTACCGCTTCTGCGTCTGTTGCGGTCTTCTCCGCCGCCTCCGCGCCGGCGCCTGCCGTCTTGTCTGTCTGAGTCGCCTTTTCAAGCCTGTAGCCAGGCGCCACGCCCGTAAAAGTAGCCTCTACGCCCAAGTCTAGGGCGGCTCTGCACCTGACAGCGGCCACCCTCCCCTCTCGGTCCACAGCCGCCTCGATCTTCAGCAGAGGCGCCTCCACCACATCAAGCCTAAGGCCGAATAGGCGCCTCTCAGCCGCCTCAAGAAGCTCGCCCGCCTTTGCGTCTTCGGCGAACTGCCTCTTGACTTGGGCGTAGACAGCCGTCGCAATCCTAAACCACTTATCCTCGTACAAGATGTCTCTAATTGCAGACAGCTCCTCCACCCGCCTTTTCGCGCCGACGCGCCTAGCCTCAGCCAGCTCTTTCTCCACCTGCCTAATCTCCGCCTCCACCTCCTCAGCCACACGCCGCAACAAGCCCCTGAGGTCAAAATCCATAGAGAGGCGGGGGAAGGAGTTTAAGACTTTCAGCCCGTGCACGAAAGCGGCAGTGCGCCAGATTGCTGGCTATTATATATCGAATCCCAAGGTGTCTCCAGACATCGCTCCTCCGCCTTGTCAGACGGCAAGGCCTTTAAGGCAGTCTACGGCAGAAACGCCGCAGAAACCGCGGCCGCAGACCCGCCCACCACCGCGGTTCGACTCCGGCGGATTAGCGGAGAACAGGCGCCGGGCGGAGTCCAGACGCTGACCACCCAGCCCTCTCCCTCATAGAGCTGAATACTTGCGCCCCGCCCCTCGCGGACAGCCGGTGTCTGTGGCCCTCCAGGAATAACTAGCCGAAACCCCGGCGAAGAGGATGTAGAGGAGGCGCTTGCCGTGCTCAAACCCGCCGGGAGAGGGTCAAGGGCGTCTAAGCTATAGTTCTATGTGCCTCGTCTCGGGAGACTCCGCTCCGGGCATAGGCCTAATCCCCTGCGTCTTCGCCGAGTCCCATAGGCCATTACCACAACTTGGAATACTAGTCAAAATCCTTTAGAAAAATATAAGTACCATAGTTATATAGTCCATGGCTGGTGTGGATGTTTTCGAGTTATTAAGAAAATGGAACGCTGAAAATCCACGCTATCTTAATCCTGAGGGGCCTGTACTTCTTGCAAAGCCAGAAGACTACGACATCGTAGTGATGAGCTCAGGTTTGACCTTAGTAAAGGGATTATATGGTAGCGGTAAAACCTACGGATACGGGTTCAAGATATATCACGACGCTAGGCAAAGCGGCAAAATGGACGCACTATACATTAATCTACGTACTATTGCAAATACGTATATTAAATCATCAGCAGGAAATATAGTAGGAAACATAATAGACATCATAAATATAATTTGTAAGGGTTTAAATATACCTAGCAATCAACGGCACGGAGTTTTCATGATAACAAACGAAAAGCCTATCTATACAGTATGTAGCGACTATAAGCGATATATAGATATGGCTCAAAAAAGGAGGCCCGTTGAGGTCTTCCGTGAATTCTTGATAGATCTAGCAGATAAGGCAAGCAAGCGGCTAATGATTATAATAGACGAATTTGAAGGCATTGAGGTATTATTAGGCAGAAAGTCGAAACAAGATGTATTTGACTATATTAGATCTACGTTGGAAGCGCTGAGACCAGGCGTTATGGAGACGCATCCTCATAAGCTTAGTTTATTATATCTAGTTCAAGAGGTTGTTTACCCCTCTCAGCAAATGGAGAAATATATCAAAGAAACCGCTACGCCTGCATTGGGTCGTGCGGTCGCAAACAGTCCAGATGGATCAATACATGTAAAATATAACCTAGATAGCATAAACGGATATATAGCAAATGCATTAGAAAAATTAAAAGAACAATTGTCATTTAATGAGCAGATTAACGAACAACTGGTTTCGTCGTTCTTTGAAAAAGAAACCCAACGCGTTTTATCGCGTTTATTAGTTCTACCTGCTTTCAACTCCTTCTATATACTAAATTTAGCAATTGCACAGTCTGTAGAAAAAGCGTTAGACCGTGAAATTATTAACCCCCGTCAAATACTCGAAGAGCTAACAAGCAAATATGAAATATATAGAATATATGATGGTAAAAAACCTTACTCATCAAATCAACTTGCAAATTCATTAGGACAAATATTAACATTGCTCTTAACCAAGACAATGGCGAACCTTGAGACGCCTCCAATACCTGTAAAAAGAACCGGATATGAAGGTAGCTACTATGTTGGTGCACAAGCGACCTATATCATCATGCTGAGAAGCACAGATGTTAAGTCAGAGGAAACATTCAAAAAAGCGTTTTCAAGCGCCTACCGCGAGCCTCTATCTCACTGCTTGCAACAAACAGAAAAGCGCAAAGGAAAGGAGAGTAAATGTCTTCTCCTTCTACTATATTATGATAATGTAAATGTTGCTAAAATACAACGGGCTATTATGAAAACTACAATAAATGGTAATAGAGTTGATATTAAAATACTGCCAATAAAAGTAACATATGATGACGTATTTAACCTCATAGTTGCCTATAATGATGTAACTACACCAGTCGGTGTCAAAGATTATTCAAAACAAAAGGTGGAGGAAGAGTTTATAGCACGTCTTCTAGAAGCGATGAATAAGGTATGACGATGCCAACCATATTCAACCCTACCAATGAGTATATTCAAGAAGGAATAAAGATCCTAATCGCCTGCGGCTCTACAGGCGGAAAACCTCTCGAGTATGCAAAGATTTTCGAGGAGGCTATAAAAACAGATTATATTCCATTCTACAGTTTACATAATATATTTCAAAAGAGTAAAACATCGAGATATTATACTAATGTTGTTAACTGCATTGATAAATTAAACAAGTGGTATAATGAATTTGTCTCTAGTTATGGTCTCGAGGCCCCTCAAGACGGAAACAAGTTTTACATTGCGCGAAATGCGTTTATTCTCATTTTTATCATTACTAAACATTTATTGGAGTATAGACTTCCAGAGCTACCCATTGCATTTAAGCAACTTCTAACAGATGAACCCTTTATCATGTGGGATAAAGTCGGCTTAACGCTGGACGACATCGTTGGGCACGTTTGGCCAACCATGCTCAGCATAACTACAACCGGAATTATGAAAGAAGGAACGCAGATAGATATCCTAGGGGACCTTCGGCCGAACATTAAGGCGCTTATAAATTCTACAAAGTCACAAGGGGGCGACAAGTACAAAATATATAAAACCATAGTTTCTCCTATGTTGTTTTTCAATTTGTTATCAGAAGATTTTGTATATCTAGTAGATGTCTTAGAAGGGACAGCACGGAGTAGATATAGGTTTCTAATTACTGGATTAGGTTCGTCCGTAAAGAATATTTTGCTTGACATATTGAACAGAAGCTACATAACTACAGATGAGATAAATATATTAAATAAAGCATTAAATCAAATTAATAAGGCTCATGTATATATTTTAAGTAATATTCGGAGCGCTCTTGTCGAAAACTGGTTCTCTGTCGTCAGAGGCGCTGTCCAGGTAGTTGAATCTGGCGGCGGGAGCCTATATTACACCAAAAGCGATGTCTATCTAGATGTCTCGTCCTATACCTTGGCTGCCGTTGGGCAGTTTTATGTTGCACATAAATTAGGACATAGGGAATTTGCGGTGCTTTTTAGCAAATATTTGCCTATAGATTATTTAGATAGGCCTCGTGAAATGTTAGAAAATTATATAAAAAGATTTATAGCGATGTCTATAAGAATATGGTAAGAATAAGAACTATTTCTACGCTTTTGCTCTCCCAGATCGAAAAAGGAGAGCGACGTCGGCTAAAGTTCAGTACCAACGATCTTAAAGAGGCGTTTGAGGTTGCTAGGAAGGTATACCTAGATGAGGGCGAAAGGCCCTATGGCGCCTCAAGAGGGCCGCCGGGTGTTGGAAAAACAACGATTGCGGAGGCTGTAATGATTGATTCCAAGATAGAGGAAGCTCTACGCGAAAGTAACACGGTCTTTCTATATGAGGCTCCCACGAACGAACTTGTCATCAGCGCCTTCGAGCGTCTTCTCTCCCTAACAGTACATGACTGCGACACCGCAAAGGAGTTTTTACGGTCGGTGAGGCTCTATGGCTCGCTTTTGCCGCCGCCGTTTATTTCTGAAAGTAACGACGGATTATTGAGGGAGTGTACGAACATTAGCCCAGATATGCTTAGAGAAGTGGTAGGGGGAAAAATCACAGAAGATGTAAAAATCGCCATCTCGACGGAGTTCCAGAGAGTTTCAGCTCGCTTGAAGACTAAAAAACTTTTTTCGCTGTTTGTAGATGAGGCGTCCACGTCGCCTCTCTATTTGCCTTATACTCCTCTCTCGGATCTTGCCCTCAAGGATTTAATGGAGGAAAGCCGGGGCGTCCTGCGTCATCTGTTTGTGGTTGGAGATGAGAGACAGGCGATCGGACTAGAAGAGGCATATAGATATAATGAACAACTTCTCATCTTGCCTAAAGTCAGGGAGTTGCTGGAAAAGGAGGGGCTTGTTGACTCCCTTTTCAAGCACATCGGCATCACGTTGAGGTTGCCGGAGCCGACCGAGAGGCCTCTTCATAAAGGATTCTATGAGGAGCTGGGAGGGTTACGTGCTTACTATAAATTTTATGAAAGAGTAAATACTTTACAATTAAATCAATGGCGAGAAAGATGGGGAAAATGTAATAATATCGACTTACCTTTTAATGTTCTTAAAACAGTTGAGCAGGCATTGTCTTCTTCTCTGCCGTTGATAGTTATCAATACGAAGGAGAGTTATCCGCCAAGTGAGAGAGTGGAGCCATATAGAGTGAAAATGGCTATTGGCTTAGCTGCCCTCTTCCGTTGCCTGTATCCCCAACTGGAAATTGCTGTAGTTGGACCCTATCAAGACCTTGTCTTAGTTGCAAAGGTTAATTACTACTCAAAATATGGTAGATTTGGACATGTCTATTTTGCAACTATTAATACTATGTTAGGTAAAGAAGCTGATATAGTTATCGCGATGTTGGGTAAGGAGCGATATGGAGAAGGGGATATGCATACTATTTATTTCCAAGATCCCAATCTGCTGAATGTGCAACTTAGCAGGCATAGAGCTATGCTCATAATTGTTGGGGATGCGATAAGACTACGAAATGTTGCGGCCAGGATTGCGAAAGTATCTGGTATAAAGGGAGAGAGAAGGGAGGCAGAAAAAAGCTCGATGATACGAAAAACCATTGATACATTGCTGAGCCTTTCAGGCGTAGAAGTTACTAAGCAAGGCAGAAGCATGCCAACTCATAGACAAGGCGATGCCGGCGTTTTTCTAAACATAGGTAGACAGAGAATAAAGACATGAGTGCCGAATATTACTTTATTAATAATTACCTGGAGTATTTAAGGAGTTATGAATACGTTGATGAAGGAAATAAGGAGATTTGTGCCGATATCTTTCGAAACTCATTAAAAATCACTGGGCATATTACTCGAGCCACTGCAGTTGCTTGGGGATCCGTATGTACATATGCGGCAAGGCTTTTATCGACTTTAGGAGTAAGAGCCTCATTAATCCGAGAAAACATACCTGGCAAAGGCTCAGATGCACACAAAGTATTAGCGTTGGCAACACTAGAATTGGCAAAACATATGAGAAGCGAAAATGAAGATATCCCACCAAAGATGGAGGACATCTTGAAAATAGCCATAGAGAAAGCTGAAGGCTACATAGATGAAATTACTAAGGAAACATATAACAATTTATTATTAATGTTAAATAATTTTGCTAAATTATATAAAAATATATCTACTACTATGAATCTTAGTAATAATATTAAATTCTACGTGGAGCTACAATTACTGGATTACGAGACTCACATATGGGGCACTCCAGACGTTATCGTTGAGGATCCCGACACTAGAAAGGCTGTGGTGATAGACTGGAAAACTGCCGGCGATACGCCCAATCAGCGGGAGAAGTATCAGTTATATGCCTACGCCATTTTAGAGGCTCTGAGGCTTGGATATAAGCCGTCAGAAGTGTTTACAGCGATAGCACCTGACAACTTGGATCAGACAAAGATCTATTACGCCATAATCAGACCTAACGGTATTTACTCAGACCATCCGCTCATGCCGCTTTCAGCATCGCATAAGCAATCTAAAGTAGATATAGGAGAGCTTAGAAAAAGATTACGCCACGTCGTAGATATCGCTATATACATGGCATCACTATTGGTCGACTTCGGAACTTTGTGTTGCGGTGGTGGGCTGAAGTATTATGACCTACAAGAGCAGTGCAAAGTACGTCTTGGTAGCGGCGAATACAATGCGCTTAGGCTTACACCACCTGGTATGTCTCGTGGAAATCCTGTAAAGCAAAATGTCTGGCAATGTAAAATTTGTCCATTTAGTAGTGAAAACAGTGAATTAGATGAATGTAGATTCTATTTTGGGTCTAAGGAAAAGGATTTAATTGATAGACTTATGTGGAAATTTAGAGGTATAGTGTACAGGGAGAGAGAAGGCGCGCTCGTTCCCTATAGGGTTCTTTACGAGATTGGGAAAAAGGTTGGTGGTATGAAGACTCTTCTGAAAGATCTTAAAGAAGGCGTGTGGTATCAAGTTTCTGTTACTAATGGTGATTTCAATGTGCGGAGACATAAAAAGACTTCACCACATATACAAAGATATAGGCATAGATGTAGCGTAATAGAGGTAGATTTCGAAGAAATAGATTTCAATAGAGAAATAAGGGTTGGAGTTTATAAGGTTGAACCGATAGGTAAAGAGGCTCTGTTGTTGTTACGTGAATATCTTCCTTGCGAGACGCCAACGACGAAGGAAGTCATACCTATCTATGGCCTCAGAGAAAGACAGCCTGTAATAATCGCCTTGCCTGATGAACATGTATACACACCGACCTTAGGCATGGTCTTGACCGCAAAGGTAGAACAAGTATTGCTAAAAGGCGAAGAGGTTTATGGTCATGAGTGCCCAGGCGTCTGTGCCGTTGTTACTCCCATAAGCGCTAACTTAAGGTTCCCGTTTAGAATTTTCGAGGAATATAGAGAGCTTTACGGTATCAATGAAGTATTTGTATCGGAGGTGGGCTCTGATTTAACGCATATAGATCTAGCCACAATAAATAGCCTACACATGATGCTTAAAAAAGCAAAAATAGAAGACATGACCCAAGAAGACGCTGAACATATCAGAAAGACCGTAGAGCAAGCTTGGAGAGAAGTGCTAACAGCTTCTTAACGAAGTTGGTTAAGAAGCTCCTCTGCAAAACGAGTAACTACGCCTAGATGGTCGTACTCTTTTATTTTTTCAATAATTTTATCTTCAACTTGTTGATATAATATCTTTTCTATATTTCTCAGATGTCTCATGCCAATCCATCTATTTGTATCATCCACACTTCTAACGATTCTATCTGCCTCCTCTTCAGGTATGATGTAGAAGATTTCCCTTAACGTTGCGTCGCCTATGTATGTCTCGTCGAGCCCATAGAATCTATGTCCGCTCTTCTCTTCAACTATAGGCACTAGATTATAGACAATCGAACGCGCCAGCGGGGTGAGCGGGCCAAGTTTACTGTAGCCTCCCGTCTTGGGAACTCTTAGATCTTTAATATCGGACACAGCCTTATATATCAGCCGTAGAGCCTCTACATATCCGTACAATTTACCTCCGAAGAAAAGTGCAGAATGCGTCTTTACAAGCGTGCAATGCCAACATCCAAACCTCCCCCCAGCCGAGGTCAAAGTATTCCTATCTAGCATATAGAGATTTGCCAGCGGTTCGATGTCGAAATCGTTTTGTTCGTAGAGCAGAAAGTGCCACACATCTCTAGTCGTCCAGAACCGTATCGGGGCCAGCTTCGGCACCTCGCCATTGATTGCGAAAAACGCTCCAGCACAAGACCCAGGCAGGCAACTACCGTACATCTTCTTCATAGATGCAGCCCGTGCGCCGCTCTCCTCATCGCGCTGGCCCGTTACGACTACAGCCCCCTTTAGATTTTTCACCTCCTTCAACAGAGGTTCTAGCTTTAGATGGTCGACACACCACCTAAAGACAAATGTCGGCGCTGGGTAGCCCCTGACATACACCCGCCAGAAAAAAGTCTTTAAAGCTTCAGGTCTGGCAATCCTAGTCTTCACCTCAACATATTTGCTGGCTTTTTCTCTAAACTGCGACATAAAGCTCCTCACCCAGCTCTCCAGCGGGTTTACTTCGCTTAAAGTATCGTTATAGAGCAAGGAGACTTCTATATTCGGCCGATCTTCCTTGAGCCAATGGTATAGGTAGATAGCAGTAGCCGTTGAGTCTTTCCCCCCAGAATAAGCAACGACGAAGCGAGTATACCTCTTAGCAGCCTCTCTAAAGGGGGAAAAGTCTCGGAAGTTTTGTTTTTTAACCAAAATGATTCGCACATGTGTGGAATCTGCTCATTATAAATCAGTTGTACTTATGGACCTGGTACTCCAAGACATCAAAAAAACTGTTGGAGCAGTACGTTTACTTTTCTTGCCTCTTCTAGGTTATGAGGTTTCTTGTGAAATTCTTGACGTTGCTACTAAAAGTAAAACCGTTAACTATAAGACAGATAGATATGTCGTTGTAGTAGGCAATGGAGTGGGCAAATTATCGGAATTTAAAGTGCCCTGCGTATTGGATGAGCGCCGTATGCCGCCTCTTCGGCGTTATATAGACCTTGGCCTGTTGAGAACCGACTTCAAACGTGGACCTAATTATAGTATCTTGGAAGCTTCTTTTGGAAATATTGCCGTAGTGTATAACTCTTTGAGGTGGTGTAGCGGCAGTATATACGATATAGCTAAATGTGCAGAAATGTCGGAGTCAAAGGCCAAAGAGGCGCTGGCATTTCTCAGGACGCTATATCCTTCGCTCTTGGAAATATATCGCAATCTATCGTTTAGTGAGAAACTTGGCGATGTGGGCAAGCTGTTACGAAAGGAGGATTATTGGGCCGATCTCTATTACTATATTGAAACTGGTTATATTATACCAAATGAATCTCTTATAAAGCCCAGCTTTTATTCTCGACACACCATTAAAATAAAAAAAGTTAGAGGTCTTGTCGCCAAGTACTCCATACCGCAACTCCTCCATTTCGTCGACTTCCGCAATGCTGTGGTTGCCGATATTGGTTGCGGCTATGGCACAAAGGGGGCTTTCGGCATTAGACATGGAGCCCGCCATGTCGTGCTCCTAGATATTGACGAAAAAGTGTTAAGAGAACGTGGAAACGGTCTCTTGATCGACAAGGTTGTGGCAGACGCCCATATGCTTCCCATACGTGAGAAGGCCATAGACGTCTCAATTTTTTGGAACGTCTTGCCCTTTCTGAAAGATGGAGAAAAGGCGGTAAGTGAGATAAAGAGAATTACGAGACGTGAAGTAGCCGTCTCGGTCTACAACGCCGCGTCGGCTTTCAGACGATACAGCTTTGCCGACTTCCTTGAAATAGTCCTTCTATTGGGAAAGCCGAAAGCCATAAGGAGAATTGGACGTAATCAATTCCAGGCAGTAGTAAGGTATGCGCATCAGAATCCTTAGAGAACAGTACTGCGCTAAGTGTAAAATTAAGGCGCCCAGAAGCACAGGCGTGAGACTATTGCTAGAAGCCGTAGAAAAAACACCACACCGTGTCCTCGACTTTGGATGTTCCACATGGCGGAATTCAAAATATCTGGAAAACCTCGGCGCATTTGTGGTGAGAGTAGATACTCTACCCAATACAAGACCTGATATAGTAGCGTACCCAACACATATGCCGATAAGACAAAAAGCGTTCGATATAGCGCTCTTTACACATATCTTTATGTTTCTACAAAGCAAACAAGAGTGGCCCCAGGTGGCCAACGAGTTAGTAAGAATTTCGAAAGGGTATGTTGTAGTGGAGACTTATCGTGTAAAGCATAAAGAAGCATTGACATATGAACCTAAAGAGATTGAAAATTTATTCAGAAATAATCATATAAAGATTTTACGAAAATACATTAGACAAGATTTACAAGTTTTTGTTATTTCTACTATTTTTATTAACTGAAGCCAGAGTGAAACATATCTCCTTTTCCTTATTTTTCCCTGCACATAAATTAATTCAACATTAGCTATAAATCTTCATCTTGCAATTAGGTATTCTGGGCCTGAAAACAGCCCAATCTTGTTCTATGAATTCTGCGGGTCTCAATAAGTCGCCACCAACTTATTTATATGCTGAATGATTTAGTCTGTGTCTGAGCTTTATGGGTGTGTGGTGGAGGCGGCTTACCCCCACGTGAAGAAGCTTGTGAGCCGTCCTGGCGTCTTTCTTTTGGCGCCGCCGGGCTCCTCCCGCGGGTACATGTTGGAGGGGCTTTTGAGGGAGGGCGCGGTGAATGGGGCCTATGCCTATTCGAGGCTTGCGGAGGAGCTGAGGGCCAGGGGCTTGGCTGTGGGGGATCTGCCCGGCGCCGAGGAGCTGGAGAAAGGCGCCGAGGGATGCATCGTCGTGGCTGTGGAGAGCTCCCTCCAGGCTGTGGAGCTGAAGGAGAAGCTGGGGAAGAGGGCCGAGCTGATCTACCTGCCCAAGTACTTCAAAGAGGCGGCCAAAGACGTCGACAAGAAGCTCTTGCAGGTGGCCGAGGTGGAGCACTGGGGGCTCGGCGAGGGCATCTCGCCGAAGCTCCTAAGGCCGGGGGAGGCCGAGGAGCTAAAGAAAGGCAAAGACGTCCTCCTCGCCCTAAGCCCAGGCGCCGTGGGGTTTAGAGATGTGGCGAAGGAGACCTTCGGGAGGTTTCCCTTCAAAACCGCCTCGGCACTACTGGCGGAGCTCCTCGCCCCGGCTCTCGTCGTCTCTGCGGTCCTCCAGGCGGCGGCGCCAAGCGCCGCGCCTCTCGCGGCGTTAGTTGGGACGGCGGTGGGGGTGGGCAGGAAGCAACTGGAGGACTTCGCCGCCCGCCTCCTGGAGCTCTTCGCCAGGAGGGGAGAGCCGCGGGATAAGGTAGCCGCCAGCTTCGCCAAGCTTGTGAGGAGGGCCCTCGAAGCCGAGCCGTACATAGACGACGACCGCTACGAGGCGGTTGTAGATCAAGTGGCGCTGGAGTGGGGCATGGACGTCAAAACCTTCAAGGCCCTTGTCAGAAGCTTAGCGGCCTTAGCTAGAGGTGAACTAGTCACTAAGGAGGAGCTCAGCCGGGAGCTCGCCCAATACGTGAAGAGGGGAGAGCTGGAGAAGATCGAAGAGGCCATAAGACAATTGGTGGAGAACAAAATGGCCGAGATAGAGAAGAGGCTTGAGGAGGTTAGGAGGAGACTGGATGATGTGGAGGAGAGACTAATGAGGAGGGGGCTTCCCGTCCGCGTCCTCTTAGTGGAGGAGGTGGAGGCTGGTCAGCTCTACGACAACTTCCGGGTGAAGGGCGGCACACCGGCGGTTTCTGTGGCAGAGGGGGTGTTTCGGCTGGTTGAGACCGGCCGGTTTAAGGAGGCAGTTCAGGAGGTGTTGAGGAGGCTCGCCGCATACGGCGTGGTGGTATTGCGGGGGCCGAAGGGGGTTGGGAAATCCACCTTGGCGGCTTACGCGGTTTGGCTGGCCCTCCGAGACGGAGTTGCCAGCTACGCGGCGAGGATTCAGAAGATGGAGAAAGGTCAGCGGGTGTTGTTGAGAGATGTGTTAGACGCAATTAAGGAGGGGCGGCTGGTCGCCGTCTTTGATCCGTCTCCTCTTGAGTTCTACATAGAGCCAGGCGCATATGCCGAGACGACGCAGGCGGCGGCCGCCGCGGCGTCTG
>Ga0079996_127108_pt1 | contig 13718 bp, 10 predicted proteins | sample PerSpoAPS_AMetaG_FD_69199 | JGI IMG/M metagenome (GOLD analysis project Ga0079996, IMG submission 69199) | Thermal spring microbial communities from Yellowstone National Park, Wyoming, USA - Perpetual Spouter A (PS_A) MetaG (SPADES assembly)... | ecosystem: Environmental > Aquatic > Thermal... | reverse complement strand
GCACCCGCACCCGAGCCGCCGGCTCCATCGGCCCCTCGAAGACCGCCTCCAGCCCCTGCAGGGGCCCCTCCACGATCCGCACCCGCTCGCCGGGCCGGAAGGGAGCGCGCGCCCAGGCCCCTTCGGCCAGACGTCTTCGGATCAGGGCGATGGCGCTCTCCGGAACCACCGCCGGCCGCCCATCGAAGGCCACCAGCCGGCGCACTCCGGGCGTCCACTCCACCGCGGTCAGGGGGACCGCGCTCCAGTCGGCGCGGACGAAGACGTAGCTGGGGAAGAGGGGCTCTGTGCGATGCCCTCTGCGGGGCTTCCAGGAGGGGATCTCGGGCAGGAAAACCTCCAGGCCTTTGAGCTGCAGGAGCCGCGCCACGCGATATTCGGCGTTGGGCTTGGTATAGACGGCATACCAGCAACGCAGCCCGCTCATGGCCGGCGACCCTTTTCCTCCTTTCAGGATCCAGAGGCAGCGGAAGCTATGATTTTTCAATTCAAAATTATATCGGGGGGGGGGACGGGTGTCAAATCCCCCCTCTGGCTTCTGGCTTGAGAAGGAACCTCCCCACTGCAACGAGCCACTAAGGAGGAACTCCGAAGGTCCCGGTGGCTTTGAAGCCTTCGAACCCACCGGGAGGGATGGCGAGCCCTCCCGGCGTTCCCCTATCCCCCTCGGGATCCGGATTCGATCACGCTCAGAACTTGAGGACCAGCCTGGGCATTATCCGGATCAGGTCCCCCTTGGAGAAGCAGCAAACGACAATCCCGTGCTCTCTATCCCTCAGCGGTGGAGCGGCTTGCCCTGAGGCTCCCCGCCCACCTCCCACGCCGGCTCTCATCCCGATAAGGACCCGGTGGCGGCTGAGACGTCTCAGCAGGAAATGGATAGGCTTCACCCCACGGCGATCCGCCCTTCATGGGAAGGCCCAACGCCGGGGCACCTGCCAGGGCGGAACCAGGGGGGCAACCACACGAGGGGATCCGGGGCGGCGCTCCGGGATGTGAGCAACCCTCCTCACTCCAGGCAGGAGTGCTGAAGAATGACCTGAGCGTAGAGCGTCTCCAGCCGATCCACGTGCTCCTCCATCGTCATCGGTGGCCGGACGCCGGCACGCAGGCGAGGGAGGAGATCCGGTTCATCCAGCAGGCGCTGCATCGCGGCGCGCCAAGCCATGATATCGCCCGGAGGCAGAAGCAGGCCATCCACACCATCGCGGACCCGATCGGCCAAGGCCCCCAGGCGGGAAGCCAGCACCGGCAGGCCGGCCGCGAAGGCCTCAGAGACGAGGAAAGAGTAGGCCTCATACCACAGGGAGGGAACGACCACCACATCCACCTGCATCAGGGCCTGCCAAACCCCTATCCGGTCCAGCCGGCCCAAAAAGCGAACGTTGGGAGTAGCCAGCGCCCGCAGACGGGAGACATAGGCAGGGTCAAAGGACTCGTCTCCAGCGATCCATAGCTCTGCCTTCCCGCATATCCCAGAGAAGGCCTCTACCAGCACATGCACGCCCTTCTGCCACGAAAGGCCGCCGATGTAGGCGAAACGAATTGTGCCGTCAGCAGGGCGTGATGGTGTAGCAGAAAGAACCGGTTTCTCCAATCCATGAGGCAATACGATGATCTTCTCCTCGGGCACGCCATGAGCCACATGCCAGCGGCGCACAAATTCGGTGGGGGCGATCAGGACAGAGGCTTCCTCCAGCACAGCGCGGAGCACGCGGTTGCGCCAAGCCGATAGACCAGCCAGAAAGGGGATGGCCGGCCACAGCTCGGGGACTCCGGCCCGGGCCAGCATACAGCGGGCGCAGTTCCAGTAGCGGGGCCCTTCACAGACCTCGCCGCTGTAGTTGGTCAGCAACTGAGCATTGGGGCAGAGCCACCAGTAATCGTGCAGGGTCAAGATAAAAGGGATCGAGCGTAGCCGTGCGGCATTTATTAGAGAAGCGGGAAGCCCCATCAGGTGCTGGATGTGGATCACATCGGGGTGGAATTCATCCACCGCCCGGATCAGCGCCCGGTGAATCCAAGGATTGCGGAAAGTGTAGAAGAACCGCCGGGCCGGCCCGGCCTCTCCATCCCAGACCGCATAGATGCGCACCCCATCCTCCATGCGGTGCTGCAGGCCCCGACCAGGGGCATCCCGACGGTAGAAGACGGCCACAGCATGCCCGCGTCGGGCCAGGGCCCGGGATATCGCCTGGGTGTAGAGTTCGGCGCCCCCAATCCTGTCCGGAGGATACTGATGAACGACATGGAGAACACGCATTACTGCTTTCCCGCCAGGTGCAGGTAGAGGTCACGGATCATGGGATATTTGCGCTCCCAGGTGTGCCACGCGCGCGCCTTCTGCTCCCCCCGCCGGCCCATTACCTCTCGCATCTCGGGCTGGCTGGCAAGCATGGCGATGGCTTCGGCCAGCGCGCCCACATCCCCAAAAGGAACCAGCAGACCATCCTCCCCATGCTGAATCACATCGGTAACTCCCCAGGTCCGAGCCCCGATGACGGGCTTCCGGTAGAGCCAGGCTTCCAGGTATACGATGCCGAAGGAATCGGTGCGGGAAGGCATCGCGAAAATATCGCAGGCGGCCAGCAGATCTCGTTTTTCCTCCTCGCCGATTGGGCCCAGCACATAGATGCCCTGACGGGCCTCCAGGGGAAGCCGCTCCCAATATCGACGGAAAGGCTGGAGGCAAGCCCCTGCCAGGGCCAGGCTCACCTCACAGCCCTGCCGGCGAAGACGCCGGATGGCCTCTACCAGATGAAAGGTCCCTTTATCATACGATAAATTAGAGATAGAAACGACAAGGATCCCCTGAACGCCGTGCCGGGCACGGAAGCGCGTCCCATCCCCGCCCAGGACCTTCTCCGGGTTTACCCCTGGCCCTACTACGAGGATCCGCTCCGGTGGGACTCCCTGCCGGATGTAGAACGCTCGCTCCGTGGGGGTCTGGGCCACTACTGCATCGCTGGCCCGGACCAGCGCGACCTGATGGCGCATCGTGTAGAAGCGGCTGAGGGCATCGGCACCGGGGCGAGGCCCGGCCCCCAGGTGGGTCAACGGATAGGCAACGAAGGGGATCCCTCGCCGACGGGCGAAGCGCAACCCTGCCTCCATCAGCGGTTCAAAGCAAATCGTCATCCCGGCCACCAGATCAAAGGGCTCGTCCGTCTGCTCCAGCCAGCGCCAGAGATCGGGGACCCAGGGGGTGTAGCGAGAAAGCCGCTGAAGCAGACCAACGGGAACGGGACGCAAGTGAGAGAAAGTCCAGAGCAAGCGTCGCCAGGCCGGATAGGCCAGTTGGGGGAACGGGAGATGACGGACCGGGAAGCGGAGAATCCGCACCCCATCGCGCCAGCCCTCCGGCTCCGGAATGCGGCGGCGAGAAGGATCCCAGAAGAGTTCAAAATCCAGCGCATCGGTGGTGGCCACCGTGACCGCATGGCCGTCGGCGACCAGGCGAGCGGAAATCTCGTGGAGATGGGTCTCTGCCCCTCCCCTGGCTGGCCAGTAACGCTGAACAATATGGAGAATCTTCATCGTGCCGAACGCAGGATGATGGGAAGATATAAACGATGCACCTGTCCCACGTATAAAGTCACAGGGATGCTGGCAGGGCTTCCTTGCACGGGACTCCCACCGCTCGTCCCTGTAATAATCACATTCCCCAGCGAATAAGTGCCGGTTTCATAGCCGGTGGTGGATACGGTCACGGTGAGGAGAGCGGTGGAGGTATAAAAGGCGGTTCCGGATGAGGGGACAACCGTCACGCCGGAAGGGATGGAAGAGACCGCCCAGTGGAAAGACCCGTCACCCGCGTTGCGGAGTCCAAGATAAGCCGTCTCAGCACTGCCGCTGCCATACTGATGCAAGAGATATAGCGACGAAGGCGACACATTCAGCCGCGGGGGCTGGGGATAGTATCCCATATGCCGGGGGTCCCGGTGGAACATGGGCCAGGGCTGAAGTGCTGGATTGTAACTGTTCACGCCAAAGGTAAAGGCATAAACATAGCCGTGCGAAGAATCGTAATAGTTTGAGCCCCCAATGACTACATCGGTCTTGCCGTCGTGATCCAAGTCGCCGATGGCTGGGGAAGCAAAGAGAGAATAGGTAGTATGCAGGATGTTCTCTTGCTGGCCGTTCGAGCCGACCACGATGAGATCCCAGTTCATGGAAAACAGGATTTCCGGCTGCCCATCGCCGTCCACGTCGGCTACAGTGGGAGAGGAGCGGATGAAAGCGTTCTTGCCCATATAGTCTTTGGGCCACATTGGGAAGCCGGACACCGGAGAACCATTGTGATGCCAGGCATAGAGCGCTCCATAGCAAGTGGGGGGGCATTGATTGGGCTCGCTGCTTCCAGCATAACCTGTGCCGATAATAATCTCCAGGTCCCCATCACCATCCAGGTCCGCCAGGGCCGGGGAACTCATGCCTGGATAGGCTACCGGCTGGGGCCAGCCGGGCAGGTCCTCCAGCACCCATTCGGAGCCGGAGGTATTCACCCGGAAGCCATACACATAGGGCTGGGTGTATCTGCCCTGCAGATACCAATACATTCCGGTTCCTACGAAAATCTCCAGGCGCCCATCGCCGTCCACATCTCCCACCGCGGGAGAAGAGTAAATCGCCTCGTTCATCTGGCGGCGCGCCAGTTTCTGTCCATTCTTATCCAGAATCAGCACGAATCCACCATCGGTGGGACGGTAACCGTCGGGGAGGACGCCCCCTCCGGCGATATCGGTCCCGATGATGATCTCCAGATCACCATCCCGATCCAGGTCTGCCAGCGCTGCCGTAGACCAGACCGTATCCGCCACGTGGTAATGCCACTGATATTGGCCGAGATGGTTAAGCATGTAGATATTGCGATCCCATGAACCGAACACAATCTCCATATCCCCATCGCCGTCCAGGTCACCGATGGTCGGTGAGGACCAGTTGCCGCTGGGGGTTCCGGTCCCCTGGGCATCGTTAGTATCGTATTTCCATAACCGGTTGCCGTTCCGGTCAAAGGCGATGACCGAGCCCCTTTGCTGGTTAACGTCTCCCCCTGTGCTGACGATGATCTCCGGGATGCCGTCCGGAGGATACGAAATATCCGCCACCGCCGGGGAGGAGTTCACCGGGTCAGGCAGAGGAACGCTCCACTTGATCGCGCCGTCGTCCTCTAATACAGCCAGGACAGGCGAGGCGCCGTTCTTCGTTGTCCCGATGATGATTTCTAGCTTGCCGTCGCCGTCCAGGTCGTAGAGGGTCGGCGAGGAATCCTCAATCCGGCCGCCCAGGAGTGGACGGCTCCACCGCGGGGAGAGATATTGCGGGGCGACCTACTGGGGAGCTGCTGTGCTCCAGAGGAAGCCCAGACACAACGCGGCCAAGAGCCATAGATACATCCTCATCGCGTCACCTCCAAACGGGTGAACCCTACCGACAGCATCCGCCGATCCCCGTTCTGTCCTCGGGGTGACCTCTGCTGGGCTGAGAGCATAAGCGTATTCAAAGGAGACCTCGTTCCAGCCGATCCTGACCATGGAGGCAGGAATGAGGATTTCGCTCTCCCACAATTCGCACTCCTGCCACCGGTAATGGGCCATTTCCTGGCCATTGACCTTCACGACCATTTCCTGGCGCCGATCCGGCACGCAGAGCGGGAAGGCTCCTATGCGCAGGCGGTAATCTTGCCGAGCGGGGCTCATCCACCCCGCTTGAGACCTCAGCCCTTCAGACCACACTCCCCAATCCTCAGCACCCGACCAGCCTTCCTGAAGCACTAGGTTGATAGGCCCCTGCATGTCAAGCACCTCTGCAACACAAATGGGCCAAGGCCAGGCAGTTGGCTGCTCCAGCGGCTCAAAGCAGGTCAAGGGACGAACGGAAGGATTTTTAGAAATCATACCCCACATTTCCCTTTCTTTATCACCCAATACATGGAGAAAAATATAACGAATGCCGTATTGCCGGAAAACGAACGCACTCTCTTTTTGAGAAAGAACATGCTGGTTGTTCAAGAGATAATACCACAAAGCAAATGTGTGTTCTGGCCAGAAAGATCCTGCGCCAGAAGATGTGAGTTTATTGTGCAGTAAAGTTGCCCAGATAGTTCTTCCATCAATAAAAAGGGTGGGGTTTCTTAAATCTAAAACACCTTCGCTTGGTACTAGTTTCCGGTTAGCAAGCCAAGCATAAGCAGGATGAGGTTGTAAAGGCACAGGCACGCCATTCAAAGGAGGTGGAAGTGCTTCTACTATCCATATCGCCATCGCCAGATAGCGCAATAACTTAGGGAATCTTTCCAGAGCTATCGCTGCCAAACCGACAGCCCCCAGCATGCTTATAAACGCGAAGCGCGATACTGTTCTTGCTGATTCCCAGAACGGAATGATGGCGGTTAACACCAAGCCAGGCAACGGGATTCCATCTTCAAAAACCGGTGTGGGTAGCGAAGTAGTAAACAAGCTTGGTTTCAGAGTATGTCCTAATTTCCATATCAAAGCTGTCAATGGACGGAAAGCAGGACAAGAGATCACCTCACCATTCCACCGCAGCAGCAACCCCAGGCCCAAAATCACACCAGTCAGAGTTAGCCCCAACAAATCCATTGAACGCGATTTAGTTTTGATCACTATGGTAGATCCGAAGAGAGCCAGAAGGCCAGTTACCAAACCTAAGTTGATAGCTCCCGACTCATCATATGGACCGGAGTACAGAATTCAAGCAATCTTCGGAACGATAGCTAACGGATGAAAAACCGAAGGAATAAACAAACTATTTAAGCTTGCTCCCCACCAAAGATTATGTTCAACGCCGTGAATATGGAGATGATCTTGATGCACACCTAAAACATAGAGTAAAATTGTTGGAGAAGCGAAGGTCAGAGCAATAATAGTGACAAGCATTATTCGCAAAATTCGCTTGCTCGATAAAAGACGAGGTCCCCATACCCAGAAAACAAGAGCTCCCATGAAGATACCGTATAACGAGGAATTAATAGCGAACCCCCATATTAAACCCGCAGCAATGACAAGTCATCTTTAGCGTTGCAAGGTATTGGATTGCCCCAGCTTTTCAATGGCTAACGCCAGCCAAGGGAGCACCCCAAAGAGCCATGCTGTATGCAGATGACCCTCTAACCGAAACCAGTGGGGGTTCACAAATGTATAAACCAGAGCTGCAATAGTTGCTATTAAAGGCGAAGAAAATGATTTAATAAATAAGAAACAACCAGAGAATGAAACAATCATCGATGAAACAGAGAGCAAATTATATGCAAAAGCAAGTCCGCCGATTCCGTAAAAGGGGAGGGCAAGCAAAAAGAAAAAAGGCGTATGGGCCAATGTTGAAGTATGCCATCCCAAGGGACGAAAAAACAAAAGATGTAAAAAATGGCGTCTTGTGCTCGATAAAAATAGAATCATAATACCATTGAATGCCCCACAACACCTCTAATACATCACCATAGCCAGGAATATATATGAAAATATTTTGTACCCGCCACCTCAAGGCAAAGAGAACCCAGAAAGGGACCCAAAGAACGAGCTTTGAGAGAGTAGGATGATCCTGGATTTTCCTCATCTTGCACTTATCTCAGATTTGTTTGAACTCGTTGGATTCCGGCACCGAGCGCAAGATATCTACCTTGCTCATGCTTCCCCGGCGAAGCGCCGCCAGATAGAAGGCATCACCATCCGCATCCGGTTCGCGTTTCAGACAGGCCCTGTAAACCGCGCTTAATTCAAACAAGAGACGCATCATTGCTCGGATATGGGTCATATTTTCTCCATAGCGAAATGTAGATACTGCTCCCACTTCTGTCGTACCGAAGGCTCAAGGAACTCTTTCACCCGTTCCCGCTCTCGGGCGACAATTCGATTCCTAAGGGTCTCATCTTTTACAATTATATCTACTAGTTCAGCTAATGCCTCGTAGTCTTTCTCCCGAAACAGCACACCCGCTCCTCCCATTGTTTCCGGAACCCCTGCTGCTGCATAGGCCAACACTGGGATGCCAAAATACATGCTCTCTATCAACGGTTTTCCGAATCCCTCATGCTCGCTCATGGAAACATAAATGTCCGCCAGGCGGTAATAGGTAACCAAATCCTGCTGAGAGACATGGCCGGTAAACACCACAGCATCCGCAAGGCCCAGCATCTCCGCTAATTCCTGCAACCATTCTGCGTAGGAAGGCACCCAGGGTGGACCCACCAGGAACAGCCGGGCTTCTGGGTCAATGCGCCGGTAATACCAGAGCAGCTTGATCAAATCCTCCTGTCGCTTGTTGGGAACCAGGCGCCCTACGAATAAAAGTTTCACACCACCGCCCTGATACCGGGACAGTAAATCCGAATTAGGTTCTAGATCATATTGGGCGGGATCCAGAACAATGGGCAAAACGCCGGTATGGGCATACCCGGCGTGGCGCAATTCAGTCTCGTTGAAAGAAGAAACTCCTAAGGCCAATACTGTGCGCTTCCTCAAAGACTGAAGTTGTTCTCTTCCTCTGCTTACCTGTCTGGTCAACGATGGATCAAAAAGCCGAAAAAACCAAGGGGGTGTTACGTTGTGATAAATGATCAGGAAACGCACGTTCTGAGCAAGCAAGTGGTCAACCAGGTCTGAGCCGATGCTGTGATGGAGGATTACCAGTTCGCTGGGCTGGGAAGGGCGATAACTCCGATAGGGCTTTACTTTTCCAAATAGGGAGGGATGGATGCTTTCAGCGTAGATTTCCGATTGAAAACCGGCCTCCCGAAGCCAGCGCTGGATCACAAAAGCCTGGTCTGTAATGGCATCCCCGGGGGTCGCACCAATGATAAACTGGTGGAGCGTCCGTTGATCTCTCATGTCCCTTTCCAGTCCTGCAGGATTTTCTCAAAGCGGTCCAGGATCACATCCCAGGTGTAATTGCTCAACACATAGCGCCTTCCGTTCTCGCCCATCCGAGCAGCCAGTTCTGGATGGGCCTGAAGCCAATCCAGCGCCCCCGCAAAATCCTCGTAGGTCCGAAACCACAATCCTCCCTTGCTACGTTGGACATGCCCTTTCGTAACCGGGCAGTCTTCATGGACCAGCACCGGTCGACCTGCCAGCCAGGCTTCCATAATTGTTATGGAGAAGCTCTCTCGCAATGAGGGCTGACAGAGGGCCAGGGCTCCTCTGTAAAGGGCGGCCTTCTCCTTTTCAGATACAAACCCCAGGTATACAAAAGCTGGATGCCTCGGCGGCTTGATCGGCCCTTCGCCAATCACTACCAGACGAATTCTGCCCTTTTCTTCAGAGTAGCGTCCCACATATTCGTAGAGCAAAGAGACATTTTTTCCTTCTTCTAATCGGCCTGCATACAGGATGTAATCATTGAGTCGTTCACCTTGTGGGTCTATATTCGCCTCAAAGATCGGGCGGATCCCTGCGCCGAGAATCGTGAATCTGTGAAGGTGAACCCGGAGACGATGGATAGCCAACCTGGCTTCTTCGGGGGAAAAGAACATCACTCCCCATACGCTTTCCAGCAGCAATCGAACAGGCTCCAAATACGCATAGGGCTCATCATGAAGACAAGGCCACAGGATGACATGGCTTTCAGCAGACCAAGCCGCGTAGTGAACGAGAGGCACAGGATAAGGTAGTGCTATGATCGCATCATAATTTGCGCTATCGCGCCTAATATGAGCGTATAATGCAGGACTATGAGGACCACTGTCTAACCAATCATAGGCTTCTGCATGAGACAAACATCCCTTTTGTGCCAGTCGAATTTCCAGTTCCACCCAGCGTTCTCGTTTCCACGACTCTATAGGAAACCGGCGGATGATGACTCCGTTTTCATGTTCCACTCCGGCTGGGTAAATGTTCTCCCAGGTATAATGACTATGCGCACAGGTCGTCCAGACCTCGACTTCCCATCCCCGCTGGACTGCTGCCTCGGCGAAACCCCGAGCCTGAGATTCCGCGCCGCCCAGAACTTGAGCGCCATACCGAGGAACAACAATAGCAATTCGCATCAGCTACCCTCTCGAAGCTTGCACAATTCTTCTTCCATAGCCTGGATGCGACGCTGCTGTTCCTGAATTTGGAGCACCATTCGGTTCAGTGTACTGACCAGATGCCGGTTGACCGTTGCTTGTCGTTGGGCCAATTTATTCACGTAAAAAAGAACAAGGTTGTGAGCCTCGCGCCGGATGCGATCCCAAAGAGGCCCCAGAATTGGGATAGAAGACCAAAGGGAAGGAACGATCAGCGACTCCACACCAATTTGATGGTAAGTTTCATTAGCGCGACGTAAGTGGAAATATAGCTCGATGTCATAATCTTCACCCTCAGGCTCACCTGGATAAGCTGCAGCGCCAAAAGTGGGGAAAATCTGCCGAGGGTATCCTAATTCCTCTCGGCGGCGTTGAATCCGCCCCCGGATTTCTTCCATAATACGAGCCGGATCGATCTCTGGATCATGAATTTCCATCAAACCATCATAAGAATCCATGGCCGGCTCCCTCACATTAAACAATTTCGCGAAGCGGTATTCCAAGAATTCATTTACTTTAACCACCAATATTGTTGTTTTACTTTGATTCCAAGAGCAGCCGAGCAATCTCCTGACTCAAAGACAGCGTGTTCTCCATCAAGGATCGTTCTAACCAAAAAATCTTCCGTTTTTGTTCTAGAATTATCTGTTCTTGCCGTTTATTAATTGCTGCCTGTTGCTGGATTAAGTGCCGGATTGCCCATCGGGCAGCCACATTATACCAGGTTTTGCGAAACCAAGCAATCAGAGGCCCAATTATAGGAATTGCCGAGCGGAACTCAAATTCTTGTAAACCAGAGAAAACCATTTGTTCGTCTTGATTCAAATCGTCATTTAAATATATTTCGGTAAGATGATACAATGATCTCAGTGCTAAAAGAACTTTATTGACAGTTTCCTCATCTGCAATCTGCCTCTTCATAAGAACCCGAGCAGCTATCGGCATGGCACTTAGATAAGCTAATCGTAATGGATAAACTCCGATGGTTTTAACAAAATCCAAAATCCTTGTTTTCTCTAGAGGAACAAATTCGGACAAAAATTTTTCTGGTATAAGATATTTCAACACAAAATATAGCCTATTTTTCTCACTAAAATAAAAAAGTTCGCCGGTGTTTTTTAACGAGGAGTTTTCAAAATGCAGTAACAATGATTCATGAATATACCAAATTTCATATCCGATTTGTCGAGCACGAAAACAGAAATCCACATCCTCATAATAAGCGGGCCAGAATCCTTCATCCATATAACCCACATTTTCTAGAACATCCCGCCGAAAAGCCATAGCGGCCCCGGTCACATAGTCTACTGGCCTGGATTCATCCCATTGGCCCTTATCCTGCTCTCCCTGACCATAATGGTGGGCCAGGCCGAGCGGCCATTCAATCCATCCCCCAGCATGCTGAATCGTCCTGCCATCCGGATAGAGCATCTTGCATCCCACAACCCCTATCTTGGTTTTTTGAAGTGCTTTCACGAGGGCCTGAAGCCAACCAGGTTGGACAATAGTGTCTTGATTCAGCAATACCAGAATATCTCCATGAGCCGCTTTGAGACCAGCATTACACCCTCCAGCAAACCCGAGATTCACGGCATTGCGAATCAGCCGCACCTGTGGGTAGCGCCGGGCAATCAACTCAGCCGAACCATCCACTGAGGCATTATCGACTGCAATAATCTCAAAAATCGGATAATCATGAGCTATTAAACTATCTAAACATGCATTTAAATATTCAGATCCGTTCCATATTGGTATAATCACAGAAACCTTTGGCGCAACCATTTTTGAACCTCAACCCTGGTTTGATGGAGCCAGCGCATCAAACGGATAAACCGTCCTTGCTCATATCCTTTTATGAGCGTTCGCAAATAGGTAATCTCGCTTATGTAATATGGGTTGCCTATATGTTCTCCCAACGTCGCTTTATCCGGCGCTCGGCGAGGGGAATGACAGAATTCCATCAAAGGCCGCGCTGCACGCTCCCAGGTCAAATCTTTCCAAGCCTTCTCAAATCGTGTCCGCCAGATCTCTTTCGGGATCTCCAGGAGCTGAAGAATCGCGCTGGCTACGCCCAAATCATCCTCATAATCCACCACGATTCCCAATTGATATCGTTCTATTAGATCGCTAATCGCATCTCCCCGAGTGGCGATAACCGGCAAGCCCGCCCAAATGTAGTCCAGCACCCGGCTACGAAAAGCCAAACGAGCTTCCAGCGTATCCAGATGGAGGGTTATAGCCAAATCGCTCTCCAGCAATACACCTGGCCAGTCGATATATGGGACCCATTCTCCAAAGAAAATAGCCTTATTTAATAATCCAAGTTCCTCCGCTAAGATCTTAGCTCTTTCGTTATGGGTTGGAATATTGACCATCTGAGGATTGGGATGACGGGTTCCGGGGAAAATCAGTCGCACATCCCGGCGTTGCTGCCAGACCCGAGCCACGGCACGGATAGCAGTCAACGGGTCCAGCCAGGGCCAGAGCCCACCTCCCCAGAGAACCACTTTGTCCTGCCTACTGATGCCAGGCCAGACACCCCTTATAACTGGCTTGGTCGCTTGTGGGGGAGTCTCCGGAAGACCGAAAGGGACAACATCCACCAGTTTTCGCAAGGATGGATCCTCGCTAAAAGTGAACGGATTAATCCGCCCATGAGCCTCTAATAATCCTAACAACCAGTCCCGCTGGCGCTCACTGGCGCAAATAAAGAAATCTCCCACCAAATAGGCTTTAGTCAGAGCACGTTGCAAGGCGAGAACATCTCCGCCCAGGAATAAAGATTCGGCTACAAATGGATCATATCCGTCCACTACAATGAAGGAATCAGTATTCCAGATAGCTGGGATCCGGGCAACATACACTGCCGGAATAATCACCACCCGTGCATTCGCTATAGCTTGCTCCAGAAGTGCATCCCTTTCAGAACGGTAAATGATTATGGGAAAGATCCCAGAAACCATGGATCCTTCAGGGACAGCAAGGATTACTCGAAACTCCTGGGCTAAAACCCGTGCTAGATGAAAATAACGAATACCTGGGCCTGCCATCCGATCACCAACAACATCATGGCTAATGATCAAGATATACTTTCGACTTCCAAACATGTTGTATGATATCCTCACAAAACTCACAAAGAGAACCTTAATCGTATAGACTCGATTCGCGAAAAGATCCGAATGAACATCAGCGCCGATGCTCGATTTTCAATAGGATTTACGCTGCTTTCTGCGTATTCCGGTCGTGGTCGCGGGCTTTTCACCCAAGGCCGGAGGACCGGCGAAGGGGATCACCCACCGAGCCCTCCCTCGGCGGCTAATGCCACCGAGGAGCATTTCGCTCCGTGGCATGCCTCTTAGCTATCTGCCGTCGATCGGCATGGCCTCACTCTGCAATCCCATACTAAACCTAACATGAAGAGCGAGAGCTTGCCAAGAGGTAGGGAGGGAGAGGGGGCCCAGGCGGTCATCCTCCGGGAGGCCATCCGGCATTACCGGGCTCATTCCCCTATCCCCTCCATCCAACCGCATAACTCCTATCCGAATTCGTTCACTATCTATCAACGAGCGCGGAACCCTCGGAGGGGGCGGGCGAGGGCGGCGCGCAGGACTTCCTCCATGGTCTCCACGAAGATCAGGGTCATCCCCCGGATCTCCCGCCGGGGCAGCTCGACCAGGTCCCGCTGGTTCTTCTT
>Ga0079996_120701_pt1 | contig 13810 bp, 29 predicted proteins | sample PerSpoAPS_AMetaG_FD_69199 | JGI IMG/M metagenome (GOLD analysis project Ga0079996, IMG submission 69199) | Thermal spring microbial communities from Yellowstone National Park, Wyoming, USA - Perpetual Spouter A (PS_A) MetaG (SPADES assembly)... | ecosystem: Environmental > Aquatic > Thermal... | reverse complement strand
AGTTAGCTGTGCAATGTCCTTTAGTGTTGTTTTTTCTTGAGCAGGCTGGGTAAGCCCAGCCCTAACCTTAACCAGATCTTTAGCTAGCTCAACAACATCACTAAACATAGACTGTAGAATTGTCTTATACATAGAGCCCTGTAATTCCAAAGCGTTTCTCAACATGTTCTCGATCTCATTGAGGTTTATCCCTGAAGAGCTTCTTGATCGCCTGGGCGCTTCCTCCGAGAAAGAAGTTTCGTCTATGAAAGGGTTTTTTAGCCGTATCGATTCCCCAGTACTCAGATCAATTATATGTATCCTGGGGTATTCGTGGAACTCGGGCTTATCATCAAGCAATGCTATTATTTTATCGCTAAGCTCTGAATGATCCTTAGCCTCAACAACACCAACCTTTACTTTCCTACCCCTATCGGCTACATAGATAGCAAATTTCTTTTCTTTCGTGAATATTGATTTAATCCTATCCCAAACCATTTCCCCACCAAGGTATATCATGGTACCCCAGTATATATGTTAATTATATGTTAATTAAATGATGATGAATTCAAGAGGCATTAATATATATTATAGTATGATAGTTATTGCTTGGTGAAAGTATGAGTGTAGCAGTTCAATATTTGGAGAAGAAAGAGTACTCTCCAGCGGAGAGGTTGGGCGCAGCGCTTGAGATAAGGACTCAACTAGCCCAAGCGGTAAGAAGTGCTTGGGGTTCAAGGGCTGGAATGATAATAAGAGATAGTCTTTCAGCGGCTGCATATAATTCTGGATTCGCTAGCGGGATGGAAAGCATCATGGCTAGGGTTGCGGATGAAATAAAGGCATTGGCTGTGAGAACTATAAAGAATGCATACAGGGAAGTGTGGGGTAAGCCGGCTAGGAGGTGATAAAAGTGGCATTGGCGCTTAGAACATTAGCTAGAGAGGGCTATGTAAACGATATAGCAGCAACACTTAGTGGGTTTATAGATGGCTACCTGCTCCAAAAGGATATGGGGATTGTGTTTCTACTGAAAAATATAGGCATAGTGGTAGCTGCCTTTGCTACAGAGGCTATCCCAGAGGGGCTTAAACACGCTGCAGAATCAAGCCTCGGGTTAGCGATAGCAGCTCTATTGATAAAGAGGTGAGATCATGAGCATGCTCTTAGACTCAATAAGAAGGGCATTTGGGGTGGGCGCTGCTGCAAGGGCTAGATACACTAGAGACGTGATACTTACAATAACAGGAGTTATAGCTTCATCTGATGCGATCGGCGCTACTAAGACCGTGAACTTCCAGGAAGACCCCACCCAGACCCCTACCAGCGTCTTTCAAGTACCTTTGGATAGGCAGTTAGTGATAGAGGATATATACATATCAAGCTCATATGCTCCAACGAATGGACAGTTAAGGTTGATCGTAAATGGAGATAAGATAGTATCATATGTGAGTGACATCAATGATCTACTAGTGAGCAACCCAAGCAGGGCTAGGATAACTCCATTTGTGCTCAACCCCGGGGACAGACTCTCAGGGCAGCTGATCGTGACGGGAGTTCCATCTTCAGGATCGACAACAGTGACCATAAAAGCCAAAGGAAAATACATAGTAACAGGGTAAGCACAATGAGTGCAAGGATAATCATAAAGACAATCCCATATTTTTTTAGCTCTACAGCAATCCCAGCCAACACTAATATTCTTCCATCAGATTATATCCCGAATTTAGACTATGCAATTCTTAGAGTATTTGTTGCGGTTGATAATGCTGCAACGCTATACATAATTCTTAATACGCAAAAGCTATGCCTAAATTCGTGTAACCCACTTGTAGCCAATGCGTTATACGCATTCGATATACTTGTTTCGAAGCAAGATCGAATTAATTTCCAGCTTGGGGCTACAGCTAATATTCTTCTAAGGCTATTCGAGGTGACATTATGAGCAAAGTAATACCAGCTATACTTATTGTGGGCGTAGTTGGGTATTTGATATATTCATTGGCTATTAGAAAGGAAGCCCCAAGGCTTCCAACACCACAAGCCCCCCCAGCCCCTATAATGCCAGCCCCTATAATGCCTACTTCATATGAGGTGGTTAGGGGATGAGCGCCCCCCAGCTACCAACTCCTCACTTGATATTCTCATTCCCACCCCAGGGTTTCGGTGGTGGTGGGGCAATTATTATAGCCCCCATGGATATCCCCGCTATTTTACAATCTTTTAGATATGATACAGCTACTAGCTCAACTGATTCATTACTATTAACCTCAGGCTATATGCTTGATACAACAACAGATACAACTGATTCCACGTTGGTTACAGCAGCACCTGGGCTAGATGTAACAACAGATACAACTGATTCTATATTATCAACGATATTCTCTGGGGTTGAGACATGAGCCTTAGGGCATATTTGGTTATCAATGTAACTAATCCAAGACGAATACATAGACAGCGATCAAGATCATTTGTAAGGAGATTCCTCGAACTGTTGTCAGGGCTAGGGGCGTACCCAGGAGGTTCAGGGATTATCTTATGGGCAGCCGCACCTGAGAGCATACCAGACACATTAAATATATTAAAACCCATAGCTGTTTCTTTCGGCGCACTTGCACCCGCAGGCAGCTTAGATGGAATACAAATCGGTAGTGGGACAACCCCAGTATCGTGGAACGACTATAGATTAGCATCACCAATCCCGCACAGCCCAAGCGGGGTAGTTTATGGCGCAATGTCATACTCCAACATAGTGGATGAACCCGCTGGGGGTTCATTTAGGCTGATAAGATCATTCACAAACAACAGTAGCACAAATATAACAATAACAGAGGTAGGTTTAACCGCCCGATTGGTCACGACTTCAAATCAACCAGCCCAGGTACTTCTAGCACGTGATGTGCTGACAACACCTATAGTAATAGCACCTAACGCTACCGCAACGATCAGGTATATAATAAGGGTGACTATGTGAATAGCTATGATACAGCTAATTCTATATGTGATATTTCTTTTTCTTAGTATATTTGCAAGGCAGCTAGCTCTTTTCCTAGCTCTTTTTATATTTATGTTTTTGCTATTTAGGAGAGGGGAGAGGCATGGATAGGGGTAAAAGAAAATCAATACCAGTGGTAGGATTGGGGGTATTGATCGGGGGGCTTATGATATATCAGCTGCTGAAGCCAAAGAAAGAAGAAGAAAAGAAAGAAGTGATACCACCAGAGGAACTACGAAGAGAGTGTAGAGTAAGGGCTGCTATAGTATGTTCAAAGGCAGGAGGGGCGCTAAGAGATAGATGCATTGATAATGAGATAAGCATAGCATCATATGAATGTGTTGATACTATTTACCAGTGTTGTCTATCTATAGCCCAACCAACAACAACAGAAAAAGAAGAGCAAGTTATAGAAGCCCCACAGCCTGGGGGAACAATCATAGGTATAGTTGGCGGGGCTATGGTTACACCAACACCAACCCCAACTCCAACCCCACCGCCCCCAGCCCCTACCCCTCCAGAGCATTATCAACCCCCGCCTGAACTCACGTTAGAGGTTCTTCAGCCTGGATGCCCCGAAACAATCCCTGAAGGCCCTTACAACAGCCCGCTACCTGAGACTGTAGAGGTTACAATTGAAACGAAAAACCCATTCGGTAAAAAGATCACAGCTAAGATCATAAAGAAATGCTATTGCTACCAACTAGGTCCAACTGAAAAACCATATTACTGCTGTGCATGTCCTCAAGTGTTATGTCCTCCAGGGTATTACCCAAGTGATGTTAGTGATGGTAGAGAGGAATCGTTCTTCGTATATCCAGGACTTTGGTGTAATAAGTTATGAACTTTATAGATTTTCTAGCCAACCAAGGCGTAGCAATAACAATAGCAGTATATTTGGTATGGTGGGTAACTACAAAGCTTAGCGCTAAACTTGATTCTATTGAGGATAAGCTAGAACAGATATTGCTTGAGCTTAGAAAACTCAACTCTCAATCTAAGTAAACCTGTTTTTTTTCTTAAAATTTCGGGGCATTTTATCCAGCTCATTTTCTATATTTCCCGATCAGGTTTACCAAAACTGGTATAAACCAGCCCCCCCAGTTTTCAAATTCTTTACACTTTTCAATAACCTGTATGCTTTTGCACACATTTATGAGCGTTAAGCTTAAATACTCCCTTTACCAAAATAGTAATGGTGAAAAAATGAAAAACGTAGAGGTTGAAAAAACCCAAAACCCTATGGGGGGCGAAATAAGGGCTGGTGAGGGGGCTTTTCCCCCAACCCCCGTTGATCTAGCCCTCAAACAATATCTGAAAGAGATAGAAGCAGTGTTAAAAGAAAGAATTGCTAGCGATTTGCGCAGCCTAGGCGGAAAAGCATTGAAACCATGTGAATTCAGAGAAAAACTGAGAGAGAAAGTTGAAGACGCTATAAAAGATGCATTCTTCACACCTATCCATGGTGTGACAGCTAGAGATGTAACTGTTGAATATACCTATGATGATGCTCCTGTACTACTCAACGTATATCTATATACGAGATCGTTGGTATGGGAGATAGCATTTCATTATGACAAAGCATATATAGTAATCAACAACAAGAGAATAGCAGAAATAATCATCAACTATAACGCAGATTACATCACATACATCTCATACACAGCAGAACAAAAAATAGAATACATAAGACTATCTGAAGTAAACAAGATTGAAATTAATGAGGTGAGAGAATGATGAACAGTATGAGAGAAGAAATTAAGTGCAGATGGGGCGTGGCTAAGGTGATCGAGTTCACAACTGAGAGAAAAGCGATAATAATAAAGCATCCAGCGTTTCCAACCACTGCAGAAGAAATAATACAAAGTTATAGACAGGAGGGATATGATGTGATAATACTCAATACTGGTGTCAAAGACGAAGCAATTCTAGCAGAACAACTACTTGATAAGTATTGCTTTAAAGAGAGGTGAGAGAATGAGCGCACTTACAACATATCTCGTAGCAAGTGGAAAAAGAGTAATAGAAATAGAGATAGATCTAAACGATCTTTCGAACATTCTCCCGCCGTTCCAAAGATCCGCTGCAGCATTGCTAAGAAACATTCTACAATGTTATGATGTAAATATACTAGTGATGATAGATTCTAACTTTGACGAAACTACAATAGAGCAAGACTACGAACGCATAGCAGAAAAAATATTCGAAGAAGAAGACGATAATAGAGAAGCAATTAAGAAAATAGCAATAGAGCTAGCAGAGAAACGAAACAAAGACATAACGATCGTGAAGCTCTACGTTGTTAAACACTACGTGTATGCAATAGCATTTGCAGAACCATATTAAAATACCCTACCTACTTAATTTTTCTTAATTTTTTCTCTTTTATAGATTAGAAAATCAATGATCATTATGGGTATTGTGATAAGCGCTATCAGAACTGCTATTAAAAACATCATATAAGCAATATAGTCAATAACGCTCAAACTCAAACAACTCAGAACTAGTGAAACATCTGTTTAATATCATCTCTCTTCTAATCCTCGATTCATCATATTGCAATCTACCCCAGTCATCTCCGAAGAGCGCTCTAACTCTCCAGATAGCCTCAGCATCAAGACCATCTATCAATAGATAAACATGATAACCATGCCTAGTCTTAAACACCCTCCTCCTAATCCAGCTATACTGAAAGAGAGCTTTCTCAAGACCCAGCGGGTCAACATAATAATCCTTCCTAAACTCAAGCTCCTCAGGGTCATCAACATCAACACATGGATAGCGCCTAGGCGCTCTCAACCTCTTCTCCACACTATCCACCTCTCAACCTCGATCACCCCATACTCCTTGCTAGTATATTCATAGTATCTATTCCACGATAACTCCCACCCAATAACCACCAAATCATCCCTTGTAGCATCTCTAAGAAGCCTTGTCTCCTCAGTAACCTCCTCAGAAACCCTCTCCACCTCCATAGATACCGAAAGCTCGAAAGTGTTGAGCAGAATACCCACCTCCTCAAGCAAAAACAAAACAACCTCATCAGCCACATGGATCGGCCTCACTTTATATAAAAAAGGGTGGGGGATATCCAACACCAAATCCCAAGCCTCCTCCCTCTTTTTCCCCGAATATTTTGAGTTGATGGTCTTCTGGCATACTGGCAACACCCAGTCGTCTTTATCGGGGTCCCAGAGCCTCAGCTCCCTCAGAAAGTTGCTTAGTCTTTTATATGAGCATCTATATATCTCGCAAACAGCACTAGTAGCAGTATCAACACCCACGTTATTCTCAACACCATAGTGATAAGCCTCCAAAGCCAAGAACAAATTATAGTCTGTCAATGTATATGTTGCTCTATATCTTCTTTTGTAGTTCTGCTCAATGTAGCTCATCAGCTGCTCCCTGCTCCCGCATCTTCCTCTCATCAACTCTTTTCTCCTCCTTCACCAGCTCTTTCCTAATGTATCTCACATCGCTTAGCTTCACAATCATCTCAGAATCATCAAGCCTCAACCTAATCCAATTATAGCTAGGATTATAACATATGAACACAGCAACCACCTCCTCCCTCGCAAACCCCTTAATTCTAATTCTAATAATGTCTCCCTCCGCCAGTGTCATCCCGCTAAGATTAGCCCTTCTCAGGCATACTTGTTTTCTTCTCCTCTCAAGCTCCTCAAGCCTTCTCTGGATAAGCTCCTCATCAACCTCTTCCCCTACCAAGACACCTACCCCTGGTAGCTATAACCAGCCCCAAGAACCTGATCACAATGCTCTCCTCATCCTCATCAAGCCTCCCACTCCTAAGCTGTGTAAGTAGATTATCGATCACCTCGCTTGCACACACACCATATCTCTGCCTCAAATACCTCAGAAATATCAGATTATCATTGCTAATAGTAATATCAATCCTCCTAGCCATACGATCACCCACAGCAATCACAAACACACTGATATAGCGTGGCATAGATACTTGCATCAACAGAACCGTCTTTGCGAATCTTAACCCACACCTCAACACTCTCCAGAAACACCTCTATTATTACATAGTCACCGAGATCGTCAACACGCACCACCTGGACTTTACGAACAGGGAAGAATATCCCTTTCCCACTTAGCAAGTGCGTCAACTCTCTATAGAGTATCTCAATCGCAGCCTCGGGCTCGATACTCTTTATTGATTCAATTGCTTTTACAACTCTCTCATATAGACTCATTCTCTCACCTCGGTGGTGCTAGTGCTATGTATCTCTTCCTCTCGTCCTTGATCACTTTTACCCTCACAGCCTTACCCTGGCTAAGAATCGGCTCTATCTCCTCGGTAAGCTGTCTAATCACCACCCTGCTGAAGGTATAGAACTCCTCTTCTTTGTTGTCTATCAAGACCTTCACATATGCTACCTGAGCCTTGAACTTAGCGCTCTCGCTCAGCCTATAGCCCGTGATGATCACCGTCTGCCCTACTAGCTCGTTGAGGTTTCTCCTCTGAGGTCTCTGATACTCAACTACGCCTTTGGCGGCTTCACCGGCGGCTGGGGAAAAACCCGCCTCCACCGCCCCCCTCCCCCCCATATCTTCCACACGTATCTCTCCTCTCCTCCTCCCAGCCATGTGGGTTCGCCATGTGTATTTCGGTAAAAGGGGTATTTAACCCTGGCGCAGCCAAATGTGCACAAAAGAGCACAGATACAGCCCAAAAGCATACACAAGAATATCCCTATACGCTTGGTCTTTGATGTGCCAGTCCTCGTCCAACTCATAGATTATGAATGTGAGAAACATCAGTATCGAGAGAAGAGGATTATAAAAAGAGGTGTAAGCCGTTAAAATCCCAGCTAAAAAATGGATAATTTGTTTTGCTATTGCTATGCTGTGAAGCTGAATGTTGCCAGCCCTGCAGAGGTTACTTTGCATCCTAGGTTTGTGCTATCCACCTGCACACACACCTTCCACTGAAAATCTGGAGTCGACACCCTCACGTAGAGGGTGTGGCTACCAGGGCCTGTGGGTATAGAGATAACCTTTTTGTTGAAGACAGCAGCTATAACCCCTAGATTTGCCTGGTTCTTCTGCCAGAAGTCAGGGCCGTGATCCTGGTCTAGCCAGGCACCGGCATACCTCAGATAAATATCGTCGATAGGCTCCAATGTTATAGTATAGCTCCCACTAACCCTGACGGTAGGAGGTGTAGGAGTAGGCGTTGGCGCTGGGGCTGCAGCTGTGGGCACACCTCTAGATAGAAAGTATATTGCAGCACCTACCGCTACCAAAGGGATTATCTTCTTCAGCCTTTCGCTCATTCTCCTCCCCCATTTAATCTTCTCAACTCAACTAATATCTGTTCAAGCTTGTCCTCAATAGAATCGAGCTTAGCTGATAGCTTTATTGTGATCCAATAAGTCAAATATACTGCTATTGCTACTGCTAATCCCTGATTAGCCAGCAGATCTATAAGATCTATCAACCTGGATTACACCACAGCCCTGGGTACACTAGGAACGATCGTTCGTCTCCTGAAGAAACATCGCTTGGATAGTAACCTGAGGGGCATAACACCTGGGGGCAGCTGCAACAATAATATGGCTTCTCAGCAGGCCCCAACGCTATGCAATAGCATTTCTTTATTATTGTCGCTGTGATTGGCCTCCTGAAGGGGTTGATCGTGTTTATAGTCTCTGTGATCATATCGGGCATTGGACTGTCATAGGGCCCCATTGGAAAGCCAGTCGGGCACCCAGGCTGTAACACCTCTGCAGGTAGTTCTGGGGGCGGTTGATAAGGAGGCGGTGGAGTCGGGGCTGGAGGAGGAGCTGCAGGAGGAGGCGGGGTAGGCGCAACCACCTCAGGAGGAGCAGGAGCTGGAGCTGGAGGAGCTACTATAGGAGGAGGAGTAGGGGCCGGAGCAGGAGGTGGTGGAGGCACAGGAGCAGGGGCAGGAGCTGGTGGTGGGGGCGTGACTATTGGCTGAGGAGCTGGGAGAGGCGGTGGAGTCGGGGCTGGAGGAGGAGCTGCAGCCTCAACCCTAGGCGCAGGCCTTGACAACACATAGAGCGCAGCGGCCAGCGCAGCGAGCGGGAGGATCTTCCTAGCCTCTACCATGGCCCATCCCATATAAGATTATGCTAGAGGGTATTTAGACCTCCGCATACCACGAAAAAGTAACTGACGATGTGGGTGGTGCTGAGACCACTATGTCGAAGCTTGTTGCTGTTATGTTCTCAACCCAAAAAGCACCAACATTAGCCATAGGCGTTATGAGGACTTTGTTTGGGGCCGCTGCCAAGCCATGACTAACAGTAACTCTCGTGGAGCCTGCAGCTATTGTTGCTGTGCCGAAGTTCTCGCTTAATATAGTGCTAACATTGGTTGATGCTCTGTTTCTCTTCAGAACCAGGTTCACCACATTGGTGGGGTAACCCGAGTAATACCCCAGCCCTTTCTCTATAAACGAGTCAAGCACTTCGAAAGGTTCTAAGGTAGTGCCAATGTTATGGGCAAGCATAATGGTTCGAGATTTCCCAGTTGGGTTTCCTAGGAGCCTTGTGTTCATGATCCTCCCCACAAGGGTTGTGTTAGCCGTTGTTGAGCTGATATATGCCAACGAAAAGCCTCCTCTCACTACAGAGTTCTTGACAAACACTCTGATCGTTGTCGCTGGCTGCGTGCCGGGAAGATAAACCCATATGCCGCCTACGTTGCCAGGAATTTTTTCTATATTGAGAACCTCGACGTTATCTATCAGAACCTCGGGTGGCTCTGTAAACGAAGCCCCGGTCTCGTTAGCAACTACACTGATCTCTGTCCTTGCAACAATATCTGATATAACCGCTTTACCAGCCACGTAATTAATTCCGTCATGACCCCAGGGTCTGGCTACGACGGTTTTCAGATATGCGCTGGAAAGGACAGTCCTCGCGCCACCAATAGTTATTTTCTCCCCCGTCCCGTTGTCTGTGGCCCCCTTTACCACTGCTGCGACCGAGGGGGCGATAACCGCGTCAATTAGCTTTGTGTTCTTTATCAATGTGAGCCCCGAGACATACGCATATTTGACGCTTCCAGGTGGGTCTCCGAGCCCGATGTTTGGGCACCAGAGCGCATCTTCGCATATCGTATCTATTATGTACGTTTTGTTCACATAGCTGTATGGCATTAGAGTAACACCTGTGGAGTTCGACCTCCAGATATTCCTCACTATCCATACCTCGTCAGCGTAGTTGAAGGCACTCATATCCATGCTCCCCCTTGTGACAAAGTTCCTGTCAAAGATACAGTCTATTAAGAAGAGTCTCCCACTCATTGGAACACCTGACTCGAATGCACCAAATATGCTCCAGAAGGGCACGGCGAAAACCTTTACTCTTCTCAGATATGCGTAGTCAACGTTTCTATAGATTATCCCGCTGCCGTTGTTCGGGAAGTCTGTGCCGTCTATGGTTACGTCCTCAAGTGCTATGTTAGACGTCCTCGGGGCTGCGGAGCCCGGTATAGTTGTCCCTAGTTGTACAAAGAACTTGAAGATCGTGGCGTCTATCCCTTCCCCCTTTACTTTTGTGTTGTTCTGGTCTAATATTAGGTATTTGTTATAGTAATCTGTTGTTCTATATATGCCTCTTCTGATGAAAACATCCCCCCCTCCTTTACTACCTACCTGCCTTATTGCATAGTTGATCACAGTGGGGGCATCAACATCGCTTAATTCTATCTGTCCTGTGTCGCCGTTCTTTGCATAGTACTTAGTGCCATCTGTGAAGACTATGTATGATGCTTGCTGAACAGGGTCTAGGTATCTCCTCAGCTTTGCATAGTCTATTGGGCCGAATATATCGCTTATAGCGGGGTCTGGTGGGTCTCTGCCGATTCTTGAGTAGTCTATTGGTGCTATGATGTCACTCAATGCTTATCACCATGTATGAATATTGTATAACTGCTGTGGGTGCTGTGTCAAGACTTGGCGGGGGCGCTGCATAGCTTATAAGTAGCTGTCTAAATGGCAGGGGCTGTGATGGTGCCCACTTGGCCACGTAGTCTTTGTTTGTGTCATCCCATTTGAGTATCATGGGTATTTCGTCTGTCAATATCCCATAGCTATATATGTCTATCAGCCTCCCCCTAAACAATGTCCTTGGGGCTGCCAACTCTGTACCCTCTGCAAAGACGAGAACGACATTCTTGCAGTCGTAGGAGCCTGTGCATCTAAAGGTAGCAGCCTTAAACAATGATCTCTTCTGCGATCTGTATAGCTCTCCCTGGCTTGGGAAAGCTATTACCCTAGCCCTGACACCCTCGATCGGGACATCATAGAAGAACCTGTTGTAGTACTGGGTTAGGAGCTGTAGCTGCCAGCTCATCTCCTCTCCCTCAGATATTTTATTACCTCGAGGGCTATTAACCCACCAACACCTATGAGGATCAAGTTGGATAGCTGCTGGAAAAGCCCTGGGAGGCCTGGGCCCGCAACCTCTTTGGCTTTTTCAAGCACCCCTTGACATGTTGCTGGGTCTCCTCCTGCTTTGGTGCACTGATCATATATGTCCTTGGCTGTCTCGGTGACTACTATGTCTCTTTCGAACCATTTCACCATAACTATAACTATCCCAACTGTTACTGCAATGGCTACGATGGCTGCTAGGAGTGGTGCTATGGGTATTGGGCTTCCTTCTTTTCTGAACCACATGTCGAAGCATGATAGAAACTCACATGGGGCTTCAGCACCTGGGGGTGTTGCACCTGTGAATCTATATCCAAATCTCAAGGATATTGCGTTTATCTTATCTGCATTTGTGTTTATGATATTCAATATAGTCTCTAGGGGAGAAGCCCATGGGAGAGGGATATAGTAGACCCTTAGCCTTGCATACTCAACCATAGCCATCAAAAAATATTGTGTTTGGGAGAAAAAAGGGTTAGGCTCCTAAGAAGGTCGTGTCCACAACCCTTACCTTGATGTAGAATGTTATTGTGGCTGCGGATGAGCCTGTCGCTGCCAGGGTTCTCACAAATATCGAGAGCCTGTCGTTTGGGCCGTAGAACACCGTTGGATACCTAGGCCTTGAGGGGTTTGATATGAGTAGCGATGATAGTGGGTCTGTTATCAACAGCTGCTTTACACCGTTTTTCAGGAATATGGCCTGTGCGTCCACATCAACATCATCGCTAGCCCTTATGAAGACATCCATTATATACCAACTCTGTGAAGCTGGGATAACTGCTTCTTTTGCTGTCACGCCTGTGAAGGGATTGACAACTATATCAGCCTGTAGTAATGTACCCGCAGGAGTATTAGCAGGCACTGAGAGGCTTACCGCAAGTGTTTGCTCGTAGATGTAGGGCTGGGCCATTATCTGATCACCCCACCATAGATATATGTTTGCGGGCTTATAGCTCTAGAAGCCTGTGTAGCTCTAGGAGCCTCGGGCGGGTCTGCTGCGAAGCCAGCTGCAACAGCAGCAGCAACAACATCAGCGTATTCACCCAACATGTCCCTAGCAAAATAGTCAACAGCTGCTCCTAGTAGGAGGCCTGTTATTGCTCCTCCGTATGGTTGTAGCTGGCTTGGTAGTCTTGATGTTATCTGGTCTTTGATTGTTTTTCCGTAGTTTCCCACTAGCCAGCCGATTGCTGCTGCTATTCCTGTCCTCATCAGTGTTTTCATGAGCTCTGCCATTATGCCCCACCCAGTCTCCTGTTGACTTCCTCATCTATGAATCTCTTTATACAGGCTATGTATTCTCCTCTTGGTCTTGAGATCACTTTTCTTTTGCTGCCTCCATACCTGCCTCCGATCTCGTGTCTCGTTGGTTTTAGTTGGTCTTTGCATGCTTCATGGGCCTTTTTGAATAGTCCTTGCACCTCTTCCCTTGTCATTATTCTGTAGATGGTTCTTGTGTATGTTTTGCTTACCGTTCTTACCATTTTTCTTCCTCATGTATTTTCTCTGTTCTGGGTTATATATTTGTTTTTTTGTGTGTTGTGCTTGTTATGCTTGGTTATGCTGTTGTTATGCTTTTATGCTGCTAAGCGGAATTGTATGTGGAGAGGAAGTTGGGGATATTGGGTAGGCTTGTTGGTAGGAGGCATAGGTTTGTGCTTAAGGCTAGGAGGGAGGGGGTTTGGGAGGAGATTACCGAGTATGATCGTTATGTGGGTATGAGTGAGATCTCTGATGTGTTGGATGATCTTCGGGATGAGGGTTATGATTATGTTAGGTTGGATGAGGTTGATGAGGAGGGTAGGAAGGTGAAGGTTGTTTGGAGTAAGAAGTGGAGTAAAAAGACCTCAGGTGTTCAGAGGGCTGTTAGTGAGATTAAGGAGTATGCTGAGCTGTTGAAGACGATTAGAGAAGTGCTGAAGGGCGAAGAGTCTGACCCGTTTGCAGCTGTTGCTTCTGCTGTTAGTTTTCTTGAGACGTTTAGGAAGGTTTGTGATGCTTATCCTGTGTTGTGTGGGAAGGAGAGGAGCTTTGATAGGGTTGCTGCGGAGCTGATGCTTAGGATGCTGGGGTTTGATGGAGGTTCTTCTTTTCTATCTAGCCAACAGCCTGTCCAGCAGTCTGTGCAGCAGCCGCAGCTTGTCCTGCAGAATATGCCAAGCGTTCCAAGGCTTCAGATCAGTCCTGAGGTTGCTGAGAAGTTTAACAAGATTGTTGAGGAGAGTGTGAGAAAAGCATCAGATCTGATAACTACCGAGTGTATGGTTGAGGAGAAGTGTCTCGAACCTTTCTCTAAGAAGGTTGAGGAGGAGCTTGAGAATGAGTAGTGTTGTGGAGAATCTGGTTTTGAGGAGGGTTTTTGATGTTTTGAGGAATATGTCTGAGGATGATGTTATAATAGT
>Ga0079996_115845_pt2 | contig 13863 bp, 15 predicted proteins | sample PerSpoAPS_AMetaG_FD_69199 | JGI IMG/M metagenome (GOLD analysis project Ga0079996, IMG submission 69199) | Thermal spring microbial communities from Yellowstone National Park, Wyoming, USA - Perpetual Spouter A (PS_A) MetaG (SPADES assembly)... | ecosystem: Environmental > Aquatic > Thermal... | reverse complement strand
ACAACATTTGCGTCGGTGACAGTGGGCTCGGTCCCCCCTAGTCCGTAGCAGACGGGGCCCGGGTCGGCGCCGGCGCTCGTAGGCCCCACCCTCAACGCACCTGCATCGTCTCTCCACACAACGGTGCCTCCGCCCGCCGAGACCTCCGCCACATCTATAAACGGGAACCTCACAGGGTATCCAGAGCCCTTAACCACGCGGCCGTGGTGAGACTCCCCACCTACCTCATACTCTGTGGTTATCTCAGGCTCGAAATCCACCACCGTGCCGGCCTTGGCTGTGGTGCCGCCCATGTCGAAGCTAATTACGCGTTTGACGTCAAGCGCCTTGGCGAACTCGGCCGCCGCCACGACGCCTCCCGCCGGGCCTGACTCGATGAGCTGGACAGGTCTCCTCGACGCCTCGTCCACGGTGACGAGGCCGCCTGAACTCGCCATCACGTAGAGACTGCCGCCTCGAGAAGACACGTACCTCCCCAGCTCCTCTAGGTAGCGGCCCACTAAAGGCATCAACGCCGCGTTGACCACTGCAGTTGACGTCCTTTCGTACTCCCTAGGCTCCGGCGAAACCTCGCTGGAGAGCGTGACGTAGCGGAAGTGTCTCTTGAGAACTGCGGCGGCGGCCTCCTCGTTGGCCGGGTTCAAGTAGGAGTGGAGAAACGCCACAGCAACCGAGACGACGCCGTACCCAAGGGCCTTTTCGGCGTACGACTCCACCTCGGCGGCGTCCACCGGCTTCAGCACTGTGCCGTCTGGCAAAACTCTCTCGTCGACCTCAAACCGCAGGTGGCGAGGAACTAAAGGGCGCGGCTTCTCGAAAAACAAGTCGTAGAGACGCGGCCTGTTCTGCCTCCCGATCTCTATGACGTCTCTAAAGCCTCTGGTGGTGAAGAGAGCCACCTGGGGCAACTCAAGCCCCACCTGGCCCAGGAGGGCGTTGGTGCCGATGGTTGACGCGTGTAGGACCTCCTCTATTGGAGACAGCTTAGCTAAGCCCTTAATGACGGCCTCCTCAGGTCTCCTCGGCGTCGTGAGGAGTTTAAATGCCGAGAGATTGCCGTCTCCGTCTACCGCCACGAAGTCTGTAAACGTGCCTCCAACGTCCACCGCTACTATCATCTTCTATATGTAGCCACAAGAAGCGCGGTTGCTATAGACAAGACGATGATATATATTGAGGCGAAGGACAAGCCCGACGACTGATAGAGCCACGTCATAATCATAGGAGCCGTCGCCGCGAAGACAGCGTTGCCAAACTGGTAAGAGACTGAAAGACCTGTGGTGCGCGCCAGCGTGGGATATATCTCGGCCAAGAAGGCGGCCTCGGCTGTGTATATAAGTCCGTGGACTAGACCTGCCAAAGACGCCACCGTCAAAAGACCGCCGAAGCCCTGGGTTATCTGCTGTATCAAGAAAGCAGGCACCACCCCCAGCAGAGCCGCTACTACGATGACCGCTCTGGGGCCTATCCTCTCGGAGAGAAGTCCGCTTACAACTACACCCACGATTTCAACCAACGCAAACACCACCACCGCCAAGAACTGCTCCTGTGAAGTCACCGCCTTCAGCGCCACGGCGAGATTCGGGGAGTAGGTATTGCCGTAGTAAAAAATGGCGCCCGCCGTGCCGGCGAGCACAATGCCCACTATGGTGCCCCTCCAAAACTTCACAAAGACCTCCCGGAGAGGACTTCTGGGGCCTTTCTCCCTCAGCGCCGTTTCCATGAACTCAAGCGTCTCGCCAAAGCGAAATCTAAAGAGAAGGCCGACGACTACGGCGATGGCGGCGAGCCAATATGCGGCTCTCCACCCCCACGACGCCACTGCCTTTGAGCCAAGAATTGCCTCAAGCAGTAGAAACACAGAAGCCGCAGTAAGTAAGCCAAGAGCTACTGTCGACTGAATAATTGCGAGAGAGAGCCTCCTGCGCCGGGTGATGTTTTCAAATATGTAATTGACGGCGGCTCCCCACTCGCCTCCTAACGAGAAGCCTTGAAGTATTCTCAGCAACACCACAGCAACAGACGCCGCTACGCCTATAGTTGCGTAGTCTGGGACAACGCCTATCAACACTGTGGCTAAACCACCTAGCAGTAAGGTCCAAAGCATTACATGTTTCCTCCCGTACCTATCGCCAACCCAACCCCAGAACAAGGCCCCGAGCGGTCTAACCGCGAATCCCAACGCGAACGCTATGAAAGTAGCCAATAGAGAGGCGACAGGATCTTTAGAGGGGAAGAAGGCCGCGCCGATGTAGCGCGCGCCTACTGCAAACAAAAACGCCTCATACCACTCCAACAAAGTTCCCATCATCGAACCTACGGCGACACCCACTCCAAATTTTTGAGTTTTGTACTCCATAAAACGCCGCCTTGGAATGGTATAAATACGTGAATTTCAACAAATCGAGAAAAACAAAATTTATATATTTAACAATAGCGATCTTCAGCTACGGCATTGTTAACAAGTTTTTTAGAATCAGCGCCGCCCCACAGCGCCGGACTCTATGCAACGGCCTCTAATCAACTCACTAGTCTTCAGGCCCATCTATAACCACTCAAGTTGTCCTGTGGACGTTCCACGGTGTGCTATTTCATGTTGCTAGACACAACCTCGTAGGCACGTAGAGGAGCAGAAAGTCGTGGAGTGGCTAACCCAGGCGGCTGGCTATAGACTGCAGATACGCCCCGCACAATAAGCCACGCATATTTAACAACAAAAATTAAATACGGAGCAGAAGAGAAACCGGCCCGTGGCTCAGCCCGGTAGAGCGGCGGCCTTCGGAGCCGTAGGTCGTGGGTTCACGGCATATGTGCCGGCCTAAAAATCCCACCGGGCCCGCCAGCTTTTCAACTTCATGCCTGTCAATTGTGTTTTGCTCATTAGTGTAAGTGTTCCGTAGGACTTTGAGGTGTTTTGCATCTTCAACAGTTACATATGTTGAGGCCTTGTACAAAGCCTGCATCGTCAACTGGAAATTCCAGTTAAACACTTCTCGGATAAGGTTAAATCCGGGAGATGACCCCCTTTTATGGATCTGAGTTTCTTGAGGCGTGAGTTCGGGGAGCGGTTTGTTGAGGACGTAGATGTGGCTCTTCTATATGTCCGTGACGCGTCTATTCTCGAATTAGGAGGGAAGGCGTTGGGTGTCGTCTTTCCTGTTGACGAAGAGGAGGTGGTGGAGCTAGTCCGGTGGGCCGTCGCGGAGAGGGTTCCTCTTTTTCCACAGGGGAGCGCCACCAGCCTCTCTGGAAACGCCGTAGCCACGTCGCCGGGGGTCGTGGTGAGTTTTGAAAAGATGACGCGGGTCGAGGTAGACCCCGTAGACGGCGTCGCCGTGGGTGAGCCTGGGGTTAGGCTTGAGGAGCTGAACCACGAGCTTGCGCGTTACGGCCTCTTCTTCCCGGTTGACCCCGGCTCTGTGAAAAGCGCCACTGTGGGCGGCGCGGTTGCCAACGGCGCAGGTGGGATGAGGGGCGCGAAATACGGCACCATGAGAGACTGGGTGCTTGGGCTGAGGGTGGTGACCGGCCGCGGCGACGTGTTGAAGCTGGGTTGCCGGACGTATAAATGCAGAAACGGCTACGACCTGGTTAGGCTTTTTGTGGGTAGCGAAGGCACCTTGGGGCTGGTGACCGAGGCGGTGCTTAAGCTCGCCCCAGTCCCGGAGTCCGCAGTGGCGTTGCTGGCGTATTACGACGACTTGGAAGCCCTTGTGGAGGACGTGGTTAGGGTGAGGACGAGCCGGATATGGCCGCTCTTTGCCGAGTTCCTCGATTCGCCGACCTCGGCGCTTGTGGGCTTGGAGGAGAGGAACGCGCTGTTTCTCGGAGTAGACGTCAACGCAGGTGCCGAGGAGAGGCTGTTGCAGAGACTTACGTCGATAGTCCGCGGCGAGGTCGCGCAGAGGGCCGTGGGGTGGGAGGGCGCCATGAAGTTGCTGGAGCCCCGGAGGAGGCTGTTCTCAGGTCAAGTGGCCTCGGCTGAGAGGGAGGGAGGGGTCTTGGTTATTGAGGACGTGGCTGTGCCCATATCTAAGCTCCCGGAGGCCGTCCGCGGGCTGAAGGCGCTTGCGGCTAAACACGGCGTGCCGCTTCTGCTCGGCGGCCACATCGGGGACGGGAACCTCCACCCCGCCACCTGGTACAGGAGGGGCGAGGGGGCCGAGAAGGTGGAGAGGTTCCTCAGAGACATGGCCCAGCTCGTGCTGAGGCTCAACGGCACAGTTTCGGCGGAACACGGCATCGGGCTGTTGAAGAAGGACCTCGTGGCGCTTGAGCTGGGGGAGGCCGTGCTCAGCTACATGAAGGAGCTTAAACAGATCTTCGACCCCCACAACATCCTCAACCCCGGGAAGATCTTGTAGCGTAGACAAGCAACGCCGCCCCCGCCACCAGAAGCACGGCGGCAACCGTCGCATCTAGCCTAGGGGCCGCATCTTTCAGGTAGAGGACTACGGCGGCGGGGGCCGCAGTGGCGGCGAGGTAGGCCCCGTGTAGCCCCCTCGCGGAGGCCGCTACGAGCAGGAGGACCGCGGCCGCGCCGAGCCAGATGTCCGGCGCAGGTAGCTCCGGGAGGGGCAGAAGGGTTCTGAGGAGGGGGGACGCCAGCACCGCCTCCGCCAAGTAGAGCGTCGCCGTTGAGAAGGCGGCTGTGTAGGGGAAGCGCATGGCCACGGCGAGGTTCAGCGCCAGCAATACGGCGGCGAAGGCGCCCCCGCCCAGCGCCCCGTCGACTAGGCGGGGGTAGAGGGAAAGCACGGGATGCCCCACGAACATGAGGTATTGGAGGACGGCGGCGGCCGCGCCTATAAATGGCCTCATAGCGCCCTCCCCAGCTCCTTCGCCTCCCTAAGCACCACCGCGCCCGCCGACCTGAGCTCCCGGTACACCCCCAGCCTTCTGACGGCCACAAGGGGGTTGGAGGCGGCCACGTCTATGTAATACGTCCTTGGGCACCTCAACACGGCGCAGACGTCGCGGAGGGAGCCGACGTATATCGTGACGTCGCCGCAGGCAGGGGAGCCGGAGCACGACGGCGTGAAGGACCTGGGCACCTCCTGGGCCGGGCCGTGGCCCAGCACGTAGAAGCTCACCGAGTAGCCCTGCTCGGCGAGGATCCCCGCCGCCTCGGCGGCCGCCGACAGCACAAGCCCCCGTAGCCGCCGCGCGTCCACCACGACAACCGCCGTCTTCGCCTCAGGCCCCAGGTATCTGTTGACGTAGAGCTCGCCCCTCTTGGCCAGGGCCCTCCAGTTTATAAACCGCATGGAATCCCCCGGCTGATACGGCCTCACCTCCTGGAACTCCTCGGCGCCGGGTCCCAGCGGCGCCGGCTCCGCGACGGCTCTGGGCTCCTCCAGATACGTGGCGACGCGCCGCTTAGTGAAGACGGGGTTGTAGGCCTCCACCACGAGAGGAAGCGGCTCAGCCCTCTCCGCGAGCCGGTACTTCAGCGTCAGCCTGCGCCTAAACGGCGGCTTAAACAGCCTCCACCTTGGAGGAGCCGCGGAGGACTCCACAGGCGTCGACTCGTAGATGTGGAAGACGCCGGGGCGCCAGTCTGACTCCACAACTATCTCCACCACGCCTCCGACCCGCCGCCTAGACACGGCGAATCTGGGAGGTTCCAGGTTGGCGTTGAGGGCGTAGGCGGCAAGCGGCATGAGCGACAGCAACGCCACGTCTGTGCTCTCTACGAGTATCCCCGCGGCGAGGAGGACCGCGGCGGTGAGGAGGAGGGGGCGCACGGGGGGATAAACTTTATTGAATATATCGATTTTCCCCCGTGAAGAAGATACTGGAGGTGCTTACTCAGTTCTACGTGGCGTCGCCGGCGGCCCTGGAGCTCCTCCTCGCCGCCGTGGTCGCGCGGGGCCACGTGTTGTTCAACGACCCGCCGGGGCTGGGCAAGACCACCCTGGCGAAGCTACTGGCTAAGTCGCTGGGGCTCGCCTTCAGACGCGTCCAGTTTACCCCCGACATGTTGCCCAGCGATGTGATAGGCGTCAACGTGTGGCGGCCCCACGAGGCCCGCTTCGAGTTCGTGAGGGGGCCCGTCTTCACCAACGTCCTCCTCGCCGACGAGATAAACAGGGCCCCACCGAAGACGCAGGCGGCGCTTCTGGAGGCCATGGAGGAGAGGCAGGTCACGGTAGACGGCGTCACCTACAAACTCGACGAGCCCTTCATAGTCCTCGCCACGCAGAACCCCGTGGAGTACAGGGGGGTGTACCCCCTCCCCGAGGCGGAGCTGGACCGATTCCTCATGCAACTCTCGGTGGGCTACCCGGGGCCTAGGGAGGAGGCCGAGATCTTGAGGAGGCGCATATCCTGGCGCGGCGACGACCCCTCCATATATGTCACGCCTGTCCTCACAAGGGAGGAGGTGTTGCAGTGGATGCGCTGGGCTGAGGAGGTGTATGTAGACGAGGCGGTGGTGCAGTACGTGGTCAACATCGTGCAGACCCTGAGGCGCCACCCCCTCAACACCTACGGCCCAAGCCCCAGAGGCTCCATAGCCCTCCTCAAAACGGCCAGAGCCCTCGCCCTCCTCGACGGCCGCAACTACGCCACGCCAGACGACGTCAAGAAGGCGGCGGTGGCCGTGCTGGCCCACAGAATAGCGCCGAAAGACGGGGACCCCCGCGACCTCGTGAGGGAGGCCCTCGCCAAAACCCCAATACCCTACAGATAGGCCCTGAGAGCCGCCTTAACCCTCTGGAGGTGGCGCGCCCGCCTCCTCCTGTTCACCCCCTCCACGAGCCTCACCACGAGGGGAGGCGCGAAGGGTGAGGGCTCCAAGTCGCGGTACGACACAGCTACCCTGACCGCCTCCACCACCTTCCCCTCCTCCACGCCTCCCCTAGCCAGGTGATACGCCACGTAAGCCGCCAACAACGCCACGTCCCCCGTCTTTACGAACTCCGCCTCCACCCTCTTCGCCTCCAACACGTCAGGGTCGTCGTAAAGCCGCGCCGGCGTTCTCCTCCTCACGTCTCCGCCGAGCAGAAGCACGGCGGCCACGGAGGAGGCCGCCACGGCGGCGAAGAGCCAAGGCCGGCCGACCGCCGCGGACACGTAATACACCACAGCGAGGAGGCCCCCCAGCAGGCCGAAAAACGCCGTGTGCCGCGCGAAGAACCTCCCCGCCCTCCTCAGGCGGCCCCCCAGCAGGCCCAGCGCAGAGGCCGCGGCCGCCCCGGCCCCCGCCCCCCAGACAACCAGGGGGAGGAGGGGCACCCGCGCAAGCCCTAGAAACGCGCCGAGGGCCCAAGCCGTCACGGCGATGGAGAGGGGCGCCAGAGGCCGCCTGAGGCGGCCGGCGAAGTGGCGCGCCGCGTTTAGGAAGAAGCCGAAGGCGACCGCGGCTAGAAGCGCCTTATGCGTAGCCGTCAGAAGGGGCAGTAGATACAGGGCGGCGGCCACGCCTAGAAAGGTGAGGAAGTACCCCCACACGTGCCGCCTCCGCCTGTGGAGGACCCCGCCGACGCCGTGGAGCAGGAAAAACACGCCTAGGGGATACGCGGCGAATCTATACACAGGCTCCGTGTAGCCCAGCAGGAGGAGAAACGCGCCCAGCGCGACGTAAATCATAGGGCCCGCCTCAGCCTCTCGAAGTCCTCCCTAGACGCCGCGGGGCCGAACCTAACCCTTTCAAACAAATCGGCGGCCTCCGCATATTTAGGATGGAGAGCCGCCAGCTCCCTAGGAGTCACCGTAGGAGGCAGGCGGAGCTTCCGCAGAAGCCTTAGAAACAGCGCCCCCGCCAGCCTCCGGTAGTCCACCACCCGCACCACGTAGACCACAGGCCCAACCCTCACCAGATACGTCCCGGCCTTCTCAAACCTCACCCTGACGGGCGCCCTCCCCACCAGCCTCCTGTTGACGTAGACGGAGAAGCCGCGGGGGGTCCTAAATTCCACCTCCTCGCCTACCGCCACCGTGACGACGCGGCGTAGCGAGGTCAACACAGCGACGGCGCCAGCCGCCGCCAGCGCCGCGGGGAGGATCCACCCAGGCAGAGACGCCCCGGTCAGCGGAGGCAACTGCGGGGTCTCGGGCTGAGGAGGCTGGGGGAGGGAAGCCACGGCAGGAGGCAGGGCCGGCAACTGCGGAGCTGGGACGCCTCCGCCCGGCGTCGCCTCTACGCCGACCCACCCGCTTCCGTTGTAGTACTCGGCCCAAGCGTGGGGGCTGAAAGCCACCGTGGACCACTCGGCGGGGACCGGCCCGTCTGATAGGTAGCCCACCACAAGCCTTGCGGGGACGCCGGAGGCCCTGGCAAGCAACACAAAAGCCGAGGCGAAGTGTATACAAACCCCCCTCCTCCCCTCCTCAAGAAACCAGAGGACAGGATCCGCGCCGGGGGGGATCTGGGGCCACGGCGCGTCCAACGTGCCGTCGTAACTGTAGTTCGCCAGAAGATACTGCTTAATCCTCTCGGCCTTACACGAGGCGTCGGCGCAACCGGCCGTGAGGCTCGCCGCGAGCACCTTAAGCCTCCCGCCGAGCTGAGGCGGGACCTGGAGATACCTCTCATCCGGCGCCGGGGAGCCTCCCCGAGCCACATACGCCGCCACGTACCCAGGCGACCCGCGGAGGGTCTGGACGAAGAGGCCCTCTAGATCCGCGGAGAGGGCCACGCCGGGCGCCACAACCCGCACGGCGCCGAGCATGAAGCCGTCCACAGAGGGAGACGCCACGGGGACGCAACCCCCCATCAACGCGCCAGTCAGGTTGAGCTCACCGCCCTTTACAAAGAGGCCTCTGCCCACGGTCACCAAGCCGTCGCCGAAGGCCGCCCCTCCGCCCCCTCCGGTGTAGACCCACGCCCCTCCTTCGTATCTGTCAAACACGTAGCAGCGGAGGTACATAACCCCTCCGGTCCCCCTCGCCTTCAGAAGAGTCTTGAAGTAGAGCCCCCCCGAGACGCTGACGACGGGGGTAGACGGCGCCGCGGAGAACCCCTGCCCAAAAGGCGGCGCCCTCCCCGGCGCGTAGCCCGGCTGGACAAGAGAGACAACCCCCAGCGCTATGAGGACGACCCCCAGAACCGCCAGGAGGATCCTCACGTCTTCTCCACAAGCTTGCGGAGGAGCTCGGCGATGTGAGGCGCCTTCTTCTCCAGCACCTCAATAGCCTCGCGGAGGGTCATGTCGGGCTTGACGCCGAAGGTGGAGAGGGTGAGGAGAAACTCCTCCATCACGTCGGCTACCTTAACGTTGGCAAACCAGTCGGAGGTCTTCAATGCCACGTAACGCCTCTTCCCGATCTTAATAGTATGGACAAGCCCCTCCCTCTCCAGGCTAAATATGTACCACTGGATGGCCCCATAGGAGAGGCCCAAGGCCTTGGCCAGCCTATACACCGGGACGGGGCCCTCCCTGCGCAAAATCTCCAAAATAGTGGCCTTGGGGTCCTTACCGGTCACAAACACGAAACTACAGTTATTTATTAACCTACCCCTAAAGAGTAAAAACAACCCTACCCTCCTCCTCCCTTATCTTGAGCTCGTGGACGGGCCACCCCAGCGCCGACTTCACCACCACGGCGCGGTCGGGGAAGTACCGCCACACCGTGTTGAATATATTAAGCAACTCGGGCACTGGCTTCACGCCCCTAAACGTGGCCACCACGGCGGACTCCGGCAAAACGCTGTGTACGAAGTCCAGCACATACGCCACTCTCTCCACGCCGTACATGTGCAACACCTCCTCAAGCCCATATAGGAACACAACCGGCACATCGCCCACCCGCCCCAGCGCCTCCTCAAGCGGCAAATCCTCGCCAAGCGCAGAGGCGGGCACCACCACCTCCTCCACGCCGCAACCCATCTGCGCCGCCACAGCCCCGATGGAGCGGTACGTGGAGACCACGCCCACCTTCACGTTGTCCAAGTAGTCACATAGATACGCCGCGCTTATTCGGAGACACGCCGGGTGTTCGCAGATAAACGCCCCCACCCTGCTCCCAGCCAAGACGCCAGGCCTGGTATACCCCGGCGTAATACGCATAAGAGAATTCCTCACCTCCTCCGCGAAGACGACCCGCCTCCCCGAAGGCGCCGCCACGGCCCTCTCACCTAGGCGGCTCTGAGACCACCTCTTGATGATGTGGACGCCGCGTTTAGATATGGTGAAGTAGAACTCGGCACCGGGGCTGGGCCCCAGCCTGGTCTTCACAACCCTGACTCTCCTGTAGCGGGCCCCCCGGTGGAGAATCTGGCTCACCTCCAGGAGGGAGTCCGCCACGTAGGCGAAGTGGGACCCCCCGATCTGCTCCTCCCCAATGGCGATGGTGGGGGTCTGAAACACGCGGTAGATGGCAGACGCAGCCTCCCTAGACTGCGGGAGGGCGTTTATGCCGTCTAGAACAACCACGTCAGGCGCCGCCTTCAGATACTCATCCACCACGCTCGACAGCAAGACATCCACGTCGGAGACAGACAGGTAATCCAACACCACGAACCTCGACGGGTCCAGCCCGAGCCCCCTGATCTTATCCCGCAACTTGTCGCCGGTCTCATAAAACCCCACGTACATAATCCTCTCCCCCATCTGAGCCGCCGCGTAGAGAGCCAGGGAGGTCTTGCCGGAGCCCGGAGGCCCATAGACGAGGGTAAAGCCCTGGAAAAACTCCCTCATAAGTCCCTTACATATTCTGCAAATTTACGCCACCCCTCGGGGCTACGGAGCGCCTCAGCCGCCACCTTAGGATCCACCCGATGCCTCCTGGCGAAGTCCACGAAGAGCATGCCCACGAGCTCCGCGTTGTGCTGACCCAGCTCCAGCCCCACGTAGCGGAGCAGAAGCCACGGCTTCTCAAAAACCTCCGAGGGGGAGCCGCCCCTCCTCCGTATCTTATACTCAATCACCGACCTCAGCGGAAGCCCCAGGGAGTAGTAGAAAGCCCGAAACAGCTCCTCCGCCTCCACAAGCCGCCACCGGCACCACTTTATATACCTTACTTTACAGCCGCCGAGACCCCCCGTGATAAGGTTTAAATCGGCGGCGCAGAAACGCCAGTGATGACGCCAGGCGCTGCCGAGGCGTGAAGACAGCTCGAGAGGGCTGACGACGTTGTACCCCCCTGAATACACCAAAGAATATTTAAGCCGCCCCCTCGGAGAGGCCGTGCTTGAGATCGCCGACGTCGCCAGACGCGGGATGACCCTCATCTACGGGCCCCCCGGCTCAGGCAAAACCTCCATAGCCATCCGCCTCGCCAGCCGCGTCGCCGACAAGATCCTCTGGATCTCCACAACCGAGGGCCCCGACCTGCTCCGCGAAGCCGCCAAGCGCGTAGGCGCAGACCCCAACCAGTTCGACTTCTACGACTTCCCACGGGCCTTCCGGCAAGACATAGCCAAGTACATACTCGACCACATACCCAACTACGGCGCCGCCGTGGTAGACTCCGTCACAGGCATGACCACCAAGCAGACCATAGACGTAGTCACCCACTCAGTCCTCTACCAAATAGCCAAGGAGAAGCCAATAATCATGATCGCGGAAGAAGACACGCCATCAGTCGCCTACATAGCAGACTCTTCTCCTGGCCGCCGGGGAGAACTTGCGTAATACTTTTTAAAAAGAGCGCCAGTAAATCAAGTATATATGTGATGGGTTTTCGCGGTGGTCATGGCAGTTTTTGATAATCATGCTCATGCTAATGAATTTACCGGTTGGGGGGTTGCGGAGGTGACGCGTCGTTTTAGGGCCGCCGGGGGGCGGGGTATTGTGTTTGTGGCTTTGCTTACTTGGTCTATTGGGGGGAGGCCTGGGGATCGGGAGTGGGTGGTGAGGCTGTATGACCACGCGGTGAGGAACGCGGAGGTGGCTAGGGGGGCTGGGCTTGTGTCTGGGGCTGTGGTGGGTCTTCACCCGGCGGAGTGTGTGAGGCTTCTGGAGGCTGGGTGGGGGGTTGGGGAGGTGGAGGGGTTTATGCGTTGGGCGGTTGACCTGGCGGCGAGGTATGTGGAGGAGGGGCGGGCGGTGGGGCTGGGGGAGTTCGGGAGGCCGCATTGGCCGGTGGATGGGCGCGTGGTGGAGCTGTGTAACAGGGTGGTGCTGTACGCGCTGGAGCGCGCCAGGGACGTGGGGGCGGCTGTGCATCTGCATCTGGAGCGCGGGGGGCAGGCGACGGTGGATTCCGTGGTGGAGCTGGTGAAGAGGGCCGGCGTGGACCCGGCGCGTGTGGTGATGCACCACATAGAGGGGGCCTTGGCGGGGTACGCATACGCGAGGGGGCTTTCGCCGTCTGTGCCGGTGGGCCGCAGGGGCGAGTTTGAAGATGCGTTGAGGGCTGGGTCTGTGTTTGTGGTGGAGAGCGACTACCTCGACGACAAGTCGCGGCCGGGGGCTGTGATTCCGCCGTGGACTCTTGCCTCTAAGCTTAGGCAGTATGTAGCGAAGGGGGTTCTCTCCGCCGATGATATGTACAAGATATGTGTGGAAAACGTGAGGCGTATATATGGAGGCCTTCTGGAGGTTTAACAGCGCTACGGAGCATTTTTTAAACTGGATGTGCGTAGCAGACATGGCGTCGGTGCAGGAGTTGCTGGGCCCGCACGCCTACGCGCTGGCGAGGTACGGGGTTTCTCCGCAAGACGACGTGGAGACAGCTGTGAGGAAGCTGACGGCCAAGGTGCCGCATCTGGCGAGGCTTCTGAGGGAGGTGGCTACCCCCTGAGGGCTGTCAAAACCTTTTTCAAGGCCGCCGCCGTGTCTGCGGCGTCTTGCTCCGTGAGGTTGGGCATCACGAGGAGGGTCACGACGCGCTCAGCGGCCCACTCGGCGTTGGGAAGGGGCTTGTACTCGGTCTTGCGCCCGTAGTATGGGCAAGCCCACGGGCACCCGATGCCGTGGCCTTCGCGGCGCCGGAAGAGAGGCGTCTTATACAGGGGGGTTGGGTACGCGACGAAGACGTTCCCCACGCCCTCTGCCCTCAGCGCCTCCACCACGTAATCCCTCGGCTTCTTTAGCCTCTCCACGGCGAGGAGGATCTGGACCAGGTGCCAGGCGTGCCTCATGTACGGCCTCGGCTTAGGCACTGTGAGGAGGTCCCCCTCCAGCGGGGTCAGCTCCTCCAGCAGGACCTTGACGTAGGCCTCGCGCCTCCTCTGCATCTCAGGCAGTTGCTTGAGCTGGTAGTAGGCGAGGACCCCCTGCATCTCAGTCATCCTGTAGTTGTAGCCGAGGAGCTCGTAGCTGTATTTCCCCACCTCGCCGTGTGCCCTTATCAGCCTGGCCCGCTCGGCGTAGGCCGCCACGTCGGTGGCGACGGCGCCCCCCTCTCCTGAGGTGATGTGCTTGGTGGCGTATAGGCTGAAGGTGGATATGTGTCCTATGGAGCCCACCCGCCTCCCCCGGTACTCAGCGCCTAGGGCCTGCGCCGTGTCCTCCACGATCTTAACGCCGTATCTCTCGGAAATTTTCATAAACGCGTCCATCTCGGCGGGCATCCCAGCCAGGTGCACCACCACCACAGCCTTCGTCTTGTCGGTGATCTTCTCCTCGACGGAGGCCGGGTCGAGGTTGAGGGTCTCCCTGTCTATATCGGCGAAGACGGGCACGGCGTTGGCGTGGAGCACCGCGGTGGCGCTTGCGGCGAAGGTGAAGGGCGTGGTTATTACCTCGTCGCCGGGCCCCACCCCTACGGCCTTCAGCGCCGTGTGGATGGCCGTGGTGCCGTTGGACACCGCCAGCGCGTGCTTAACCCCGAGGAAGGAGGCCAGCTCGGCCTCGAAGGCCTTGACCCACTTCCCGTGTTGCGCAGTCAAGACGCCTGATTTGAGGACGTCTGCGACGGCCTGGAGCACCTCCTCGCTGTATACCACAGGCCTAGCCACGATGGGAGTTTTGC
>Ga0079996_107996_pt1 | contig 13878 bp, 20 predicted proteins | sample PerSpoAPS_AMetaG_FD_69199 | JGI IMG/M metagenome (GOLD analysis project Ga0079996, IMG submission 69199) | Thermal spring microbial communities from Yellowstone National Park, Wyoming, USA - Perpetual Spouter A (PS_A) MetaG (SPADES assembly)... | ecosystem: Environmental > Aquatic > Thermal... | reverse complement strand
GAGGCGGAACGCGAGCTGGAGGAAGAGCTACAGGAGGAGGAGATGAGCGCCGCGTCCCGGACGGATCGCCGGTTGTTGCGCTGGATCCGCTCCCTTCGGGATCGCATCGAGGAGGGGGCGATCCTGCTCCGGGAGGTGCGAGTCGTCCTTCCTCGGGGCGGACGCGAGCCCGGATAGGGGAGCTTCATGGCTTCCGGACATCCATGCGCCGGCGAGAGCCGCTTCAGGGCGATCGCCCCTGCAGCGGGCGGGGGCGTTCATTCGAAAACGCCGAACCCTTCCCGAAGAGCGCGGAAGTCCATTTCCGGAAGGCTGGGAACACCCAAACCGCGAGGGCTCGATAAATCCCAAGCCCCAGCACACTCCACCCCGCCGTTTGATACATGACCCGAACGCCGGCCCTGGCCGTATCCGTGCCGCTCATCAGCCCGTGGACCGTGACCATCAGGAAGACCACAAAGCTCAGGTAATGGATCCGCCGCCACGTCGTATGACCGATGCGCCGCCGGACATAGAAAGAGAGCGTCACCAGCGCCAGCAAATACAGGCCCAGCTGCCCCCACCCCACCCAGAACGGCCGGTAGTCCACGCTGGCGAAGGGGATGAAGATCCGCGCTGGTGTGAACGAGATATAGCGGTCGCCCAGCAGGATCAGCGCGTGAAACAGGGAGAGGGACAGGCTCAGCAGCGCAGTGTGCTGGTGGAGATCGAAAGCAACAGGCCCTCCCGGCCACAGTCGGGCGATGCGGCCGGTGATCATCAACCCCAGGACGATGGACAGCCAGAGCAGGACGTAGGCCACCAGCCCGCTCGCCCTCGCGAGATACCAGTAGGCCTTGGGTGCAGGGCCTTGCAGGGACCCCGCCAGGGCGGGCAACCAGGCCGGCAACACCAGAATCGCCAGGAAAGCCCCCACGACGGCGGAGAGCAACAACCCGACCATGGTGGAGAGTGCCATCTCCGCTGACATCTGATCCAGCTCCTTAGGCTCCATCTGGACCCCCCTGACCGGAGGTGGGCACAGCCCCCGCCGGCTCCATGGACCAGCGGGAGCTCCACAGGATCTCGCCATCATGCCGGACGATCAGCCCGGCGAAGCCGGGGCGCTCCTCCAGCCAGGCCACTCCCTCCCGGCTTCCCCGGAGGAAAACCACCTTGGCCGCGATCTCCGCCTCATAGGCGGTCGGGGCCACCACGGTGACGGCCAGCACGTCCGTGCGAGCCGGACGGCCGGTCCGGGGATCGATCAGATGGTGCTGTTCCTCCGCTCCCCGCCGCCATCGACGGACATCCCGCCCCGAGGTCGCTACGCCCCCTCGGGCCACCCGGAGGATCCCCAGCAACGGAGGGTCCTCCAACACGCTTCGTGGCGCGGAACGGGGATCGGCCACACCGATGGGCCAGGGCTCTCCGTTCGCCATGGGCCCGCTGACCGCGATATCTCCGCCCGCATCCACCAGGGCCGGCCCGTAGGGCTTCAACCGACGCACAGCCTGATCCGCGGCCCACCCCTTGGCGATCCCTCCCAGATCCAGCCGCACCCCCTCCGGGAGCTTCACCATCCGTCGCTTCAGGTCCAGCTGAATGGCGGCCCAGGACCAGCTCCCCACCTCTCGTGTCTCCACTTCATCTTCATCAGCGGCCTCTGGGGTTCCGCGGAGCAACTCCTCAAAGGGACGATCGTAACCGGCGGCCTCCAGAGCCGGGAGAACGGTAGGGACGACCAGGCCCTCGCTCAGCTGAGCAGCGAGCAGCGCCGCCCGCAGGACCTCCCACATCGTGGGGCTTACCCGCATCCAGCGGCCGTCGCTGTGGTTCAGAAGGCTCAGCTCGCTATCCTCCCGGAACCGACTCAGGCAACGCTCCCAGGCGGCGAACCAGCGGGGGACCTCCCGCAGGGCCGCCGCGGCATGGACGGATTCGGAGTCCACCATCGCTTTCATCTGACAGCCCATCGCCCGGAAGGAGATCTGGAACATTGATGCCTCCTATCGTGTCAGCAAGGAAGCGCACAGACGTCACGTTTCCTCTCCGGCGCATATGGGGAGGCCGAACGCCTCACCGGGAGGATCGGGTGACGGCCGCAGGCTTAGCGCTCGAGGGCGCAGGGACCTGGACCACCCGGGGCGCCGGGGGAGGCGGGGTCTGAACGGACCTCAGCGCAGGGGCAGGGGACTTCCCCCGTCGGGTCGGAGCCCCGGAGGAGGCCGCAACGCCCTTGCGGCTCAAATCGGGGGCGGGCACCAGGGTGGGCAACGGCTCCAGCTGCAGCGCGATAGAAGGGGAGACCGGCGGCTCCGGGGCCGCCTCGGCGGCTTCCTCCGCCGGCGGCTCCGGGGCGGCAAACATCACCCACAACCAAAGGATAGCCGCCAGCGCCCCACTGGTCAGCAGCGCTTTCAATCCTCCTGTGCTCCGCGCCGGACGACCTCCTGGACGGGTTTTCCCATGTATAGACATCTCAGCTCCTCCGACTAAAGGATTCTCCGCTCACGCGAGAGCGAAGCTCCTTGCGGATCATCGGTTCGATCAATCATCATCCTCATGCTCATCATCCTCATGCTCCTTCCCATGCTCTCGCTCATGTTCCTTTGCAGACTTATCCTCCCCTTTCTTTGGGGAAGGCTGCGCTTGGACGACAGGCTGCGGCTGGACGACCTGGATCACCGGCGGGATGCCGTTGTAGAGGATCCGCCCGGTGTTCGCATCGATATACAAGGTTCCCTGGTCCAGCACGACCTCGTAAGCGAGAGCCCCCTGGAAAAGCACCAGCTCGGGCTCTTTCATCAGGGCGGATCCCGGAGCGGCGTTCATAGCGATCCAGATGGCCCGGGCCGGGGATATCGAAGCCTGGGGCTCAGCGGGCGCGCCGGAAGCCTGAGAGGCCTCGGAAGAAGCGGCGGCACGCTGTGCCGAGAGCTCCTGGAGCTGCTGATAAGCCTGCTCCAGGCGGGCGTTCGCCTCGGCGATCAATTGACGATAGGCCTGTTCCCGCTCCCGGAGCAACGCTTCCAGTTGCGGATCCGCAGCCGGGGTGGGTGTCGCCTCCACAGGGGGCGAAGCCGGAATCCCGGCCCGGGCCGCTTGAATCGTTTGCCCCACCACAGCCCCGAGGATCACCAGGATGAAAGCGCCCAGCATCCAGGCGATCCGGTGCATCCATCCCCCACGCATGGGCTTCCCTCCTTTTTGAGAATCCAGGGTGAAAAGCTCCCTTTGGGCTTCCGGCTCCGATCGGGCTAATCCTTTCGCTCGATCTCCAGAGCGACGAGCGTTCCATCCGGCTGGCGCCGCGCCTTGACCTCCACGCGATCGCCGACCCGGGGACTGCCGCGGATCCGGGTATCGCTCGTGACCTGCACCGCGCGGCCGTCGATCACCCAGGTGGATCCGGCGATCGCCTGGAGGATCCCCTTCCATTCCACGGTATCTCCCTTGTCGTGATCCTCCGGCGTCGGCGTGGGACGCGGCGTCTTGGTCGGCCGAGGCGTAGGGGTGGACGTCTCCGGCGCGGTCGGCGACGGGATGGCCGTGGGAGCGGGCGCAGGGACCGGCGTCGCCGTCGGTCCGGGGGTCCGCGTCGGCGGACGGGTCCGCGTCGGGGTTGATGTGGGCGTGGAGGTCTCCTGGATCTCCTCCGGCGTCCGGGTGGGCTCCGGAGTCCACGTTGGGGCCTCCGGGATCGCCTGGATCCGCAGGGCGATCCACCGTCCTTCCGGCCCCAGAAAGGCGGTCACCATCGCCCGCTGGTCCAGGGCCACCGGCCCCACGATCTCCGTCTCGGGGAAGACCTCCACCGGGATCCCCCCGATGCGCCAGGTGGTCCCCTCGATCCCCTCAATCCGGCCCTCCCAGGTCACCGTCCCCGAGCCCCGGCGCTGCGCGAGGGCTCGGTATTCCTCCCAGCGGCGGGCGGCCAGGGTCTCCTCCACCAGACGCCGCTCCACCGGGTCCAGCGTCAGCGCCAGCCAGACCTGCTCCTCCGCCCGCTTCAACCCGTAGAGGGGATCCCCCGGAAGGCTCTGCTGGGCCAGGAGATGCAGCATCCCGGCGATCAGCAGGATGCCCGCGAGGACGGCGCCGGCCCGAGCATACCGGAGCCATCCGAACAGGATCCCGGCCCAGGGACGGCGAGCGGCCCGAAGCTCCTCCGCGCGCCGGAGGAAGGCGGCCCGGGAGGCCAGTTCCGCGCGCAGGGACGGCCCCGGGGGGCGCGCCCGCTCCAGGAGATAGGCGGCGCGCAGGGCCGGAGCCAGCTCCGGATAGCGGGCCGCCACCGCTTCGAGCGGAGCTCCTTCCCGGAGCAACCGCAGGGCTTCTTCCAGCTCCTCCTCACGTTGCGCCATGGTCGCTCCTGAGGTCCTGTAATCGTTTGGCAAGGGCGGCCAGGGCCCGATGCTGCAGCAACTTCACCGCCCCCACGCTTTTCCCCAGCTCCCGGGCGATCTGCGCCAGGGGGAGATCCATCCAGAACCGCATCAGGATCACCGCCCGCTGATCGGGCGTGAGGTGCTCCAGAGCCTCTCGCACCCGCTCCTGGACCACCACATCGCTCCGCTCCTCCTCCCTCGCGGCTGCCCACGCCTCCTCCAGCGCGACCTCCGGGCGCCGGTAGCGGGCGCGGTGGTGATCGGCCACCAGGTGATCCGCGGTCCGAAACAGCCAGGCCGTCAGGTGCCGCTCCGGCCCCCGCCCCCGATGGAAAGCCTCCAGGAGGCGCGTGAAGACCTCGGCGGTGAGGTCCTCCGCCGCCATCCGTTCCCCGACCCGGCCGAGCACGTAGAAATACAGCATTCGGTAATACCGCTCGTGCAGCTCGGCCAGGGCCTCCGGATCCAGGGACCGCGCGCGGGCCAGCAGAGCCTGTTCGTCCGTCACCGTTCCGGATCGCTCAAGAAAAGTTTCCACCGTCGATCGACCCCATCGTATCCGCTCTGGGGGAAAGATGCCATCGGGTCCCCGGCTGAAAAAGGCTGGGCAGAGGACCATTGTGCGCGGCCGGTCCTCCGCCCCACCCTCTTCCCGGTCCCACGATTCGGGAGGGCCGCGCGTCCCCCGGATTGTGTCACCCCATCGTTGGGATCGCCCTCCGGATGCGAGCCGCCATCCTTAATCGTCATCATCCTTGTCCTTTCCGGACCGATCCTCCTGCTTGTCCTCGCCTTTCCCCTTATCGCCCTTCCCGGACTTCTCCCCCTTCCGTTCCTCGCCGCTTCCTTTACGGTCCTTCCCGGACGGATCACCGCCCTTCTTCCCTTCGTCACGTCCGGCCTGAAGGCTGCCGGAATCCTTCCCGGAGCGGTCCTCCCGATGGATCCGCGAGGCCAGGACCGTGCCGTCCGCCTGGAGGACCCCCTTCACCTCCACCAGGTCTCCCACCGCGATCGGGCCATCGATGCGGGTGGTCGCGGTCACGATGACGGTCCGCCCGGCGATCTGATAGCCGTTCGGGAGGACCTCCTCCACCACGCCCTTGAACTCGATCTCAGCGCCCTTCCGCTCCGCCTCCTCCACGTGGATTCGCGAGGCCAGGATCGTGCCGTCCGCCTGGAGGACCCCCTTCACCTCCACCAGGTCCCCCACCGCAATGGGGCCATCGATGCGGGTGGTCGCGGTTACCACCACCGTGATCCCGGCGATCCGGTAGCCGTTGGGAAGGACCTCTTCCACCACCCCCTTGAACTCCATCCGAACCGGCCCGGGAGCCTTCTTCACCTTGATCTCGCGGGCCAGGATGCGGCCATCGGCCTGAAGGAACCCCTTCACCTCCACCCAGTCTCCGACGGCGATGGGGCCCTTCACCTTCGTGAAGTCCGTCACCACGACGGTGCGGCCGCTGACCCGATAGCCGTCCGGGAGGATTTCCTCCACCAAGCCCGTGAACTTCACCTCCTCCCGCAGGCGGATGCGGGTCGCCAGGATCGTCCCATCCGGCTGGGGGATCCCCTCGACCTTGACGAAATCCCCCACGGCGATCGGACCCTCGATGCGCGTGGTGGTCGTCACGATCACCGTCTGGCCGGCGACCCGGTAGCCGTTGGGAAGGATCTCCTCCACCATCCCCTCGAACTCAACCCGGGGTTGTCCCTCCTCCTCCCGATGGATCCGCGAGGCCAGGATCGTTCCATCGGGCTGGAGAGTCCCCTTCACCTCCACGAACGTCCCCACCGCGATGGGGCCATCGATCCGTGTGGTGGCGGTCACGATGACGGTCCGCCCGGCGATCTGATAGCCGTCCGGCAGGATCGCCTCCACGACGCCCTTGAACTCCACCTCGGCGGGCGGGGCCTCCACCTCGATCTGAAGCGCGAGGACGGAGCCGTCGGCCTGCAGGATTCCCTTCACCTTCACGAAGACGCCCACCTCGACCGTGCCTTCCACTCGAGTGGTGGTCGTCACGATCACCGTCTGGCCGGCGACCCGGTAGCCGTTGGGAAGGATCTCCTCCACCACGCCTCGGAACTCCATGCGCGGGATCGGCGTGGGAAGCGGGGAGACGAAGGTCCCGGCGGCCCCGGGGCCCATCGCCGTCGACTCAGCGGAGGAGCGGACCCGGATCACCATCGCGTTCAGCGCTCCGTCCGCCTGCGTCCCCTCGATCTCCACCTGCGAGCCCACCTGCACCGACCCCAGGATCTGCGTGTCGCCGGTCCAGCGGACCCGTTGGCCGGAGACCTGGAGGCCATCGGGGAGGACCGCCTCCACCGTCCCCTGCCAGCGGATCGTCTGCCCATCCCCGGCGGCGGGAGCGGTCGTGCAGGCGGTCAGCGCGAGGAGCGCCAGCCCAAGCCCGAGGATCCCCAAACGAAAGATCTTTTGCATGGAAGCACCTCCCTGACGGTTTGAACGGAGCGGATCGAGCGGCGCGCCGTGATCCGCCCATCATGTCGGCGGTGGACGGCAAAAGGTTACGGGGTTCCGGGGAGGACTGGCCGATCGCCGGATCCCGTGTTATACTGTGCAGCCGGTATCCCATCCCACACACCCTGGACCGGAGGGGCGTGCCGGGCGCGGCCCGGCTCCCGGCCGGGAGGAAGGGGTGGAGGAGAAAAACGCATTCGGAGGAGCGCCTATGCCGCGTGTGACGATGAAGGAGCTGCTGGAAGCCGGGGTGCACTTCGGCCACAAGACCAACCGCTGGCACCCCAAGATGAAACCCTATATCTTCACGGAACGCAACGGCGTCCACATCATCGACCTCCAGCAAACCATCCGCGCCATCGACAGCACTTATGAGCTGGTCCGGGACAAGGTGGCCCAGGGCGGCGTGATCCTGTTCGTGGGGACCAAGCGGCAGGCCCAGGAGACCATCGCCGCGGAAGCCCAGCGCTGCCAGATGCCCTATGTGAACTACCGCTGGCTGGGCGGCACCCTCACCAACTGGCGGACCATCCGGGAGCGCATCCGCTACTACATTCAGCTGGACGAGATGATCCGCAACGGCGGGCTGGAGACGATGCCCAAGAAGGAGGCCATCCGGCTCCGTCGCAAATACGAGAAGATGCGCCTCAAGTTCGAGGGGCTCCGGCCCCTCAAGCGCCTCCCCGACATGCTGTTCGTGGTGGACACCATGCGGGAGGCCACGGCGATCCGCGAGGCGAACGCCCTGAACATCCCCGTCATCGCCATGGTCGACACCAACTGCGACCCCGATCCCATCGACTACATCATCCCGGCCAACGATGACGCCATCCGCTCCATCAAGCTCATCACCCGGTTGATGGCGGACGCCGTCCTGGAGGGCCTGCAGCTGCGGGAGAAGATCGGCGTGGCGGAGGTCCCGACTGAGGAGGAGGAAATCGAGGAGGCCGTGCCGGCTCTGGAGCCCCGCCGCGTCTTCGAGGCGGAGGAGGAAGAGGCCGAGGAAGAGATCGAGGAGGAGATCGGGGAGGAGCTGGAGGAGCTCCCCTGAGCCGGCCCCTGCCCGGGCCTTTTCGAACATCCTTCGATGGAGGGAAGACCCTTGAACATCACCGTCGATATGGTCAAGCGCCTGCGGGAGATGACCGGCGCCGGGATCCTGGATTGCCGGAAAGCCCTGGAGGAGACCGGTGGGGATTTCGAGAAGGCGATCGATTACCTGCGGGAGAAGGGGCTGGCCCGGGCGGCCCGCAAGCTGGAGCGAACCGCCCGGGAGGGCCTGGTGGTGGCCTACGTGCACCCCGGCAATCGGGTGGGCGTGCTGCTGGAGCTGAACTGCGAGACGGATTTCGTCGCCCGCACCCCGGAGTTCCAGCAGCTGGCCCACGACCTGCTGCTCCAGATCGCCGCCACCAACCCTCGCTACATCCGCCGCGAGGACATCCCGGCGGAGGTCCTGGAGCACGAGCGGCAGATCTATCTAAAAGAAGCCCTCAACGAGGGCAAGCCCCCGCACATCGCCGAGAAGATCGCGGAGAACCGGCTGGCCCGCTTCATCCAGGAGGTCTGCCTGCTGGAGCAGCCCTTCATCCGGGATGAGAACCGCACGGTCAACGAGCGGATCATGGAGGTCATCGCCCGCGTCGGGGAGAACATCGTGGTCCGTCGGTTCGCACGATACGAACTGGGGGAGACGGTGGAATGATGAAGAGGGCCGGGCCCTGAAGCCCGGCCTTCTTGATGAAACCCAGCCCCTCCGATCAGGAGGCGCGTGGACCACCTGAGCCGAACGGGAAGGAGCACGCGATGTCCGGTCCGAAATACCGGCGGATCCTGTTGAAGCTGGGCGGGGAAGCGCTGGCCGGGCCCGGGGGATTCGGGATCAGCCCGGAACGGGCCACGGAGCTGGCCGCCCGCATCAAGGCGGTGAAGGAGATGGGGGTGGAGATCGCCATCGTCATCGGCGCCGGCAACCTGTGGCGGGGCCGGGATGGGATCGCGCATCGCATGGACCGGGCCACCGCCGATCAGATGGGGATGCTGGCCACCGTGATGAACTCCCTCGCGCTGCGGGATGCCCTGGAGCGCCTCGGGGTGCCCACCCGCGTCCAGACGGCCATCGAGATGCGCGCCATCGCCGAGCCCTACATTCGGCTCCGGGCCATCCGCCACCTGGAGAAGGGGCGCGTGGTCATCCTGGGGGCCGGGACCGGGAACCCTTACTTCACCACGGACACCGCCGCGGCCCTGCGGGCGATGGAGATCCACGCTGACGTCCTCATCAAGGCCACCAAGGTGGATGGGGTCTACGAGGAAGATCCCATGGTCAACCCCAACGCCCGCAAGTTTGATAAACTAACATATATAGAGGCCCTGAACCTGCGGGTGAAGGTGCTGGACAGCACGGCCCTTTCCCTGTGCATGGATCACAACCTGCCCATCATCGTCCTGGATCTCTGGCAGCCGGACAGCCTGGAACGGGCGGTGCGAGGGGAGCCGGTGGGCACGCTGATCGATGGCTGAGCCGCATCCGCCCGCCGCTTGAACCTGGCGGAGGTGAAAAGGCGCGATGATCCCGAAACAGGTCTTCCGCGACGCCGAAGAGCGCATGCGCAAGGCCATTCGGGTGTTCGAGGAGGAGCTCAAGGGCATCCGCACGGGGCGCGCTTCCCCCGCCCTGGTGGAGCGGATCCCGGTGGAATACTATGGGACCCAGGTCCCGCTGGAGCAGCTGGCCATCATCCGGGCTCCGGAGCCGAACCTGCTGACCATCCAGCCCTATGACCCGAAGGCCCTGCCGGAGATCGAACGGGCCATCCTCAAGTCCGACCTGGGGCTAACTCCCAGCAACGACGGCCGGATCATCCGACTGGTGCTGCCCCGGCTCACCGAACAGCGCCGTCAGGAGCTGGTGAAGCTGGTGCACAAGCGGCTCGAGGAGACCCGCGTCGCCATCCGCAACATCCGGCGGGATGCCCTGGAGGAGCTGCGGGCCCGCCACAAGAACAAAGAGATGTCCGACGATGAGCTGGAGGAGGCCAAGGAGGAGGTTCAGAAGCTCACCGACCGCTACATCGAGGAGGCGGAGAAGGTCGCCCAGGCCAAAGAGAAGGAGATCATGTCCTTCTGAATCATGGCCGGGAGGGGGAGAGATCCCCGCCCGGATTCGGAGAGGGCCCGGAAGGAGGAGTCCGTGAGGCAGCAGAACGGTCAGGTCGCAGAGATCGCGCTGAAAATCCCCACCCATATCGCCATCATCATGGACGGCAACGGCCGCTGGGCCAAGGCCCGCGGTCTCCCTCGCCTGGCCGGGCATCGGGCCGGCACGGAGAACCTGCGCCGGGTGATCGAGGCCTGCGCCGACCTCGGGGTCCGCATCCTCACCCTCTATGCCTTCTCCACCGAGAACTGGCGCCGCCCCTCGGAGGAGGTCTACGGCCTCTTCGGATTGCTGGAGCAGATGATCGATCGGGAGCTGGACAACCTGGACCGCAATGGGGTGCAGATCCGCCATCTGGGCAGCCTGGAGGGGGTGCCCGAACGGCTCCAGCGGAAGATCCGCATGGCCATCGAGCGGACGAAGGGGAACTCCCGGCTCATCCTCTGCGTCGCCTTCAACTACGGAGGCCGCCAGGAGATCGTGGAGGCCGTCCGCCGCATCATCGCCGACGGCGTCCCCCCGGAGGCGGTCAACGAGGAGCTGATCTCCCGCTACCTGTATACCGCCGGGCTGCCGGATCCGGATCTGATCATCCGCACCAGCGGGGAGATGCGACTGAGCAACTTCCTGCTCTGGCAGGCCGCCTATGCGGAGTTTTACGTAACGCCCGTCTACTGGCCCGACTTCGACCGGGAAGAGCTGCTGAAGGCCATCGAGGCCTACAGCCGCCGGGAGCGTCGGTTCGGACAGATCAGCGAGCAACTAGCTCCCCCCGGATAACCTTCCTGATCCCGCCGTGCTGCGCCAGCGCCTCCTCGTCGCCCTCATCGCCATCCCCCTGCTCGCGGCCCTCATCCACCAAGGCGGGTGGATCTGGGCGGCGACGGTGACCCTCGCCCTGGGGCTGGCCGCCTGGGAATACACCGGCCTGATCCGGCGCATCGGCTTCTCCCCCTCCCCGGGCTGGGTCGGGTTGATGATCCTGGGCTTCCTGATAGACGGGATGTTCTCCGCAGCCAGCCCCCGGCTGGCGGAGCTCACCCTGACCCTCGCGCCGCCCTTCGCCCTCGTGTGGTTCTGGTGGATCCGGCGCACAGAGCATCCCCTGATCGACTGGGCCTTCACCGCCGCCGGCGGGCTGTATCTGGGCTGGCTGGGGCGCTCCTTCGTCTGGCTCCGGAACCTCCCGGAGCCCTACGGCCGCGGATGGGTGGTCTTCGTCCTCTTCGTCACCTGGGGGGCCGACACCGCCGCCTACTTCGTCGGCCAGCGGTGGGGGCGACATCGCCTGGCGCCTCGTCTGAGCCCGGGCAAAACCTGGGAGGGGTTCCTCGGCGGCTGTATAGCCGGCCTCGTGGTGGGCGCTCTCCTGGGCCTTCTGATCGGGATCGGAGCCGGGCCCGGCGCCCTCCTCGGCCTGCTGGCCGGCAGCCTGGGGACCCTGGGGGATCTCTCGATCTCGGTCCTGAAGCGCCGGGCCGGGGTGAAAGACTCCGGGAACCTCTTCCCCGGGCACGGGGGCGTGCTGGACCGGCTGGACAGCCTGCTCTGGAATGCGATGATCGCATACCTATATGCTCACTGGATCCAGGGGTTTTAAGATGCGCGGCCTCCTGATCACCTTTGAAGGGCCGGAGGGATGCGGGAAGACCACCATGGCCCGCTGGCTGGCCGGCGTCCTGCAGGAGAAAGGGCTTCGGGTGCTGCTCACCCGGGAGCCCGGCGGGACCCCCGTGGGGGAGGCGATCCGGGAGCTGCTCCACGCCCATGAGCAGGCGGATATGACCGCCCGGGCGGAGGCCTTGCTCTTCTGCGCCGCCCGGGCCCAGCTGGTGGAGCGGGTCATCCGCCCCTTCCTGATGGCGGGAGGCATCGTCATCAGCGATCGCTACGCGGATTCCACCCTGGCCTATCAGGGCTACGGCCGGGGACTGGATCTGGAGGAGCTGCGCCGCCTGAACCGGTTCGCCACCGGCGGCCTGCAGCCGGACCTCACCTTCCTGCTGGACGTAGAGGTGGAACAGGGCCTGGCCCGCCGCCGGGCCTCCGGCGAGGCCTGGACCCGCCTGGACGCCATGGACCTGGCCTTCCATCAACGGGTGCGGGAGGGCTATCTCGCCCTGGCCGCCGCCGAGCCCGCCCGATGGGTGGTGATCGACGCCTCCCAGCCCATGGAGGCGGTGCAGGCGGCGATCCGCGCCCACCTGGCCGACCGCCTGGGCCTCCGCATCGAGTAGAATGAAGGCGAATCCCTTTCCCCAGGAGGAAGCCGATGGGCGAGTTCGACCCCCGACGTCCTTCTCCCTTCACCGCGTGCGAGCGGCAGCCGGTGACCGATGCGGGCGCCCGGGGCGCCTCCATCCGGCGGATCATCGACACCCGACACGGCGCCCCGACCTACCGCCTGCGGGTCATCGAGCTGGAGCCGGGCGGCCACACCCCTCTCCATGCCCACTGGTTCGAGCACGAAAACTTCGTCCTCAGCGGGGAGATTTAAGTGATTATCGTCCGAACTCATCTCAAAATTCTCCAGGCGATGAGGAAGCCGGCGAGGAGGACGAAGGCCAGGAAGGTGGACAGCCGCCTTTCGGGCCGAACCGTCCACCTTCGGAACCCCCCTTCCGCCACCCGAAGAACCGCTCCACGCGGCTTCGAGCCCTCCGATCGGCCTTCCGACGCCGGAACGCCCGCTTTCCCCCTCGGGTTCCCTTCCCCCGCCGCCGCAACCCCTCCCGAATCGCCTTCGCATCATCGGCCGCATCCGCATCCACGACCTTCGGCCGCGTCCGCGCCCGCCCCCTCCCCCGCCGCTTCACCCGCAGGCCTCCCAACACCTCCTCCAACCGACGGCGATCGTGCTCATTCCCAGGCCCCATCACCACACTCAAGGGAAGCCCATCTTCATTCACCCAAACGCGCGCTTTCGTCCCTTTCCGCTTCTTATGCCCATCGATCCCTACCCCTTCCCCCCTTTTTTCGCCTCCACCAGCGTGGAATCGACCGCCACCGCCTCCACCTTCACCTTCCCCAGCGTATCCCCCCAGTCCAGAAGGGCTGGCAGGATCTGGTGCCAGATCCTCTTCTCCTGGAGTTCCGGAAACCGTCGCCAGGCCGTCGGATCAGCGCCATATGGGCGAGGCCGATCGCACCATCGGCAGCCGGTGACCCGCACATCCAGGATCCCGTTGAGGACCTTGCGGTCATCCACCCGAGGTCTTCCGGTTTGGACCCTGGGCGGCCGCAAGGGCGCAAGGAAGGCCCACGGTTCATCGGTCCGCTCCTGAAACCCCATCGGCCCCCTCCCCCCCCCCAGGCAGGTTGTCCGGAGACAGAGTATACTCCAACCGGACACCGGAGTTTTGAGATGAGTTCATTGTTTTTGATTTCCGGTGGGGGGAGGGGCGATGGGTGAGATCCTTTGAGAAACAGGCAGGTGCTGGATAGTGGTTGTTTTCTTGGCGATTTATGTTTGGAATGTGGGCCTTTTGATTTCGCCCAAGGGGACCTTTGTTTCTTTGATTCGGCCGAATCAGAGGTTGCGCCGATGGATGAGCCTTGCGGATGGTGAGATGGAGGCGGCTTTAGAGAACGTGAAGCAATGGCCTCCGACCCTGGCGGTTCGCTTGCGATGGTTTGGGCTCATCGGGTTGATCGTCAATACGGCGGTCTTTATCCATTGGATAACGACCGCCTGGTGAGTTCCAGGGGGCGGTGTTCTTCAGAGCCCGCCGTTCCGGATGGACGATGCGGAGGGGTTCGTTCTCGCGGCCGCAGGGGTGAAGCTGTCGAAGCGGAACCCTACTTCCCCGGATGACGAACGGACTCCGGCGCGAAGCGAGCGAACCGCGAACGCGAAG
>Ga0079996_113631_pt1 | contig 13899 bp, 13 predicted proteins | sample PerSpoAPS_AMetaG_FD_69199 | JGI IMG/M metagenome (GOLD analysis project Ga0079996, IMG submission 69199) | Thermal spring microbial communities from Yellowstone National Park, Wyoming, USA - Perpetual Spouter A (PS_A) MetaG (SPADES assembly)... | ecosystem: Environmental > Aquatic > Thermal... | reverse complement strand
GACTAACGCAGACTTAAGGTTTAGGGCAGCAACGAGTAGGGCCGAGGCGCTGAAGGACGCGGACTTCGTGATAAACGCCGCCCTAGCTGGGGGGCACCAGAACTACGAGATCCAGAGAGAGGTCGCCGAGAAGCACGGCTACTACAGAGGGATCGACGCCGTGGATCACAACATGGTCTCAGACTACCACGTCTTCGGTGGTTATAACCAGCTTAAACTCTTCACAGACATACTCCTCGACATGGAGAAGATCTGCCCCGACGCGTGGCTCATAAATATCGCAAACCCGTTATTCGAGCTATGCACCCTCGGTCACCGCATTTCTCGGATCAAGATCATCGGCCTATGCCACGGTCATCTCATGTATAGAGAGCTCGCCTCCACCCTCGGACTTGACTACCGCGACGTAACCTTCGAAGCCCCGGGGCTAAACCACTGCATCTGGCTGACTGACTTCCGCTTTAAGGGTGAGAACGCCTACCCACTCATCGACGAGTGGATTGAGAAGAGGGCTGAGGAGTACTGGAGAGTCTGGGAGCCAGATTACTGGGAAACGCAGATGTCTCCCGCAGCTGTGGACATGTATCGGCGGTATGGGCTTTTCCCCATAGGTGACACGACGCGAAGCGGGGGCTGGAAGTACCACTACAGCTTAGAAACCAAGAAGAAGTGGTATGGGCCGCTTGGAGGCTTTGACTCCGAGCTCGGTTGGCAGAGATACCTCAACCACCTCCGGATGAGGCTTGAAAGGCTTACCCAAATAGCGGACGACCCCTCTACGCCAATTACTAGTGAAGTCCCACCCGTGCTTAGCGACGAGTCGGTTGTCCCTGTAATTGACTCGATAGTGAACGATAAGGAAGCTATCTACCAAGTAAATGTCCCCAACAATGGAGCGATAGACGGAATACCGCACAACGTCGTCGTAGAGGTGCCTGGAGTTGTTTCTGCTAAGGGGGTGAGACCCCTGAGGGTATCACAGCTCCCGAAGAGGGTGCTGGAGATGGTGATAAAGGTGAGGATCTATAGGATGGAACTCGGCCTCGAGGCTTTCCTGACCGGCGACAAAGACGTCTTGCTGGAGGAGCTGACCAGTGATCCAAGGACGAGGAACTTCGAGCAGGCCGAAAAAGTCTTAGAAGCAATCATGAATCTACCCTTTAACGCCGAGATGAGAGAGCACTATAGGAGCAAGGCGCGAAGGCTCGCTGTATAGCTCACCACTCCATGTGGGGGCGTGAAAGCACCTCAGCACCGATGTGTGATGAATCAATATGCTTTGATAGTTCGCGCGGTGAACTAAACTTGGCCCCACAGTAGGGGCATTTAACGACTTCTCCCTCGACCTCTGGGAGGATAGCCATCCGGCTGACCAGACCTCCAGTAAGCGCTACTAACGTCAAAAGTCCCACAGGCTTGCCTTCTTCCATCACTACAAGCCTCCTAACCCCCCTAGTTGCCATAAGAGTCATTGCCTCGCTGAGGCTCGTCTTGGGACTGACGGTGATCAGCGGAGACGACATCACCTCCTTCAGCATTACTTTATTTGGATCGCGCCCGCTCGCCACGACTCTGTAGAGAATGTCCCTCTCCGTGACTATTCCAACGGGCTTTCCGCCCCTCGCGACCAACACGCACGTATGCCCCTTCGACCTCATCTGTATGGCGGCATCCCTGACGCTCGCCTCCTCCTCGATGATTATGAAATCTTTAGAGGCGTGCTTCTCGACAGGCTCGTTCAGGATCGTCCAGTCCCTCACAAATATATGTGTATCAGATCCCAGTTAATATCTCTGTTGCAGGTCTTGAGGAGTCGTGCAGCGGAGAGTTGCTGTTAATTGGAGCGGGGGAAGGACTCCGCTATAGCTCTCTATGATATTCTCAATAACATGTATGTGGACGTGGCGGTCCTAATGACGACTTACACAGAGGAATATAACCGAGTAAGCATGCATGGAGTTAATCTGGAGCTGGTGAAGAAACAGGCCGCCTCACTAGGCTTGGATCTGCTGAACATTCCCCTCCCCGCCGATTGCTCAAACGAGATATACGAGGATAGAATGGCGGTTGCACTCCAAAGGCTCCGCTCCATGGGGGTTCTTGAGGTGGTCTTCGGCGATATATTCCTCGAGGATGTTAGGAGGCATAGGGAGAACAATCTCCTTAGGGTAAGTGGCAGGATTATCCCAATCAAACTGACAAACCTGCTGACAAGAACATTGACCAGAAAGACCCGTAGGAGCATAGGTATGAAAACAATTATCAACGACAAAACTAACCACAGAACTACAATTACAAACATAGCAAGGGTCATAAGTAAAATGCCATTGGCCACAATCAAAGGGAGGGATATATTCACACACGAGATAAGGGTTACCATCCTGTTCAAAACACTTAGAATAATAACTATATAGTGATGGATCACACCACCAAGCATTAGTATCATTAGGTTTCCAAGGCCTAACACCAGAGCCAATGCGATAAACGGGAGCGTCAGTCTGACGAGGAAGAGGAAAGGAAGCAATAGCATATTGAATTGAATAAGAAACTAAAGCACCAGCCAAACTTGAAACATAAAGAAATTTAGGAGAACGAGGATCATCTCCAGAAAGACCATCAGAATAAGTAAGAAGATCACCGAAATGGTGAGGGTCAAAATAATCAGGATACCAATGGTAAGGCGACCAATCGGAATTTGGAACGGTTTTATAGCCAACTAAACGACCTCTTTCACATACGGCGTAAATATCATAGCAGGTAGAACTAACAAGGCGAGGAACTGCAGGGCAAGGCTGACCAATTTCAGGCAGGTTAGAAAGGTCAGGCAAAAGGGAAGGGTTAAACCCACTGGGAACAATAATCCCAAAACCAAGCCCTGAATGATTAACACTTTTCCACTGAAGGTATAAAAGGCGACGGATTAAAAGGGTCTGTTCCTCTACAAGATTAACATAGCCAAACTCCAAAAGAGGGTTAAAAAGCACATTGAGCCCAAGCTTAAAAATCTGAGAAACTGAGGAGAGAAAACCAGAGAGAAGGCGATTAAAAAGCCTTGTATTATTAACAGAGTTCTTTAAATAGAAAAGGTCAGGGTATAAAGCCCTCAGGGCGGGAGCTATTACCTCTATGCTTTGTTTAAGCTCAACTTGGCGGAGAACCAAATTCCTTAATTTTGTTTGTAAATCCGTGGCGGGCTGGAGTGTAGAATAGGAACGAGGATTTTGGATAAAGTCCATATACCTTTGCTTGGCAGAGGCAAACTCAGAAAGGGCAGACTGGTAGGCTTGCTTTTTACTGCGAAAATCTTCAAGCTGAACATAATCAACATTTTTAGACATCTCCCACATCCTTTCCAGAATTTCCAACGAGTCAGAGAGGGCAAGAGATCTTTCATAGAAGATAGTTCAGATACTGAACGACGGCGTCATTATCCACCTTGGGCATTTGCAATTTAGCCTCATAGACCACGGAAGCAGGAAAGCCCAGACCAAAGAGAAAGAGAAGGAGAACACACCGCATAGCTACCTACGGAAGATGATAAAGTAGCTAAGGATTGTGGCGAAGATAATCCAAGCAGTCTTAAGGGACATCAAAAGCAAACGCATAAGAGGGTGATTTGCTATATCAATGGTGGTATGGATGAAGGGAGGGAGATTAACCTCAATGGGCGGTGGAGGGTTATCCTCAACATTCAAACGGAAGGAGGAAAGGAAAAGGAAAAGGTCAGTGTTCTTAGCAGAGTTTATAAAGTCTTCCAGAACCTGAGAAACAGAGGGACAGGAACAGGAAGAGGAACAATAAGAGTCATCAACTATAAAGACTGAATTCCTTTCCCTACAAACGCAAGCCTGACCCTGTCCAGTGTTCTCAAACTGACAGGTTAAGGCAAGGGCTGAATAGGAGGAAAGGAGGAAAAGAAGGAAAGCAATAACTGCCTTCATTTTGAAGACCTCTTAAGGGCTTTACCTACCAGAATGGCGGAGAAGGTTCCAAGAACTGTGGAAAGACCTAAGACCATCTTAAGGAAGTCCGATTTAAACTCCTGTATAGTTTGGTTTAACTGATTGAGGGCATTAACATACTCCAGACATTCACACTGGGATTGGGCAAAGGCAAAGGCTAACAAACTAAAAAACAACCCTAAGAACCGCATAAGCACCTCCCAAAAGACCAAAGGCAAAAGAGGAACCAATGAAAACCTTCAAAAAGCCTTCCTTTACACCCTGAAAAGTGTCTATAAGGTTATTAACGGACTGACAGGCGGAACCTGAACCTGAACCTGAACCTGAACCGCCAAAATCAGGAATATAATCAAGGAAGCAGGGAAAGGAAGAACAGGAAAAAGAAGGAGAACCATCCTCAGAGGAAGAAGAGGAAAAACAATCAATAACACCAGAGTCAGAAACCCGACAATTGAGAAAAACATCCTCACAAGAGCCTAACATTGAAGCACAATAAGAATAAGCATAATCAAAAAAAGGGTCTGAAGGGTCATATACAAATTCCACACGGACATTTTCATAGGCATCAATGCAAACACAACCGAGTTCAGCATAAGGAGGAGAAGGGTCAAAATGGGCAGGATAACAGCATGTTCTTGAAAAGGCGGGCAAGGAACCCGCCAGAATTACCAAGAGGAAAAGGAGAATAGGAAGGCGTAGCATTATGCCCTGTTTAGAGCCTTCTTTATTACCTTGTAGGTGAGGAAGAATATCAGGATGGAAGCAACCGCAGAGAGAAGCCCTTGGATACCAGCCACAAGGCTATTTACCGCATCCATTGCATCCTCAAGTATTCCAGCATGGGCAAAACCAGAAGAAGCAAGCAAAGCCAAGCCAGAAACTGCCAATAAGCTAAAAAGTTTCCTCATGATACCACCTCCTTTAAGGGTTTTTGGGTTTGGGACTGATTGATTGATTGGTTGGTTAATTGGCTTTCATAGTGTTTAAGGACAACATCATAAACGGAATGCCAGTAATAGCTGTCCTCTTTACCCTTAGACCAGTCTATAGGGAACGGAAGCCTTTCCACCTCATCCAAGAAGGCAAGAACGACTTTTTTAATGTGGGCTTTATCATCTTTGAAGAGGGAAAGGAAGGCATAGGGTGAGGAGTAGTATTTGAAGAAGTCCTTAATCTTTTTCTTTGCCATGGTTTCCACCTCATAGCTTTTTTAAAATCCATATGGGAATGGTAAGCACCCAGATAAAGAAGAAAACACCAGTAAAGAAAGGCACGGTTCCAGTGAAAGCAGTAGAGAAGGCGGAAACTATCTGTTCCACTATATCCATCACTTAGTCCCTTTCTTATCATCCACCACGGGAATGGGAGAAGAGAAGTCCTCAAAGGCAGAAAAGCCACCAACGGATGGGAAGGTATCACCTAAGGAAATGGTCAAGCCTGAGATAGGGACATCAATAACAAGCCCTGGAGAGATTGGAAGGTTAGCAGGTGCGGAGACAACCAAATACAAAGGGAACTCAGGCTTTTCATTTCTTAACCTACCGTAAAGCTGATAGATGGCACCCTGACGACCATTCTTTTCCCAAGTTCTCCTTTTCTCCACAAGGAGAACCTGAAGCTTGAGAGGAGACCCAAAGGTTTCCATATTACACCCCCTGTTAAGGATTTCATTATTCAATGTAAGGGAAAGGAAAAAGGGAAGAAAAAACCAAGCTTTTTAAGTTTAAAGATAGCTGGAGAATAGGCAAAAGTTAGGAAAAGGGAGAGGGTTAAAGTGGGAAGTGTTTTTAACTTAATGCTAAGGTTTAGGACTACATATTCCTAAAGACCTTAGACAGGGAGAAGAGTAATCCGTCCTTCTCTAAGGCACCGCAATTATAAAAGCACCTGTAAAACTCAGGAAAGGCTATACCCAAAGGCTTGTAATAAGCCCTGTAGAGGGCGGAGATAGGGACAAAGCCATAGAGGGAAGCTTGGGAAGTCTGAAGGGCAACTCTCCTTAAAAGCCTTGACATGAAGAAAAGGCGAACCCTGAAATACCACATAAGGAGGGTAGAAAGGCGAACCCGAACCTGTCCATCCGAGGAAATGGAAAAAGACCAATATTTATGGTGGGACTTTACCAGATATTTTAGAAGGTAAGCCTTTATCTTTTCTGTATCCCTTCCTATAAACTGGACATCCACTCCTTGAAAGGCGGAGAGATTTTTTCCTGTCCTTGTATCCTTCCACCATTTGTAAATCTTTTCTACCTTCACAAACGGAAAAGAAACGAGAAGGTGAATATGAGGGTAGTCATCCTGATGGCTTTCCAAAACAGCAAAATAAGGGAACTGTTCCATTCCATATTTCTTTTTTAGATAGACACGGAAACGGCGGAGGAAGTCCGAAAGCCAAGTTCCAATATAAGCCCAAGCATCCTGAATAGATATATCCCTACTTAAGGTTAAGGTGATAAGAACCCAGTTAAGCTTTGGGATTTCCAGATGCTTTAGCCAAGCGTAATAATCCCTACAGAAATAGCGAAGCTTTGGCATGCTTACGATTGCCTTTCCAGAGGAGGAGAGAACAGGAAGGCGGTTAAGCTTTTGGAAATACCAAAGGACATATAACTTAGCCAACTCTAAGGCATTATGGGAATTTCTCATATCACGCCCACCTTCCCAGTCCGAGAGGACATCCAGAAGGTCAGGGTTTAGTTCATTAATGTTATAGGTGATATAACCCACAGGAATAAGATAACACAAGGACAAGAGAAGAAAAGGGCAAAGATAGAAGGAAGTAAGGGACAGGTTAAGGGATTAAGTCCATAGGGAAGCAAGAGAAAGCAGAAAATGAAAGCATGATTTAGGTCATATTAGGAGGACTTGACAAACTCCTATAATGGTGGTATGGGAAAACCTGTAATGCTTATAGATGTGGATAGATGTATTGGGTGTCTTTCCTGCGAGGTTGCCTGTGTTCAGGAAAAGGGATTGGAGGTTTTTGGAATAAGACCTATGAGGGTTTTGCGGGTGGAAGGTGTGGGAGATCAGCACTCGGGCTTTTTTCTGCCTATGAACTGCTTTCACTGTGAGCCCGCACCCTGCGTTTTTGCCTGTCCAACCTACGCCATGAGAAAGAGGCAGGACGGTGTGGTTTATGTGGATGAGATTAGGTGTATAGGATGTAAAGCATGCATTATAGCCTGTCCTTATGGTGCCATAGCCTTTAATCCAAACACCATGAAGGTGGAAAAGTGCGATTACTGTTATAAGAGGTTAGAAAAGGGACTACTTCCCTCCTGCGTTTCCAAGTGTGTTACCAACTGTCTTTACTTTGTGGAAGTGGATGAAGTGCCAAAGGAAAGGCACTTAGCCAACAGAACCACCGAGCAATCCTTTAAGAAAGTCTTTCTTTATGATTTTTTTCCATGAAATTTTTCTAAGAATATCTTGTTGGAACACCCTTTCAGCTTAGGCTTGAGCAATAGACAAGGTAGATATATTCTCCCTCAAAAACACGATTGTAATCATCCAATAACTGCATGGGAGATGTCAACTTTTTGCATCCATAGACTGGACTGGTTAATGGTTAGCAAGAGTTTTCTTTGGAATACTAAGTGTATTTATAAACTATTATCAAAAGTGCACTACCATTTTTAGCATTCAAGCCTCCAGCATTTTTTCAATGGTTATTGCAGCACATTCTCCTAAAGCTTTTAGGTTGTAGCCTCCCTCAAGGGCAAAAAGCACCGGCAGGTCCATTCTCTTGGCGGTTTTTAGAATGCTTTCTACGATCTTTGCCACGCCCTGTGTGCTAACATTCAAAAAGGTTAGCGGATCATCCCTGTGAATATCATATCCCGCAGAGACCAAAAGAAATTGGGGGGAGTATTCATAGATGAGCCTGGGCACCAAGTTGGTGTATATGTCCTCATAATCTGCGTCCCCCGTTCCCGCACTCAAGGGCACGTTGTAGGTGTAGCCGTAGCCTTTTCCTATACCCTTTTCTTCCGCAGAGCCGGTGCCCGGATAAAAGGGATATTCGTGTGTGGAAAAGTAAAAGACCCTGTCTTCTTCGTAGAAGCTCCTTTGGGTGCCGTTACCGTGATGGGCATCAAAGTCTATTATGAAAACCCTATCAAAGCCTTTCTTTAGTAGGTAGTGGGCGCCGATGGCTATGTTGTTAAAAAGGCAAAAGCCCATAGCCCTTGACTTTTCTGCGTGATGCCCCGGTGGTCTTAGGGCACAAAAGACTGCAGATACTTCCCCAGACAAAAGCCGGTCAATCCCCTCAAGCACTCCACCCACTGCATATAGGGCAGTCTCATAAGACATATTATTGGCGTAGGTGTCTGGGTCCAGATATCCTCCTCCGGAGGCGCAAAAATCGTGGATCTCTTGGATGTAGTTTATGTCGTGGTTTAAGCTCACCTCCTCCACAGTTGCCCTTCTTGGTTTGATCTTCTGTATATGCTTAAAAAGCCCCCTGTTTTCTATCTCTTGCATTATGCTTATGAGCCTGTCTTTGTTTTCGGGATGCCCCTTTTCGTTGTGCTCCAAATATATGCTGTCATAGACTATGCCCGTTTTCATTGAACGCCTCCTCCAAGTCTTTCCTTCAGTTCCTCCAGCTTAGTTAGCTTTTCCCAGGGAAGCTCCTCTTTGCCAAAGTGTCCGTAGCAGGCGGTCTTTTTGTAGATGGGCTTTCTTAGGTCCAAAAACTCTATCATCCTCCTTGGGTTCAGTGGGAAGACCTCCCGCAGGGCTTCCTTTATTCTCTCCTTTTCCACCTTTTCGGTGCCGTAAGTTTCTATATCAAAGGCAATGGGCTCGCTGACGCCAAAGGCATAAGCCAACTGAACAAGACAACGTTCCGCAAAGCCTCCAGCCACCACATGCTTTGCCATCATCCTTGCCAAGTAGGATGCGCTCCTGTCGGTCTTTGAAGGATCTTTGCCAGAAAAGGCACTTCCTCCCGAGTAGGCGGTATCTCCGTATGCGTCGGAGACGATCTTTCTCCCTGTCTGCCCCACATCAGCCACAGGACCGCCCAACACAAACCTGCCGGAGGGATTAACGAGAATTTTGGTTTCCTTGCTCATATACCTACTGGGCACCACCTTCTTTACCGCTTCCTCCACCAAGTAATCCTTTAGCTTTTCCAAAGACACATCCGGGTCATGCTGGGCAAAGAGTATGATGTCCTTCACAAAGAGGGGCTTTGTGCCTTCATACACAACTGTAATAAGAACCTTTCCGTCCGGTCTTAAAAAGGGTGCCTTTCCCGTTTTGCGAAGGTCTGCCAGTTTTTTAGATAGAGAGTGGGCTAAGGTTATTGGAAGTGGCATATAGCTCTCTGTTTCGTTGCAAGCATAACCCACCACCACCGCCGTGTCTCCCGCACCCTCTTGGGATAGCCCGAGCACGATCTCTGGGCTTTGCTCCTCTATGGATATGATCACAGCGGACGCATCCGCATCAAAACCAAGCTCCGGTCTGTTGTAGCCTACCTCCTTCATGGTGCTCCTAACAACTCCCGGAATATCCACGTAGCCCTCGGTGGATACATGCCCAGCCACAAAGGTCATGCCCGATATTACCATTACCTCCAAGGAGACCCTGCTGTAGGGGTCCTTTCTTAAAAACTCATCCAAAAGGGCGTCTGCAATGAGGTCTGCCACCTTGTCTGGATGTCCCTCCGTGGGAGATTCCGCCATCCTTATATGCATGGTTTTAAAATTATAAACCGCACCTAAACAATTTTTATTATTCAAGCCAAGGCGAGATTCTATGCCAAACTGATGGGAACCATACCTCATGGGCTCATGTTCAATCTTTCAACTTTATAATTAAAGCCATGGCTGGTGTGTGGGAAGAAGCCTTGGTAGAGGAAGCCATCTATTTGATAGCCCACCTTGCCCAATCGGAACAGCATCTTATGGAGATAGAGGGGGAGACAAAGTTGGAAGACCTAATGCCCATAATAGACGAACTGAGGAACAAAAGGAAGATGGTGGGGGATGTGCTATTTTCAGTCCTGAGGATAGAAGGAGAAAAGGAAAAGGAAGAATTCCGCACAAAGCTTGAGAGCCTTTGGTGTTCCTTAAAGCATCTTGCCATGGCGTTGGTGCATTGCGACGAGACGGTGGAAAAGCTTATAAGGAGGCTTGAGTGCCATCTGCAAGGCGGGGATATGGAAAAGGCAAAGGAGTTGTCCGAAAGGGTAAAGGAGCTATACGAAGTTAGGCAGTCCATCAGAAATTTTATAAAGATGCTTTTGTTTGATATTTCCAAAAAGCTGGGTTCCGCACCGCAGGTTAGGTGTAGAGAGGACCTATGCACCTTGGAGTAAAACATGCCCTACAAAGACTTAAGGGAATTTTTAAGAAGGATTGAGAAGGAAGGAGAACTGGCAAGGATCAGGGAGGAAGTTTCTCCCATCCTTGAGATCACCGAGATCACAGACCGAGTTTCCAAGATGCCCAAGGGCGGAAAGGCTCTTCTCTTTGAAAAGGTAAAGGGCTATTCTATCCCGGTTTTAACCAACATGCTGGGCTCCGAAAAAAGAATAAAGTTAGCCCTTGGCTATGAGAACCTTGAGGACATAGGCTGGAAGCTATACAAGCTTTTGAGACCGGAGATTCCGCACACCTTTTTGGATAAGCTAAAGAAACTGCCCGAGCTAAAAAAACTAAACGATGCCCTCCCAAAGGTGGTAAAGGATGGTCCCATCCGGGAGGTGGTAAGGAGGGAAAAGATAGATATCCTTGAGCTTCCCATTATGCAATGCTGGCCAGAAGACGGCGGAAGGTATATAACCTTTGGGCAGGTGATCACCAAGGACCCAGAGAGTGGAATAAGAAACGTGGGACTTTACAGGGTTCAGGTGCTCTCTCCCACCGAACTTGCCTTGCATTGGCAGATCCACAAGGACGGAAACCATCATTACTGGAAGGCAAAGAGGCTAAAAAAGAAGTTGGAGGTGGCCATAGCCATCGGTGGAGACCCGGTGCTCTCTTATGTGGCTTCCGCGCCACTTCCGCCAGAGGTGGATGAATACCTATTTGCGGGTTTAATAAGGGAAGAGGGCGTGGAGCTCATAAAGGGCATAACGGTGGATTTGGAATATCCCGCCCATGCGGAGGTCGTTATAGAAGGCTACGTGGACCCAGAGGAGCAGTTGGTGGATGAGGGACCTTTTGGAGACCACACGGGCTTTTACACCCCGGTGGATAAATACCCCAATATGCACATCACCGCCATACTCCATCGGAGGGACCCCATATACGTGGCTACCATAGTGGGAAAGCCACCTCAAGAGGACAAATACATCGGCTGGGCAACTGAGAGGATATTTTTGCCCCTTATCAAGTTCAACCTGCCCGAGGTGGTGGATTATCACCTGCCAGCGGAAGGATGTTTTCACAACTTCTGCTTTGTGTCTATAAAGAAAAGATATCCGGGGCATGCCTTTAAGGTAGCCTACGCCTTGCTTGGGCTTGGTCTTATGTCCCTAACAAAGCATGTGGTGGTCTTTGATGAGGATATAAACGTCCATGACTTTGGAGAGGTGCTTTGGGCTTGGGGCAACAATGTAGACCCCTCAAGGGATGTGCAAATTCTGAAGGGTCCCATAGATGTTTTGGACCATAGCACCAACGAGGTGGGCTTTGGTGGAAAGATGATAATAGACGCAACAACTAAGTGGAAGGAGGAAGGCTACACGAGGCAGTGGCCCAAGGTTATTGAGATGTCGGAGGAAGTGAAAAAACGCATAGATGCTATTTGGGATAAACTGAACCTTTGAGGTGAACTACTCCACCTTATAGAAGGTGGAGCTTCCTGCTTCAACGCATGATGGCTTTTTAGGTATCCCATAAGGGATACGGTCATCCACCAGAGCATGCTCCACAGGCTTAACTTCGGGTCGTTCCAACCCTACCAAGTATAGGTTTATAGATGCATTTACATCCCTGTCGTGGGCTGTCCCACATACAGGACAAGTCCAAATTCTTTCATGCAAAGCCAAGCCCTCTCTCTTATAGCCACAGCAATGGCATAGCTTGGAAGATGGGAAGAACTTATCTACTCGAATAAGAGTTCTTCCATACCACTCTGCCTTATACCTGAGATAGGTCAAAAACTTTGACCAGCTACTGTCTGAGATGGACTTGGCAAGGTTTGACTGCAGTAGTCCCTTCACATTTATGTCCTCCACCACCACGACTTGGTTTTCGTCTATGATGGTCTTGGACAGTTTATGCAAAAAGTCGTTCCTTGCGTTGGATATGTAAGCGTGTAGTTTAGCAAGTTTTTGCCTTACCTTTTCATAGTTCTTTGACCCTTTTTGCTTCCTTGATAAATCTTTTTGAAGTTTCTTTAGTCTTTTCTCCGCCCGCGTTAGGTGTTTGGGATGTTCTACCTTATAAGTCCCAAAATCGTTGGTAATGGTGGCAAAGTGTTCAAGCCCTAAATCTATTCCACAAGCTTTGCTTTTAGGTTCTATAACCTTGTTTCTTGGTTCTTCTGTCTCCACCAAGATGGAAACATAATACTTACCGTCTTTTGTCTTACTCACGGTGGTAGATCTTATCTGTCCCTCAAAAGTCCTGTGCAGTTCAATCTTTATTCCATCTTTTATCTTTGGCAAATACAACAGCCCTTTTTCAAAATCTACTTTTATGGAACCATTCACATTATTTGTAGTGTAAGACTGCTTATCCTTTTTTCTTTTGAACTTAGGCAATCCAAAGTGCTTTGGGTTTTTGAAGTAGTTTCTGAAAGCTTTTTCAAGTTGCAACTGCACATTAGCGAGGGCAAGGCTATCTACTTCTCTAAGAAAGGGAAACTCTTCCTTATACTTGGCGGGCGTAATTCTTGGTATGGGCTCTCCCTTTTCGTAGGCAGACAGCTTTTCCGCCAACATCTTATTCCAAACAAACCTACAACACCCAAAGGTCTTAGCGAAGTATTCCTGCTGTTCTTTTGTAGGATAAATGCGGTATTTATAGGCTTTTTTGATTGTCTTTTGCTCTTGCATCTTTAGTTGTTATTCTATCCTGAAACTGAATATCCGTCAATCCTCTTGCAATTCATCTCTACCTTCTTAGAAGATGGAGACTTCTTGCGGAGGTGGGTTAAATTAATCCCTATGTGCGGTATTTTTGGAATTTTTGGAGTGGAGAACGCCGAAAAGTATGCCTTTTTTGGTATATACGCCCTCCAACACAGGGGGCAGGAAAGCGTAGGCATTGCGGTTTCTGACTTTGAAAACATCAAGGTGGTAAAAAAGGCAGGCTTGGTGCTGTCTGCCATAAAGAAGGAAGACTTAGAACAGGCTAAGGGCTACCTTGCCATAGCCCACGTTAGGTATGCAACCGCAGGCAGGTCTGGAGCCTTCAACGCCCAACCTTTTTTAAAAAAAACACCCATAGGTGAAGTGGCAGTAGCCCACAACGGCAACCTGATAAATTTCAAAGAGCTAAAGGAAGAGCTTTTACAAGAGGGAGAGGCTTTTGAGTACGATTCCGACACAGAGCTGTTCCTTTCCCTCCTTGGCAAGGGGACATATACACCCGAGGGCTTAAAGCTACATCCCGAGGATGAACAGCTTTTACCATACTTTTTTTATGTTTTGAAAAGGGTTCATGGTGCCTACAGCGTGCTTTTCCTCTTAAAGGATCGACTCATAGCCATAAGAGACCCATACGGCTTTAGACCTTTGCTTATGGGAAGGTTAAAGGATGCTATACTCTTTGCCTCTGAGAGCTGTGCCTTTGATATTCTCTCTGGAGAGCTTTGGAGGGAGGTAAAGCCGGGGGAGGTGGTTGTGGTAAGCAAAAGCGGTATAAGGAGCTACTTTCCCTTTAGTTCCTCAAAGAGGGCTATGTGCATCTTTGAGTTTGTTTATTTTTCAAAGCCAGAAAGCTACATATTCAACGAGTGGGTTTATA
>Ga0079996_103358_pt1 | contig 13922 bp, 13 predicted proteins | sample PerSpoAPS_AMetaG_FD_69199 | JGI IMG/M metagenome (GOLD analysis project Ga0079996, IMG submission 69199) | Thermal spring microbial communities from Yellowstone National Park, Wyoming, USA - Perpetual Spouter A (PS_A) MetaG (SPADES assembly)... | ecosystem: Environmental > Aquatic > Thermal... | reverse complement strand
ACATCATCCTGACTTGGTTCACGACCGACAGGCCGACGCACCCTTGGACGCTACCTCAGGCCATGGCCCTGATCAGGGCCGTCGCTCTGGCAGGGATGCTCTACGCGATCTACAGGAGCGTAGGAGATGGAAAGCACGGAAAGGACCTTAACGATAAGGCATGACGCCCCACCTCATCATCGGAACGAAGTTTATCATCAGCAGCGCCGCATGGAAGATGCCCCTCAGGTAGTCGTCGATCCTCAGGTTCTCGTCCGGTGCGTGGTACCTGGAGTCCCTCCTGCTGACTCCTGCGAGGACGGTCGGCTGCTCCAGGACCTCGGCGAAAAGGTAGAGGGGGCCGGAGCCCTGCATGGAAGGGATTACTACTGGGTCCTTGTCGAAGGCGACGCGCGCGGTCCCCACAACGGCCTCCACGAAGGGCGAATCGGGATCAGTCACCGCCGCAGGGTAGGAGCCTCCGAGCTGCACCACCTCTACGTCGCCGTATCCTGCCCGAGAGAGGGCCCTTCTGATCGCCTCGACGACCTTCTCAGGCCGCATCTTGGGAACGAGGCGGACGTCGACCTTCGCGATCGCTCGAGAGGGCAAGACCGTCTTGGAGCCCTCGCCCGTGTAACCGGAGAGGAGGCCGCAGACGTTGACGACGGGCATCATGGTCAACCTCTTCAACGCCTCCTTCACGTTGCCCCTCACCTCTGGGATCAGCTCGCCAGCTCCCTGGGAGATCTCATCCGGGTCCACATCGGCCCTCTCGATCAGCTGGAGGAGCCGCTCGTCCAGATGGACGTCCTCCGTCAGCTCACTAATCCTAGGATTCCCCCTGTCGTCGGCAATTAGATTGAGCGCGTTGATCAGCCTCCAGGCAGGGTTGACCGCCACCGCGCCCCAAGAAGAGTGTAGGTCAGGCCCTTTCCTCTTGGCCCGGAGCTCCAGATAGACGATGCCCTTTGCTCCCAACGCGATGACTGGTCTGTCCCTGTCGTCGATGTAGGACATCTCCCAGAGGCAGGCGTCGGCCTCGAGGAGGTGCCGGTTCTCCTCGACGAAACGCGGCAGGTTAGGACTCCCTATCTCCTCCTCGCCCTCGGCGACGACCTTCAGGTTCAGTGGCAGCTCTCCGGCGACCTCGTTGACGACCTCGATCGCCTTGAGTCTGGCCACGAGGTTCCCCTTGTTGTCTGCTGCTCCCCTCGCGAAGACCCGGCCGTTCCTGACCGATGGCTCGAAGGGAGGTGTTGTCCACTCACCGATCGGGTCCGGTGGCTGGACGTCGTAGTGGTTGTAGAACAAAAGTGTCCCGTGGCGCTCCTCCCTGAACTCTCCGAAGACCACCGGATAGCCCCCTGACCTGATCAGCTCAGCCCTCAGACCCACCTCCTCCATCATCTCCCTCACGGTCGAGGCGCACTCCTCGATCCCTTCTCCGGTCGCCGAGATGCCTTTTTGCTCCAGCAGCCTCTTCAGGTCGCCGACGTACTTCGACTCGTTCTCCTTGATCCTCCTCCATATCCTCTCGACCAGCTCGTGCATCCCGATAACGAACGACTGGGTGTGGATAAGTTTACCGGAACGCCTAGGGCCCGTTCATGGTCCAGGGTTAAGCGGCAGTCGGGAGGAGATAGCACGGTGGCAGAGGAGGGCACAGGTTACAGGAAAGTGGTCTACGACGAGAGGAGGTGGAGGACGCTGAGGGAGAAGAGGGGCGTGGCCGAGCGGGTCCTCTCTGCCCTCCACGAGGCAGGGATAACCGACGCCTTCGTCTACGGCTCGGTGGCGAGGGGCGACGTGAGGCCGGAGAGCGACGTGGACGCCTTCATACCACACCCCGTCAACCCCGAGGTCCTCCAGGCGAGGATAGAGGAGCTGCTGGGCGGATGGAAGAGGAGGGTGGTCGTCCAGGCGACTCCGACCTACGCCGTAAAGGGCTACATCTACCTCGACGACCTGACATCGGTCTCCTTCCCGCTGGTGGAGATGATGCCTTCGGAGCTCCTGTTCTACGACGTGGCGGGGAAGGTCGACCTGGAGGGGGTGAGGAGAGGCGTCAGGGTTCCGGGGATGAACAAGTCGCTGATCGCGATCATACCCGTCGACGACGGCCACCTCGAGTACCCTGTGGAGCTGGACGTCGAGAAGGCTGCCAAGCTGATGGGCGTGAGCCCCGACGCGCTGAGGGAGAGGGTGAGGGTTCTGAAGAGGAGGAGGGAGCACGGCCGCACCGGACTCTACAAAGAGATTGAGCTCTCGGCCGAGGAGACCTTCTCCGGCGTCCTGAAGAGGCTGGTTGACACTAACCCATACCTTTCCAGACGACTCCGGAGAGGCTGAGGGGAAGGACGGTCTACCCGCTCAATAGCCTGATCGTCGGTCCAAGTATCTCTCAGGGACAACACCTTATCAATAATTCGAGGTTCTGAAATGTTTGATAGCATAATAAGACGTCAAGGATAGTACTGCTATGATGGTGAGCGCCGCTATAATGATCATGTAGAGTAGTATTCTGGTTGTGTATGAGGGCGTTGTAGTTATTTTCGTGGTTAGTGTTGTGATTATTGTTTTGGTTTTTTCGTTTAATATGGTTACCGTTTTTGTTTCTTTAATGGACGTTGTTACTTGGGTTGTTTTGACCATGGTTATGTACATGGCTCTCTCAGTTGTCATTATTATGGTAATTGTTTCGTGGCTTGTAACGGTTGTGGTTGCCTGTGTTGTTATCGTTGTTGATGTAGTTGTGGTGAAGTAAACGGTTTGAGTTCGCGTGATTTCCGCTGTATGTGTGGCTGTTCTGGTCACCGTGATATAATTGTTAGTCTGCAGGGTGGTTATTACACATATATCGCATACTTGAAATGAGGTATCAGCCGTCCAATATGCTCCACTCAAATCTTGAACACTCACAGTGTACTGACCTTCAGGGGCTTGACTGGATAGGCTGAAGCTGGCCGAAAACTTTCCATCAGGCCCGGTTGTGACCTCTGCGTTGAAAACTGTATCGCCGGTTGGGTCTGTTACTTCAATCTCCAAGGCGATATTGGAGACCGGGTTTCCCTCCGCGTCCAGCACTACGCCGAAGACGGTCACCTGAGCCGGTCTAGCATAGACCATCCTGTCCGTAAATACGAATATTCCCGGCGGCTCCACGGCTAATGTGTTCACGAAACCGATTACAATTGCAGCGGCTAGGGATAGACTTGTTATCAATCTTTTCATTCCATTCTATAGAACTTCTAACAAAAGATAAATATTTCCATGCTGTCTGCTACCCCGCTATGGATTGGAGGAAAAACTCTGGCTTTGCTGCGGTAGGGTTTCTAGCGGTCCTGGCTTCGCTAGTTGCTGCGGTGCTTCTCGGAGCAGTTGTTTGGAGGACGGCTGTGGTTGCCGGCGACGTTGCGGGTATGGGTGCTTTGGCCAGTCCTGCGCAGTTGGCCAGTCCTGCCCAGACGCCCTCCAGTAACTGGCTGGACCAGTACTTTGACAAGCTGAGCGGCGGGGCTTTGATCTCGGCGCTTCAGGCGAAGGGGGTTACCGAGTATACGCTGGCGGGTAAAAGGATTACCATTCCGCCGCTTAGAACTGAGGTGGCTCCCACAGCAGACACCCCGGTGGGCGTTGACCCATCCATCCATGAGAACGAACCCAGTATAACTGTGAACCCGGTCAATCCCAGATTCGTAGTGGCTGCCTTCCATGCAATACCTACTCGCTACTGCGCTGTCTACAGAAGTACCGACGGCGGACTCACGTGGAGCTTCGTGACGTTCCTGCCGCTGCTATATCCAACTGATTTCTGCTCCGACCCTGTCGTCAGGTACTCGCCAAACGGAGCCATCGTATATGCCGTATACATGTCGATAAGAAACGATGTGTCCAGCGCGGACATTGTTGTCTGCCGGTCGACCAACAACGGTGCAAGCTGGTGCACCACACCAGTAGTAGCCATACCGGGAGGCACTGATAGGTTCCCCGACAAGCCGTGGATAGACGTACACCGCTTCTTCCCGGGCGCCAACACGAACAACAAAGTCTACGTAACAGCAACCGTATTCACTTCTACCGGTTGCCAGATAGAGTTCAGCAGGAGCACCAACGGCGGACTCACTTGGAGCACGCCTACCGTGCTAGCTACGGCCAGTTGTACTGTTACTGGTGATGTTGTCCAAGGCAGCAGACCCATAGGCGGCAGAGCGATCAGCGCCAGCGTCGGCCATGTATTAGTGTGCTGGTACAATTCGGAGGGCGATGGCTGGCTTGCAGGGGTTTTCGACATCAGGTGCAGGAGCAGCGGGGATTACGGCGTTACATGGGGTCCAGAGGTGACGGCGGTAAACGACATGCAGTATGAGCTAACCTTTTGGCTAGGGCCGAGCGCCTCCTACCATAGATGGTGGGCCGCGATGTTCCCCTCGATAATGATAGGGCCTGACGGCGTTGCCCACTTGGTGTTCACCGCAGACCCTAATGGAATTGACGATGCTGAGGCCGGCGACATCTTCTACGTTAGGAGTCCAGGATTCCCGTACAACACTTGGTCCTTCCCGCACAGGGTGAATAGCGACTCACCAGGCTTTGCTCAGGGATATGCGACGGTCAACGTCAAGGTGATCCAACGTGTGCCGGTGGTCTTCGTGGCTTGGATGGACCACAGGGTCAGCATCTCGAATGGGACAGCTAACAGCAAATACGCGATCTACGGTTCTTGGACGTGGCCTGGCAAGTGGGGCTGGTTCTCCGAAAACATACCCATATCCGATGCTGAGAGTCACAGCGATTGGATCTTCATAGGCGACTACATAGACAGCGCCACCTCTAACAGGGCCGATGACCCCTTCGTGTACGTGATCTGGACCGACAGGAGCGACAAGAATACTGAACATGATCTTGAGGACGACGTGTGGATGGAGAAGGTGCCCCTACCGTAAACTCCTCAAATTCCCCTCCCTTTTTATTTATTTTTATCATCGGTGCAGTATCTGGCAAAAACATTTACCAACACCTAGCTGCACTTAACATGGCATGAGGTGCTGGATACTCGCGCTGCTGGTTGCAGGAATGGTTGTCATAGCAGGCTACGCGTTGGTTCAGCCCCTACAAACGTCTAAGCAGGCCATGACAACTTCTACCGCCAATACCGCTAATATCGAGACGCGTGTCCAAGTCGCAGAGCAGACAGCCCAACAGACAGCTGAGAGGATATTGGTGCTGAACATATCCGTGGACGGTTTAGAGTTCTTACCAGGCTCGACAGTACACCTCAAAGCCACCGTCAGGAACACGGGAACGGAAGAGGTCCTTCTGGAGTACTTCGCAGGCCAACTGTTCGAGGTCGTGATAAGGGACGAGTCGGGAAGGGCCGTTTACGTCCACAGCGACAGGGGATTCCAGAGGTACCTCATGATAGCACCGCTACACCTCAAGCTTGCGCCAGGGGAGAACCACACGGAAACCATGGAGGTTCCGCTGGTATACACCAGGGGAGCTGAGAAAGGCCAACCGTTACCTCCCGGAAATTACACGCTGACGGTTTACCTGACGGCGGCGGTTCAGGGGCACCCCTCCGGGATAATCGACGGCGTGAAGGCCTACACGGCCGCGTCGATCAGGATCACCGTAAGGCCTCGATGACGGCGGCGTTCATACACCAAACAGATACGTAGCTGTAAAACTCCAGCTCCATCCCCTTATGCAGGAGAAGCTGAAGGCCGGTGGGAAGGCTTGAGGGTCCTCGAGGTCGACGAGGTCGGGAGGCGCGTCAAGCTGATCCCCGAGTCGAGCGTTGACCTCGTGAACGTCTACCGGAGCGTGAAGGCGGGCGACCTTGTCTTCGCAGAGACTACGAGGGAGATCAAGAAGGAGAGGGCTACGGGCGAGGTGGACAGCAGGAGGGTTATCGTGAGGATAGGGATCGAGGTCGAGCGGAAGTCGGCGGACCCTGCCACGAAGAGGGTCTCGTTCCTCGGCAGGATCGTCAGCGCTGAGGGATACGAGGACCTGCTGAAGAAGCACCACACGATCCACGTCGAGCGCGGCAGGGAGGTCGAGATCGTATCGAGGGAAGGGTTCGCGAGGTTCGCGGCCATCGCGAGACGTTCAAGGGCCGCTCCGGCCAAGAGGATCCTCGTGATCTCGGCCGACGACGAGAGGGCCGTGCTAGTCCTGATCTCCGACGAGGGGACGAGGCTGCTCAAGCAGGCAGAGTCAGCCTCCGGCGTCAAGTTCTCCGGTTACAGCGGAGCCCCATCACCCACCGAGGCCGTCAGGCAGCTCCTCGAGGACGTTGAGGAGACCTTTGAGCGGTACGGAGTCAGCGAGCTGGTCGTGGTCGCTCCCTCTGCGCTCCTCGACTCGATAGGGAACGAGGTGAGGCGGGCCCTCTCTGGAAGGGTCGAGGTCAGGAGGAGGACGATACCGGCCTCTTCGGGAGGGCTGGAGGGCGTTACGGAGGTGATCAGGAGGGGAGGGCTGGGGAAGGACCTGAGGCCCCTGGGCGATGCGCTGCTGGTCGAGAGGGTCCTCGAGAAGGTGGCCAGGTCTCCTGAGGGCTTCGGCTTCGGGCTGAGGGACGTACTGAACATGCTGAATGAAGGGAAGCTCGGTTACGTCCTCATAGCGGAGGAGTTCCTCTGGCAGCGGATCGACGACGAAGAGCTCGACAGGGTGCTGAGGGCCGCGGAGTCGGGAGCCATAGGCGCCAGGGTTCTTCTGGCAGGAGGTGAGGACCACGAGAGGGTCATGGGCCTCGGAGGCGTCCTCGGGATCGACAAGGTCACAGCCGCCGAGATGGGACTCGGCCGAGAGGAGGAAGGGCGTTATTAGCACGGGCTGATGTAGGTGGACGTGCCTCTGACGATCAAGATCGGAGGGCACCTCTTCGCTAAGGGCGAGGTCGACGTCCAGCAGCTGAAGGCCATAGCTGACGTGATCAAGGAGTGCCACGAAGGCTCCGATAGGTGGGCGGTCGTCGTCGGAGGGGGTGAGCCTGCAAGGCTCTACATCGATGCAGCGAGGAGGCTTGGAGCCGATGAGGCTAGGTGCGACGAGATCGCCATAGCTGTCACGAGGGTCCACGCGACGCTGATGCTGCTAGCGCTCGGCGAGTTGGCCTATCCTGAGGTCGTCAGGGACATCGGGGAGCTGAGGAGGGCCCTCTCAGTTAGGCCGATAGCAGTGACAGGGGGCTTCTGGCCAGGTCAGTCGACCTTCGCGGTGGCGGCCCTATGCGCCGAGGCCACGAAATCGGAGAGGCTGATCATGGCAACCAACGTTAGGGGCCTCTACGACAAAGACCCGAAAAGGCATCCGGACGCTAAGCTGATCGAGGAGATCACCTACGACGAGCTGATGGACTTCCTAGCCAAGACCTCCCACGCTGCTGGCGAGTACAGGATGATCGACTCGGTCGGGCTCAGCGTCCTGAAGAGGTCCGGGATCAGGCTCCTCATCGTCGACGGCAGGTCGCCGGAAACGATAAGGCGTGCGATCCTCTACAACGAGGCGGGGACGTTGGTCAGGCCCTGACCGGTCACAGACGGCGCAGGGTCAGCGCGGTTGCGACGAAGATGGCCGCGTAGACCAGCACCACCGTTGAGCCCACGTTCGTGTCGAACAGAACAGATAGCGCCGTGCCCACAAGGCTGGAGAACGCTGGTATCAGCGCAGAGGCGAGGAGGTAGGACCTCGGCGAGCTGGTGAGGAGAAGAGCTGCAGCAGGCGGGATTATCATCGAGGCGACGGCTGGGATAGCTCCTACCGTCATGAACGCCGTGATCACCGTGACCGAGAGCAGCATCAGCAGAGCGTAGTGGACCAGGGCCGTCCTCATCCCAGCTGCCTCGGACCAGAGGGGATCTGTGACGTATGCGAGGAGCGTCTTCCTGAAAGCGAATAGGAAGGCTGCTACTGCCGAGGAGAAGACCACCGTGCCCAACACGCCCTCATCGCTAGAAGCCATCACGTCAGCGAAGAGGACGTCCTCCAGCTTCAGCGCCGCGCCTCCAGACCTCGAGAGCATCAGAACCGCAAGAGCCAGCATAGAGGTGAAGGTCACAGCGATCACGACGTCGCCCCTCAGCCCAGTCCTCCGCTCGAGGTATGAGACGGAGAAGGCCACGAAGAGGCCTGCAGCCAAAGCGCCGAGGTAGAAGTCGAAGCCGACGATGTAGGCGGCCACGAGCCCAGCTATGGCGCCGTGCGATAGGGCGTCACCGAATATCGCCCATCCCCTCATCACAGCGAAGCTTCCCACGAGGGATGTGGCTACAGAGACTGCGATCAGCGCGACCATTCCAGGTAGAAGGACGGCCAAGGGAACCGGCGGGCCCTCCTGATGCCTCTCCGGTGCTCCGGCCAGCGAGGAGATCAACCGCACGTTCCACTTGACTAGCTCCCGATAGCTCGTTATGCCTCGCTCGGGATCGAACCGCTCGAAGTAGACCGGACCGGCGACCACGAGCCCGAGCCTCGCGGAGTTCGCCTCGATCAACTCCATCAGCGTCGAACCCTCCTCCGCCTCCTCATACAGGACGACCGCGCCCTTCTCCCGGACCCTCTCGAAGAAGGCCATCGACCTCGCTGCGGTGGGCTCATAGGTGCCGAAGCGGTCTGCGACCTTCGCGACCACCTCCAACCCGTAATCCCTGGCCAGAGCGTCGAGGGAGGGCCTTATCGTGGCCAGCGCAGGTGGGTTGCGGAGGGATTTCAGCTCTGAGCGAATCCAAGCGTCGAGGTCCCTCAGCTCCACCCTCAACTCCTCGAGGTTCCTTTCGATCAGGCGGGCCTTCTCGGGGAAGAGCTCGGAGAGGACGCGGGCCACAGCTTCGGCGAGAGCCGTCGCTCCTGAAGGAGAGACCCAGAAGGCCTCCCTCACCTCCCTCATCCCCATCAGGTCGATAAGCCTGAAGGTCCTGACACCCTTCCTGATGTCGTGGGCGATCTTGCCGACCTTGTCCTCCGATCCGTAGCCGATGTAGAGGAAGGCGTAGGCGCCTGCGATCTCAGCCGCTGTGCGCGGAGTCAGGGTGAAGGTCTCAGGGCTATTCCCCCCGAGGACGCTCTTCACGGAGACCACTCCCCTTCCTACGTTTCCTGCGATGTCGGCAAGGACCTCGGTCGTAACGAGGACTTCGTGAATCTCGTGTGGGCTCTCGGGAACGTCGTTCGAGTATCCGATGGGAAAGCAGAATACGATCACAGCTAACAGCAGGATGCCTGTCCGACGGATCAAAAGCGGTCACCGCTCACCTTCGTTTCCGTTCGCCACAAGCGGCAGGTGGCGCAACACGTCCTCAGGCCTTCCAGAGGCGATGACGGTCCTGTTCAGGAGGACGACCCGGTCGAAGGAGGAGAAGTCCGTTATGTGGTGCTCCGTCACGACCACGAGCTTCCCCCTGTCCCTCTCTGACCTGAGGACACGCAGTATCATCGCCTCGCTCGCCGCGTCGATCGACTCGAAGGGCTCGTCGAGCAGGTAGATCTCGGGGTTCTGGGCGAGGGCCCTGGCCATCAGCGTCCTGGCGAGCTGGCCACCGGAGAGTTGCGACAACCTGTGATTGATCCTTTCTGCAAGCCCCACCGCCTCGAGCGCCCTCCTGATCCTCGACTCTACATCGCCTTCGGAGTCGGGCCTTTCCGGAGAGAGCAGCGCGCCCATCTCGACGAGGTCCCTAACCCTGAGGGGTGCGAGCGTGTTCAGGCTCCTGACTTGGGGGACGTAAGCGATCCTCCTCCTGACGCTGCGGTCCTTCAGCGGGTCCGATCCGAGAACCTCTACCCTTCCCGAGGCCGGCCTAACAATCCCTAGTATCGCCTTGATCAGCGTGGATTTTCCGGCACCGTTCGGCCCCATCAGCAGGACCATCTCCCCTCTCCCGAACTCGAGGGTCACGTCCCGGAGGGCGGGTTCAGAACCGTTATAAGTTACCGTGAGCCCCGAGACCCTGATCACCATCCCGGAAAGTTAACCTCAGTGAACAATATTAACCGTGCTCAACTTTCACCGCCATCAAGTGTCCCGACAAGGAACGTTTCGCAGCACGGGTGGGCCGCATCACTCACTAGGACTTTTAGGGGATGCTTAGGGAGGGCCTTTCACGTCCTTTGACCCGCAACAGATATCCCAGCGGCGGGAGAACTTCCGACTGGCGGCGATGACGTATCAGGGTTACATCGACCGGTGAGAGGATGGCATTTGACTGAGCCGCCTGCATAAGGATATTCCTGAAGAGGCCCGTAGCTCCAATAGCGTTCAACATACCAGTGAAGCGAATGGAGAAGATGCAGCTTTGTTAGAAGGAAATATAGTCCATAGACGCGGTGAACGATAAGTATCTGGGGTAAAAGTGATGGGTTAGAACTTAGAACGTGGCTGTAGTGTTATTTTCAGTACGGCCGGGTGTCTAGGGCCTCGGATCGGGGCCGGGTGATTACCGGCAAACTCCTGCTTTCGCAGGCCCCCTGAAGGCGGGGGTGATCCTTATGGGCCCTCCCCCTTCGGGAGGTCCGGTCTCCCCGAGTCCAGGAGAGACTCGGGTCCAACCCGGTCCAAGGCTTCCCCCACCCGGCCGCCCTCGATTTTCGTCTTTCATTTTCCAGTTCTTCGTTGTCAGCTTCCTGGCCTTACGTTTAATCTTTCCGCGATCGGCGAACACATTGATGCGGTCCGGACAAGCACCGGAGCATTGGTGCGGTCGGGGGATAGGAATATTACCGGCCAGAACCTCAAACTGTGGGTTGGATCGGGCTCAATTGTTGACGGTGCTGATCGTTGCGACGGCTCTTATCAGCGTCGCTGCCGCTGCGCAAGGGCCAGTCCCCGGTACGAGCTTCGCGACGGCGCCTGAGCTCCAGCCTGGGACCTACAGCTTCCACCTCCAACCAGGAGACCTACACTTCTTCAGGATCACGCTCAAGCAGGGACAGACGCTCTTCGTCACGCTGAGAATGGCATCGGACGTCGACTTCGACATCGCAGTGCTCTCGCCGGAGAGGGACCTGCTGGAGTCGGGCGTGAGGCCTGCCGGTTTCTACGAGAGGATCAGCTTGAAGGCCCCGGTCACCGGCAGCTACTACATCGTCGTCTATCCGTTCGGCACCTCGTCGGGATCCTACACGCTGGAGCTGAGCGTCGTGGACGAGCCGAAGGTCACAGCAACCGTCACGGTCACCGAGTTCAGGTACATCACTGTGGCGGTCCCTGCGATGACGGTCACAAAGGAGGTTGTGACGGTGAGGACCGTGGCTCAGCAGGTAGTCGAGGACCGGGGTCCTATGATGAACCTCTTCGGGATGCTCACGATAGCGGTCGGCCTGGTGGTGGCGTCGGTCGTCCTCAGCGGCTCTCTTGTCAGATCGAGGGCTCCTGCGCAGCCCGGCGAAAAGGCTGAGGTCAAGCCTCAAGGTGGGGGAGGTGGTGCGTGAGATGTCGGCGAAGGTGACGGCCGCTCTGTTGGTCTTCGCGGTGATCGTCGGGGGTATCGTCGGTTACGTAGCGGGCCTCAACGAGGGCTCGAGGCCTGTCCCCATGCTGACGGAGGAGAACAGACGGCTCTCGGACGAGCTGGCATCGCTCACCAAGAGCATCGCCGACCTCAAATCGGAGAGGGACGAGATCTCAAGGCGTTACGAGGCCCTCCGAAACGGCGTCTCTGAGCTCGAGCGCTCCGTCAACTCCCTCACTCAGGAGAACTCGGAGCTCCGCAACTCCCTCTCGGACCTCAGGACCAAGGTCGAGAAGGCCAGGAGCGTGATCCAGAAGCTCGAGAAGGCAGTGCCTGTCTACAACCAGATCGCGGGCAGGGACAACATCCTCAGCATACTGTTCAGGGACCTCCAGCTCCAGCAATTCCAGAACCTCACTCTCTTCAAGAGGCAGTTGGTCTCTTACTGGGAGGGCATCAAGTCCTCGGTAGCCGAGTACGATCCGGCCCTCACGCCATCGGTCGACAGGGTGATCAACAGCATCGACGGGGTCATCGATTACATCAACTGGCTGCTGCAGGCGCCGGGAGAGAACGCGAGCGCCGAAGAGTTGGTGAGGTGGCTCCAGAGGTATCCGCAGTCCTTCGACGCGTATCAGAACAACGTGCTGAGGTTCCTCGACGAGTTCATGGTCTCGGTCTCCTCCCAGATCGTCGCGTTGAGGGACGTCTCGCCCTGAGCTTTCTCGCCGTGACCTCTATATCCGGGCACGGCACTACATTCCTCGGTAGCCCGGTCGTCTAGCGGTCAAACGCTGGCCAGATGCGGACCAGGGATTCCGGGCTTTGGATCCCTTGAGGAGGGGATACCCGGAGACGCCGGTTCGAATCCGGCCCGGGCTACACTCTCATCTTCCAATTGCGCTCGGAGCGAGGTGTGGGTCAGAGGGGTGGGGAAAACTCAGTTCATCTGACAGAGCTCGCAGTTCTCGACGTCGAATCCAGGCTCGAGGAGCAGGTGGACCTCGCAGAGGACCCGGTCCTTCCTTATCCTGATCAGCGCCTCTTGGATCGCCTTCGCAACGCTCTGCGCGTCCTGTGTCCGGTAGGCCAAGTCAGCGACGTCGTTCGCATACCTCGCCAGCAGCGACACCACCTCAGGCTTTAGGCCCCTCGCCCTGACGGCCCTCACGTAGTTGCTGACGCTCGCCTGCGTTATCCCCAGAAGCCTCGCCACCTTCTCCTGCGTCATGTGGTATTCGTTGAGGAGGCGCCTGACGATCAGCGCCCTCAGCACCGGCAGCAGCCACCTCGCCTCTATCTCGCTCGGCAGCAGCATCTCCCACCCGTAAGCCCCCATAACCCCGTTATGAACGTTTGCGGACAGCACGGAACGGAATGTGGAAGGGCTTCAGATTCTGACCGCCTCGAGGCCCAGCGATTCGGCGATCCTGAGGACCGCCTGCCTGTAGGCTCCGGGTACGCCCTTCCAGTCGATCACCAGCGTCCTGCATCCGTCGACGGTCCTCCTCACGGCCTCGCCGAGGAGCTCTAAACCCTCCGGCATCGCGTACTTCGGGAGTATGTGACCGAAGTCGTAGCGGTCCTCCGACATGGACCTCGTGAAGGCAGGCGCGTAATGGCCCCCGCCTATGCCGACGGCCGCCCTGTCCGAAGGTTTGGACCTCGTGACCGCAGCGACGCAGGCCTCGGCGACCGCAGCAGCACCGGCACCGCTCGACCTCGCGGCCTCATCACCGCCGAACTCGACGTAGATCAACGGGACCTCGGAGAACGGACCGTGGTGCGTCGCCTCGAGCCCAACCCACCACCCCTCGAGCGACCTCTCGGAAGCGGCCTCCTCCCTTAGCCTGTCGAAGGCCGTCCTTATCGCACCGGCCATCGTGTACGAGAGAGCCCTCGGCAGACCGCCGTATGTAGCCTCGGAGGTCCAGTTGCCTGTGGCGTGGACGGTGAGCGCGTTGACCCCCTGCTCGGACCTGTGCGTCGAGGCCACGACGATCAGCTCGTCGGCCACCTTCCTGAGCTCGTCTTGGTTGAGGTAGAGATGGACTCCTTCGAGGACTAGGGCCTCCACCTCGCCCCATTTGAGGACCTCCTGACCTCCCACCTCCAGCTTCTCGAAACCGAGGACCTCCAGCAGGTAGCTCCGGACCAGCATCGAGGAGCCGTCGGCCCTTGAGATCAGGATCCTCCGCATGACCCCCGAAAAGTCGGGTTCCCCCTTCATAAAACCAGAAAGCACAACCCGCACCGTAGGAGATGTGTGAAAACCCTTAAATGAAGTGTGCAGCGGGCCGGGGTCGAGATGGCAACGACGCTGGAGCTCAAGCAGCAGGAGAAGGCGCTCAAAAAGGTGGTGACCATCACTAGGAGCATATGCCCCGAGTGCAACCGGATCCTGCCCGCTGAGGTCTTCGAGGAGAACAACAAGATCTACATCAGGAAGGTGTGCCCGGTCCACGGCGAGTTCGACGAGCTTTA
>Ga0079996_127590_pt1 | contig 14000 bp, 14 predicted proteins | sample PerSpoAPS_AMetaG_FD_69199 | JGI IMG/M metagenome (GOLD analysis project Ga0079996, IMG submission 69199) | Thermal spring microbial communities from Yellowstone National Park, Wyoming, USA - Perpetual Spouter A (PS_A) MetaG (SPADES assembly)... | ecosystem: Environmental > Aquatic > Thermal... | reverse complement strand
ATTTATCTAGATTTGTAGATGATCCATTTACTCCCTATGCTAAAATTAACTGGCGTAAATTGAAGAAAGTAATAAAATATGCCATAAGATTCATGGATAATGTAATTTACTGGAATATTTTGTTGCATCCTTTACCAAAGCAAAGAGAAGCAAGCAGAAGAACAAGAAGAATAGGCTTAGGAGTCATGGGAATAGCTGACATGTTCTATCAACTAGGAATAGATTATGATAGTCCTGAAGCATTAAAAACTTTAGATAAAGTAATGTATTTCATAGCAAACTTAGGCTACAGATATTCTTCACTTTTAGCTAAAGAAAAAGGAAAACTAGATATAGACTATGAAAAATATTTACAAAATCCATATTTCAAGGAAGCTTTAAACAGCAAAACAATTGAAATGATAAAGAAGTACGGTGTAAGAAATATTGCTTTGTTCTCCATAGCTCCAACGGGCTCAATTTCAAATATTGTGAAAAGTTTTGAATATAACGGAAAGAATTATATTGGAGTAAGCGGAGGAATAGAGCCTGTTTTTGATATGTTCTATTTAAGAAGAACAGAATCTATTGGAAGAAATATTTTCTTTAAAGTTTTCCATAGTACAATACAAGCTTATATAGATATTAAAGGAATTGAAAAAGAAGTTCAGGATGCACAAGATATAAAGGAATTGAAAAGATATTTGCCAGCATACTTCTTCAGAACTGCTCATCACATTGATCCTTTCAAAAGAATTGAAATACAAGCAATAGCACAAAAATACGTTGACCATAGCATTTCTTCAACTATAAACTTACCTGAAGATGTCCATCCTGAGTTAATATCAAAGCTTTATCTTTATGCATGGAAAGCAGGATTGAAAAGTGTAACAATATATAGAGAAGGAAGTAGATTCCCAATACTTAGTACAGTGAAGGAGAAAACAAAATTCCAAGAAATTAAAGATAAATTATTTGAAATAAAGGATGGAATAAATACTTATATAGTAAAAGGAGATGAGGTAATTGAGCTTCCAGATGGAACTTTAAGTACTCCTTATCATATATTATTAGATAGGGGATTAATATGAAAAAGTTAAGCTCATTTAATTTTGAAATCAAGGAAATAAAAAGAGAAACCGTTCCAGAAAAAGCTATAAAAGAAGAAAAAATATCTAAGCCATTAGAAAGACCTTACGTTATAGATGCCAAAGTTTATAAATTAAAGAGTCGTTTTGCTGAGCATTCAATATTCATAACTATAGGATATATAAAGGAAGGGAATAAAGTTCGCCCATTTGAAATATTTATAAATAGTAAAGATTTAACAAGAGCAGCAGAATTTGCTGTTTTAACAAGATTATTATCAGCAATATTTAGAAGGTTTGAAGATCCTATCTTTATTTTAGAAGAACTAAGAAGCATTTATGATCCAAATAAAGTAGGATATTGGAAAAATGGAAAATATATTCATTCATTATATGGTGAAATAGCTGAAGTTATAGAAGAATTCTTTAGAGAAATGGGAATTATTAAGAAAGAAGAAGAAAAGAAAAATGAAGAAAAATTAAAATTTGAAACGGCAACAAATATTCAAGAACTTAATTTATTCCAAATTTGTCCACATTGTAATTTAAGAACTTTAAAAATTGAAGGTAATTGCTATACTTGTGTTAATCCTGATTGTGGCTATACTAAGTGCGATTAAATAATTATTTATTTTTTAATTTTTTAATTATTAATGAAATTAAACAAGATTATAATAGTTTTTTTAGCTTTATCTTTCACTTCATTATTTGCTGATATAACTTATGAAGGAGCAAGATCTGTAATAGGTTCATATATTGAAGTTTTAGGTGCAACTGCAATTATTGCAGGGTTAATAGGAATAGGAGAACTTTTAGGATATTTAGCTAGATACATTTCAGGTTTATTGTCTCTTAAAATTAAAAGTAGCAAAACATTCTGGTCACTAATAATCTTAGGATACATGATAAATCTTTTTTCAGTTCCTTTACTTGCTTTTGCAAACGTATGGATTTTTGCTTTATCATTAGTATTTCTTGAAAGAATAGGCAAAGGTCTAAGGACACCTTTAAGAGATGTTTTAATTGCTGAAGTTTCAGAAAGTTTTGGTAAAGGAAAAGGATTCGGAATACACGAATTTTTAGATCAAATAGGAGCAATCACAGGTCCATTGATAGTAGCATGGATTTTATTTTCCACAAACATAAATTATTTCATAGCTTTTATTTTTCTCTTTATACCTGCTTTAATTTCTCTTCTTTTCTTATTCTTTGCTTATTTTAATATGCCAATAATTAAATCAGTTGAATTAGCAACCAACACTAATAACAATCAATTGCCTAAAAAATTTTGGTTGTACACAATATTTGTATCATTTATATCTTTAGCTTTTATACACTGGGGTTTAGTTTCCTTTCGTTTAAAGCATGAAGGATTGCTCAGCGATTACATGATTGCTTTAATGTATACGGTTGCGATGATTGCAGATGCAATAGTTGCTGTACCTGCAGGAATGTTTTATGATAAATATGGCTTAAAAACTTTTTATTTATTGCCTTTCCTTGTTTCATTTTCAACGATAATGTTAATTTTATCCCCAGATATAACGATAATACTAATAGCAAGTTTTATATGGGGTTCTATAAGTGCAATTTATGAAACAAACATGAGAGCGGCAATAGCAGATTTGGTAGATATGAAAAGCAGAGGATATGCATATGGAACATTTGGACTATTGATAGGAATTTCAACAATGATAGGAGGTATAATGTATGGATATCTTTATGAAAATGTCAAAGATCTTATAATTCCTATAACTTTAATTTTAAGCTTTATTTCTTTAGTATTTTTAAAAAGAAAATAACTATTTATAAGAAAATTTTGCATTTGCCCATATATCTTTATCTCCCCATAATCCTAATCTCCATGCATTGAATTCTACAATTTGCGAGTGATCTATAAATAAATTTACTTTTTTGCTAACATTCTTTAAATACCACTTAAACACATGAGGCTCAGCTGCTTCAAACATCCACTTTTCATAGCCAAATTTTTCTATCAAAGTTTTTATTATATCAATTCTCCACTTCTCTGGAGGTAAACCTTCAGTAATACCTTCAGATTCAAGCATTAGCATATAAGCTCCGCTTTTCAAAAGCTCTTCACACTGTTTTATCACCTCATTGATATCTTTATATAAAACTTCATATCCTAAAACTTCAATACCTCCTCCAGCTCCTTTAACAAATGATATTTCAGGCTTAGCCTTCAAATTTGCATTGTTTATATCTTTAATAATTTCTATCATATCTTCTAAACTAATTTCTATAAAACCGCTTGAAACTTCTATTACATCAAATTCAAGATGCTTACACTCTTCAATATATTTTCTTACAGCTTCAGAACCTTGAAGAGCTACTCTTTCAATAAAACCTCCTGTAGAAACATAAACATTATAATCATGGCAAAGCTTTATTATTTTCCTGACCTTTTCTCTATCTAATAATCTTTGTGAACCTCCTGCAAACTTAAAGCCATCTATATATTCGCCCCAGTCATCCAAAATTCCTTGTAGATAATTATAAGTAACCGCTGAATAGTATGGTCCTCGTATTTCAACTATCGAATGTTTCCTTGGTTTTGGTGGAAGCTCTTCGATTTTTACAAAATCAAAGGCTTTTGACATAAATAAAAATAATTTATACAATATTTTTATTTTATGGAAATTGATAAGGAAAAAGCATATAAATTGTTTTTTAAAGCTATTTCAAATCCTACAAGATTAAAAATAATTAATGTATTAAGAAATGGTCCTAAAACCGTAACTGAAATTGTAAATGAAACAGGATTTGAGCAAAGCAGAGTTTCACATAATTTAAAATGTTTATTGGATTGTGGATTCATAGAAAATAAAAGAAAGGGTAAATATGTGATTTATTCGTTAAACAAAGATACAATTTTGCCTTTACTTGATCTAATGGATAAACATATAAGTTTATATGCTGAATACTTAATAAAATGTAATATTTTAAAAACAAGTAAAAAATAATTAATAATTTTATTAAAATTTATAAAACAATATATTTATGTAAATAAAAGGTTTTTAAGCATATCTTATATTAAAATTTTATGGAATATAGAATTGAAAGAGATTTTTTGGGAGAAGTTAAAGTCCCTGCTGAAGCATATTATGGAATACATACACAAAGAGCTTATGAAAATTTTAAAATATCTAAATATAGATTTCAACCAGAATTTATAAAGGCATTGGCAATAGTTAAATTAGCAACAGCAAGAGCAAATTATAAACTTGGATTGTTGGAAAAGAATATATTTGAGGCTATAGAAAAGGCGGCGCTGGAAATAATTGAAGGTAAATTTTATGATCAATTTATAGTAGATATATTCCAAACAGGTTCTGGAACATCAACCAATATGAATATGAATGAGGTTATTGCTAGTAGAGCAAATGAATTGCTAGGAGGAAAAAGAGGAGATAAAAAGCCTGTACATCCAAATGATCATGTCAACAAATGTCAATCTACCAATGATGTTATACCAACAACGATACATGTAGCTGCCTTAATGATGGTTTACGAAAGATTGCTGCCTGCGATGGAAAAATTATACCATGCGTTGAAAATAAAGTCTGAAGAATTTAAAGATGTAGTAAAAGCGGCTAGAACACACATGCAAGATGCAGTACCTGTTACTTTAGGACAAGATTTTAGTGCATATGCAAGTATGATATTGCATGATATTGAAGAAGTAAAAAAGGCATCTGAAAGATTAAAAGAATTAGCCTTAGGAGGTACTGCAGCAGGTACAGGATTAAATGCTCATCCAAAATTTGCTGAATTAGCTATTGAAGAAATAAGCAAAATTACAGGCATTGAATTTAGGAAAGCACGTAATAGCTTTGAAGCTTTACAAAGCATGAATGCTGTTTTAGCTTTAAGTTCAGCGATAAAATCCTTAGCTGTTTCTTTAATGAAAATAGGTAACGATTTAAGATTATTAAATTCAGGACCAAATACAGGTTTAGCAGAAATAGATTTACCAGCTTTGCAACCTGGTTCAAGCATAATGCCAGCAAAAGTAAATCCAATAATACCTGAAGCTGTAACGATGGCTGCAGCTAAATTAATAGGCAATGATGCTACTATAACTACTGCTGCCCAATATAGCTTTTTAGAATTACATATGATGATGCCTTTGATAGGTTATACTATCTTAGAATCAATAGAAATAGCAGCAAATGCATGCATAACCTTTGCAGACAAATGCATAATAGGAATAAAGGCAAACGTTGAAAGATGCAGACAATATGCAGAGAGTAGTTTAATGGTTATAACTGCAATAACTCCTAAAATAGGATATGAAGCAGCAGCTAAAATAGCTAAAAAGGCTATGGAAACAAGAAAAAGCATAAAAGAATTACTTGTTGAGGAAGGAATAGTTACAAAAGAAGAAGTTGATAAAATACTGGATATTAAAAAATTAACTGAAGGAGGTATAGTTATATAAATTTCAGACTGGTGTCATATCTTCATTTTTCAGAAATACCAGCCTTCATCATCAAGAATATTTAAGTATTTAAAATATTTTAATCTATTTTTGCTTCATATATTAACAATTCTGATCTTAATTCTCCAATACTCTTTAATACATTTATTAATTCTTCATTTGCTGGCGTAACAATGGATATTTTATCATATGTTATGTTTAATTTTTTAGCTTGTTTAACTATGAAACCAAGAAGATTCATAACATTAAAATTTTTTGCTTCAAAATAACAAGTTTGAAAGCTTCCTTTAAATCTGCTCATTTCATCGAATATAACTATACCATTTCCGTCAAAGAAAACTTTATTCTCATCTATTTTATTTTTTAACCAATCTTCAGTAAAATCATAGAAAATCCAACTGTCAAAATAAAGCTTACCTGAATCAATAAAGCATTTTGAATTATTAAGATAATTCCAAACTTCTTCAAAATTTGTTTCTTTAAAAGTTAAATCTTCAATTATATTTTGAAAATCAATTTTCCAAGCAACCCATTTTGCATATAATTTAAATTTTGTCTTTGATAAATGCCTTTGTGCAGGTATATTTTTTCCTCCAGTAACTAATCTTGCTTTTTTAATTCCTAGATCTTTAACAAAATCAAGCATTATGTTGGCAAGCATCGTACCTATTCCTCTATTTCTATAATCTTTATGTATACGTGCTGCTTCAAACCATGCTACGTTTTTATTTTGAATAAAAAAATGAGCAATTCCAATAATTTTACCATCATCTTCTGCAACAAATACTTTTCCGTTGTTGCTTATAAGCCACTCATCTATGAATTTTATAATATAGCTATTCTGTTCCATGCTATTTACCAATTCAACTATTTTATCTTTATCTTCTAAATTAGCTGTTCTTATTTTAATCATTATTTATTTTACTTAATTTTTCTTTTAACAAATTTAAACTTTCTTTAGCTCTTTTCAAATTTTTATTTAATATAAATATTAAATCATCTATTTTATCAAGATTAAAAACCAATTTACCTTCATGAATTAAAGGAATATCCAGTCTTACACTTGAATTAAGTTCTACAACGTATCTATCAATATCAAAGGATAATATGCCACTATGCTTGAAACCACATTCTCTAGCAATCTTTATTAAGTTAAATGCATCCTCTAAAGTTTTGCATGCAACATGTATTATAGGCGGTTGAACAGATATCCAAAGATTTTTGCTGTTCAAATTTCTTTCAAGAATCTCTTTAACTTCTTCTATTTTAACCTCTCTATGCCATTTAGCAATACTTTTTAGTTCATCTCTCTTGCTAAGATTTTCTCCTTCGATTATTTGAATTCTACCGCTACATGAGCTTAGTGTGTAATAATTTTCAAAGGAATTGATCAAATTTAAAAGTTCCAAAATATCTTCATCTGCTCTTCCAATTTTTTGATCATTTATTAACCTTTGAATAAAATAATTCTTCTTATCCTTCCATATCAGCTCTCTATCCTTTCCCATACACTTTTTCAAATATGTAAGGTATTATTCCTCCTTTTTTCAAATATTCTAATTCTATGCTTGTATCAACTCTTGCAATAGCTTCAAATTCGATTATTGAATCATCTCTAATTACCTTTACCTTTACCTTTCCTTTAGGCTTTAAATTCTTCAATCCCTCTATATTAAATATTTCATTTCCCTTTATTCCCAATTCTTTCCAAGACTTATCTATTTGTAAAGGAATCACACCCATTGCTACAAGATTTGACCTATGTATTCTTTCAAAACTTTGAGCTATAACAGCCCTAACTCCAAGCAAAGCTGTTACTTTAGCAGCCCAATCTCTTGAACTTCCAGCTCCATATTGTTTTCCTGCAATAATTATTAAAGGAACATTATTCTTTTTATACCGCATAGCAGCTTCATAAACTGTTAATATTTCATTTGTTGGAAAATACAAGGTATATCCTCCTTCTTTATCAACCAAATAGTTTTTGAGTTTAATGTTACTGAATCCTCCCCTAAGCATTACTTCATGATTTCCTCTTCTTGCACCAAAGGTATTTAAATCTTTTTCTCCTAAACTTAATAAATATTTTCCAGCTTCGCTATCTTTTGTTATTGGACCTGCAGGAGAAATATGATCGGTTGTTATCCTATCTCCAAGTAAAAGTAAAACTCTTGCACCTATTATATCATCTAAAATATGAATTTCTTCAAACCATGGAGGCTCCTTAATATATGTGGAACTTGGCCAATTATATACTTCACTCTCTTCTACTTTAATTTTATTCCAATTTTCATCCCCTTCTTCTATATTTTTATAAATTTTTAAATAGAGATCAGTGTTGTAAGCATAAGGTAAATATTCTTTTATTTCTTTAAAGCTAGGCCAAATTTCTTTTAAGTAAACAGGAGATCCGTTTGGATCATAACCAATTGGTTCATTGTAAAAATCTATATCTATTTTACCTGCTAAAGAATAAGCTACTACTAAAGGAGGTGAAGCTAAAAAGGTAGCTTTAAGTAAAGGATTTATTCTTCCTTCAAAATTTCTATTTCCACTTATAACGCCTACAACATATATATCTTTTTCAATTATTTCCTTAGCTACAATACTAGGTAATGGACCACTGTTACCTATGCATGTAGTGCAACCATAGCCAACAATATGAAAACCTAATGCTTCTAAATAAGGTAAAAGATTTGTTAATTTTAAATATTCTGTAACAACTAAAGATCCTGGAGCAAAACTTGTTTTAATATATTCTTTAGTTTTTAAGCCTCTTTCCACTGCTTTTTTAGCTAAAATAGCAGCTCCTAAGATTACCGAAGGGTTAGATGTATTTGTACAACTAGTTATTGATGAAAGCACAACAGCACCATTGGGAATAAATGAAGACTTTTTCCTTTTTTCATATTCTTCTATTATATTTTTAAAATATTCCTTAACTTTGCTTAAAGGTATCCTTTCTTCAGGATTCCTTGGTCCAGCTATGCATGGTTCTACTTGAGATAGATCAAACTCAATTATTTTGCTATATTCAATTTTTTGTCCTTCATAAAATAATCCTTGAATCTTTGAATAAAATTCTACCATTTCAATATGTTCTTTGCTTCTACCTGTATATCTTAAATAATCCAAAGTTTCATTATCTATTGGAAAATAGCTTATTGTAGATCCATATTCAGGAGCCATGTTCGATATTGTAGCTCTATCTTGAGCTGTTAAATACGTTAATGAAGGACCAAAAAATTCTACAAACTTCCCCACAACATTTTCCTTCCTCAACATTTCAGTTATAGTTAAAACAATATCGGTAGCTGTGATTCCTTCCCTTGGTTCACCTATCAATTTTATTCCAATTGTTTCAGGTATTGGAATATAATAAGGTAAACCTAACATAACAGCTTCAGCTTCGATTCCTCCAACACCCCATCCCAAAACTCCTATTCCATTTATCATAGTTGTATGAGAATCGGTTCCAATCAATGTATCAGGAAAAACTTTACCTTCTCTTGAATCTATAACTTTAGCTAAATATTCTAAGTTTACTTGATGAATTATTCCCTTTCCTGGCGGAATTACCCTGAAATTTTTGAAAGCTTTTTGAGCCCATTTTAAAAACATATATCTCTCATAATTTCTTTCATATTCTTTTTCCATGTTCAATTTTAAGGCATAAGATGTTCCAAAATAATCAACCTGTATTGAATGATCAATTACCAAATCTACAGGAACCTTAGGATTGATTTTCAAGGGATCAAGATTTAATCTTTTAGCATGACTTCTCATTGAAGCTAAATCTACGATTAGAGGAATTCCTGTATAATCTTGCAAAATTACTCTTGTAGGAAAGAAAGGTATCTCTTTACCTATTTCCATATTAATTAAAGATTTAATATCATCCTTTGTTACTATGTTATTATCAAAGTTTCTCACAAGATTTTCAAGAAGTATTTTAATTGAAAATGGCAGATTTTTCACTTTTGGATCTAATTTCTCAATTAAAAACACTTTTCCATATTTGGTATCGATTGTTTCAAAATCCATAATTAAAATATAATAAAAAACAAGAATATTTTAACTTATTCAAAAATTAATCCTGTATAATTAACATTATATATCGAGATATTCTTATCTCCAGCGATACCTTCAAGAATTCGAATCACCTTTTCAGTTTTCTCTTTTTCTGCAATTACATGAATTCCTTTTGCAAAAAAATTATATCCTGCATAAAATCCTTCTTTTCTCAACATTTTTATTATATCAAAGAGATCATCATCGATAAGGCCTGCATTATAAGCTACTCTTAAATTTTCTTCATATATAATTTCCATATTTAAATTATTCTTTAAAACTTCATAACTTTCTAAAGTATGATGTGATAATACATTTCTATAATGAATATCTTTTATAATATCAAAAAAATTATAGCTTCCTCTTTCTAAAATTATAACATTTTTATCTTTTAAATTTATAGGTATTTTATAAATAAAATTTCCTAAATAACTTTTAGAAATAAAGCATAATCCGCCAAAATGTAAAAGAAAAGATGTTTCTAAACCAACTTTATTTTTAATTAATAAATTATCAATCAAATTTAAATTTTCATATAAATTTTTATAATTATTTATCCATAGGTAAGGTATACAGCATGATAAAACAAGTGAGTTTAAATAATTTAAGGAAAAAATTTTACAATAATTAATAAAATTTATCTCTATAAAATTTAAATTATAATAGTTTTTTAAATCATTTAAAATATTTAATATTACATTATTCTCATCATAATTTATTTTAAAATTTTCAGAAACACATATTTTGGTCTTAACACAGGGTTCTAAAGATAAACCTATTAAAGAAAATTCTTTTATATTTCCTTCTTCATCAAATAATAATTTCGGAAGCAATATTAAAGATAAAGGAGATGAACATAACAATTCTTTCATGCTCTTATTTCAACTATATCACCATCAGATAAAACATAATTTGGCCCTACCTTTTCTCCTTGAATCTTTACATTTTTACCCCAAACTTTAGCATATCTAAAATTTTTAGCTAAATCTTTGTGGATCATTTCAGCAACTTCCAGCACAGTTGTTCCTTTTTTAACAACAAGAGGTTTTTTTGAAGGTTCTTTTTCGTTTGGTTCTTTTGTATAAACACGTATCATATTAGAGGAACTAAAGATCTTTTCTCCTACCAAGTTCAAGTTAAGCTTAGAAAAAGTAGAACAGTATAAATAAGGAATGTTGTCAAAATTATATTCCTTAAATTCTTTTATCGTATCAGCTTTATTTATAATAATCACAGCAGGTTTGAATACCACATTTTCAATAATAGCTGTTTCTATCTCATCTAACGTTGCTTTTCCAAATATTTCAACAAGAACGTTCCTCATTCCATAATCGTTCAATATTTTATAAATATCAGATTCGGTTCCGTCAACTATTTCGCCATTAACTATGACATGTGATTTCGGAAACGGTGATCTTGTTATTTTAACGTAGAATCTTCTTTCTCCTATTATAATTCCATTTTCTTGAAGTATTTTCTTTATTTTTAAATATTGTTCATAAAAATCGCTTGAACCATCTAAAACTATAATTATACCATCAGAAGTTCTAATTATGGAGAAGATCAAATCGTTCCAATCTTCATTACCCTCCATTATTGAAGGAAGATCAACAAGTTGAATTAGAACACCTTCATAATTTAAGGTACCTACGATAGGTCTTGTAGTAACATAAGGTCTACTATCAACTTCAGATTTGGCGCCTGTTAAGGCTACAAATAAAGAACTTTTACCTGATTTTGTTAAACCAACTAAAACATACTGCAAATCTCCTTCTTTCTTTACATTATAGCTACTACCCTTTGTTATTCTTCTTTTAAGCTCCTTTTCTTCAGCTATTTCTTTTTTTAGTTTAGCTATCTGATGTCTTACTTGAGCTACTAAATTTTCAGTACCTTTATGTTTAGGTATAGCTGAAAGATATTCTTGTAAAGCTTTTAACTTCTCTTCCTTAGTCCTAGCTTCCAATACTTTTTGGTATTTAACTCTAGCTTCCTTAGGCAAATTAGCAGGCATAAGTTAGTTCAATTCCAATAAGAATAAATAATTTTAAAAATAAAAATAATTTTGTGAGTATTAAAGTTCGAGAATTATTGGCTCTTTTAGGAATAGAAACAACGCATGAGGAAAGGGAGGAAATAGACAGAATAATTGAGGAAAGAACAGGTTTATATTGTGATGAAGGAATAAATCTTCTAAGCAGAGAAGAATTTTTGGAAATAGTATATGAAGCTAAAAGGAGAGTAAGAAAAAGAAAAGCTGAACAAGTTATATATTATTAAAATGAAAACCTTGTCCTTTAAGGTGAGAGGAAGTCAATAAACTTTACAATATTTGTATTTCTTAAGTCTTTTCCTTCCTGAATGAGGAATTTCATAATCATGGGGACATTTGTAAGGATGATTAAATTTTTCGCAAATTTTTTCTATAATATCTTTGGAAAAGTATTCTTCTATCTTGCTTACTATTTCACATAAATTTTTTGCTCCTAAATTAAAATTTAAAAATAAATGTTCAAGAATAGCATGTTTCCAAATTATTTCTCTGATATAATCTTTGCCTTTTTTTGTAATTATAAAAGTACCTCTTTTTATCTTTTTTAAGTATCCTTTTTTTACTAAATTATTTAATGTTTCTAAAGCAGAAGGAGGTTTAATATTTAAAGCAGTAGAAACTTCTTTTAACTGCAAAGGTTTTCCTTCATTGTAAAATAACAACAGATAATCTAAACTTCTTTTCATTAATGTGCACCTACTAAGATTTCAAGACTTGCAATCAAGACTATTGTTATAAAACCTAAAATTACTGAAGCTATAACCATTAAATTGAACCTTTTATGAGCTTCTGATAACAAATCTCCTGCACCAATGTATAAAAATACACCTGCTACTAAAGCAATTATCGCATGATAGAATTCCTCTGGTATAAAGTTTGCTATAATTGCACCTATTAAATAAAATAATCCAGCTAAGAATAAAATAAGGAAACCTCTTGTATTTTTTATATTAGAATTCTTAAGTAAAACAGATGCAGAAATAGCCTGAGGTATTTCATGCGCTATTACAGCAATAGTTATAACTATTCCTAAGATTGGATCGATAAGAAAACCTGTTACTATTCCAATACCATCTACAATATTATCTGCAGCCATTCCTAAAGCAGTTATGCTTCCTAAAGTATGAACTTCACATTCTTCTTCTCCACAAGAATGCAAAAGCGTTAGTTTTTCTATTACATAAAAAGAAATGAAGCCTAAGGCTACAAATAATATGTTACTTTTAAACCATTCTCCTGATATATTTGCATTAGGTAATAGTTCAAAAAAGGCAGCTGAAATAACAAGACCTGAAGCAAAGGCTATAACATATCTAAGATTTTTTCTTATTATTTGTATATTTTTATAATAAGCTAAACCTAAACTTGCATCTATCATGAAAGGCGCTAAAGCTACTAATGTATACTCAATTATCATGATAAAAAATTAGGGTTATCCTAAATAAATATTTTTCTTAATTTAGATAATTTAAATATGGTTAATAAACAAATTATTACCTTTGACTTATACGGAACTTTAGTAGATTGGAAATATACAATAAATTCCTATCTTAGCTTTCTTGGAATAAGCCCAGAAGAATTTTTTAAGCATGAAATGGAAGAAATTAAAGAATATAAGCCATATTCTTTGGTACTTAAAAATAGTTTAAAGAAAGTTATGGGCGAAAAATACGATGAAAAGTATGGCGAGGCTCTTGTATATTATTTTGCTAAATCTCCTCCTTTTCCTGATGTCATATTAGGATTAATGAAATTAAAAGAGAAGGCTAAACTGGGAATAATTTCTAACACAGAAAGAAAGTTAATAAAAATTACTTTAGCTGGTTTAGAAGAATTCTTTGATTGGATTGTTACAGCAGAAGATACAAAATTTTATAAGCCCGATGAAAGAGCATTTTTAAAAGCCTATGAAATTATGAATGTTGATCCAAAGGAAGTAATTCATATATCTTCTTATTTATATTATGACTTAATACCTGCTGATAAGATAGTTAAAACTACGATACTTTTAGATAGATATGGCTTAGATTGGAAAAACAAAGCAAAAAATTTGTTGGAAATAGATAAAATGTTATGAAATTAGTTCATCTATTTTTTTAGCAAGCTCAAAATCTAGTTCAGTTATTCCTCCTTCATCATGCGTAGTTATTCTTATGACCAATTCATTATAGTTTTTTAATTCCAAATCTGGGTGATGTTCCAGTTCTTCTGCAATAGGAACTATTTTATTTATAAAATTTACAGCGGAAACAAAATTTTTAAACTTCAAATGTTTAACTAAATAAATTCCTTCAACTTTCCATCCCTTTAAATTTTCAAGTCTCTTCTTAATTTCTATTTCATC
>Ga0079996_111290_pt1 | contig 14000 bp, 19 predicted proteins | sample PerSpoAPS_AMetaG_FD_69199 | JGI IMG/M metagenome (GOLD analysis project Ga0079996, IMG submission 69199) | Thermal spring microbial communities from Yellowstone National Park, Wyoming, USA - Perpetual Spouter A (PS_A) MetaG (SPADES assembly)... | ecosystem: Environmental > Aquatic > Thermal... | reverse complement strand
ACACGAATGAAGTAGAAAGATTAAAACAAAAATACGCAACACAACTCCAACAGAGAGAAGCGATACGGCAATGGAATGAGCAGATGAAACAAGCAATTAGAAATGCACAGACTTTAGAAGAGTTGAGAAGCTTGGAGATTAAGTGGAATGGTTAAGTCTTGGCTTTTTGTAAGTGTGATAACAGTTTTGCTGTTGTTTGGTTTGTGGTTTTACGAACGCAAGATGCATTTTCAAACGATGAATAAGCTTGCTATATGCAAGGCGGAACTTCAAGCTACGCAGGAAAACCTACTCAAATACACGCAACTATACAAAGACCTAAAGAATAAATGCGAACTGGATAAAAAGCAAATTGAACAGAGATACTCCGCACTCTTGAAAAAATCATTGGAACCAACACCTCAAATTACAATACCAAAGACTGAAGATGAATGCCAAGCTTTGAAGGAGATGATAGATGAAGCGTCTTCTTATTTTAGCAAGTAGCTTGATGATTTTTGCTTGTGCGTCAAAACCTCAAATTATAGAAAAAGAAGTATTTGTGCGGTGTCCAGTGCCTGAAATCCCAAAAACAGAAAGACCAGTAATCAAGCAAGATGCGACTTATCCAGAGAAACTAAAAACTTTGTTAGACTATATGTTCAAGCTTGAGAGAGAAAACGAACTGTTGAGAAGCATTTTAGATACTTGCAGATAAAACAAGATTGCTTTAAAATATTCTAAAAGGAGGTAAAAACATGCTCGGATTACTTAAAACACTGCTTGATGAAGATGTTTTAATCTTTGAAGAAGATTTAAAAAAGGTTGATGCCTTGCTTAAAGACTATCCAGACCTTATTACAGACATAATCAAAGTGCATAGCTTTGCCAAAGACAATGAAGATGTTATAATAGCTGAATATATCTATCCAACAGAAAACAACAAACTCATCTACGAACTCGGCACATTTGGTGTAGAAGAAGCAGTGCGTTTGTCTATGGCAATTGATATGCTTGGTATTAGGTCTAAAAATCTTATTGTTAGTATAGCATATCCAAAGGAGGATATAGAAGATGAAGGCGATTAAAGATTTTCTTACTTATTATTGGTTCGTAGTTCTATTTTTGCCACTTGCTTTGTATCTTTACTATGCAAATGCATTTGACCCGCAATTGATACCAGACCTTGTCTTTCGCAAGCTGTCTATAGCTTTAGCAAGTCTTGGTTTTGGTTATTTAGCGAGGCGGTTGGTGATAGGTAAGATTGATTGGCAAGGAGTATGGCAGTATGTTTATGCGATTGTTCTTCAGCTTATTGTTGGTCTTGCTTTTATCTTCGGTTAAAGCGGAACCTCTTGAAGCGTGTATAAAAATAGCAGATAAAACTAAGCTTGCTACTGCAAGATACTTCGGCTCAGATTTTCCGTATTGGTATAACTTGGGCTTGGCACATACAGAAACAAGATGCAGATTTGTTATAAGTAAAGATGGACACGGTTCTGTAGGCTACTTTCAACTCACACCGAAATTTTTAGACCCAATACTCAGACCTTACTTCCCAAAATACACAGAAAACCACTTAGACCACTTTTATGCTTTTGCGTATTATTTACACAGCCTCTACAAAGAACCGCTTTGGATAATGTATCAACGGTATAATGGCGGTAATTTAGTTTTACGTGAGTGTAGCAGAGCTAACAGTGTGCGGTGGGAAGATTGCAAAGCACAATGCAAACGGAAAAATGTGTGCGTGTGGTTTGATGGTTTGACGTGTAGGCAATACAGAAATGCTTGTGATATAAACTACAGCTATTCCAAGAAAGTCTATCAAAACGGACAATACTATCGCACTGGAGAGGATAAACTGAAATTTTGGTAAGGTTGTGTTATATTTATTTTTATGATTGTTCTAAACGACTATACCAATACACCATTCACTATTGAGCAAGGCGAGTTAGAAAACTTTGCAGTTAGTATATACAACGAATTAAAAAGCCTGAATGAACCTCGTCATGCAAAGGTCCGAGACTACATCAGAGAACTAAACGGAAACTCAGCAATTCCAGAACCTGAACTGGATTGGCAAAGCAATATCAAGTCAAGTCTCTTCTTTCAAAAACTTGCATTTGCCTATTATTATTTCCGCTCTCTTGTAGATAGAGCAAGTAAAAACTTGCTTACTTTTTATGCATCAGACCCATACAGCAAAATGCCGTCTATTCTCAAGAAATGCTACGACCTTGCTATATATAAATCTGATTTCTTTCAAGAGGTAGGACTTACACTGTTCTACGGTCTTTTGTCTGGACACCTTGCTTTGCTTATAGATACAGACCTTGAGATAGACCAGTTTGGTGAGGTTGAGAAGAAGCTTGTAGTAAAAGCCTTGCATCCGTTGGACTTTTATGTCTCAAATGATGGTTCTTTCTATGCATATGATGTGTATGTCCCTCTTGAAAAAGCTTACAGGCTTCAAAAATTCTGGATGATAAAACCAGAGAAACTTGAGCCGTATAACATATCTACATCAAGAGAAACTGTGGAGTATTTGGTTAAAAGTTCTCGCAAGCGGGCTTTTGTGAAGCTTACTTACATTTACGGGCGGTATGTTAATAACGATGTAGTATCTACACCAATCAAGATAACTCTTTTGAACGATACTAAACTTGTTGATGTAGAACAAATCAATCATGCAGACAATCTGATGCCAATTGTTCATACTTATTTCTATGCTTCTGACTTTCAACTAAGCTACGCAGACCTGATATGGGACTATTACAAAGAAGATACAAGACTTTTGCGGTCTTTCATTGATAGAGTTTTGCTCAGCACAGCAACAGCTTTTGAGATTAATACTTCAGTTATTGAACAAAGCGGAGAAGAAGAGATTGAAATTGCTCCGTATATGGTGTTGAAAACAACTTCTCCTGACCAAGCAGTCAGAACATTTCAGCTTGCAAGCATTGACCCAAATGCTTTACCATTCAGACAAATGATACTCATGGAAGTGCAAAATGTAAGTGCAATATCTGAGATACTTGAGGGCAAACCCACCTCAAAAGGCAGACCTACAGCAAAAGAGATACTTATTAAATCTCAACTGAACGCACAGTATGTAAATACTCTTATCAACAGAATTGAAGAAGAGTTTATTGCAAAGGCGGTTCGTAAGATGCTTGCGGTATTTATTCAAACATTTATAGATGAAATACCAGCAATACTTACTCCAGAAGAGGCTCAAGAGTTTAACCTGCTTGTTAATAAAGCAATCATAGAAGACAAACCGAAATACTATTACATTGTCAAAAACATCTACAAAGGTATTACGATTAGAGTTGAAGGTCTAAGCGGTGTTATAAGGCAGAAAGAGGAGCTTGAAAGCTTGTTATCAGTGCTTGAGTTGTTTAGTAATCTTGGTGCTTTGCCGTTCCTCAATGTGCCTATCATAGTTAAGAGAATAGCAGATATTATGCAACTACCTTCTGAGCTTGTGCGGATACCTACTCCAGAAGAAATGCAGGCAATGGCACAAGCACAGAAAGTCAAAGAAGAGAACATTAAGCAGTTTATCCAGCAAATTCTTTCTAATGAAGAAATGTTGCAGAAGATTGCTCCTAAGTCTAAAGACCTTTTAACATATCTAAATCTTGCAATGGGAGGTGATAATAATGCAATGGAATGATTACTTGCAAGTAGGGTTTAGTGTAGTAAATCTTTTGTTGGCGGTTATTTTGCTGATTGTGGTTGTAGTGCTTATTAGAAGACTAATTGCACTGCAAATGAAAGTTGAACTTTTAGAGGCAAAGCTTGAGGTCTTGCGTGAAACTCTTCAGGAATTAGTAGAACGAGTTTATAAGATTGATGACAAGATTGATATAGTTAAGGAGATTGAACAGCTTGTAGAACGCATTCAGGTTAAGCGTGAAGAAGACAAAGACAAAATTAAACAATTTTTGATAAAGAAGTTCAGCCATGATATGGCAGGATGAAGCAATAACTTTTCAACAAGCGATGGAGAAGGAAACAAAATTCATAAAGTTTGTCTTTCTGGACGGAGTATATATAGGCAAGAAACTTGGAAACGAGTTGTTCTGTGATTTTCACCCGACGATTGAGACAGCAAAACTTTTGAAGCAAGCTATAAAGGTTTATAAGCCAATTGTGGTGCCAGACCCTTACAAACCCACAAGAGAAGGCTTACTAACCAGCACAGGACAATACATCTACTTCAGACAGTCAATTGTTTATTATGACGGCATTATTAGACCAGTTTTCTTTAGCAAGATGTATTCTTCTGACGTGTTTGATGTGCAACCTTTCTCACTGCTTGCAAGAGTTTGGAATGGCGAGTTTGATTTACAAACAGCACAGAAAAAATATTTGGAGGCGATGGCACCATGAGAGTGCTTGTGTTTGGAACAGGTATTGAGTTTAGTCATGTACTTGGTTTAGCTACTGCAGGGCATGAGGTGTATTACTACACTGATTACATTTCTCCGTATCCGAGTTTTGACGATTTTGCTACAGGTTTTGGTTTTGAGAATATCAAAAAGGTGCATAATTTCTTTACCTACATAGATAAAGTAGATAAGATTGTCAGCTTTGATGTATATGGAGGAGACTTATTTTCATTCTTAGCAAACAAAGGATACAAGACTTTTGGAGGTGGGATAGCTACGGAGCTTGAGCTGGACAGAAAATTTCTCAAGGTGATGTTAAAATCGGTTGATGTTCCTACTCCAGAATACAAGATTGTGCGAGGTTTTAAAAATATCAAACCACCTTGTGTTGTAAAGCTTTCTATCTTTCGTGGCTCTGCGGAGACCTTCTTTATAAACAACGAGGCAGAAAAACGCAATTATGAAGCAAAACTGAGAAAAGAGTTTGGAGAGTTTCTTGATAAAATGGAGTTTATCGTAGAAGAACAACTTAAACTTGACGATAGATATGTTGAAGCTGGAATAGATGCGGTGTATGACTATGAGCAAGGTGGTTTTCTCTTTCCAATGCTTTGCGGAGTAGAGTATAAAAAAGGTGTGTATATTGGTAGAGTATGCAACAGCTTGTCCGAGTTGCCAAAACCATTACAAGAAACACTGATAAAGCTTGACCCAATTCTGAAAAAGTTCAGATATAAAGGTTTTATAAGCACAGAAGAGTTTATCAACACACGAGGCACAGACCACTATTTTCTTGATATAACAGTTAGGTCTCCTTATCCGCTTGGACTTGGTTATAGATACGCAATGACAAATTTCGCAAATGTGGTGCTAAATGGAGCAAGACCTATGTTTAGAGACAAGTTTTATGTGGCTGTGCCTCTAAAGATTGAAGAAGCAAAAGACTTTTTTGTTTATGTTGATACACCAGACCCAGAAAAAGATGCGAGATATAACTTTGAAGCTTTAATGAAAGTCAAAGGTGAGTATTACGTACCAAAAGGCGAAAGTATTGAGGCGTGTGTTTGTGAGTGCTTTTCTTCTCTTGATGAGAATAAAATTATGAAAACTATGGAACAGCTGGTGAAGAAGGTTTCGGCTGTATCAATACAAGACGATTTACCAAACTTACCTCTTGCTTTACGAGAGGTGAAGAAGCTATGGAGATAATGAAATACACAAGACTTGAAGAATTGTTGAAAGAATATGAGAAAATTCAATCGTTTAATCAAAGAAGTCTTGATATTATGTCCATTGAGGTTCAATTTCAAGGCTACAAAAAACTGCTTGAAGAAATAGAGAGAGAAAAACGCAACCTTGAAAAGCTTGAAAGACAAGCTGATGTGCTTGGTATAAAAAACCCTGTTCGGACAAAGAATGAAATCGCAATGGTTAAAGCAAGACTACTTGAGCTTGAAAAAGCAATTTATGACAGTTTTAAATCATTTCGTGCTAAAGAAGAAAGCACACCAACGACTGCTATACAAATTAACATTATGACCTCTTCTCCAGATAGACCCATTGTGGAGGAAGAGTGATGAGTGAAGTAAAACCTACGCTTGTTAGTATTAGTGTAGACGAAGCACTACCACCATTAAACTCTTGGTTAAGCAACTTTCCAACAGGCAAGTGGATTGATGCTCAAAGCAGAAACTGGTATTGGATTATGACAAATGTTGTTGCTTTTGTTAGTGCTTATGAATACAGAGTAAAGTTTGATAATCATGTAGAAAATGTCAAATTGATTTTCCCAGTTGTAGTGAAGACTTCAGACGAAGGTATTAAAAAAGTTTTCATTGACGGTGTAGAGTATCAAGTAAGAAGTAAAGAGAACTACGGTAATATGTTCATAGTGTCTGGGCAAGAGTTTAAGTTTAAGGTAGCAACGAAATACAAATTACGCAAGCAAGCGGTTCCGATTTTGGTGATTGAATATAAGCAAGCGGTTTTTAAAAGCTGTGAGTTTTTAGATTTCAACTACATCATGTTAAGATATACCTCTTTTGGTTTTAATACTGTGAATAAATTGGCTACAAGCTGTACTGCAATACGAACCTCTTACCCGATTTTTATTACCTCTAACTTTGTAGTTTTCAATTATACCGCAACCCGCACTACTTCAAGCACATTCAACAATGTTAATAGCTTTTCTGTTCCAGTTATAGCTAACTGCAGAGACACATCTTGGGCAAGGTTCGGAGGTGTATGGAGTTCATGCGAAACATGGATGCCATTGACCTAACTAAACTACCGATTGTGAATATGAAGGGCGATGTAGTATATTTGTCTGAAGAGGGGTTTATTGTGTTTCCTCAGGTGGTGCGTCAAAGATACTTAGAAGTAAGCACTCTACCAAACAACTTTTTAGAAGGTTTTGTTTTGAACGATAAAGTGTTTTTGGTTCTAAGTAGAGACACTTTCTACGATATTTTTTACGAGAATACGCTTAGAACATATAGCAAATTTGCTGGCGTGGTAGTATTTGGCGATGCTATTTTTTGTTTTGTAGATAACAACAAATGCTTGGTTATAAATACTGCAACAAATGAAGTAAAGACTATAACGATTTCAGAACCGTCAAATATTGTTTATGTCTGTCAGCTATCAGCTTATCTCTTTGCGGTTATTACAACTCCACCGACTACTGTGTATATTTACAGCATGGATGATGCGGGAAGAATTGCGACAGCAAATGATGGAGATGTTATAACTCTTCCCGCATATTCGTATAGTGTGTTTGCAAACCCAAAAATCAATCCAAGACTTGTAAAGAAAAACGACTTACTTTATCTCATTGGGGATGACGCTACAGTTCTGCTTAGCCTTCAAATCTCAGACCTAATCTACTTGCGAACTGAAGAGACAGCTTTGCAAAGGGTTTGCCCGTTTCCAGAATTTGAGGAACAAGGGATTGAGTTTGTAAGAGAAACGCAGAATTTCTACTTGTTCAAAAACTCCTTGTTTAACAGTTTAATATGGATTAGCAAAGGCAACAAGCGGATTTACTTTTCAACAAACTATTTGTATCTGTCTCAGCATTATGTAGTGTATGACAGAAACCTTTACACATTGCAAGATACAATAGACCCAGACCAGATACATATTCCATTTCAGAAAGAATTTACAGTGAAGTTTAAGAAAAACTGGTTAAACGGTATAAGCTTAGAGGTGCTTGAAACAACTAAATACGATATAGGACACATGGCAGTGCTTAGCAGATTTCTTGATTTTCAGAACTTCTTTAACTACACAGTTAAAGCAACGCAAACAAATTACAGACTTGCTTTGCGTGGAGAGGAGTTTGTAGTTTCTTTATATACAGACCAAGCTTGCAGAATACGGAGTTTTCAAGCATGGTAAGGATTATCAAAGCTGGAAGAACTGTGAGAGTGGAAAAAGGCGTGGTGGTTTTTGTAAAACATGATTTGACTGTTGAGGCGAGGTTAATAGAACGACCTCAAAATATTTATGTTGATGAAAACCTCTTTTCTTGTGCTATATTTATATCTGAGGAGGATGAGAAATGGCGACAACGATAAGCATTGCTTATGCACAAGCCGTTGCTACAAATATACTGCAAAACAGTTATGTTGGTTTAATAAGACAAGATGGTTCCGAGTGTCCGATAGGCAGAGTAGCGTTTGGTGATGTAGTTGTAGATGCAACTTCTGACCCAAATTACATTGTGCTTTCAAACCTAAATGATGTTGTATTTCCAATAGCGTCTATTGATGTGGCACCGATGACTAACCCCGTTGTTCAAGTAGCTTTGTATGACGCAGATAGCGGTGGAAACTTGTTAGTTAAAACCGATATAGTAAGCAAACCATACCTTGCAGGAGACAAATTTAAAATACCTGCTGGTTGGTTGCAGTTTAAGATACAAAAAGTTGTTCCGTGAGAGATATAGTTCTTACACCTAAACAAGAAGAAATAATCAAAGCGTTTTTTGAAGGAAACAAACTATGGATAATGTCTGTTGGTGGTAAAGGTTCTGCAAAGACTACTGCGACTTTGTTTATACTCCTAAGATTGATGTTTGACCAGCAATACGCAAAAAGCAAAATACTTGTAGCACGGGAAAGTCTTAGAGATTTGAAGAACACGTTGATTGACGAGTTTATCAGGCTTTGCACTGAGAAAGGCATCAAGCTTGGCATAGACTATGATGAAAACAAACAACTTCAGAGGATTTACTCGTATGTAAATCAGTCCGAAATATTCTACCTAAGCTTGTCTGACAAGAACGAGCAATACAAAACAGTCCGAAGCTACGAATTCAATGTTGTAATAATTGACGAGTTGGACAGACTTAGCCAAAAAGCTTTTGTTGAAGCATCTGAAAGGCTTAGATACCCACATAAGTTTATCAGAGGTCTTGTAAATTTAAACCCAGTTCCAGAAACGCACTGGATTTATAAAGAGTTTGTAGAAGAAAGCGGAGCTTTTGCTCCTTTTACACAGATTATCAAATCAAGCGTGTATGACAATTTTGTGTATGTTAAGCTGTCAAAAGACTTTCTTGCTACAGCGGATACTTACATTTATGAGAATAAAGTCTTTTACGTTATTAACAACAGGCGGTATGAGATAGTTTCAGAGAAAGATGGAGAAGTGATAGCTAAGCGGTATAACCCACCGCACAGCTACCTTGCACAAATGGAGCATAGACCTTATTACTACAGAAGAGTTATGCTTTATGGTGAGTGGGGTAATGCTTACTTTGAAGGCAACGGTATTTACACTGAATACTTCTCTGAAAAAAACATTTACTCCGACTGGAACCCAAATGCGACATTACCTTTCTATTACAACTTCTACGCAGGAATAGACTTCGGTTTGAGAAGACCAGCATATGTCCTGCTTGTTGAAGATGAACTTGGTAGATTGATTGTGATGGATGAATTGCTTGGCGAGAATGAACCTCTGGCTGTGTTTATGGAGAATGTAGCAAAACGGTTGAGAAGCAATTTTGGTATTACTATTCACGATGTGGAATGGTGGGGCGATATAGCTGGAAGACAGAGAGACCAGTATGAAGGTTTATCCTTGCTTAAGAAAATTCAAGATGAGTTTAGAATAAGTATAAAAACCATGCAAGTCCCACAACTTCAAAGCATAGAAGCGATACGAGACATGCTTATTACAGATATTCAAGGCAAAAGATGGTTGCGTGTTTATCAAAACTGTCATATAACCATGAACGGTCTTTTGGGTGAGTTTCAAGTTGATGAGAGAGGTAAATTACTGAAAGACGGTTACTACGAACACATTCATGATGCTTTGCGTTATGTTTGTTATCCGCTTTACAGAAAGGCAAAAACCTCAAAACTTGTAATAAAGACACCAAAATATTGACAAATTTTTCGCACTATCTATATTAATAGACCAATGGAGGTAGATGATGAGTGATAGGCTTGAGGACTTGATTAAAGAAGTAGAAGCTTTGCTTGGAAAAAGCGAGGAGAATTCTTCTGAACAAGAAAACCAACCCGAGCAGAATGTAGATTATCAACAGCAAAATTATGAAACTGAAGAGCAAAACGATTATCAGCAAGCGTATCAGCAAATGTATTGGGAAAATCAGAAAAATCTTGGAAGAAGCATATTTCTTAGCAGACACGCAAACTTACCAAACATTGGTAAATATTTACCGTTCATAGAACAGCGAGCAGAACAGAAATTTCAGATAGACCTTGCACAAGGTAAAGTAAAAGATAGCTACGATAAATACTTGGAAGAAGCTTTTAAAGAAGTGCTTGAAGAGTTAAAAGTTATAAGCAAGGATTATGTAGATATAAGCAAAACTACAATTTTGCAAGAAAACTTAGCCAAGCAAACTGCTGAGAAGCCTTACACTATCAAAGACTACAGGAACGACTACAAAAAGATGCTTGAGTATATCACTTACAAGGATGTGGCGGACATAGTCTATAAAGATGGTTCTGAAAGAGGTAGATATGGCGAACCTAAACTTAGGCTTGGCGAAACGATTAATGAGATTAATATTTAAATAAAGGAGGTGTAAAACATGGCGATATTTTGGCAACCTACTATAACACCTATGAGCCAGTTAGGTTTTAGTGATGAAGAATTTTTCTCTTACACTACTGAGGTAGGAACCTACAAGCTTAGCAGAGCATCTATAAGCAAAGAGATAATGAAGAGAGCAATGCCTGAGCTGACGTTCAGGAAGTTCGTTTCCAAATGGACTGACTTCAGAGCTGGAACAGACAGATACTTTGAAATGTGGAAGAAGACTACAGCACCGTATTCCCAATATTGGAGACCTGTGGGAGAATTTGACCCTCTACCTACTGTGATGCCTGCTTACAAAAGGTATTCAGTAAGCGTGGAGGAAAGAGGTGCTCAGATACCCTGGACAGAAAGAGCACAGATTTTTTCTGCGATAGATTTAGAAAGCGAAATCAGAAAGCATCTTGAAGAAGTTGTTATTGGTTCTATAGAAAGAGACTTGATAAAGAATGCGTTTATGTATCTTGATGTGCTCGGTCTATACACCACAAGCGGTCTTGAAGTGCATGTAGGAGTGTCTCTAAATTCTACAAAGACTTTTGCGGAAGAGAGCGGTTTTCCTATTACAATTAACCAATATACAATACCAGCTGGCACAACCTTCGCACCACTAACACTTAGTGCTATAAGACAGTTTGTAATGGAACTGGCAAGGCAAAACTGTCCAAGCTACGACGGAAGAGGTTTTGGTAGATATGTAATAATCATAAACGCACAAGCAAAGAACAGAATATACTCAGACCCAGAGTTTCAAACTATCTTCTCCAGACTGCAAGATGCGAGAGCGTTTAAAGAGGGATACATCGGAACCTACTACGGGCAAGAAATGGTAGAGGACAACGGTAGGTGGATAGAGTTTGTGTTTGGCGAAGTCAATCCAAGCCTGCTTGATAAGTCCATCTGCATCTTTCTTGGAAGAGATGCTATCAGAGAAGCTATTGTGAAACCTGAAGAGTTTATGCATCAGAAAGGAGACTTCAACAGATTTCATGCAATAGGTGTGAATACTTATAGAGGCGAACAACCTACTTGGTTTGCGGTAGAAGGACAAGCAGTAGGTGGTATCTTGATAGCTGGTTAATAAATCATGACAAATGAGGAGCTGGTTAGGTTTGTTATAGAAGACCGTAAGGTTCCATATAACGACCAGCTCCTCAATCTTGCTTATCAATATTTCAAGCTTGTAATTGAAGACTTAGAAAAACGCAACAACTTCAACTACATGCGTAGAACGTCTCTTTTTACTCTTCTCAAAGACAACTTTTCTGTCAATTTTACTGAAGATATAAAGCAGTTTAATGAGATAGTAGATAAAAAGCTTAGAATGAAGCTAACGGGCGATGAGGATGTGAAAATGCTTTTTGCTTATGCGACAGATATAAAAGGCATACCGTCAAGGTTTTTGTATATCCCGAACACTAACTCAATCGGCGGAACACTTTACTTTGATTGTCCAGCGTCTGACAATATTGAGTATATAGCAGACTACTATGTTTATACCTACAGAAGCAACCTCGTGGAACCCACACAATCACATCCTTTGATTTTTGAGAACAAGACTTTACTAATTCATGCGTTGAGTTTCTGGATTGAGAGATACTTTACAGCAGACATTAGTCTTGAAGCACAAGCAAAAGCAATGCAAGAAGCACTTGAGAGAAGTGTTCAGTCAGCGCAACGGTTCAAGAAAGCAAAACTTAAATTTTACTTTAGGAGGTATTAGGAGTGGGTTTTAAACTAAAGCTACCTAAATTAGGGAAAATAGGAAACATACTTAAACCAGCTTTGCCTATAATAGGCACAATAGCTGGCGGTTTAATAGGAGGAAAAATTGGTGGTATATTAGGTGGTGCTTTTGGTAGTAACATAGGAAGAATAATAGGTGGTGTTGCTGGTGGTATGTTAGGTGGGTCTGCTGGTGGTATAAGACTTCAAGACCAATTTTCTACTCAAGTTACGATACCTCCTTACGCACAAAAAGGTGCAAGTATTTTAGAGCAGTTGCTTGGTCAATCATCTCAATATGCACAAACTGTAGCAAGCATTAAACGACCTTACTTAGACCAAGCGAAAGCGTCTTTTGAAAGTTTGCAAACTGAAATACCAAACCTGTTTAGTAGAACAAAAAGTGAAGTTTCAAGTCTTTACGAAGACTTACTTTCACGAACACAAAACATAATCACTTCAGAACAAGCAAAGCAAAACGCAAGGCTTGGTGCTTTAGGATTGTTAAACACTCAAGCACAACAATGGACTATGGCAGACATTTTGAATAGAACTGCTTTTCCTATCTTGCAAGAGAAAACCAGAGCTTTAGCTGGACTTTCTGAAGCACAAACTGATACGATGCTGAAGTATCTGTTTGCGAAACCTGACTTCTATATAAGACTTGCTGATGAGATGGTATCTGTAAATCCTTATATTCTTGAACAGCAGTATAAAATGGATATAGCTAAAGCTTTGATGGGTGTCCCAACAATCGTGCAACCTATTTATAAGCAAGGGTTGTTAAGTTCTTTACCTCAAATAGTAGGTTCTGGTATCGGACTTTATAAATTATTAGCTAAATAGGAGGTGAAGAATGGCTAACATCGTTGTTTTACCCACTATTGAGGTTCCAAACCCGTTTGGAGTTTTAGCTGAGGTTTTAGGAAACCAAGTAATACCTTTTATCGTAGAACTCTCAAGAAGCAAGGAGCAGATAGCCTTGTTTTCTGACAAAGAGCTAACTGACCACATACCTATTCTCAAGCGATTTGCTCCAGATTTGCTTACGCAAGATGGTAAAATAGACTGGAATAAAGTTGAAGAGTATGCTAAGTCTGAAGACCCGTTTAAACAAGAAGTAGCAAGTTATCTAAACAAAGTTAGAAAAATGAGAGAAGAATTCGCAAATCTTCCTGTTGGAGAAAAGTTGGAAAAACTGAGTTTTTACGCTACAGCAACTAACCCCAAGATTTTAGAGAAAAGTTTTAAAGTTAAAATCATTACAGAAAAATATAACGAAGCTTTAGATAAAGCTGATATACCTGAGAAGCTAAAGCTTCTTCTTCGTGCTTATGCTCCAGAACTTGCAGAGAAAATAGCAGAAAGACCAGAACTTTTCAGCTCCTATATAAAACTTCTTGAGAACCTTAGCAAAAAGAAGCAAGAAGATACTCAGCAAGGAGGCGGAACTGGTAGCTGGCGGTTGAGTTTAGATGAACAAAATAAAAAGCAGTTTGGTATTAGGTTAGAGGAACCTCAGCTTACTCCTCCACAAATCAGTCCTCCGCAAATACCTAAAGCTGTAGAACAGAAGCCTGTTGTTAAGCAAGGTGGTGCTGGTAGCCAGAAAAAACCAACGCAAAGTCAAAAGATAAACACCAAAGACCAAAAACCGCAAAATGAGCCAGTAATGACTTTTTGGCGTGATGGTGTGTTGTGGGAAATGAGAAGAGGTAAAGACGGTAAAGTTGAGTATATACCAAAAGAGGCTCCGCTTGTAGAACAAGATTTAGACCCTCTAACCACTTCTTTTATACCAAGCTTACTTTCTAACGCTGG
>Ga0079996_111310_pt1 | contig 14062 bp, 13 predicted proteins | sample PerSpoAPS_AMetaG_FD_69199 | JGI IMG/M metagenome (GOLD analysis project Ga0079996, IMG submission 69199) | Thermal spring microbial communities from Yellowstone National Park, Wyoming, USA - Perpetual Spouter A (PS_A) MetaG (SPADES assembly)... | ecosystem: Environmental > Aquatic > Thermal... | reverse complement strand
ACGACGCAGTCTCTGCGGTGGCAAGGCTTGCAGACCTTGGAATAGAGCCCTTTTTGATCGCATCCTCCTTGGAGGGGGTCATAGCCCAAAGGCTGGTTAGGAAAATATGCCACCAATGTAAAACCGCATACAAGCCATCCAAGGAAGAACTGGAAGAGCTTGGCTTGGAGGGAGATTACATCTTTTACAAGGGCTTGGGATGTGAGCACTGCATGGGCACAGGCTACAAGGGGAGGACGGGTATCTTTGAGGTGCTTGAGCTGGACGAAGAGCTGAAGCAGTTTATACTAAAAACCCAAGACGCAACCGCCATAAAAAGGTTTGCCAAGGAGAAGGGTTTTAAGGACATGCTACAGGATGGCGTGGATAAGGTGCTACAGGGAATAACCACCTCGGAAGAGCTAATAAGGGCTATAAAGGTAGAATGATATACACGGGAGTGGATGGTAAAAAATCCTTTAGCGTGAATAAGTCCCTGCTGGGTAGGAGCTGGTCTCCTACCCAAAAGCTCGGCAAAAAAATATGTGTAGTGCCCTCAGACCTTTGCTTTGTAAAGGTTGAAAAAGCTTTATCCCAAAAGCTCTCAGACCTAAGGGGTTATTACCAGTTGGAGGTTTCCGAAAAGTTTGGACAGGTGGAGTGGGATGTTTCTTTGTATGGGGACCTTGCCATCTTGGGCGTTTATAAAAACTTTGAGGGGGAAGATTGCTGGGACATAGACCTTGAGATATTCTCCTTGGCAAGGGTTTTGCATTTGCTTGGGGTGGATGGGTGCGTGCTGGACCTTGGCAGAAAAAAGAGCACACTGGTATGCGTAGAAAGTGGTATTCTCTCCCGCTACAGGGTGCTACTCAGGGGTGGAGATTATTTAAACTCTTTGATAGACCCGGAGGAACCACAAAAGGCAGAGATGTTAAAGATAGAAAAGGGCTTGGAGTTAAAAGAGGTGGAGGATGGGCTCAAGGGCATCCTGTCTAATCTGAGGGTGGATGCTAACACTCCCATCCTTCTTAGCGGTGGTGGTGCCAAGCTGAAAGGGTTAAAGGGGTTCTTTGGTAGGCTCATAGAAAACCCATACTGCCAACCTGAATACACGAGCGCCTTTGGTGCCAGCTTAAAGTATGTGGTGAAAACTCCTTACCCAGACTTTGTGAAGAGGGAGCTATCTCCTCAGGAGCTTAGGTGGGCGGGCTTTTCTTTGGTGGGTGGATTGTTGCTCTTTGGCTTGGCATACTTTGGCACAGAAAGGCTATGGTCGGTGGAGCCTTTGAGGGAAAAAGAAAAAGCTGAGTTTAAAAAGCTATTTCCTAACGCACCACTGGTTGGTGTAAGGGAACAGGTCCTCTCCAAAGCAAGCAAGGAGGAGTCCTTCCAGCTTACCCAAAAGCTCTCTGAACTTTCTACTAAGTTATCTTCAGACCTAAAGATATACTCTTTGGAATTTTCAAAGGGCAGTCTTTTGGTAAGGGGCGAAGGAAAGGAGGAGGTGGTCAGAAGGCTTTCGCCCAAGTCTGTTAAAAAAACGCCCTCGGGCACTTTGGAGTTTGAGTTGGAACTGCGATGAGGCTGAAAAAGAGGTATGCGATCATCTTCTTTGTTTTACTTTCTGCATTGCTTGGTTTTTTGCTCTTAGACCGGTATTACAAACTAAGGGACAGCTACTACAGAGATTACCTAAAGCACAAAGAAATTATGTTTTTGCTGGCAAACTACCAAGAGAGAAAGAGGGAAGCGCCCACCGAGCAGTTGGTAAGAGGGCTCTTTTCCCAATATCAGGGGGAGTTCAAGTCCTATAGGCAAACGGAGGCGGGCTATGAGGTGCAGGGAACAAACCTGCCCGGAGAAAAGCTCCCTTACCTGATCTATGCCTTGGAGGAGAGGGGCATAAGCGTGCAAAAGCTCAGGGCGGTGGATAACACCGGACAGGGGCTCTTTGAAGTATACTTGCTTTTGAGATGATCCCACTGCTTGCCCTGATGCTGTTTTTGATGTCTACTTATTATGTGCTGGATGCATACTCTACCGCCAAGTCTGCCCAAAAGGTTGTGGAGGAGGTATCCTTTAAAGTGCAGGCAAGCTATGTATTTTTTTACGCACTGCCTTTAGTCCTTGACCTTCTAAGAAAGGATGACCCATCCGTGGATAGCCTCCAAGACAGCTGGGCACAGGAGCTAACCTTTAGAACAGAGAGAGGCGAGCTGAGGATTACCATATACGACGAAGATAGGTTCTTAAACCTAAACTCGGTGGATGAGGGTCCCTACGGAAAGTTCTTTGAAAGGCTCCTAAGGCTCCTCGCCATTGACCCTTCTTACAAAGAAAACCTTTTGGTTTGGACTGGCAAATCAAAGGGCACCATAAACACCGACTATCCCATAAAGAGGGCACCTTTGGATGCAAAAGAGGAGCTCTATTACATGGGCTTTGATAAGCAGGATCTACTAGGAAAAGAGCTGGGTGGAAAGTTTTACCCAGGGCTTTTAGAGCTTACCACAGTTGATTCCAAAGGAAAGGTCAACATAAACACCGCAAACCTTTATGTGCTGATGGCTCTGGACCAGAGAATAGACGAAACTTTGGCGAGCAAGATCATAGAAAGACGAAACAGAGAACCCTTCAAAAAGCCCGAAGATTTGCTGATGGTGGACGGCATGACCCTTGATATCCTTTACAATATCAGGGATTTAATAGATGTGAAAAGCTCCACCTTCCACATAAAGATGGAGCTAAGGAGCGGAGAGAGGTCGGCAGTCTTTGAGGTGGTCTATGACAGGCAAGCGGATAAAATCCTTTATAAAAAGCTACTCTGAGCTCACCCTTTACCTGCTTGTACTACTCTCCGTATCTCTGCACAAGTTTTTGGGTATTCCAAACCTCTCCATTTTCTTTTTACTCTTTCCCCTTGCCTTTCTTGAGCTAAGGCTTTTGGATAGGTGGGTTTTTCTTTGGCTGTTTTATCCGATAGCCTTTTTATTTTTTGATGCCCTTTGGCTTTTGGGCATGACCCTTTCTGCCTTTGCGGAGGAGCTCTTCTTTAGGGCATACCTTATGAAAAGGTTCAGCAACCTGAAGGTCTCCCTTATGTTTGTGATCCCTCACTTTATCTTAAACCCCGGCATGCTTTCCCTGCTTACTTTCTTTCCCTCCCTCTTTTTTGGCTTTGCCTATCAAAAAACAAAGTCCTTGGCTTTTGTTAGCTTTTTACACCTTGTTTCCAACCTGGTTTATTTCAAGAGCGCTTCAAACTGGTCCTTGTTTAACTGACCTATCCAGAGCTTCCCATTGCTGGTTATGATTATGGGGTTTGGAAAGGCGAGCCCCATCTGGGCGTTTACAAACTTCATGTTTTTGTCAAGGGTAGCCCTGCCTTCCTTACAGTCGGCGGATGCATCGTAGTAGCCTTTTAACATCTGGTCAAAACTCTGCTTTTTACATAGGGCACTTATGGCTGTGTTGTAGCCCTCTATGTTAAAGTCTCCGGGTCTAACTATGATCTTGATCTTCATCTTCTTTTCCTTAGTCCACTGGAGGAGGTTTTTGTAAGTCTCCTCCGCCTTCTCGTTTTTTGGCTCTGTGATCAGATAGATATAGTCTTTGCCATCTCCTACCACAAAATTCACATGCTTTTCAAACTGCTCCAAAATATCCTTCGGGAGGTTTTTCTGCTGGGAAACCTTCTTGACGCTCACGTTCTCTCCAGTGGACGCATCAAAGGCACTGGGGAAAAAGTATTTAGCCTTTGGGTCTGTGTATAGGATCGCGTACCTGACACCCGCCCAGAACTCTACCTCGCAGAGGGGGACCTTATCAAACTGTTGAACCTTCTCTATCTTTATGTATAGCTCCGGGTTGAACTTCTTTAGACCCTCCACCACTTGTTTCTCGGAGGGACAGCTGACCTTTATGTAGTCCTCCTTCTTCTGACAGGCAAAAAGAGAAACCAAAGCCAAACCAAGCACCAAAGCTCTCATAAAATATCATTATACCACATGAACCACCAGTAGGCAAAAAGCCACATACTTTATGAAGAAAGATAAAATAAAACCCTATGATAGACGAGAGGGAACTGATAGCCAAAATTGCAAAAAAAGACCAAAACGCCTTTAAAACTTTCTTTTACATCTACAAAAACAGACTTTACTACTACTTTTATAAACTGCTTGAAAACCAAGAGGATGCAGAGGAGCTAACAATGGAGACTTTTTTTAGGATTTACAGAAATGCGGGCACTTTTAGAGGAGAGAGTAAGGTCTCCAGCTGGGTCTTTGGCATAGCCAGAAGGGTATATTTGGAACATCTAAAGGAGAAAAACAAGAGCATAAAGACCCTGGAGATTTACGAGGGGGACGCAGTATCGGAAGACTCACCCATCAACGAGGATGTGGAATTGGTAAGAAAGGCAATAGAAAAGCTCGCCCCCCGCGATCGGGAAGTCCTATTCTTGGCATACTACGAGGAGCTTCCCTACGAGGATATAGCAAAGGTCCTTGGCATACCGGTGGGAACTGTAAAGAGCAGGGTTTTTAACGCAAAGGCTAAGCTAAAAAAGATCATTGAGGAGATGAGCCATGAGAGAGGATGAGCTTATAAAGAAGGCTTTTAGCAGAGATATGGAAGAGCTGCCCGTGCCAGATGGATTGGAGGAGAGGCTCTTTGGGCGTAGGCGAAGATTTTTGGCATGGTTTGTGCCCATTGGTGCTCTGGCGGCGGGCGTTGCCATAGGTCTTTTCATAACCCAGCTGTGGCATGCGGAAAAGGTGTATGTGCCCATGAGTGAGGAAAAGAAAGAGGGTGTTCATGTGGTCTTTGAAAGAAACATTAAAATAGGTCAGGTGGAGGATTTTCTAAAGGAGAGGGGTTTAACCATGGAGGGTCCCACGCCTGCGGGCACATACCTTCTTAAGGGTGCAAAAGAGAAAGATGTGCAAGAGCTCAAAAAGAGGGGATACATAAGAGAGGTTTTTAAGTGAAGCTTTTAATTTCTATACTTCTTGGCATAGCCCTTTGCAACGCCCAGACCATTGAGGTAACAATACCCGGCGGGCAGAACTCCAACGGTGGGGGTGGTGGCAGTTCCATAGGTTTGGTTATCGGTGCCTTGGTGGGTTTGGGCATAGGCCTTCTGATCACCAACGCAGTCTTTGGCAAAGCAAAGCCGAATGTTCAAAAGAACGGAGACAAAAGACCCGCCTTTTTGCCCGGCTATTTCATAGTGGTTTTTGAGGGTCCGCTGGACCTTTCCTCCTTGGGGGAGGTGGAGGATACGGTAGATATGGAAGAGGGAATAAGCTTTGCCCTAATAAAGGCTGATGTTAGCCTGGAGGAGTTTTCAGAGAAGGTCAAGGCATTGCCAAAGGTCCTCTTTTGGCAACCCAACTACCTTTATCAGACCTTTGAGGACCCTTTAAAGGAAAGACAGCCCTATTTAAAAAACACTGGGCAGTGTGAGGGTAAAGGGATAAAAATAGCCATCTTGGACACGGGGGCAGACACAGAGCATCAGGACCTAAAAACCGCCTTTTTGAGGGTGGAGAACCTTCTTAAAAGCCCCTACAGGGCAGAGGAGCACGGCACCGCGGTGGCATCGCTTATTGGTGCCCGGAGGAACGGGGTGGGCATGGAGGGTGTTGCGGTGCAGGGTGAGCTTTATCTTTTTAGAGTTTGCGAGGGAGGAACATGTTATAGCTTTCCCATAGCCAAGGCACTGGCGAGCCTTCTGAGGGAAAGGGTGGATGTGATAAACATGTCCTTTGGGATGTATGGAGAGGATAGGTTGGTTAGCCTTCTTTTGGAGAGGCTCAGTAAAAGGGGAGTTTTTATCACCGCACCGGTGGGAAACGAGCCCGGACCCCTACCCTTCCCCGCCAGCAGTCCCTATGTGATCTCTGTGGCAGGGCTTCCGTGCCAGCCAAAGGACCTGTGCGAAAAAGCCAAGGCACGGGAACCTTACAAAGACCTTTTGGTGGCGGTGCCCGGGGGCTACGGAGTGCGCTCTGGCACATCCCTGTCCTCCGCCTTGCACGCAGGGAGGTTGGCGTGTAAAATATCTGGAAAATGAGCTTAAGATGGCTGGTGCCCTTGTTTGCCCTTTTACTCTATGCTTGCGGTGGTGGGGGTAATGTTGGAGGAGAAGACAGGGGGATTGTGTTAAAGCTCTCGGAGGTTTCCCAAGGTCCATACTCAAGGCTCACTTTGAGAATATCCGGGAAGGACTTTGAACCCTTGACCTACTCGAAGGAGGGACCCCTACAGCCCGGTCAAAAGGTGGTTTTTAATGTAAACGTCCCGCAGGGAAGTGAAAGGCTGATAGAGGCGATCCTCTACGACAAGGACGGAAAGCCCGTATACTATGCCTACACGGTCTCAGACCTTACCCCGGATGCCTATGTGGTTTTGGGGCTAAAGCCCACGGGTGGGAGTGCAGACGTCTTTGAGGGATTTTCGGACCAGATGGTAAAAATCGGTGGAAGGGTGTTGGTTCTCAGCGAAGACCTGTATTCAATCAATTGGCAGTTGGACGCCAACACGAAAGACCTTCTCCCCGGGGCATACCTTGCGTATATAACTCCAAAGGGCGTTTTTTACGCACCCGTGGGCGAAAGGTTGGTGGTGGAAAGTTTATACACCCTAAACCTTCAGGGCGCACCCGCGGATGTGGAACTCTTTGGCAGTGTGGAGGGACCAGCCCAAGGGAACCTTACCGCAAGCTCTTCAAGGGTAACCTCCGACAAAAGGGTAGTTCTTGTGGGTTTTGGAGATGGTCTTTATTATGCGGTGGGAAGTAGTCTTGAACAGCCCATAAGCCTGAGCGGTCCCACCTGCAGGGGCGGTTCCGAGCCAGACTGTGGAAAGGTGGGAGTTAGCGTGCGAGGCTTTGGCTTGGATGCCACCGAAATGCTCGCAACTTACAAAGGCATCACCTTTCCCGTGGGCAAACCGGATGGCTTTCTCCTTTCGGACCTCCTTGATTACTCGGTGCGGTTAGAAAGGCGCATTGAAAGTGAAAGCTGTAATGTTTATGTGAATGTTTTTGCGGACCTTCCAAAGCCACTTCCCGCAGAGCACAGTATAAGCATATCTCCAATACCCCTATCAATGGACCCACCCTTTCAGAACCTCAGGGCATACTCAAAGGGCTTTTCTGCCACCTATGAGTGTAGAGTCAGTAGGAGGGAGTTTTTTACCTTCCCAAAGGAAGGTGAAAGCGTGCGGGTGGAGGCGTTGCTTGACAACCAATGGGTAGGAACGACCATACAAAAACCCTCCAGTGTTAAAGAGTTCAAGATGCACCCCTTTAGAATAAAAGATGTGTCCCTTTCCTTAGCAAAAGACTATTTGCTGTTTGAGTTTTCCACAAACCAAAGACCAAAATACTGTAGCCTTGAGCTCTTCTCTGCCAACTATTACGCCCATGTGTCAAAGATCCCGCCCCACAGGACCTATTTAAAGCTCTCCAAGCTCTCGGACAGGTTCTTTGAAACCATACCCTGCTACAAGCTGACCTGCTTTTGGGAAGAGGGGGACGCAAGGAAAGAACAGTGCCCCACCGCCCCAAATTAAGGCACGCAGGTGCCAGTGCCGGGCACGATCTGAAAGCTCACGGGCACAGATACTGTTTTTACCTTTCCAGTATATTGCTCCATTACAGTCCAGTTATACACTGCGTTCACATTGCAAACACCAGAAAAACCCGACGGTGGTCTAAAGCTTATCATTGTGGTAGTCATGCACACATTGGATATATTAACGCTCGTCGCAAAGGGTTGAGTGCTGTATGTGATGGAAACCTGTGCTGTGCTCTCTCCACCAGATGGTGCCGGGACGAAGACGGAGACGGTTTTTGTGTCTGATGTGGGAAGGAGGGAGGGACAACCGGGAGAATAGTTAAAAACTGCGGTGTAGCCTTGTATTATGACTGGGGATGTCGGTCTTGGCAGGGGTTTCCCGCTGGCGTCAAAAAGCGGTATTGACCTAAAGTTGAAGGTTATAGTCCATTCCGTGGGCGTTCCAACGCATCTGTCCACCTGCGCACAGCAAACCGTTCTAAAATCCCCACCGTCGCAGGGTGTCCCCACGGGCACATCCGCACAGGTTTGGCAACCGGGTTCTGCTGCATCACACCTTCCGTTGCCGTCTGCATCTCCAACGCAGGCTTTTAATGGATTGAAATCGGGAATCTGCTGTGTCTGTGCGTTCACGATCGGGACTATGCCCGGGTTCACATCTGCACCCGTAGAGGAGAATATAACCGTGTTGAACTCTGCCAGGCTCCCCCCCGCATCCGAAAGACCACTGCCACCGCATCCAAAAAGCCCAAAGCCTGCCATTCCAAAAAGGCTTGAATAGATAACCCATTTTTTCATTACCTTTCCTCCCTTTTCTAAATTATAACACTTTTCTTATCCTTTTCCTGAGAACCGCAGTCAGGACAAGGGCTAACAGGGCGGTGTATAGGTCTGGGCTGGCACTGTTGCATCCACCTCCACCTCCTCCACCGCCGGCAGAACCACCGGCACCACCAGAGCCAACCACAGACCCTAAGAAAGCCTTTCCATAACCGTATATGTTGTTGGGTAGAGAGCCAGTAGAGCCATCTGAAAGAGCCTGAGAGGTCAAAACCTGCTTAACATCCTGTATGCTTAAATTGGGGCTAACTTCAAGAATCAACGCAACTAACCCAGCCACCACCGGCGTAGCCATAGAGGTTCCCGCTTTGGTTATGTAATCAGTGCTTCCTGCAAGTGGACCAAGCACAAAGTAGCCTGGTGCTACCACTTCTGGCTTTAACCTTCCATCCCTCGTAGGTCCTCGGGAGGAAAAATAGGCGATCTTGCCCAAATCTGTAAAGCTCCTACTTGTCATGGTGCTAAACCTTGAGGTCAAGGCACCAACTGTTATAACATAGGGGGATGTTCCAGGCTCACCAACGGTTCCAAGAAAGCCACCAAGACCATCCTCCAAAAAGTAGTTTGTAAATTGACTATTTCCAAAGTTATAAGCCAAGTATAGGTCTGCGGTGGGTGATCCGCTTCTGGGTGTTAGCTTCAATGTGGTGTTGCCAGTGCACTCAAACCAAACCACGAACTCTCCATCTCCGTTTAGTGGATGGTTTGTAATAGTGTTGTCAATTTCTACATAGCATCCTCCGGAGAGATTACCGCTGGTATAGGAGCCTGGTTCTGCAGAAATACAGTTGTTGGAGCTATCACAAAACTCAACTTTAAGGGTGCCATTTTTATACCAGCCGTCTATTAGATCGCCCGTGGAAGAGCTGATGCCCACAGAAACTGTAGATGCTATGCTATTGACCCTTGCGTATAACCTTCTGTTGCCCTCGTTGCCCGCCGCAGCAACAACAACAAAACCGCTTCCCGAATACTGGGCTATTGCCCTCTCCAACATGCTGGTTCCATCGTGAGGTCCAAAGTGTCCTCCAATGGACATATTCACCACCATAGGTTTGCCAAGGGCATTTTTCTTGTTCCTCAGATATTCCAAGCCCTGAATTATGTCTGTGTCATAGAGGTTTGTGCGCACCACAATAAGGTCTGCATCCTTTGCAATATAACTGGCTATGCCCGCCACATGGGTGCCATGTCCATCGTAATCTTCATTGCATCTTCCTTGGTTTATAAACTGTTCTATCTGTGTTTTTGTATATTCCGTGCCAGTTTCTGGCACATAAAAATAAAGAACCTTAGAGGAGCCGTCGGGCTTTCTGAAGGCAGGATGGCACCAGTCTATGCCCGTGTCTATAATTCCTATTATCACGTTTCTTCCAGTCCTTCCGGTATTTACCGCACCCGTGCCTATGTAGTAGGCGGTGGTAGAAAGGTCAGAAAGCTGAAGGTTTCTACCGAAGGATTGGACTATAAGTCGCCAGTCGGAGGAGGCAGATACGCTAAGGCTTAAGGTTCCGTTGGTACAGGTCAGGTTATCTATGCTTCCGGAACAGCTACCGGAGAAGGAAACGGATGCACCACCCGCTAAAATGGAGAGCCTCTGCCCACTTTGGGTATTTATGCTAAAGCTGTAGTTTCCGGTTCCTCTTATGGCTACGGAGGAGGAGTAGGCTATGTCGTCAAGTAGTTTGAGCCTTTTGGGTGGCTCTATGTATATAACCTCTGGTTTTTTTTGGAGGGTGCTAAGGGGTATTTTTTTAGTATCAACTACTTCAACTTTACCATTTGAATACAAAACCTTTACATGTTGAGAGAAGGAAAAGGAAAAGAGTAAAAGCAGGATGACAAGCACCCCAAACGGGACTGAGAAACCGATCATAACCTTTTTCATCAATTACCTCTTTGTTTTTAAGGTTCCCCCGGAGGGGGAACCAAGCCCAACCTTATGGAGTCCTAACCTGCAGGACTCTAATCAGGCAAGTGTTGGTAGGTCTTGGGAGGCTGGTGAAGTTGCGGGTTGCATCCTTATACCACACATAGTCAAAGCGATCGCTGGGGCACTGGGCTCCACTTATTGGGCTCCTCACATTGGCAGCCTTGTCAAGCTCCAGTGAGATGTTTCCGCCCCTTGCACGTGCTTCGCTAAAGACCACGTTGAGGGTGCTTGTATCAACCGCGCCCGTCTGTATGTTGGCGGTGTATGGCGCAGAAGCGACATCTGTAAAGTATACCGCCCTTATGTTTGGTGCCCTACCTCCCCAGTATCCTGAGTAAATCGGACCAGCACCGTTGGAGAGCACATTGTTGTCAGATTTGATCTTGTCACAGGTCGTCGTACTGTTTGAGCCATAAACACTCCAGTATACTTCTCTGGATAGATTTCTTGTGACGCAGATGGAGGAGGTTGCACCAAAGGTGCACTCTTGGAAGGTGGTTTGAGGGTCCGGAGGGTTGGGGTTATACGCAAATATCATGCTGTTTGCTGTTGCCATAAGATAGTATGAATCGCCAGAAAGAGAACCATTTACATCGTCAACTCGCTTTCCGTTATAGGTGCCAGTGCCGTACGCTTCCACCCAAGCAAATTGGTTGGGAACATTAGCAGAAGCGCACATCAGCCTGTTGGTTCCCTCTCCTACCACTGGCTCCTGGACTATACCACTGTAGGCGAGCTCATTTTCAAGAATGAGCTCTGATGTGTCGTTCACCTGGTTGCATAGACTTACTGCCGCTATTACATTGGGATTTAGGGCTATGTTGGTGGGGGCGCTAGTTCCAAGCACATGATAGAAGGTGGTAGGAGATGCTGAATTATCGCTTATCAACACACCATTGGCAAAGGCAAGCATTACATGATTTGCGTCAAAGAGAGTGCTTGTATGTCTGGGACCTGCCGCGTATGAGTTGCTGGCGTCTATGAAATGGGTTCCTATGCCAAAGTCCGTCCCATCATAATCTATCACATACAGCCTACCATTTCCATCAAGGGCATAGCCACCGCGCCTAAGCGGGTTGCTTGCAGTTGCGCCCAAGTTTATGGGGGTTGGTGGGGTGAATACTACAGAGCCTGCTCCGGAAGGAATTATTTTGAAGTATTCAATGTAGTTAGTGCCGCCACTAGCGTAGTTTATAGCCACAAATATGTTGCCGTTTGCATCCCTCATTATCTTTCCACTGTCTATGTTTGCCACTGGGTCATCCCCCGTGGATGCGTTGGTTGAGTTGGTGATCCTAATCGGAGTTCCATCTTCCAATATCACATAAACCGCGTTTGCAGTAGTAGTGGAAGTGTGTCCGAGGAGTATTATGTCCGTTCCTTGAACTCTGTCTAAGAGCCTCACACCGCCATTAATGATAGGCTGATTATCAGTTATAGCATCATCCCAGTCAAGAATTGTAACGCTCCCATCTTTTTTGATTATATATACATACTCGTCTGGTGTATCTCCGTTCCCCACTACCAGGTAATCTCTGCCGGCGTATACTAGGTGTTCATAACCAGTATCCACAGTAGTCACTATTCTTCCGTTGGAGGTGATTATTACGTCAACATCAGGTCCATCATCCATCACAAGGAAGTTCGGTAGGAAAATGTTGTACAAAGAACTAAATGCCAACCCTGTTGTTATTGTAATTGGGGTTATTGTGGCATCAGCAACATCAAAACCCGTGGTAACTGGATTGAGGGTGCCCCCTGTGTAAAGGTAGACGGAGCGATCATTTTCATCGTAGAGCAAGACAGATCTGTTGGAAAATTCGTGATAATAATCAAGACGGTTTTCTCCGGGGTGCAGGTCTGATGACCAGCTTACTGTCCCGTCGCTCCTAATAGTTCCCTCATAGAGCCCTACAGTTGCACCCGGACTGCTTATACCCTTAGCTGCCAGGACCAGCACTTTAGCTACATCGCTTGCTGGTGGTGGTGGGGGTGGTGGTGGTGGCGGTGCAGATGCGGTTCCGCCTCCACCTCCGCCTCCACAAGAGGCACCAAATAGGGCTGCGCCAAATAACGCCGTTGCTAAGATAAGCTTGCCCTTCTTGCTCATGTCTAACCCTCCTTAAAAAGTTTGATGGAAATTTTACCACAACCCTTGGGTTGTGTCAATAGGTATGTGGCAAATTTTGGTGGTTTGGTTCATTTGTGCTAAAATTCTTTCCATGCGAGTTGCCTTTTTGAAAGTGGGAGAGTATGAGGGCACGCTCAGGCACTTTAAAGCCTTTGCTGGCAGGTTCAAGGAAAAGGGTGCGGAGGTTTTGGAGTTGGACATAGGGCAGGGGGACCTCAACGATAGGGTAAAGGAGCTTATGGACTTTGGTCCTATGTTCTGCGTGGACCTGAACGCCAACGGGGTTATAACCGTCAGCCAAGAGGACAAAAGGCTTGCCCTGTCGGACGCCATGGGCTTTGTGCATGTTTCCATCTTTGCGGACGAGCCTCTTTTTAACTTTGCACCACTTTTGGACATGAGAAACGCCAACAACTTTTTGCCGGTGGTCTGCGACCTTAAATACGCAGACAGCTTGGCATTCCTTGGCATCAAACAGCCTCCCTCCTACATAACGCCCTTTTTGGACCCAAGCCAGATGAAAGAGCCAGCCAAAAATAGGGAAATACCCTTAGCCTTCTTTGGACCGGTTATAGACCCAAACCTCATTGCGGGGCAGGTCTCGGAAAATTACAGGCAGGAATTTTTGGGCATTTTCTTTGAAGTGGGAGAGTTTCTATTTAGAAACCCGGAGGTTCATGTATTGCACGCCCACGATTATATCCTTTCTATGTTCAATCCCACCTTGCAAGAGGAGTATGCCAAGTGGAGGGAAGAGAACCCTAAGGACTTTTTAAACTTTTTGAACCTTATTTCCATTTACGCCACCGCCAAAAAGAGGTGGTTCCTTTTGAGCTTTTTGGATGGAATGGAGCTAAAGGTCTTTGGGGAAATTCAGGGCACGCCCTTTGAGGGGCACGAAGCGGTTGTTCCAAAGGATTGGACGGAGCTTTTGGAACTTTTGGGGAAAAGCAAGTTGGTTATAACCTCCTATCCTCACAGTGTGCCAACGGGTGTGGGCTTTTCTCCCTTGGAAGTTGCATGCATGGGCTGTGCTCTGATGGTGGACTATAGGGCTACTCTGCCGGGCTTTTTTGTACCAGATGAGGAAGTGATCACATACCTTCCCTTAGACAGGGCGGAGATTGAAGAAAAGGTGCTGTTTTACCTTGAAAACCCAGATAAGGCTCTGGAGATAGGTGCAAGGGCTCGCCAAAAGGTCTTTGAAAGATACACCTTTGAAGACAGGGCGGACTTTTTGTATGACCTCTTTTCTAACATCCTTGCAAACGCCCAGCAGGCACAGTAGATGTTTTTGGGCTTTGGCACGGTTGTAAATTTGAGGAAAAATTTACGGTCCAACCATATCCACCGCCTTCATAAGGGCTTTAGCCTTATTTACCGTTTCCCACCACTCTTTCTCTGGGTCTGAGTCTGCCACTATGCCAGCCCCCGCCTGAACAAAGACCTCCCCTCCTCTGCACACCGCAGTCCTTATAGCAATTGCCATGTCCATATTTCCGTCAAAGGATACATAACCCACACTGCCCGCATAAATGCCCCTTCTTTCTGGCTCCAACTCCTCTATGATCTGCATAGCCCTCACTTTGGGAG
>Ga0079996_112488_pt1 | contig 14094 bp, 12 predicted proteins | sample PerSpoAPS_AMetaG_FD_69199 | JGI IMG/M metagenome (GOLD analysis project Ga0079996, IMG submission 69199) | Thermal spring microbial communities from Yellowstone National Park, Wyoming, USA - Perpetual Spouter A (PS_A) MetaG (SPADES assembly)... | ecosystem: Environmental > Aquatic > Thermal... | reverse complement strand
CGCCAACGGTCGCGCCCTTCTGCTCAGCTTCGGTAGGGATAAAGACAGGGGATTGTTCCGGCTCGTAAAATTTCGCTATGGATTCTTCGGCAGCCATCCTGTTGTTAAGTGCGGAGAACTGGAACGGTTTGCGGAAGCGGAGGTAATTGATGTAGCGCCTCCAGTCGTCATCGTATTTGATAATTGTTGATTGTAGCAGCATCTCGAAGTTTAGCTCTGGATTCCTCGTCATCAGCTCCGCAAGGCTTATGAGCTCCGGGATCGTCGCTGGCTTACGGCACCCGGCGTTGACGGTGTCCTCATAGATCTGTGTCAGGAGGATCGCCACCTCCTCACCAAACTTCGAAAGTAGTATCTGGTAGACCTTCTCAGGCTTCAGCGGCTTAAGGTTGATGACGGTGAGCCGCCTGAGCAGGGGCTCCGAGAACTCTCTGTATTCGTTGGACGTCAGGAAGACGACGAGGTTCTGCTGGTTTCCTTTAATGACGGTAAGTTCGTCATCTAAGTAGAGCGACAGGCGGCAGTTCTGAAGGAAGTCGAGCAGAAGTGCATCCGCACTCGGTCTCGTCTTGTCGAACTCGTCGAGAGTAAGCACTACTGGTCCTTTTTGCGACTGAATTAATGCCCGGGGCAGGGGCCCGTACGTAATCCTTATTCCGCTCTTAGTGCTCTCTGAGGGGACATACTTGTAGAGGAGGTCGTCCTCAGCCGTTCCGCTGGTGCACTGATAAAAGATGTATTCTGCTCCAACGAATTTGGCGATCAGGCTCGTGAGGTGCGTCTTGCCCGAGCCCGGAGGTCCCCGGAGCAGGAACTTCGCCGGGGCCTCCGACTGAAGAGCTGACTCGATAAGTCTAGCTACCGTTTCATCGAGGTAGAAGCCATTTTTTGTAAAAAACTCCGTCAGGCTCATCAATTCTGCCTTCCTTTTTGGGGAATTTATACCGATCTTTAGATGATGAGAAAAGCTTATAGTTGATGAATGTATGTTGAGCGAAAATCTTATATGCAAGTTTTGTTGATATAAATCTTTCGCAAAAGTGGTGTGACGCGGGCGATTATCATGACTATTGATGCTGTTATTTGAGCTTTGTGGCATAATGAGTCTTATGGCACATCATATTTAAGTTTTTGCCAAAATGGCAATATCTAACATCATCATTAGTATTGCTCATCACATTACATCGATATCAGAAATTCTTTGAACCTGGTATCCGTGAACTCTACCATATTATATCATAATATATCATAATAGGGAATAGTGTAAGCCGATCAGCATTCGCATGAGGGCCCGAGATTGGAGAATTCGGGAATTGTGGCCGAGGGGAATTGGATTGGGAGTCGGGAGTCGCGGGACCGGAGACAGGGAGTTCGTGAATGGAGAGGTTCTTAGACATATAAGGAGCCGGGAGTAGGAAGAAGGTGAAAGGAAACAAAAAACACGAGGGAACAGAAACACGAAGTGAGTAGAGACTCAAGGGGAGCAATCATGGGATGAACAGGAAGGAAAAGGGAACAGAGCACAGAAGTGAACAGACGAGCCTAGGGAACAGGGTGTGGGAGGGAACAGTCAACATGAGGGAATAAGGAATAAGAGTAAACATATATTGAAAGGGAACAAGCAATAGGAGTGAACGGAAGCGTATAGGGAACAAATCCTGGAAGGGGGCAAGCGAGCAGGCCTCGTGGGAGAACAGGAAAACAAAGTGAACAGTCCTTGCTAGGGAACAGGGGAAGTGAGTGAACAGATAGGACAAGGGAACAGGGTGGATTGGTGAACAGAAGCGTCTAGGGAACAAGTTCGGAAAGTGAGCGAACAAAAAATAGGAGGGAACTGGTTCTCTAAGTGAGCGGCCTTGGTGAGTGAACAGAAGAAAAACTCAAAGGGAACGGTGTCGAGTAGTGAACAGATGTCCCAGGGGAACGGCCTGCGGATGAGAACGGATTTGGAAAAGATACAGAACTAATTAGTGAGCAGGGATGAAAAGGGAACAGACACACTGAGCCGACAGCAGCATACAGGGAACTGGCTGAGATAGGGAGCAGGTATTCCAAGGGAACAGAGCTAGAAAGCGAACAAAACTATTAAGGGAACAGAGCCACGCAGTGAGCGAACAGAAAGATGAAGGGAACAAGCTCACACAGTGAGCGAACAGAATTACTGAGGGAACGGAGATTATGAGTGAACAAATTGGAATAGGGAACAGAACTTTTAAGTGAACAGCTAAGTGGAGGGAACAGCACGGAATAGTGAACAGAAATGTTAAGGGAACAGATTTTATAAGTGAACAAAAGACGTGGGCAGGTGAACAGAAACAAAAAGGGAACGGGAAATCGAAGTGAGCGGCCCTCCTGAGGGAGCAGAGAGAAGGAGAGCAGAAGCTCAAAGGGAACAGCTCTCCTGAGCGCGCGAGATTCCTGTTCGCCCACTCTTACTTTCTGTTCCCTCGAAAAGCGCTGTTCACTGCCCTTAACTGTTCCCTCAACATTCCTGTTCACTCAGCACTCCAGTTCCCCAATTATTTCTGGCCGCTTTCTGGTTCTGTTCCCTTCACCGTCGTGCTCACCTCTACATCGCTGTTCCCTAGGACGAGCTGTTCGCTCCAACTATTCCGCTTACTCCAGTAGTTTCTGCTCACTCTAGGATTTTGTTCCCTTGGCTACCCTGTTAGCTCCGCCGGCCCCGCTCCCCCGTCCCCTTTTCATCCCTGATCACTATTTACCTCTGTTCCCTAGGCGAATCCGTTCACTATGCATTCCTGTTCCCTTGTGGAGCGCGTTAACTCCTCCCCTTCTGTTCCCTTTGCAAGCGTGTTCACCCACACTCATTATTCCCTCGTAGATTCTGTTCGCTACGCTAACCCGTTCCCTCAGGGTGGTACCTGCTCACTAACACGACCTGTTCCCTCGCATAGTTTGTTCGCCCAGCGCCGCTACCAGCCTGTCCGCACCACATCAACCTTTCTCCTAACCCCTCTCCTTGGGGAGCGTCCCCCTCCTCAGGCACTCCAGCAGGCGCTCCGGCGGCTCCTGGCTCGGCTCGGCCTTCGGGTAGATGTGGCCCCTGTGGAGGAAGACCTCCAGCCCCTCAGACCTCCTGATTATCTCGTGGGCGTGGCTGACGAGGAGGGACGCGAGCCAGAAGACCGCCTTGGAGTGGGCGTGCGGGATCTTCCTGACCTCGGCGTAGTACTGCTTCTTGGCCAGGTAGAGCGGGTAGTAGTAGCTGTCCTTCCCCATGATCACCTGCTGCGCCATGAACCACGCCCTCCCTTTCAGCCAGGGGTTGAAGCTGGCCTTCGCGCCGCTCCGCAGCTTGCCCTCCGGCGACAGCCCCCAGTACCTCCTCGCCTTCCCTGCCGTGTTGGCCTCGTGGGGGTCTATGAAGCCCAGAAGGAGGAGGGCCGCCGCGGTGCCCAGCGACCCTCCCCTGCCGGCCGAGACTATCGAGCACCACTTGAAGACCGGGTGGTTCTGGATTATCGCCTCCGCCCTCGCCAGGATCTTCCCCTTGTCCTCGGCGACATCGTTGATTATCGACCTAACGACGTCCGGGGCCGTCGGCTTCCGCGACATCATGGCAAGGGACTGCCTGAGGGCGGTCGCGTTCAGGTAGGCGCGAGCGAGCAGCCTGAGGCCGGTGTGGGTCAGGTTCGGGATGTAGTCGCCGAGCCTGCATGGCTCGCTGTAGCCGTAGACCACGTGGACGACGGACCCGTTGGGGACTGTCTGCGTCACGATCCTGGCGTAGAGGCCGGTACTCTTCATGTACTCCGTGTATGCCTTAAAGGCTTCAGCCTCGTCCTCGAAGGTCCCGAGGACCAGCTTCCTATGGCCCGACACCTGTCATCACCTCGTCACTCTGTTACATCATTCCATCCAATAAGTTGATTCCTTGGCTGGGCGTGGGGGAGGACGGAATGGCTGTATCGCTGGTCCAGCACCAGATCAGCATAACCGGCCTGGCATTGCCAGCAAACCAAACTATTTAATTTCACCACAGCACCCTGCTAGGAGGGACGGCTTGCCAGCGCTCGCTGTCGCCGAGGAAAACGGGGAATACCGCGGTAGGGGGAAGGTGAAGGACCCCGTTTCCATCCTAATGGGCGTCGAGAGGGCCCTGAGGGAGCTGGCCGCCGAGCTCCAGGGTCGCCAGGCAGGGTTGCTGAGGAGCGAGATAACGGAGTCGGACGTGCGCTCCGTGAGGGACGCGCTCAACGACTTCCTCGACGTCTACGGGTCGGAGAACAGCTGGCATAGCGTCCTCAAGAAGGCGAGCGAGGGCGACCTGCTGCCGGAGGAGGTAGGCCGGAAGGTGAACCTCCTGAGCGTTCCGTTCGAGGCCGCCAGGAAGTCGCTGGCGGCGGCCTACGCCATCATGGAAAAGTGCCAGGGCCTCCCGCCGGACGACCCGTACTGCACCAAGCTGGTGAGGGAGGGGACGCCCCTCATGCACATGGACGATCTGATGGATTCTGTCGAGAAGGTGACGGGGAGGCGCTGCGGGTTCGCCTCGAGGTCCCCCAAGAGGTGGCAGATGTACGACCTCCCCAACTTCCTGAACGACATATCGAACTGCGTCCACGTCCTGGCCGAGTGGATCCCTAAATCGGGCATCCCCTCTTCGCTCAAGAGAGTCGGGGACAGGTGCAACGTAGTGGAGGGCGCCGACAAAGACCTAGAGGACCTGTGCGCCAGGTGGGACGAGAAAGTCAGGGAGATGGTGTCGAAGAATGCGTACAGCGATGAGGACCTGGATGCGCTCACCGCCATCGTCACGGCCGACGAGGCGTCGTTCAGGGTCGGGTCGAGCCCAGGCCATGCTACCCGGGTAAGGAAGGACGGGAGGTTCATCTACTACGACAGGGACGCCTCTGTCCTGAACCCTGTGCGCTTCCTCATGGAGAGCAGTGGGTATTCGTGCCAGCTCGTCAACCTCGAGGCCCTCGACTGCAGGCCCAGCGACCCGGACGCCATGAAGAGCAGAGAGACGAGGTCCAGGATAGCGGACGTACTGAGCTGGGTGACGTCCGCGGACCTGAGGCTCGTCAGGAAGTTCCGGGACCTGTGCGAGATGGAGTGCATCAGGTCGGGGAGGGCTAGGACGGTGAGGGAGCGTGAGAGCTGCATAGACGAGTGCATCGATGACATAGAGCGGAAGGAGGTCCACAAGGCGCGCGAGACCAGGAGGGGCGAGAGGATCGAGCCACACCCGGCCGCTATCCTGGACCTGCAGGAATACAAAATAACGTGGTGGATGGGGACCGGGAAGTGAGGGGCATGGCCGTCCGGGAGGGTCAGGAAGGGGTACAGGGCCCGGCAAAGGACTTCGTCTCCGCCCTGATGAGGGCCGAAAGGACCCTGAGGGAGCTCGCCTCCGAGCTCCAGCTAAGGAAGGAGCCCTTCAGGGAGGTCAGGCCGGAGGACGTCTTCAGGATCCAGGAGGCCGAGCTCGCGCTCTACTCCGCCTTCGAGGGCGAGAGGGGTTGGTTCCAGAACGTCTCCAACGTCCTCGCCAAGGCGGCACGCGCGCCCGAGGAGTTAGGGCCCGACGCCGAAAAGGCCGTCAACCGGCTGCGCAGGTTCTACAGTCTGGCGTCCTCCGCCCTCTTCAAGGCGAGGTACGTTGCGGACAAATGCGCGGGGCTGCCGTACGACGACGACTTCTGCATCCACATTGTAAGGCGCGAGGGGGTCCCGGCCATCGTGGAGGAACTCATGGGCGAGGTCAGGAGCCTGACCGGGAGGGAGTGCGGGTTCGGCCTGAGGATACCTGAAAAGAGGCGGAGGTACGACCTTCCGTCCCTCCTGAATGACGTTTCCAATTGCGTCCACGTGGTAGCCGAGTGGTTCCCGAGGTCCGGCCTCCCGACCCTCCTTACGGAGGCCGGCGAGAGGTGCTATGCTTATGGCGATGCCGACAAGGACCTCTTGGACCTCTGCTCCTTTTGGGAGCAGAAGGTGGGGGATCTGAAGGAAAAGGGCGCATACGTGGAGGAAGACTATAGTGTGCTGACGGCGCTGGTCGGGCCCGAGGAGGCAACATTCAGGGTCGGCTCAAGCCGCGACCATGCTACACGGGTATCGAAGGACGGGAGGTTCGTGTACTACGACATAGACGCGCCCGTCTCCAACACGGTGGAGTTCCTCATGGAGTCGATGGGCTACCGTTGCACCACTCCCTCCTCCGGCATGCTTGTGTGCTCCCCGCCTGGCCCTGACGCCCTCGGGGACAAGAAGGTCAGGGAGAGGATAGCTGACGTGATGAGCTGGGTCACTTCCGCCGACTTCAGGTTGCAGAACGGGTTCCGGAACTTCTGCGAGATGGGGTGCAGGGACAAGAAGAGGGTGGCCAACGAGAGCGAGTTCGAATGGTGCGTCGATGAGTGCGTGGCTGAGATATACAAAGAGGAGACGAAAAAGCGCTGGGAAGCGGAGAAGGGTGCCAGGGTAAGGCCCCACCCGGTCGCGGAATCGGACCTCGAGGAATTAGGGATAACGTGGTGGAAGGGTGGGGAGAGGTGATCGCCCTCTCGGTCCAGGAGGAAAGGGGCGGCGAACGGCAACCGAGGCTCGACCCGGTGTCCGTCCTGATGGACGTCGAGAGGAGGCTCAGGGAGCTGGCAACCGACCTGCAGCTCAGGCGGGGGGTCCGGAGGGAAGTAAGGGGCGAAGACGTTAGGGAGATAGGGGAGGCGGCAGAGGCGCTCAGGAGGATCTTCCGGGCCAAGGACAGCTACCTCGATGTCGTGAACAGGGCCGCCGGGATCCAGGAGGACGCCGAGAAGCTGTCCAAGAAGGTCAACGACCTCTACTGGTCCCTATCATACGTCAGCCTCGCCGCAGAGAGGGCCAAAACGGCGGCCGAGTACTGTCTTGGGACGGAGCCGAACGACCCGTTCTGCGTCGAGATGGTGAAGGGTAGGGCGAGGGCGCTGGAGGCGATGGAGGACGTCATGAGGGCCGTCGAGAAGCTGACGGGGCGGAAGTGCGGCTTCGCGGCCCGGGATCCGAGGCTGAGGGAGAGGTACGACCTGCCCAACTTCCTGAACGACATATCGAACTGCGTCCACGTGCTGGCTGAGTGGCTGCCAGCGTCCGGACTCCCGACCGAGCTCGAGAAGGTGGGGGAGAGGTGCTACGCGGAACGGAACGCCGACAGGGACCTGACCGACCTCTGCTCATTGTGGGATAGGAAGGTGAGGAAGAGGTGGGACCTCTATGAGGTCGAAGACAGAAGGTGGCTGATCGGCATAGTTGGCCGTGGCGAGGCGTCGTTCAGGGTCGGGTCCAGCTACGGACACGCGGCGAGGGTCCGCAGCGACGGGACCTTCGTCTACTACGACACCGACAAGCCCGTGCTGACGACCGTGTACTACCTCATGAGGAGGCTCGGGTACTCCTGCGCTGCTACCGAAGAGGAAAAGAACTTCAGGCTGACCTGCACCCCTCCACATCCAGACGCGCTGAAGGATCACGAGATGAAGAGCAGGTTAGCGGACGTGCTGAGCTGGGTGACGTCAGCGGACATAAGGATCAGCAGGACGTACAAGTCCGACTGCGAGGATTACTGCGCGAGCAAGGAAGGGGAGGGTGAATACTTCGAAGAGTGCGTCGAGGATTGCCTGGACGAGACCTATGACGAGGAGGATTACCTCTGGGAAGCCGCCACGGTCGAGGAGGCCGACGTTGAGCCGGGATACGCCGCCATGAGGGACCTGGAGGAATTCGGTATATATTGGCACAAAAAGTAGGGGGCGCACATGCGCGAAGTCTTATAATTAAGATGTTTTACTCGTTGGCTGTACAGGGAGGGTGAAAACGATGGAAAGGGTCGGGAAAAGGTGCCGCGTCCTGAGGGGCGCTGACAAAAACCTGGTCGATCTCTGCATCAGGTGGAACTACAAGATGAACAGGACGGAGAAGGTGGGAGAACTCCCATACGAGGCGGCCGACAAGCTCGAGGGGACCGTTGGCCAGGACGAGGCAACGTTCAGGATTGGCCTGAACACCGAGAGCTTCGCAAAGGTATCGAAGGATGGAAGGGTCGTGTATCAATTTGATAGAGAATGGTTGGCGTTCGTCATCAACCCCGTGAAGCGCCTCATGGAATCCATCGGCTACTCCTGCACCAGCCGGCCCGGCCAGCCCGGTGCCATCCTGGACTGCAATCCGCCCAGGCAGGGCTACCTGGACGACAGGGAGGCCATGGACCGCCTCGCCGATGTCATAAGCTGGGCGGCATCGGCCGACTGGAGGCTGGCCCGCGGATTACTGGAGGAGTGCATAACAAAGTGCGCTGAAGAAGGGGACGACCGCAACGACTGCTGGGCGAGATGCCTCGGCGATATAGTGCTCCTTGAGCGTGAGCAATTCAGGAATCCGAGACCGGACTATAAGCTCCACCCGGTGGTCGAAAGCGACCTCAAGAAGTTCGGAATCACGTGGTACCGCTAGCATCAACAACAGCATCAGTAGCCAAATCATATTAGCTTCCATTCCCCACATGCGGTGATGAGCGGCACCGACCCGGACGTCGGAGGGGCGGCCGTCGATCTCGCCGAGTTCCAGTGCCCCCACTGCGGGCACGTCATAAGGCCCAGGAACCTGGAGGCCCTCCAGAGCAGGAGGTACATCCAGTGCAGCATGTGCTTCAAGCGCGCCAGGAACCCCTACTTCGTCGAGACTCAGGCCAAACCCCAGATTCAAAAGCAGGGCACGGAGCTCCAGTGCCCGAAGTGCGGCTACGTCTGGACCTATACCGGGGCCGTGAGGAGGAGGGTCGTCTGCCCGCACTGCTTCAGGTCCTTCGTCCACCCGGCGTTCGTCGCGCCGGAGCCGGAGGGCGTGGAGGTCCAGTGCAGGAAGTGCGGGTACAGGTGGAAGTACACGGGAGCGAAGAGGGACTCCCTCGTGACGGTCAGGTGCCCGAGGTGCAACGCCAGCAACCCCTCCCCGGTCCAGGCTGATACCGGGGTAGCAGGGGAAAAGGAGCAGGCGCAAGCGCAGGAGGGCCAGCCGAAGGGTTCGGGGGATGATGGGGACAACGATAAGGTTCAGGACCATCGCGCTCATGACAGCCGCCGTCTGCCTCCTGGACGCGCTCGCGACGACCTATGCCTTCCACTTCGTCAGGAGCGACAAGTACGTCATTTATGAGAGGGCCGCGTTGAGCTCCGAGGTCCTCAATCACGTCCTCCACTTGGGCCCCTTGGCCACGTTCGCCGCGCTCGCGTCATATATGTTCGCGGTCCTTGTGGCCGTTTATTTTGCCCTGTACAGGCTGCTTTCCTGGTCCCTCGGCAGGGCCCTCCAGGCCTTGGAGAGCAGGATGGGAAGGAGGCCTCCCCGGCTCCTGATGCCCGACGCGTTCGTCGCCATGCTCGTCGTCATGCAGGGGGCTGTCGTGACGACAAACAATCTGGAGGTGATACTGCGGGTCCTTTCGGGATAAAGGGCTCACCTCAGGGCCCGCCTGTTGAGCATCCTCCTCATTGACTCGATGACGGCCTGCTGGTCGCCCCTCACCTTCCTGCCGCAGCAGGGGCACCTGAACCCGGAGAGGAGGGCCTCGAGGGGCTTCAGGACCCTGCCGCAGGTCGAGCAGTACATGTCGCCGTCCTTGTAGCTGAACCTCACAGCGACCTCACCTCCGAGGCGGCGCCGGACAGGGTCTCCCTTATCCTCCCGAGCTCGTCAACGACGTCGGCCACGTGCCTGTCCGCCATCGTCTCGAGGAGTATCGAGAGGGCTACAGCCCCGGCAGCCTCCCTGTCCCCCAGCAGGGCCCTGGAGACGTCCAGGATGGCAGAGCCCGTTCCGCCCAGCCCGAGCCTGTTGGCGGTCCTGCTGGCCCTGAGGAGGACCCTGCTCGAGGGCTCAGGCAGGAGGATCGTGATCATGGCCGGGAGCCCGCGCCTGACGATGGTCAGGCCGACGCCCTCGCCCGGCCCCTCGTACCCCAGCTCCCTGATGAGGTTCGAGACGACTAGCTTCGTCTCCTCGTTGCTGACGGCCTGCACTGTTATGCTGGGATATCTGCCGGTTGCCACGGAGTAGCGGGTCTCTACGGCCGCGATAGTGTAGAAGCTCGCGCTCGAGAGGGCCCTCAGCTCATCGGCGAGGACCGTCAGCCTCTGGAGGTACATTCGATTGGGGTTTGAGATCGCGTAATATAATTTTTTCGAAAAGCCTGCGCGGTCAGCAAGGTGTGAGTATTACCTGAGTGCCCTCCTCTTCTTCCTATATGACTCCGTGTCCAGTCCTTGCATCAGGCCTCCGGACGACCCTTCGGCCGCCCTCAGGGCGCGCCTCGCCCTGTAAACCCTTTGGGCCTTCATAGCCGACCCGGCCAGAAGCGGAGTGAGGGAACCGAACAGCATTGCTATCAGCCAGTACACTCCTTCTTGGACCTGGACCTGCAAAACGGTCGTCGTTGAGGAGACGACGGTTCTGGTCTCGGTTGCCGTCGCCGTTGCCGTTGTCGCCGTCGTCACCGTTTGCGTTGTGCTCAGCGTAGTGGTCCTTGTCGCCATCTGGGTTGTGGTCTCCGTCGTCACGACCGTCGTTCCGGTTGTAACGGTCTGGGTCGCGGTCAACGTGGTGGTGTCCGTCACCGTTTGGGTTTGCGTGACAGTCGTTTCCGTTGTGACTGTCGTCCCCGTCGTCACGATCCGAGTTTCGGTCGTGGTAGTAGCCTGGGTGACGGTAGAGGTGGTGGCGACGGTTACAGCCTCCAGCTGGGCGCAACCGAACGCATACTTCTGTGTGCTGAACGTGACCGTCGAGACGGCCATGCCGACCGTTGTGCTGTAAATGTGGTAAACGTCCATTAGGGCGCCAGCACAGTGCCCCCATAAGGCCCCCCTATCGGCGTTGGCTGCGAGAAGCAGGCCTTTAGGATAGTTTATATAGTTGGTGACTGCTGCGAAAAGGACGTTAGGAGCTTTTGTGTAGACCGTGGCCTCTCCGAGCAAGGAGAAATTCGCCGAGATCTGGGAGGAGCCGATGCCGAGCCCGAGCAGCAGCAACAACAAGAACGCGATGGGGACGCAGCGCCTGGCATCCCTCACTCCCTAACACCGCCGCTAGGCGGCCGAGACCCTGATCTTAACGACCAGCTGGACGGCCTTCCCGGGGTCGATGGTGATGCTTACCGGCAGGTAAGCGAGGAGGACGGCCTTCCCGTTGTTCGGACAAGTCAATGAAGTGACTCCTGCTCGCCTGAGGCAGAGCTCACCGACGCCTCCGCCGGCCGGAACCCCACCTAGCTGTATCCCGACCTCCGTTATCGTGAGAGGAGCGGTACCCGTGTTAGATACTACAGCAGTAAAGGTGAGGGTCATGGCACCGGAGGCGGGGTCAACGCCGACTGATACTGCCGCATCGGCCTCCCCTACCTTTGTAGCCAAGCTCGGAGGACTCCAGGGGCCGGTAGACGGAGCAGACCCGGTTCCCCAAACGAGCCTGACCGCGGGCCAAAGGTAGCGCGTTGTCGGCGCGACCGTGGTGGTATATGCCAGATGGAACTCGGGGAAGTGGTTCGTGTAGGTCGAGCTCGACACGTCAACTATTATGAGGTTTTCCGCTGACCTTGGGGTGTGCAGGAGGCCGAAGACGAAGGAGAGCAGGTTCCCGCCGCCCGGGAACGAGGCGTAAAAGGCGTAAGACACGTCGAGGGAACCCCCTGCCGGGACGGTGAGCGGAGCTATCTTATCCCACCAGATCAGGGTAGCGAGAGGCTGTACCGGAGTTGAGCAATAGCCTGTGACGTCCCTTGGGGCATTACAGAACTGGTACGACGGGAGGTTGATGATGTTCGGCCAAAGGTAGATCGCCACGTCCTCCACTGCCAGGTTGGAGGAGACAGATATCGTGGCCGCCAGCACCACCCACGCGTGCGTGGTGTTGGAGTACTGGGCCATCGTGGCAGGCGCGGCCTCGAACCTGTACCCCGCTGCCGGCGCGAGGAAGCTCACGGTCGGGTCAAAAGACGCATAGGGCGACTTCCCTGCGGCTATGTACAGCGTGAAGGGCTGGTAGTAAACGGAACCTGATGAACCTGATATGCCGTTGTCAAGGCCGTAGTACATGTAAGTCCCTGGCGTCGTGGCAGCGGTATAGGGCCAGGCGAATGTGTGGTGCCCCCTGACGGCATAGGGCGCCGCCCCCTGGATGTACTGGGCCCCCAGGTGCAGCGCCAGGAGCCTCGCGAGCCAAACCGTGGCGCTGTGGGCCGGCTCTGTCCGCTCATATAAAACGGAGCCGTCGGGGCTCCTGACCCTCAGGCTCAGGTAGGGCTTCACGGATGCCGCTATCCCCTCCTTCTCGAGCTCCACGCGCCCGTCGATCCTCCCAAGCTGGACGTTCGCAATTGAGAGCACCATGCCCAGCAGTAGAGCTGTGAGAAGCGAGAGACACAGGAACCCAATCCTCCTGCTTCTCACCCCTTTCATCGCCCATTTGCACTTGAGTTCCCTGTTCTGATAAAAGCTTTGGTTCTCCATCCTAACATGCGCTACTTCCTTTTGGACCCATTACGGGCGGCCTGCGCCACGAAGTCAGGATTTACGATATCGGTATCGCCAGCTCGAGGGTGACTTGCACCTTGGCCCCGGCCGGGACGGTCAGAGGCGGGTCGAAGGGGATGAACATGACAGTCCAGTTAGGAACGGTGTAAAGTCTTGAGATGTCAGCCCTTCCTACATCAACCAGCAGGGTGGTGAACGCGGTATAGGTGAGGCCGCTCACAATGGTATCATAGTTGGAACTAGGTCTTAATCCGCCCCTATACAACACAAGGCCATGAAGTGTAGGTGTGGAGTCCGATGGGACTTCCACACGGATGGCTGCTCTTATTATCAGGTGCGTAGCATTAGTAGTTATCGTAGTCATCGGGCTTTTCATGGCAATCGTGTAACCGGAAGCAATGCCTCTGAAGCCGAACCGGTTGGTATAGGTTATGCTGGATGTTACGAAGACCGCAGTTACGCATGATGAGCCAAATCCACTAGTACAAACGCCGGTGGCGTTTATCACCAGACTAAAAAATGTGTACTCTCTATAACAAGAATAGACTTGGCGCAGATTCCAGTCGCCCAATCCGAAGACGAACTGTATCAGATCGCAGAACCCGTACCTGGTCAACACATCCTTGGGTATCCTGATGGCATACCTGACAGTCAGTACGTCACCAGCAGCCAGCGCTATAGGCGGGGATACAATGTCGCGGGCCAGTAGCAAAAGGAACGCCTGGTCCGGTGCCAGCGGAGACGTGCCCCCTTCGTTCACCCTCACGAACAGACCAACCTCGCTGACCGTTGCCTCCAGTCCTGTGAAACTCCCTGTTATGGTGAGCCAGAAGAACCCTCCGACATCCTGGAGTGTCACATTTCTATAGTCTAACACGTCGAAGAGAGCTATCGTCGATTGCAACGAGACGTCGTTGATCGACGGTTCAGCTGTGCCGTTCCCTATCCCTATTACTGGCACATACGTCGTTGCAACATCATTTCTTAAATTGGTTATCGCGGACGTTATGGTTGTTAATCGGTTCGGTTGTCTGACCACCGTCGGCCTGACGTCAGGCCAGTCGGTTCTGTCATATGTGAAGAAAACCAGCTTGATCATTTTAGCGAAATTCAAGGTCCATGGGTCTCCGTCCTTCGCGAAGACCAGGTCGCCGTTCTTGTAGGCCTCCACCCTGGCGCGGAACTCCAGAGGTATCGACGCCTTAATACTCATCGTAGGCTCTCCATCCTGGCCGAAAGACTCCTTCGCGAGGAATGGAAGTCGCAGGACCTGCAGTGAGGCCAGAAACCCCAGCAGGAGCGATGCGGTGATGAGCGCCACCACAGCGACACGGCCCACTCCTGACGACCTCATCGGTCGCCCACCTTCCTGTCTGGCCATAAAAGCATTCGCACTACCTCATCACCCTCCTCGACCTGTAGATCGCGTGGGCCCTCTTCGAGGTCCTCGCGAAGGAAAGGACGGTGACGGCGACGAAGGCCGCTATCATGACCCCGAGGAAGGCGTAAGCCGACCCCGGCACCTGGGCCGTGGGCTCGGCCCCCGCCCCGGTGCCCGGTATCT
>Ga0079996_116457_pt2 | contig 14165 bp, 12 predicted proteins | sample PerSpoAPS_AMetaG_FD_69199 | JGI IMG/M metagenome (GOLD analysis project Ga0079996, IMG submission 69199) | Thermal spring microbial communities from Yellowstone National Park, Wyoming, USA - Perpetual Spouter A (PS_A) MetaG (SPADES assembly)... | ecosystem: Environmental > Aquatic > Thermal... | reverse complement strand
ACCCGAGTTTTTTGGACAGGACAGGCAGATTTGGCGGTTGATTTTGTAGCGCTGTTCAAGGTTGAAAAATGAAGTCAATGCACCCGATGCTCCCATCGCTACTCGCCGTTGGCTATTCGCTGCCACAAAAGGAACGGGGTAGTAGCAGGAATCACGCATTACGCTCTACGCATTACCGATTACCCTTCATTCTGCAAACTTTGTAGCAGGGTGATTGGCGTGAAGATGGTTCGCACCGTGACCATTGAAGTGCCTCAAGAGTTTGCGGGAATGAGGCTTGACAATTTTCTCGCCAGACACTTTCCCGATTTGTCCCGTTCCCGCTGTCAGCAGGTCGTCCGAGATAGACGGGTCAAAATTGACGGGATAACTGTCACCAAGCCGGGATTCATCTTGCGTGGCAAAGAACGCATTGAAGTTGAACTGCCTGAACCTGAACCATCAACCTTACAACCCGAACCTATTCCCTTATCCGTGCTCTACGAGGACGACGACTTGCTTGTCGTTGACAAACCGCGCGGCATGGTCGTTCACCCTGGGGCAGGGGTTAGAAGTGGGACTCTTGTCAACGCTTTGATGGCTATGGGAGTTCCGCTATCGGATATTGCTGGACCTGAAAGGCTCGGAATAGTCCACAGGCTTGACAAGGGAACATCAGGGGTGATGGTTGTAGCGAAAACGAATTTCGCGCACCTGAAACTTGCCCAACAATTTGCTGAGCACAAAGTCGATAAGCGGTATCTGGCGGTCGTTGTCGGCGAACCTGAGTTTGAACACAAGGTCATTGCCGCTCCTTTGATGAAGCATCCCGAAGACCCGGAGAAGTTCGCGGTGGCGAATCGCCATGTCGTTGCTTCTCACATAGTTGACGCTGTGACGGAAGTTTGGGTTCGTGAGCGGTTCAGAGGTTTCGCATTGCTTGAAGTCAAACCGGTAACGGGTCGCACCCACCAGATTCGGGTTCACTTGCAACATTTGGGATTGCCTGTTGCGGGCGACGAAACTTACAACGGTCGGGCAAAGGCATTGAAAATGGCTCGCGAACTCAAACGAGATGACTTGCTGAACGCCCTTCAATCTCTCAACGGACAAGCCCTTCACGCTTGGAAATTGACTTTTATGCACCCACGAACAAACGAACCCATCAGCGTTGAGGCTCCGTTGCCTGACGATATGGGAAAGTTGCTGGCACTTCTCAGAAGTAGCGAGTAAGTCGAACGCGCACAAAATTTTTGCTCGGTGATGGGAGATGGAATTTCCGAAAGTTGTTGCCATTTTGGGCTTAGGTGTCTCTGGGTGTGCCATAGCGGAAGTCTTGCTGAGGCGCGGAGTCAAAGTCGTTGGTGCTGACGAAAAGGAATCTTTAGGCGAACTCGAGCAGCGCGAGTATGTTGAGCGATTGATCGGGCAGGGACTTGAGTTAATCTTGGGCAAAAACGCTTTTGCGCGCCTGATCGACTTGAAGCCAAGACTTGCCATCCTGAGTCCCGGCATCTCTGTTCACCGCAATGAGGTCAAGGCGTTGGCTCAATCTGGGGCGAAAGTTATTGGTGAAGTCGAGTTCAGTTACAGGCTTTTGACCGAAGAACTGGGAAGGGACAAGGTTTGCCTCGTTGCCATTACGGGCACGAAAGGGAAAACGACGACAGTGCACCTAATCGCGCGAATGCTGGAGGCATCTGGACTAAGGACGATCCTTGCTGGCAATGTGGGTGTGCCATTAGCTAAGTTTGTGGATGAGTTTCCGCGAGACGAAGAAAGCCTGCCGGTGCGGGTTGTCATGGAAGTGAGCAGTTTTCAGCTGGCTACATGCGAAACTTTCCGACCAGACATTGCTGCGGTCACTACCCTGTTCGTCGATCACCTTGATTGGCATTCGTCCGTCGACGACTATCGGCTTTCAAAGGCGAAAATTTTCGCCAACCAAAGAGGCGACGATTGGGCAGTTCTAAACGCCGATAATGCTGGAGTCCGATGGATGGCTCAGTTCGTGCGGGGCAAGATTTTGTGGTGCGGCAAAGAGGTAGCAGCAAGTTGTCCATACTGCACTCATTGGGTCAGCGACGGCGGTGAAATTATCTGGGCTTCTTTGGGAGGGGATAGGTTTCCGGTTGCCCGATTTTCGGAGTTTATGCTTCGTGGCGAACACAACCGACAAAACTTGAGGGTAGCGATCGGAGCAGCTCTGCTCGCTGGTGCTCGTCCAGATGTTATCGCCGATGTTGTCCGTAACTTCAGAGGTGTTCCAAACCGGCTTGAATTGGTGGGTGAGGTGAATGGCATCAAATTCGTCAACGACTCCGCTGCCACAACACCCGACGCTGCGGCTGCGGGGATTAGGTCCTTTGATGCCCCAATCGTCCTAATTGCTGGGGGAAAAGACAAAGGCGGCAATTGGGGCGAATTTGAGAAAGCGCTGAAAGAAAGGGTGAAGGCATTGATAGCGATAGGAGAATTCGCCGACAGGTTGGTAGAGATGTCCAGGAAAGTCGGGGTGAAAGTCACAAAGGCAAGTAGTATGGATGAGGCAGTTAGACAGGCAGTGGAGTTCGCTTCGCCCGGTGATATCATCTTGCTCTCACCAGGGTGCGCCAGCCAAGATATGTTCAGGAACTATGAACACCGCGGCGAGGAATTTAGAGAGGTAGTTAGGAGGTTGAGCAGCAAAAATTGAGTTCGGGAGAAAGCCTGACATTGGCGCACTGGGTCGGTGCAAAGATTTCTTCCCGGAAACGCAACGCAAGGTCCAAAAAACGAGTCGCACATCTGAAGGCGGGATAAGTTATGGACGATGTTTTGCTGCGTGTTGAGAATTTGTCCTTGAAACGAAACGGGCGTTACATCTTGAAGCAAGTTAACCTAACGGTTCGTCGTGGTGAAATTCACGGAATCCTCGGTCTGAACGGGGCTGGTAAGTCAAGTTTAGCCTACACAATTATGGGCTGCTCCGACTATAGACCCGATGAGGGGCGAATTCTGTTTGAGGGCAAAGACATCACCCACCTGTCAATAACTGAAAGAGCGCGTTTGGGGATAACTCTTGCTTGGCAAGAGCCCGCAAGGTTTGAGGGATTGAGAGTGAGCACATATCTCTCCCTCGGGATGCCGCAACCTGACCGAGCCAGAATTATGGAAGCGCTGGAAGCAGTTGCTTTGCCACCATCCGCCTACATGCACCGCTTCGTTGACCAAACCTTATCTGGAGGGGAGCGCAAGAGGATAGAGTTGGCGGCTGTTTACGCGATGAGACCGAAACTCGCAATTTTGGACGAACCCGATTCAGGGGTTGATTTGCTCTCCCTCGACGATATCTTGAGTCTTATCCGAAAAATGGCAGACGAGGGGACGACAGTCCTTTTGATCACGCACCGTGATGAGGCACTGAAGGTCGCCAATTCCGCTTCATTGATGTGTCAAGGGACAATCCTGTATCAGGGTGAAGTTGAGCAAGTTCGACAATATTACGCGCAAAGGTGCCGGCTTCACCCAGAGATGCTGAAATCGTCACCTTAAAGGAGGCGTTGGAAATTGAGAATGCACCAACTGATCACAAAAGAGCCGACTTGGGTTCGTGAATATGAGGCAATGCTGGAAGCGCTGAAGCAAGCAGGTGGTGACCCCAGCGCTATAACCTCAGGCAAGTTTGCCACTTTGGTCGTTAGCGCAAACAAAGTCCTCGCTAAAAGCGAACTGCCCGGAATCCGCTTCGAAGCGGAAGAAATACCGACAGGGATCAAAGCCCGTATAGTTGTTGAACCCGGAGTTAAAATCCCGCAACCAGTCCACTTGTGTTTCGGGATGCTGGTTCAGGAAGGGGTTCAAGAAATCATTGTCCGCTACGAAATTGGCGAGGAGTCTCAAGTTGCCTTTTTGGCTCATTGCACTTTCCCCAATGCCAAGCAGTTAAAGCACCTGATGGAAGCGGAGATTTGTATCGGGGCAAGAGCTCGAATGAGTTACACCGAATCGCATTATCACGGTCCATATGGAGGCATTGAGGTCAGACCTCACGCGAAAGTCTTCGTCGATGAAGGCGGGAAGTTTATGAACAACTTCAACCTCGTTCACGGTCGGGTAGGGAAACTGGAAATTGACTATGAAGTTGATGTCGGCAAGGAAGGCGTTGCGGAATTGGTCGCGAAAGTCTATGGCATGGAGGATGACACGATCTCTATCAAGGAATTCGTCAGACTCAATGGGGAAGGTGCGAGGGGATTGACAAAGACTCGTGTGGCGGTTCGCGGCAGAGCAGTTAGCGAAGTCTTCACAACAATGGAAGGCAATGCGCCCTTCGCAAGAGGTCATATGGACTGCACCGAAATAGTGCGAGACCAAGCAATAGCCAAGAACATGCCACTGGTTATAGTCCGTGACGACCGAGCCCAAGTGACCCACGAGGCTGCAATTGGGACAGTCAACCGTAAAGAGTTGGAGACCCTGATGGCTCGCGGATTGAGTGAGGAGGAAGCGGTCGACCTTATCATTCGAGGCATGCTTCAATGGGTTTGAACAGGTTCGTTTAATTTCAGGCAGGCTTCGTAGTTCCCGGAGAGGAACAATGCTTGGAGTTCCTTTCGTTTAGAATCTCCTTCCGGCAGGGAACGCCACCGCTCGCGTGCCTTGATGATACTTGCGACCATTTCGGGGTCAAAGTTGGGGACAAACCCGTTGAAGTAAGGCGTCAAATCTTCAGGGGCAGCCATCTGCAAATAGGCACATACATAGTTGGTCCGCAACTTCGACGGGTTGGTGCCGATGCGTTCCCAGTCAATACCGTCCTCTCTCGCCATTTGGAAGGCTTTCCGGAAAAGGTGCCAACCATACTGGTCTTTGAGTTTCTGGAACATCCGGCACAACGGATCAGCAGTTATTTGCTTAGCGTGGTGAATTGCCACCTCGGGGACGAGAGCGTATTCTATTTGGACTGCCGTCACCAAAGGAAAGGGACTGCGATGATTCGCCCACCAATCAACCGGCCATCCGCCACTCACAATCTGACCTGTGAACAAGTTCACCATTTCGTGGGTGATAAGCACATAAGCCCAATAGCCTTTGATGCCGTGAACGACATTGAAGAAGGCATCGTAAGAGACTCCTATCCCCGGTGATTCCTTTCCTGTAACAGCGCGGACTTCAGCGATGTCACCAGTCGCAAACCCTCCACCTGTTTTAGGCCAAACAAAGAGAACATACTTCTCCCGAGGCAACTTCAGTCCCCAAGCCTCGCAGAGGTATTCAAAGGCTTTGTCAGCGTAATCGTAGAACCGTTCTATGTCTTGCCTGTAACTCTCCAACTGGTCAGAGCGAGCAAACCAAACCCAGTGCTTGCCTTCATGAATTTTAGTGAGTTTTGTCTCTTGGGCTGTTGAGCGGGAATGAAGGCACAGAAGCGAGGCAACGAAAACGCTCGTAAGTAGTCTCACCCAAGCGATAACCCTCACACTGATCCACCTCCATACGAATTTGCGAACGGGGTGCAAACAAAAAATTGGAGCGGGCGACGGGATTTGAACCCGCGACCCCCAGCTCGGGAAGCTGGTGCTCTGCCCCTGAGCTACGCCCGCTCTCTTTGTCCATTTTCCCAGCAAAATTACCTATTTTGAGCGGATTTTTGAGCGTGACAGTCGTCAGTCCCAGTGATCACAAGTCTTTGTCAAAGTTCACCACTTCTGCGTCCGATGCAAGTATAGGGCGAAATCGCCAGCATGTCAATACATTATTGGTCGCCGCTCAAACCGTCAAGTTTCCCTTCCCTTAGGGACAAACCATCAAAGCAACCGTCGTCAGCGTCACCGATGGAGACACCATCAAAGTCCGTGTTGGCAACGAAATTCAAACAGTCCGCATCATCGGCTACAATGCTCCCGAACTAAGCCAAAACTTCGGCGACATGTTTGGCTTCCCCAGGTTTTGGTTGGAGAGTTGATGCTGCTTTCGGGCTTAGGTCAAATCATGACCATCCCGCCCAATGTCCGTCATTCCGATTACTATCAGCGGGTTCAAACCGCTGCGATGAATGGTTTCAAAGAGCCTTGCCCATTAATGCCCAAACGCTGACATTGTTACAAGTGTAAGGAGGACAGTTATCACTCCAATGAACTTGGAGGGGATGATGGAGACGGGATGAGAGTTTCAACCAAACCATCAAACCATTGAGCAAATTTGGGATGAGATCGAAGCCCTGCATAGACGGGTTCGTTTGCTGACTATCGGGCTAATTGCTGTTGTCGTTCTGTGCAATTGCCTTCCAAGCCTAATCTGGTTTCTCCTACCAGTGAAGCCATTTGGGGCAATTCAGGTTGAAAGGGTTGAGTTCGTCAGGGGTTTCGACACTATCTTGAAAATTGCTCCCGCACCAATGGGTAATGCAGTCTTTATTAGCAGTGGAAGCGGCAGGATTATCGCTGGGCTTGGGGAAGATGTAGTTGGAAGTTCATTGGTTCTTTTCAACCCTAACGGGACAATTGCAGTTGGTTTAGAGACAATGCCAGATGGCGGATTTATCGGGATTAGAGACAAAGATGGAAGGTCTTGTGTTCACTTGAGTGGAAGACCTTTTTGGTGGTCTTCTTCTCATCAAATCACCTCAAGGACAAGTCCTTTCCCGTGCACCTTAAATTTAACAGGTTTCGTAACTGCCACAGGATAGTTCAGCGAAACCTCAAGTCACAGTCCCTTTAATTGGGTCGGTAAAGGGACTCGCTTCAGCAAAGCCCAAGTTTCGCCATAGCGCTCCATCTTCAGAGGCAAAAGGTAAGAACCCTTTTCGAGGCTGTCACTGCGTGAAGTGCCACCAAATGGGTTAAAGTGGTCAAATTGTGACTTCTCGGCTAAGTCCGAAAGCCTCGCAACTAACAGACCCTGTGCCAACCCCTTTTGCAGTATGTTCTCAGGCAACTCTTCTAACTTGCGGGCAAAGAAATCGCATGGAAGTTCCGATTCGCTAACTTCCTCGACTTCTCGACACCAGCAAAGGGAATCTGAAGAGCCTAACCGTCGCACTTTAAGCAAAAGTTCTTTTGCCGTTTCAGCCTTATCGGTGGGCACTTGGAGGAAAACGGTTAAACACCCGTCAAGCAGGAAGTAGTCTCGAACTCCAGTCGATTTTAGAAGTTCGCCCTCCCTCGGCTTCAACCTTCCCAAAAAGGCACGAAACCTCACAACCCTCTCAGGTGGGACGCAATGAACTTTGCAAGTCTTGAGCCAATCGAAAACCTGCCGCCCAAGTTCAACGCTCCCGTTCCATCGGATGGCTGTGTCAACGAGAGTCAACTTAATTGTCGCAGGTGAAGGGATTGGAGAGCCAATGGCAAATTGAGCCGAAGCATCAGGTTGGCGGTAGGAGAAAGTGCTGGCAAATTCAATCTCTGCCTTCAGCCAAATCTTGCTCACTTCCTCCTCGACCAAATTCTCCGCAATTTCAACCCTTCGCCTCCTCCCCAAAAGACATCACCTCAAGGACTTTATTGCTGTGAAGAATCACTAAGTTTGAAAGGACTCAGTTGGCGCAACTCGGTTAAGATTTCCGTCAGCCTCAAAAGGTCGTCAAACTCGTGCGCTTCAACACTCTGTCTTTCTGCTAACTCCTTCAATTTTTGGCGATAATCGTCGCAAAGTGGGCTGAGTAATGGAACAGGCACAGCAGTTTTCGCTACCAGAACGAGACCTTCAACACCTTCAATGTGAGGCAGCCTCGTCGCCGTCATTGCTCCGTCAGGGCGCTTAAAGGTCCACTCATAAGCAGTCAACGCTAATTCAAAGCGCTCCTTGCGTTCATCGTCGTTCCCCAGAGCATAGGTATAGTTGACCTCGTTTAAGCCAATACGCCACGCTTGAGTTTTCTTCAACCCATCTTTCCTTCTCCTGTCTGTCCTCTGGGAGAAACCGTGCATGGAGAAGGTTAACAGCGTAACCGTATCGCTCTGCTAAGGTTCTCACCTGCTGGAACAGATTGATGGCGCGCTCGACAGTATTTACAACGATGATGACTTTCCGATGACCTTGCTTTAGTGCGTCCTCAACGGTTTCTACTGTCAACTCGCTATCGCAAAACTCCATTAAGACCTCTCGCTCAATAGTTTCGTTTTGAGCGTCAATCTTCTCGCACCCCAACTTCTCCTCAAAGAAATCAAGGACGCTGTCTGGAAGCGTTGCTGAAAGAATTGCAAAGGGCAAACCCATGCGGTAAAGCCGTTCACAAATTAACTGCACCGCTTGCAATGCCAGTTCAGGGTCGAACAGGTGAACTTCGTCGAAGACAAGGAAAGAACCTGCAACTGCTCCAGCGGGGATATTTCCGTGCCGTAGCGGTAAAGTTAAGGGGGTGCAAGCGTAGGAACTAATGACTTGGTCAATGGTGGCAACAACGACATCGGCAGCAAACAAAACGCTCTCTGGCTTTTGACCGTGCTGAAGTGCTATTCTCCATGTTGATTTGCCCAACCTTTCAGCGTGGTTTCTCAACCGCCTCTCAATTTGGGTTGCCAGTGACCTGAGGGGTAGAGCGTAAATGAGCCGTGAAGGGAATTGACCGTTGCTTCCGCAACAGAAGGGCAAGAAGACTGCTTCGGTTTTCCCTGAACCTGTTGGAGCCCTCAAGATTACCGATTTACCTTGCGTTAGGGCATACCATGCCTTTTGTTGGTGCTCATAGGGTATATCGCCCAGAATCCTTTGGTAAACTTCCTGAACCTCCATCGCACCCACCAAATGTCCCTAAGGTTTAATGGCTCGATTGTTACTGTCAACAAGAAAGAGGGAGAAACCAAAGTCTCGTTGTAGGCAAGTTTGAGTTGTTGGAGGCATTGGCGACAAGGCTGGCAAAGGCTTGAGCACAACCAACAAAACTGAACGAACTTGAACAGGCAAAATCGCTTATGGCTCGAAGTCATGGTTCCACCCCCTTTGCTTACCCTTATGCTTTGGATTGCCTTAACTTGCTTCGACTACAATTTGCCCCAGTCCCATCGTTCCCAACTTCCCAACATGAACCCACTCCATCAATTTCAGCAGCGGCAAAAATGGCGACAAATCTTCACCCTCAAACTCTGTCCAGCCAATCACCCCGCCAACCTTCAACCTCTCCTGCTGCCTCCTTGAAAACCTCTGCAAATCCAACCAAACTTGTTCGCCGTCGGTCATCTCAACCTTCCTTGCATTTTCAACCAAAACTTTCCCGTCCCAAGGCGGCTCTGTCCTCTCATACGCCCAAAACAACGCACGCCCCCTCTCGTTCGCTCCCTTGACCAACGCAGAAAAGGTCACCGGGTTTTGCAATTTCCCAGAAAGGTCTATCCTCGTCGGCGTGACAAAGCGGACAATCAACCGAGAAACTTTTTCCTTCGTTGAAGCCAAAATTTCTCCCGCTGAAACCGAAGGCAAGGAAGTCACGATGATGCCTTCCCTTGCGCTGAAAACTTCCATCTCGTCTTCTCCGCTTCCCGCAACGACACGAACCAAACTTGCCTTTAAGCCCTTTCCAATTCCGTTTGCCAAAGTCCTTTGAACGGCGACGATGAGATAGGGCAAAAGGTTTTCAGCCTGATGCCAAATTGTCATCCCGAAGGAGAAAGCATCTCCGACTTTGAAGGTGACTGGCGAATTTGAAGGCGGAGGGACTTGAAGGGAGAAAGGGCGAGGCATCTGAACGAGCCTTTTTGCGAAAGGATGGTCAGCAGGTGCGAAAGGTTCAAAGAAGCGAGTGTAAGGGCATTGAAAGCGCAAGATGCACTGGGAGCAATCGTCAAGGTGAGTGACGCAGACCTTCTTTCGGAAGTTCAAGCCCAAAGCGCCACGCAAAGTTGGTCCGAAAAATCTGGGCAAAGTCCCGTCATTGGTAACTTCCGCCTCAAACCTGAGCCTGACAAACCTCAGCATCACATCATCACCTTTCTTAGCGTGCAAGCGTGTAAGAGTGCAAGTGTGCAGGCGTGTATGCGTGTATGGGTGTAAGCGTGCGAGCATGGGGGTGGCGTCAGCCACAAAAATCCTTCATGGTCGGGTCAAATTCGGGTTGCGAGTTGAGCGTTGCGGGTTGAGAGTTCAAAAACTGGCTTCAATTTGCCGTTAACTCAGAACTCACAACCCGTAACCCAGAACCCGCCGTTTAACCGTCCCCTCATAGTCGGGTCGGAACCATTTCATTCCTGTCACTCCCGGAAATGGTGCGACGAACTCGCCGTCCCCTCATAGTCGGGTCGGAACCTTCAAGCGCCCAACGCTTTATCCGATCACCATATTGGTCGCCGTCCCCTCATGGTCGGGTCGGAACTTGTTTTGGGCGACAAGGGCGCCCAAGGTCTGCCGAGTCGCCGTCCCCTCATGGTCGGGTCGGAACGAGAAGGTTTCACCTGAAGTTTTAGAGCGGGAATTACTGTCGCCGTCCCCTCATGGTCGGGTCGGAACTTTGCTGTAAGTCACTTAACGGATGTGTGTGTGCCGAGTCGCCGTCCCCTCATGGTCGGGTCGGAACAGGCTTGTGAGGATGTTGGAGCGAGACGAAAAGTTGGTCGCCGTCCCCTCATGGTCGGGTCGGAACACGCCAGCAAGTTGTGTGTATTCACGCCAAAGTTGCTCGTCGCCGTCCCCTCATGGTCGGGTCGGAACGGAGGTGAACACAATGCAGCAAACACGGGAACAAGCAGTCGCCGTCCCCTCATGGTCGGGTCGGAACGCGTAGCAAGTCTCAATCAGCGTGACGGATCTTTAATGGTCGCCGTCCCCTCATGGTCGGGTCGGAACTCAAGTGGGTCATCGTTTGCCGTCCAATCAGGGTCGGGTCGCCGTCCCCTCATGGTCGGGTCGGAACTGGCTCAGGTTGAACTGCATCCAGATGTGAGAAAATTGTCGCCGTCCCCTCATGGTCGGGTCGGAACCTTATTGGAGGTGAGGAACGATGAAGACGCGAAACTGGTGTCGCCGTCCCCTCATGGTCGGGTCGGAACTCAAAGGAGTGTTATCGCGATGGCGAAGGACAAGAAACGTCGCCGTCCCCTCATGGTCGGGTCGGAACCCAGGCAAATTTTGGGGTTTTGACGACGAAACGAAGGGAAACGGGAAAGGGGTTGCAGTCGACCTTCGGTTACCCGAAAACCCTTAGGGGGTCGACGGCAACCGACCCTTCAAAATTGGGTCATTTTCGGCTAAAATCGCCACCACGCCTCTATCCTGCTTTCAAGGTGCTCAAAACCGCTTAGGTCGACGGCAAGTATAGCGTTTTTGTTCGTCGCTGTCAATGGTTGCGGTTTGGATTGAAGATAGTGCTTTAGGTCAAATTGCCCAACCGCTTCGGTGCGAAAGTCCTATTGCCTTTGCTGTCTATGAGTGCTAAAATCGCTGGCGAAAATTTTCAAAGGGTGGGTGAAAAGGTGCTTGGAGGCGAACTTGTTGCCCTTGAAGGTTTGTTTCACGATTTAGGCAAGTTCCGGCAGCGGGCTTTTTGGGGCGAGCGGAAACGACACGAAACTCACGGCGCTGAGTGGCTTGCCAAATTCGTCCTTCCCCGCCTCACCTTCCTGACGGAGCAGGAGCGAACGGAAATCGCTCAAACTGTAGAACGCCACCATGAACAATCGCCCTACGAGCGAGACATCCGCATTGTCAAAATCGCCGACCATTTGGCTTCGGGTGAACGGGTTAAGCGTGAGGGCGAAGAGAGGGGCGACCCATCACAGGAACTTTTGATGCCCGTTTTTGTCAGGCTCAAAATAGGCAACCGCTACTTGCCCTTCTCAGAACAAAGAAGGTGGCGCTACGAGACAACGCCCCTGCGTTTGGATGTCTCCATCTTCCCGAAAGAGCGGGCGGAAGCGGATTACCTGTCTCTTTGGAACGCTTTTGAGCGGGCTTGGAATGCGCTGCCTGAGAGTGCTCCAACTTTTCGTGACTTTGATGCTTTCGTTTTGACATGGCTTTCTTTGCTCCGCATTTACGCATGGTGCGTTCCTGCAGCGGCTTACGAACACGAACCCGACATTTCCCTCGCTGACCATTTGCAAATGACTGGCGCATTGGCTTATTGCCTTTGGGAGTTGGACGATGCGACCATTGAACATTTGGAACCTAACCCGCTTGATAGCGAAGTTGAGGTCGCTTTGCTCGTTGGTGGCGACATCACGGGCATCCAACGGTTCATCTACACCATCAGCAGCAAAGGTGCGGCGAAAAGTTTGCGTGGTCGTTCGGCTTACTTGAACCTTCTCTGTGATGCCATCGCTGAGTGGTTGAGACGAAAGTTGCAAGTTCCACCTTGCAACACCATTTACAGCAGCGGCGGTCACTTCTACCTTCTGGCTCCGTTGAGCAAGCAGGGCAAAGTTGATGAGTTGCGGCTTGAACTCCTTGACTTGCTCTTTGACTTCTTCGGCGGTGAACTTGCCATCGTCGTTGAAGCCATCCCGTTAAGGGCTTGCGATTTCAAAATTGACACGAGTGTTGACAGAAGCCCGTTGAGCAAACGATGGGAAGAACTGGCGCGAAAGTTGAGCCAACGAAAGGGGACGCTTTGGCGTGAGCGAATTGTTAGCGACCCAAGTTCCGTCTTTGGTCCCTTTGGGCAAGGGGGCGAAACCGAAACTTGCGATGTGTGCCATAGCGAGCGCGACGAACCTGAGGGCATATTGCGTCGTGAGTTACGCCGTCCCGTTGAGGAGCGATTGAGGGGCGATGAAATCGTTTTGCGATGTTCACTGTGCGAAAGTTTTGAGGAGTTAGCGGACAAAATTTGGAAGGCGAAGTTTTTGCTTTTGCGACCTCGTCATCAACCGCCTCGCGGTGAACTTCAATGGCATTCTGTCCTGCAAGCATTGGGTTTGGAACTTTGGCTTGAAGATGAAGACGAACTACTCAGGCATTATCGTGATGGCGATTGGGTGCTGCGGATAAACGATGCCGACTTAACGCCCGTTCGTCGCAACAACGCTGTCGTGCCCGTCATCAGTTTCCGCTTTTTGCCCCAATATACGCCGACGGTCACGCAAGACGGGATTCAACGCATCGCCGACTTGACCGAGTTGTCGGAGCGCTCGGAAGGAGCGCCTTACTTTGGGGCTTTGCGGATGGATGTGGATAGTTTGGGGCGATTGTTCTCTGAAGGGCTTGATGGCATGGCTTCACTCTCTCGCTTGGCGACTTTTTCCCGCTCGCTGACCGTCTTCTTTGAGGGCTACTTGAACGAAATTTGCCGACAAGTTGACCTTGAACGAGGCAATCAATCCCGTCTCTACCTGCTTTACTCTGGTGGCGATGACCTTTTCGCTGTCGGAAGTTGGGATGCTGTCATTAGGTTGGCGGAGAAGGTGCGGGCGGAATTTCGCCGTTACGCCTGTCACAATCCCTGCGTGACCGTTTCTGCGGGCGTTAGTGTCCACCACGAAAAGTTCCCGCTGTATCAGGCAGCCGAAATCGCCAAAGAGTTTTTGGAGGCGGCGAAAAACTTTGTTCACCCTGACGGTCACGAAAAAGATGCTTTGGGATTTTGGGGGCGAGTTGTTGATTGGGACGAAACTCAATGTTGGCTTCGAAGGTGGCACGACAAGTTGGTTGAATGGCTTAAAGGGCATCAAGCGACGAGGGCGCTCCTTTTCAAACTCGCCCGCATCGCTGAACTTCACGAGGAATTGAAACGGCGTTTGGAGCGAAAGTTAAGGTTGAGCCCAGAGGAAATTGAGCAGCGGTTAAAGTTTGAGAAGTGGCGGTGGCGGCTCGTTTACACCATCGCCCGTGAAAAGACGGAACTGCAAAGCGAACTTGAAAGCCTGCAAGAGGATTTGGTGCAACGAGACTTCATCCGCCATCTACTTTTGCTCACTCGCTGGACTGAATTGAGCACGAGATGATGGCAATTGGGAGGGTGAGGCTTCCGCCGAACCCATTATGGCAAAGCGAGGTGACGCGAACATGAGACAGCAACAGAGTGGGCAAGTTATCCCAGACGAAATTAAGCAAATTGTGAGCACTGGAGATTACGCATTACTTGTTCAGCGGGCAGAGGAATGGGGGCGTGATTGGAACGGCAGGGGTTGAGGATGGCACAAATTCGCCGTGTTTTCGGAGAAGTCAAGCGACTGACGATGAGGTGGGAGCCCATTCGCTTGAGGATGCTTCACCCCAAATTGGCTTACATCGCTGCACGGGCAGGTCGTGGCGGTGGCATGCGCGGAGGCGGC
>Ga0079996_111349_pt1 | contig 14185 bp, 18 predicted proteins | sample PerSpoAPS_AMetaG_FD_69199 | JGI IMG/M metagenome (GOLD analysis project Ga0079996, IMG submission 69199) | Thermal spring microbial communities from Yellowstone National Park, Wyoming, USA - Perpetual Spouter A (PS_A) MetaG (SPADES assembly)... | ecosystem: Environmental > Aquatic > Thermal... | reverse complement strand
CTCATAGCTAAAACACGTTTCTGCAGCTATCCACACTCCACCCAACAAATCCCGCAATACCAATCACAAACTTCCTTAAACCCTCCAACAGCCCATCCTTAATAAACCCAACCCTTACAAGAAGCCCCGCCTGCCCTCTGTCTATAACGGTTCTTCTGATGTGGGCTAAATAATCTGTTCTTCCGTTGTAGTAGCACACCGCACACGCCATCCTCTTAACTGGGTCAGCATATTTACTACAAAGTCTGTATTTATCCTGCAAAATGGAAAGCCCTACCTCTATGTTCGTGCATGGATTATACGGAGAGTTGGACGGTTCGTCCTTCACCGCCGAATAGTTCCCAGCCCCCACCTCCTTAGCCTTCGTTTGATAAAGTGCCCAGGGCTGAACACGCTGTAAATATTTACCCTCAGAAATCGTATGAGACGTTATCTGCATAAGCCCAAAACCCACTGTGCACGTGTTCTCAATGGTTGCATCCTTTCTCAAGCAAAAGCGGTGAAGCCCGCTGTTGAAAACTGCCTGCAGCCATTGCCAGTTCGTAGATGTTGGATTACGTCTTGCATCCTTTAAGACTGGATCTTTTGGACACGGGTCGCAACCCGTAGCATAAACATTCCCAGCACTTTCCTGAGGGATGATGGCAGCTACATACGGTTCAAAGCCTTTCTCTTTTGCCTTCTGCTGAAAATAAGTTCCTAAATCCAAACCGCCATTGCATCGCACTTCCTGCAGAAGCTTTAGCTTGTTTATGTTGACCTCCGCTAAATACATCTGCCCTTGTTGGTAGGCATCGCTTGCAGCTTCATCCGCCTTATCTATAAAGACCTTCAGTGGAACGCCAAGACTTATCCCTAAGACCGCTAAAGTTAGCAGCTTCCTTTCCATTCTTCTTTCTTAAGAACCTCTTCTAACTCCCTCACCGTCATCTTCTTTGCCCTTTCTACCCAGTCTTTGTCTGTCTTGCCATACCTTAGCAAAAGCCTTGCCTTACTCAGCCCCAAATCCTGAAGTTCTTTCCCAAAGGTCTTGTATAGCTTTATGTAGGTATAGACTGTGCTTGGGGCATACTCCGTCCTTTGCCTTATAAACTCCCTAAAACTCCTTATCCCATCCCCTCTATAACCCTTTGTTTCCCTTAACACCACAACCTTCTCTATCTCCTCCACTTGCGGACCACGACGCTTTCTGAAAATCTCATACATAGGAAATATTATACGATTTGTTATAATTTTCCTATGGGAAAAGAAAGACCGAAATTTCTAAAGGATGAGACTTTTTTGTATTTTGATAACGCCGCATCTACCCCTCCATTGCTTGAAGTGTATAATGCTGTGAATGAGTTTTTAAAGGACTATGGGAGTATTCACAGGGGATTTGGCGAGAAGTCCAATAAGAGCACGGATGCGTATGAAAGGGCGAGGGAAACTATAGCAAGGTTGGTGGATGCAGAGGATGGTGTAGTGGTATTCACTTCAAACACAACGGATGCGATAAACCTTTTTGCTACTGCTTTAAGAAGAAGCAGAGTAGCGGTATCTTACTATGAACACTCAGCCAATTATTTACCGTGGATTGGGAAACACGAGGTTGTCCATTTAGCTTGGAATGAGAATTACCATTTAACACCTGAAGACTTGGAGAGGTTTTTGAAGGAAAACAGGGTAGATTGGGTGTCTATAGCGGGGGCGTCTAACGTTACGAGTTATGCGATAGATATAAAGGGGATGTATGAGGTGTGTCAGAAGTATGGTGTTAAGCTGTTTATAGATGCTTCTCAGTATGCGGCACATTACAAGATTAGCTTGAAGTATTGTGATGCTTTTGCTTTTTCTGGGCATAAGATTTATGCTCCTTATGGGGGTGGTGTTTTGGTGTATAGGAAGGGTTTGCTGGATAGGGAACTCAATGTGTATGATAGGAAGGGGGGAGGGAATATTTATTATTTCAACGATGAGTATGTGTTTTATAAACCTGAGCCTCACAATAGGGAGGTGGGGACACCTAACGCTGTGGGGGCAATTGCCATAGCAAAGGCTTTAGAAGTGTTGAATGATTTTGGTTGGGACAATATACACGAGATAGACATGGAGAATTATTTAACGCTGTATGAAGGTTTAAGGGAGATAGATGGGATAAAGATACTTTTCCCGAGTGAGAGGATGGTGTATGATGAGAGTGTTTTGAAAACGCCGATTGTGGTATTTCAGATTACGAAGTATCCTTATGAGGTAATGAGGGAAAAGTTAAAGGACAAGAGGATAGGGTTTAGGTATGATAGTTTCTGTGTTTATAGGTTGTTGGAGAGTGCTACGGGGGTGGGCACTTACAGAGGAGGAGACATCAAAGAACATCTCAGGAAGATATCTGCGTATAGGTTGTCTCCGGGTTTAATAACCACCAAGGAGGATGTGCTTAAGGCGATAGAGTTATTTAGAGAGCTTTTAAAGTAGGAGGTAGAGCTATGAACTACTTAGACATTTATCACAATTTAAGGTATATGCCTATAGCTATCAACAATTATTATGGGGACCCAACTTTGCAGTGGGACAATACTTTGTGGAAGGTGGAGAGATTGAACAGGGATAAGCATTTGGGTCCTGTTGGGATATTGACAAGGGGGTATATAAGTGAGAGGATGGCGAAGGAGTTGCGGAGTTTGGCAAAGGATTTGAAGCTGATAGTGCTTGTTTCTGTATCTGGTCTTCCTCCTCATATAGAGCCCGCTGGGGAGAAGCATAGGTATCAGACGATAAGGAATTGTGTATCTGCGGACATACCAGTTTTGGTGTGTGTAAGGCCAATAATTGCTTCTATAAATGGGAACTTGGAAACTATGGAGAGGGTAGTTAGTCAGGCTGTGGAAGCGGGTGCGAAATACTTTGTGTTTAGTGGGATAAGGGGGAATGACGAGATCTTGTTGAAGACAGACATGACGGATGAGGAGAGAAAAACGTATATGTTGAGGGTAAAGCTTTTACCTCCGGGTTTTAGGGACATAATAGATTATCTGACGAAGAAGTATGAGATAGATTCCAGCACAAGGGTTGCCTGTGGGGTGTCTAAGGTTTTGGACCTGGAGAGGTGTTATAACCATTATGAGTCAAGCCCGATACTTTCAAGATGTGATATTTGCTACTTTAAGGAAAGGTGTAGAAAGCCAGTAAAACCGAGGGAGGGGTCTTTAGAACTTGTTCAGGCTATGGGTTATCAGATAGAGTATATTGAAAGGGACAATGAGTTTAGCTGCACCACCACGCCTGCAACGAGGAAGAACTGTCCCTCATGTTGCACGTGCTGCTTTATGCAGGATATTACGAGAATTGAAGTGTATAATGAGAAGATAACGCTTGGAGATTTGGGGCTTATCAGATTTATAACGGATGTGCCAGCGGTTAAGTATGGTGTAGTGGACGGGGCACCTGATACTGGGCACTGTCATATACCTGTGCTGCCTGATTATAAGAACATTCACACTGTAAATTCGTGGTATGTTTTGTCAAGGAATTTGAAAAGATGCTTTGGTTGTTCATACTGTATAGTGCAAGCTTACGATGCTAAGGAGGAAATAGAGTATGGAATGTTTCCGTTGGACTTGGCTAAACTGTTGGCTGAGAGGATAAACAAGAAGAAGGAGGTGGTGGTTGTTTAGGTTCCCTGCCTGCCCGGTAGCTTGTAAGTATTGTTGCGTTACGGAAGTTTCATACAGGAGAAGGGAGTGGGAGAAGGGAGGTGCTATAAGCGTAAATAAAGTGGCGACTATCTTAAACAGAAGGCACACGGATTGGCTGGAGCCTAAGTATTTTACGAGTGATATTTTGTGTTTTGAGGCAAGTTCTGACCCTTTTTGGATGGAGAGGTTTGGTGATTTTGAGAAGTTCTGTATGGATTATGCCCCCGTTTCAAGGTTAATAACGTTTGTTTCCAAGATGCCTATAACTAATAAGCACATAGAAGTGTTAAAGAGGGTTGAGGTGCCTGTTGTAGTTGTTGTGTCTATAACAGGGTTGGATGAGTTGGGTATAGAGAGAACGAGGCGGGAAATTTTGTATGACAACATAAAGAAGTGCCAGGACTTAGGCATCCCCGCTATCCCCTTGATACATCCTTATATACATGGGCTTGTAGATGTTTATAAACTTCTGGAGGAATTTAAGAGTTTGGGTATCAAATATTACCAAATCAAGGGGTTTAGGTTTGATAGGTCAATGACTTGGCTTCCAAGGGAGGTGTATGAGTTTTACAAGGACAAGGAAGGAATAGAATACATGCCAGAACTGGACCTGCGGGTGGAAGGTATAACGAGAATAGAATTGAGAGATTTTTACAGGATGTATCAACTTCCTCCCAGGATTGATTGCCAACAAGCAGCAGAATACGTTTTGGAAGTAATAAAGCATGCAATAATAACCTCCTCAGCTCCAAAAGAGGAGGTTATAGAATACGCCATAAAAAGACGCTGCACTTAAACAGGCATCCACTTATAAAGCACATACATGCTTGCAACGATGATAAAGCCTATGAAAAGGGTGATGAAGGTCTCTGTTAGGTCTCCTGCGATAAGTTTCTGGACTGCCCTCACCACCCAGAAGATCCCAGCAGCATACATAAGCAGTTGGAAAAGCACCCTAAACAAGCTAACATCCACATCGTATTTAAAATCCTTCCTCGTTATAGTGCCTTGGACCATAGGTGCTGCAGATTGTGGATTCATCGGGCTAAGCGTTCCCACTGGCACCTCTACAACAACCTCACAGTCTTTGTTAATCACATAAGTCTCCCCATTGGGCAACTCAATTGACATGATCCCAGGCTGGTCGGTTTTTACTTTCAAATTCATAGAAACCGCTGTGCTACTGATGGCGCTTTTTATCTTTTCACACTTCTCTCCCTTGTTTTTCTGTATGTTTTGCAACAGCTGAAGGAAAGTCGCAATATCTGGAACCGAAAAAGTAGAAGAACCCGCCGCCCACCCAAACCACAAATTACTGAGAAGCAGAAGCATCAACAAGACAACCATCTTTATCCCCCGGTGTAGCCACTGAACCTACCGCCTTCCTCATCTCCTCCGCCTCCCTCAACCTCAAAGCATTCTCATAAATCGCAAGCTGAAGCCTCTCAATAACCCTATACCTAAAGTGCTCCTTTATATCAGAAAGCATATCGTCTATAGGCATCAAGGCAAGCTTAAGAACCTTTTCATCTACCTCCCCGTTTGCAGTTATCTTCCTCTCCATTAAATCCCTCATCTTCAACGCCAAAATCAAAATGCCCGCCAAGTCCTGCACAGTTATCCCATACTTGTCCTCAAACTCCTCAAGAGGAGCCTTCACAACCTCCAAAGCGGACTCATAATCCATGTCATACTTTACTTTTCCCTTCAAATCCTCTATCAGCTTATTGAAATTCCTCTCAAAATCTTCGGTGTGGATATTCACCACATCCACAACGGTCGCTGGCCTTTTCTGCCCAGTCCGAGTGTCCACTATATCAACGGTCCTAACCCTCAAAAGCCCATTTGAATCCATGCTTATATCAGGCAAAAGCATATACAGAAAATACTTAGCCCTTGTTTGAAGGTCCGCATTGGCTATCTCCTCAGCAGTAGGTGCCCTATTCACTCCTAAATAACACCTCGCTAAACTGCGAGGAGAAACAAGCTTTAAATACTTCTCCGCCTCGCTTTTATCCCCACCAAACAAATCCACCAAGCTTGCACTGTTTAAACACTCTTTGTAAGCTTTATACCACTCATCAGGATTGCTACTCCTCTTCACATCCACCTCATCCGCAGAAATCCCCAACCTTCTCGCTATACACCTCTTAATCAGAAAGCTGTCCTGATAGTTAAACTCCTTGATTGCCTCCATTGCCTGAGAACAAGAGAACCCCCTCAACTGGGCTACGAAGTTTGATAGCATGTTCGCACCCAAAAGCACCTCCTTCGCAACAGGTAAATACGTGGCCAATGCATACAACGCCAACGCAGTTCCTGCACTCTGCCAATTGTTAATAAACTCCTGAAGCTGACCTAAGTTTGCAATGTTTGCCAACCCAGCAATAAAAGAAGAGGCCGCATTTATCCCACAAGCACCCACAGGAGGCGTTAGCCCACCACCAAATTTCCCTTGAAAAAGACTTAAATCCCCAGGACCTCCACCCTTCGGCAGCACCAACTTATCATACAAATCCCCCTTCACCTCTATCCTTATATCATCACCAAACACCTGAAAGGTAGGCGTAAATAACATTAGCCCCGCAAGCAAGCCTGCTATAGCCCTCCTCATGGCAAGCCCTCCAAAAATTTAATGGCGGACTGAGATGGATACACCCACAAGCCCACCCACCTCCTCACCACCTTCCCATCCTTCATAAAGATTAAGGTGGGCGTCGCTTGAATGCCAAAATCCCTTACATACTTTGCATTCTCGGGAAGCAAAGTGTTTACCCTCAAAAACTGCTTCACCCTCCCGTCAAAAACTCCTAAATACTGCTCCGATGCCCTACAATACGGACACTGAGGACTGTAAAAGTAAATCACCACGTAGTCTTTCAGCTTCTCCGTAAGTTTTTCTTCCTTTTGGGCTTGTAAAGCTATCAACTTGCTTACCAAAAGGTTTGCCCTTTCTGTCCTTTCTGTGTAGAACTTGTCTAAAAGTTCTATCAGCTTAGGGTCATCTGGATTTTTGTAAAAAGCCCTCTCCAGTGGATTGGTTGTCTCTGGAAACCATTCCTGGGCTTGCTTGTATAACTCCTCGTAATACTTCTCCTTGTCCTCCTTCTTTACCTCCTCTTTTTTCTCTTCCTTCTTTCCAGTGCCAAAGTAGTCTACTCCCTCCCTAAACCAATACGCCTGCACACTAACAGAAACCGACAGCAAGGCTAAAAGCAAGCCAAGCGTTCTCATCCCTTAATAATTTTATACCCAAACATACTCGGGCACATCCTCAAACAGCATGTAAGCATACAGATACCCAATAAAGTCCTCCAAGGTTTTTAGAACAAACTCACCTCTTAGAATTCTCTCCCTCACCTCCTTTGCCTTTTCTTCCCAGCTTATCTCCTTGTGAAGTGGGATGATTTCCTTTTCAAAGAACTCCCTCAGGGTCATTCTTGGCACAGCATCCTTTCTCCCAGAGGGTCTTCCCACACGGACAAAGTGAAGGCATGGGAGGCTTTCCTCTTGGATGGGTTCTTCCTCTTGAGGGTCTGGGGGATTAGGTTTTTCTCGTTTTTGCGGTTCTTTCAGTTTTTCCTTCAGCCCAAGCAAGGCATAGAGTTCTTCCTTCATAAGGCTTATTGCAAGCAAAAGAAGGTCCATGATTTCCCTAAACGGGATGTCCTCCTCTTGAAGAAGCAGACGAATTTCTTCTAAAATCGCTTCAACACTTTGAACTTCCACAGAAAATAAAATAACACCATGCGGAACCGCATAGAAGATATCAAAAACACAGTAATCCAAGGAGATGCCCTTGAGGTGCTAAGGGAGATGCCCCCAGAGGTCTTTGATATGGTCTTTATAGACCCTCCCTACTTTCTGCAGCTAAAACGAAAGAGGCTAAAACGCTGGAACTCAAAAACGCTAGTTAAAGGAGTTTTTGAGGAGTGGGACAGCTTTTCTTCCTTTGAGGAGTATGATGGCTTCATTGAAGGCTTGCTTTTGGAAGTCAAAAGGGTGATGAAACCCAACGCTACCCTTTGGGTTATGGGCACCTACCACAACATCTTCAGAATAGGCAAAATCATGCAAGATTTGGGCTTTTGGATTTTGAACGATGTTATCTGGGTAAAAACTAACCCTATGCCCAACTGGCTTGGAGTGAGGTTCACCAACGCCACTGAAACCCTCATCTGGGCAGTTAAGGACAAAAGCGTGAAAAAATACACCTTCAACAGAGAATACGCCAAAAGCTTTGGTATAGGTAAAATCGGTGCCAACGTGTGGATGCTCCCCACATGCAGCAAAAAAGAAAGACTTCCTCACCCTACCCAAAAACCCTTAGAACTCCTAAAAAGGGTAATACTCGTTTCCACAAAAGAAGGAGACATAATCTTAGACCCACTGGCAGGCACAGGAACCACAGGATATGCTGCTAAAATGCTGGGAAGAGATTTTGTGCTGATAGAGAAAAATCCTCAGTATGTGCAGCTTATAAAGGAAAGGCTTTCCCAGATACCTTAACGTTTTTACTCCTTTTGCTTCACCACCGCTATACCCTCAGAGGTCATAAAGACATCCAGATACTCGTCTTTCATGCTGCTGTAAAGCCTCTTTATCCTGTCCAACACCAGTGGAGAAAGCTTGCTAAGCGGAGGAATAACCGCTTTCCCGCCAGCTGTGTAAATGGTGGTTCTGTCTTGGGCAATGTATATCTCGCTAATGCCTTCAACAGTGTTTATCAAACCGATTAAATTGACGTAATGGGTTTTGATGTAGTCAAGGGAGAAGGTGTATATGGTGGGAAGTTCTCTTTCAACCGCTGGATTGTAAAAAAGTTCTCCCTTCCCATCCAGCAGCATCTCCTGGCCCTCATACGCCACATAAGCTACAGGCACCCTCTCCTTAACATAAACATTCACCCGAACACCATCTAAAGAAAAAACCCTTTCCACCTTCACATCCTCCACAGAATTGCCTGTCAGTTCATTGACCTTCTCTAAAAGCCTCTCGGAGTCCAAAAAAAGCCAGTTATTTTTTGACACCTGATAAACACCCAAAGAAAAGGCGTTCGCAGGAACACTTCTAAGCCCATAAACATAAACTTCCTTTATCTCAAAAACTGGAAAAGTAGTCAAAAAGCCCGGTAGGAAAAAACCAGCGAGCCCCATCGCCACCAACCACACTGCCATCAGCACTCCCTCAAAAACCTCCACCCACTTACCTTTCCCTATCCTCTTCATAGCCTTTACAAGTTCGCTATAAGGTCTAAAACCTTCTCCTTCTGGGCTTGTGCATAGACTTCCAAGGTAGTCCTTACAGAACTATGCCCTAAAAACTCCTTCAGCACATTAGGAGGGATATTCTTCATCGCCAACCAAACTGCGTAGGTGTATCTAAACCTGTGAGGATGCACATCTATTCCCAGTTCTTTAGACAGGTCAAAAAAGAACCTATACACCGCATCCCGTGAGAGGGTAAGAACCTTTACAGACTTTGGAAACCTAAGGCTGTAGGTAAAAAACGCCTGCCCTTCTTTTAGACTATCAAGCTGCTTTCTGATAACATCTTCCCACTCCCTTTTCCAAAGAACCAGTGGAACCTCTCTCTCCTTTGAGAACTTGCCCTTAACTTTGACCACAAACACAGACCTTTCTTCTCCCTTTTCAGTGATTAGCCTTCTCTCTCTGAAGTCGTCTTTTTTCAAAGACAGGGCTTCTGAAATTCTTAGCCCTGAAGACAGTAAAACCACGCACAAAAGGTAATACACAAAGGGCTTAGGTTTGGTGCGGATGTAGGAAAGGATTTTCTCCACTTCTTCTTCAGTGAAATACTTTCGTGCCCTGTTTTCAAATTCCTTTTTCTTCTTGAGTTCTCTAAAAGCTTGTTCTGAGAATTCATAGCTATAGCCTCTTTCCCTTAGCCACTGATAGAAAAGCCTTACCTCCCTCAGCACATCCAAGGCACTTCTATGAGACAGTCTCTGGCGGAGACGGTCGTAAAACTCAAACATTTCCCTCTTAGAAAAGTCCCTAACCTCCTCCAAGTGATAAAGCAAATACTTTTTCTTCTCAACGGTCTTTGGGTCTCTCACCTTTGAAAGTTCTTCAAGATAGAGGTCAACAAGGTACATCCAAAAGTATTTTATAATCTATTCACTCAAATGGAACTTGTTGTTCAGAAGCTTGTTTATGGTGGATATGGAGTTGGAGAGGTAAAGGGAAGGAAATTTCTTGTTCGGTATGCAGCGCCTAAGGAGTTAGTGGAGGTAGATGTTCTAAGGGAGACGAGGATATACACGGAGGCGGTAGTAAAGAGGGTAAAGATAGAGGGAGAGGGTCGGAGGCATCCGCCCTGTAGGTATTACATGCAGTGTGGTGGGTGCCAACTTCAGCATATAGAGTATGACCGCCAGCTGAAGGCGAAAGCGGACATTCTGTTGGACGCCCTTGAGAGAATTGGGAAGATAAAGCTAAGTTCTGTTAGTGGAGTGCTTGTAAGCAAGGAAGAGTTTGGCTACAGAACACGGATGCAGTTTAAGGTAAAAGGCGGACAACTTGGGTTTTTTGCGTGGAAGAGCAAAGACCTGGTTTCTGTTGAGGAGTGTCTTTTGGCACATCCAAGAATAAATCAGCTAATACCCTCTCTAAAAGAAATTGCCAAAGCGGTGGAAGGCCTTCAGGAGATTCATGTTATCTACTCACCTTATGAAGATGAGTATCTCTTGAAGTTAGTGGGCACGTCTGTGGTAGAAGGGCAGAAACTGAAAGACATCAAAACCCTTTTGCCCAAAGAGGTGGTAAATGTAGCCAGCTACGTCCTTTCCGATGGAAAGCTTGTGAAAACCTCGTCTGTGGGAAGAGAATGGACCTACTTCAGAAGCGGAAAGTTCCTCCTTAGGGTAAGCAGTGATTCTTTCTTCCCAGTGAATTACACCCTCTATGAGGATTTTCCCAAGTTGGTAGCGGAGGGAGAGAAGGTAAAAAGGGTTCTTGAACTTCACTGCGGTGTGGGACTTTTTAGCTTTTGGCTTTCAGAAAATTGCGATGTTCTTTTTGGGTCTGACGCAAATCAAAGTGCGGTCAAGGATGCCATCTACAATGCTAAGATAAACCAAATCTCTAAGGTCTCCTTTGCCCACCAAAAGGCAGTAGAAACTCTCAAGTCCCATATGGGAGAGGTTATAGACCTTTTAGTTTTAGACCCACCCAAGGAAGGACTTTCAAAGCTGGACAAGGCTTTCATAAGCCAAAACAAACCAGCAAGGATAATCTACAAATCCTCTGAACCCACCACCTTAGCAAGGGACTTATACACCTTGGCCTCTTTGGGCTACGCCATTGAAAGCGTTCATTTGGTGGATGAACTGCCTCAAACCTTTCACATATCCGCAGTGGTTAGACTGGTGCTTTTGGATGCTTTGGGATGAAAACCTTGCTACCTGTTAAGTCTTACCCTACATCTGGAGTTGTAGGACAAGACAAACTGGATAGGGCGGGCGGGTTTCTGGTGGGATAAGGGAGAGAAAAGGGAAAGCTTGCGGGCAGAAGAACCCAAACAAGGTTCCTCTGGGCAGGAGAACCTAAACAAGCTTGTGCAGGCAGAGAAAACCCTTGAAAATCAAAGCTTTCCTTAAATTCTCCCTTTCAAGGGCTTTATTTTCAAAGGTTCAACTTCTGGAGGCAAGAAGTGGAGGGATTTTTGGGAAGGTGGAAGGGTTGGGTTTAGGAATTTTAGGTGGTTTTTGGAGTTAGGGTTATAATAAATAACAAACTGTTAGGAGGTGTAAGCTATGGGTAAGTTTGTTTTAGGTGTGCTTTTAGGTGTAGCAAGCTTTGCCTTTGCTGCTGACACGGGCATTAACCCCCTCTGTTCTATGATTCAGGCATTGGCTACCAACTGGGGGATAATTACGTGGCTTGTGGTGGGCGTACTTGGTGTGATGGTTTTGGCGGTTGGGATTATAAACCTGACTGCTGGCAAAGCGGCAAACGCCCTTGTTGTGGTTGTGGGTGGTGCTGTCATTTTGGTGGCTACCCACAGGCTTATGAGTGCTGCACAGGGTGAGCTTCAAAAATTTGCAAATTCCTGTCAGAGTGTTCAAATTGAGGTTGTAAAGCCTGTTGCTAAAGTTGAGTGATGGAGAAAGAAAACCTGACCCTTATAGACATTCCGCCCAATATTCTCGGGTTGGAACCTTTTGATTTTTTGGTGGCCATGCTTTTAGCCAGCCCTTTTCTTATTTTGGGCTTTTTCATTGGCGAGTTTCTTGTGGTGTTTTTGATTGCAATGGTGGGTGCTGGGATATTTCTCAAGATAAAGAAGAGGGACAGGGGCTATGGGTATATCAAGAGGTGGTATACCAGAGGAGTGAGAAAGCTACTTGGTCAGAGAGTGGTAATCCATGCGTGAGGTAGATTTTCTCGGGTTTTGGGAGAAGGAGATTTGGAAGAAAAGGATTGCCATAGGCTTTGCGGTTTTGTTTTTTTTAATGTTTTTGTTCACTCTATTGACCTCTGGTGAGAGGAAGACGGAGAGAGACAAGGTGCTGGAGTATATTGTGTGTAGGCTTAACTATACAAGCTTTGATGTGGACAGGGCGTATTTAGAGTGTCCTTATCAGTATAAAGGGTTGGGTTATGACAGTGCGACGCAGGTGGAGAGGAATGAGATAAAGAGAAGCGGGATAACGAGTTTTTTCCATCCGATATCTATTGAGTATGATTTTGCGGGGAGGAGGTGGGAGGTGCGTGGAAGGAGGCTGATAATGGACGGCAGTGGACAGGTGCAGGTGAAGGAAGTCAGGGCTATAGTGGTGAAGAGTTCTGGTGGGTTTTTGTTGGAGAAGGTTGAATGAAAGACAAGGGAGGCCCTGGGCTTATAGGTTCTCTGTTTTTGGTGCTTTTTCTTATTATTCTTTTGAATGTTCTTGTAAACATCGGAGATGCGTTTCCTACAGAGGAGAAGGTGAGGGAGTTTTCCAAGAGGGCACAGACGCTTTCCAAGTTCTTTCCAGAGTGGAAAGGTCTTAGTGAATATGCAATAACTCTTGTGGAGAGTGCCAGTGAAAAGGCTAAGGGCTACAGTTCTGGGTATGAGATGATTTTTAAATACCCTGCCAAGGCGTTAGAGGTTTTGTTTCCCGTTTTGCTGGCGGAGTATTTGCTTGTTTTTGGGATTATTTTGGGCATATTGAGTTTTCAGGCGTATTTAGTTTTAGCGGTTTTGCTTGTGGTGGCTGGGATTTTTCTTTACAAGCACAGAGAAGCGTTAGAAGACCTGGTGATAAAGTGGAGGGCAAAGAGGCTGTCGCCGTTTAAGGACTGGAGGATAGAATACATTTTGGCGTTGCTTTTGAAAAACCCAGTCCCTGCCAGCGTCTTCCATCACAATGCCTTTGAGGGAGGGTTGTTAAAGCACTCCTTGAGTGTGGCAAAGCTAAGTGCCAAGCTTGCCAAAGAAAGAGGGTTAAAGGTCAAAACCGCCTTTTTGCTTGGGCTATTGCATGATATAGGAAAGCTAAAGATTTACAGGAAGGTGCCTGCAGAAGAATCTGCACCTGCACCTTCTCCCTTTGAAGGCAAGAACAAGGGCAAAAAGAAGGGAAAAAAGTCCAAATACAAGTGGGAGGGCCTGCACGTCAATCAGGAGGTAGTCAACAAAATCTTTATCAAACAGCTTGAAGAGAAGCTTTCTTTAGACCTTCCCAAAGATCCTGCTTATTGGGATGTGGTAAAGACTGCAGATATGCTGCAGACGGAGAAGGAGTTGCGGGAGGGCATATACGACATCAAAGACCTCCTCATTCCCACTATCAAAGCCCTTCCTGAGGGAAGCTATTGGAAGAAGGGGGAATACTTTATAGTCCTTGCCCATGCCTTTTGCAGGACGATGACGGAAATTTTGCTGGAACAGGACAAAGGGCTGAACATCAGCACAGAACCCGACAGGGCTGGTGTGCATGTAATAGCCTACAGCATTGTCAAGAAGCTTCCTATAATAAAGCAGATAGGAGACATCAAAGCAGATGACCTGGGGCTTTTTGATGTGAAGGTGGGTAAGACCCTTTTTAAGGCGGTGTATGTGTTTCCTTCTTCTTTGGCAACGAACGTGCCTGAAACTGAGGAGGAGATAAGCTTTGTCCAAAGAATTTAAGCTTAAATTCAAGGAAAAGACCTTTGCGGTGAAAAGGGAGGAAAAGGGCTGGACTATAAGGATAAACGCCCAAAGCTTGTTCTTACCAGAGGAAAAGCTTCCTGAAATGCTTGCCCTTTTAGATGGTGCCTTTTATGGCATCCTCAAGGACAACACCTCCATCCAAACGGGAAGCGGCTATATTGTCCTTCTGAGAGGCAAAGACCGGTGGGGCATACGAATAGGCAAGGAAGAAGAGAGGGAGGTGGTGTATCTCACCCGCCTTGACATCAGAAGTCTTTACTACTTTTTCCTACTAACTTAGCACGTCCTCTTGGACCTTCTTGAGGAAGTATCTCACACCATACTCTCTTGCCACAGGGTAATACTTC
>Ga0079996_111353_pt1 | contig 14227 bp, 14 predicted proteins | sample PerSpoAPS_AMetaG_FD_69199 | JGI IMG/M metagenome (GOLD analysis project Ga0079996, IMG submission 69199) | Thermal spring microbial communities from Yellowstone National Park, Wyoming, USA - Perpetual Spouter A (PS_A) MetaG (SPADES assembly)... | ecosystem: Environmental > Aquatic > Thermal... | reverse complement strand
GTCGATGGCAGGGTTGTTGAGAGGGATGTAGTGGGAGTAATAAACATCGGCTTGAAGTATTTATCCTCAGGTGGGAGGCCCGTGGCGTTGGGCTCGACAGGCACCCATGAGGCTCGGGTGAAGCTGGTGATCCCGAGCCTAGGTGCAACCCAGCTAACGGAAATACAAGTATTTTAGAAACACAATCAAATACTGTTAACGGGGAAACGCTATAATATCCTAGTAGATCAGAATAGATCAGATAACTAACATATTTAAAATGATTGAAAATGAAAGATAGTAACAACTATAAAGAGAAATAGGGAGGGTTATAGATGTCTATCTGAGGGTATGTGAGAGCTAGTAAGAGCTATTTTTGGCCAGGGGTATGGATTAGTGGGGGTAACAATTAGTAGATACCCGATCTCGATCACGATTCTAGCTAGGGCATGTATTAAGGAGGCCGTAGGATCTAGAGGCAGTGGGGATGAGATCTGCGCTCCTCTAGATACTAGGAAGATCTCTAGCAGGGTTTGTGAGGAGTTTTTGAGCGCTATTACAAGGGTTGCGGGTGTTATTATATATAGAAAGGGATCATCTATATACTGCAGAATCTGTGGTAATGGTCCCTATACTAGAAAGGGCGCCTATTTACACCTACTTAGAAAGCACTTGAAGGATATAGAGGATATATTAAGTGAAGAGCTAGAGAGAGTAGCTAGTCGGGATTTCTAGCTAGGTGCTAGAGTATCACTTTGTTGGCCTCGCTACATAGATCCTGTGTATCTAGATCTTTATAGGGGAGCACAATAGTCCCCTCTCCTAGACATGTGAGATTATTTATATAAACACCATCGCCAACTATACAGTTCCTCGAAACCCTGGTCCACTTACCGATATAACTCCCCTCCCCTATTATAGAGTCCACTATAGTTGCACTCTGATCCACAATGACCCTTCCCATAAGGAGACTTCCTATTATCAGAGAGCCTCTCTTTATCATTGAGCTCCTCATAATTATTGTTCCTCTCCCAACCGTAGTGCTACCCTCTATCTGTACACCCGCCCCTATATATATTGGAGGGATCATCTCTACATCCCCGTCGATCGAGGATTCTGGGTTTACATATATGCCGTCTCTAGATATCATGCTGAGAGCATCTAGATTCGCATTTACATAGTCGCTCGGCACTCCTATGTCATTCCAGATGCCTTCATGTATATATGCATATACCTCCCCTATCTCTAGAAGTCTTGGCATTAGATCCTTTCCTATCCCCTGCTTCTTACCCTTCTCTATTATCTCAACCGCCTCCCTTTCAAAGACATAGATTCCGGCGTTTATGTACCCTGAATCGCCTTTCTGGGGCTTTTCCACAAAGCCTCTAACCCTACCACCCTCATCTATATCCGCAACACCATATCTTCTAACATCCTTCACCCTAGTCACAGTTAGCGTGGCTATCCCTCCTTTAGATCTATGGTACTTATAAAGCCTTTCGAGATCTACTGAGCTGAATATATCTCCATAGATCACGACAACCGGATAATCTATACCGACATCATCGTTAATTTCCCTGAGGGGCCCTGCATCGCCTAGAGGAACCCTCTCTATATAATAATCTATAGCGACTACATTACCCCATCTAGATGTAACATGCCCTAAGATCTGATCCGACATATGGTGGAGAGATAACGTGATCCTTTTAACCCTACTCCTAATAGCACCCTCAATAACCCAATCTATGAGAGGCTTATCTAGAATAGGTAGAAGAGCCTTCGGCTTCGTAAGTGTGAGGGGTCTGAGCCTTGTTGCGTAGCCACCGGCTAGGATTATTATATGCATAATTCCACGTATTAACTTAATTATCTAAGGTATATAATCATTGATCTAGAGCCGCCGGCGGGATTTGAACCCGCGACCACCGGCTCTCCCAGCGACCTCGGCAAAACCTAGATCCGTACAAGGCCGGCGCTCTACCAGCTGAGCTACGGCGGCTCCAATACTACAGTATAGTCTCTGGGGTTATAAGCTATGATAATATCGGGGTATTTCCAATAATAGCTTTTATACCTTGTAACTATTAGTATTATCGGGTGTAATAGGTGAAGCACGATGAACCCAGGTTTAAATATATAATTTATTTTCACAACGCCCCAGAAGATATAAACCTGGTAGGCGGGAAGGGTCTTGGTCTAGTGAGACTGACAAAGAAAGAGATCCCGACGCCACCTGGGTTTATAATAACCACTAGAGCCTTCATAGATTTCCTAAAGAGCAGCGGGTTGGAAAAAGCTGTTAAAGAGGCTATAGAGACGATAGGCGAGAAGGGATCCCCTGAAGAGAAGAGTAGAGAGTTAATGAGCCTCATAGAGGGGATAGAGATGCCTGACAACATAGCGAGAGAGATAGCCATATCCTATGAAGATCTATGCAGGAATGTGACTGGAAGCGACGTGTGTAGAGTCGCTGTTAGGAGCTCAGCAATTGCGGAGGATCTCACAGAAGCTTCATTCGCAGGGCAACATGACACATTTCTAAATGTATATAGAGTAGAGAATGTGTTACAAGCTGTTAAGAGGTGCTGGGCATCCCTCTTCACCGCCAGGGCTCTTGTATATAGGAAGGCTAAGGGCCTCGTAGACGAGAAGAGCCTTGCAATGGCTGTTATTGTACAGATAATGGTGGATCCCAGATCTGCTGGCGTGACATTCAGCCTCAACCCGCTGGACGGGGATCCAAGTATAGTAGTTATCGAGAGCATATGGGGATTAGGAGAGTATATTGTTAGAGGGGTTGTGACGCCTGATAAATTTGTTGTTAGGAAATCAAGCCTCGATATAGTTGATAGGTTCATATCTAAGAAGGATCGAGAACTGGTGTATGATCCTGAGAAGATGAGTAACATAGATAGAGAAGTTCCTAGCGAGAGGTCAGAAAAACCCAGCATATCAGATGAGGAGGCTAGAGAGATAGCATCCCTAGCTATAAAGCTTGAGAAGATGCTAGGAACCCCTGTCGATATTGAATGGGCCATAGATGGAAGTGGTAGACTATATATACTCCAGATCAGACCTGTTACTACTATCCCGAAGCCCCAGACTCCTAAGAAGAGCGAGGCAAGGGAGAAGAGAGTTTTTAAAGGGCTCGCAGCATCCCCCGGAATAAGTGTGGGAAAGGCCAAGATCCTTAGAAGCGTTGAGGAGGCGAAGGTGAAGGGTTTTAACAGGGGTGAAGTTCTAGTTACATCTATGACAGATCCCGACTGGGTCCCCATAATGAGGATTGCCTCGGCTATAGTAACTGAAAAAGGGGGTGTTACAAGCCATGCAGCTATAACAGCTAGGGAGCTAGGGATACCAGCTGTGGTCGGTGTCTCAGGGATCATGGATTCTATCCTGGATGGGGAGATCCTGAAGGTTGATGGAGGGAGAGGGGTGGTAGAGGTTATAGAGCAGCTAGAGCTTGAGAAAGAGTTCGGCAGCTATGCCGAGGTAGCCCTCGCGCCCCCCACAGCTGAGCGTGTTGAGGCTAGGAGGGAGGATATATATATACCCACAGCTACGAAGATATATATGAATCTAGGCGAGCCAGAAGCTATTGAGAAGTACCTAGGCTTGCCATTCGATGGAATAGGCCTTATGAGGATAGAGTTCGTCATATCTAGCTGGATAGGCTATCACCCTGTATATCTCATAAAGCATGAGAGGCAGGAGTTCTTCATAGATAGACTCTCGAGCGGGATAGCGATGGTAGCCTCTAAAATAGCGCCGAGACCTGTTGTTGTTAGATTTAGCGACTTCAAGAGTAACGAGTATAAGAAGCTCATAGGAGGCGAGGAGTTCGAGCCCGAGGAGAGGAACCCGATGCTAGGGTGGAGAGGCGCGTCGAGATATATACATCCACTATATCTAGAGGCTTTTAAGCTAGAATTGAGGGCTATAAAGAGGGTCAGGGAGGAGATGGGGCTGAAAAACGTGTGGGTCATGATCCCAATGGTTAGAACTCTCTGGGAGGCTGAAAAGGTGATTAACCTGATGGCGGAGGAGGATCTTAGAAGCTCTAGAGACTTCAAGATATGGGCAATGGCCGAGGTTCCCTCAGTAGCCCTTCTAATAGACGAGTTCTCCAAGTACTTTGATGGGTTTAGTATAGGGAGCAACGATCTCACACAGATGATACTAGGGATAGATAGGGATTCTGACCTTCTCAGCTCCATGGGCTATTTTGACGAAAGAGACGAAGCTATTCTCAAGGCCATGAAGATGATTATAAGGGGTGCTAAGAGAAATAGCAGGACTGTATCCATATGTGGCCAGGCTCCCAGCTACTACCCAGAGATCGTTGAATTCCTAGTGAGAGAGGGGATCGATAGTATATCCGTTAATCCAGATGCAGTAATAACTACGAGACGTATTGTTGCTAGCATTGAGAGGAAGCTAATGTTAGAAATGTTAAGCAGACTAAGGGGTAAGAGAGCTAGTAAGAAAGCTTCTAATCTATAGCCCTCTACTCATTAAAATTAGCGGCTTAGCAACTTACCGGTTATTCTGCTATTATTCTATAATATTTTGTGATAACGGCTATGTGCGAGGCCTTTTTACTCTTATGAGAAAGGATGATGCTTAGCTTCTTTCAGAATATCTATTAGTTTTAACAATTTATTCACTACATCGATAGGATCTCTTCCAAAGATCTTAGCCCCCGGTTCTTTACCGAAATCCCCGTAGTCAATCACTATGTCAGGCATCGAACCTATCCTCTCTATAGCCTCCCTTACCCCCCACGGTATCGTTGCGCCCTCCCTCTTCTTAACATCCTCGGGCTCCTCCTTTCTATCGTACCAAGATACTTTAAACCCTGCCTTTGAGGCTATGTCCTCGATGCCAGATATATATCTAATATTCATAGCAGATCTATATTCTGGATATAGCTCCATAGCAGCAAGGATCCCCCTGGCTACATGGCTAGAGGCCCCTGGTCTCGGAGGGCCTGAGGCTCTAGCTCTTCCCATATAGTTTATAATCCTACCTGGTATAGCTATCACGTCATCAACACCCCTAGCAAGGTATGGTGGGAGAGAATATGCCAGGTTACTCTGAACCTCTGGTATTAGCTTAGCGATGTCGCTAGCCCTCTCCTCTATGATCTTTAAAGCTCTCTCAACAGACTCTATAGCTCTATATCTCTCTGCATCAAGCTCTAGATACGCTGTCGGGTTTACAGGGCAGTGGCCCTTGCCGACCCTATAGCTCCTCTCGATAGCTGTCAGGATAAATTCCTTTGACTTTCTGATCGCTGCGAGGGGATCCTCTCCCTTAGCTATGTGTGCAGCTATTGCAGCTGAGAAAGAACACCCGGTTCCGTGTGTACACCCCTCTATCTTAGGTCCCTCTAGCCTTAGAATCTCCTTGGACGTGATCACTATATCGATGCTCTTATCTCCTGATATATGACCACCTTTCACTACAACTATCTCGGCTCCATATCTATCCTTTATAATCTTCCCAGCCTTCTCCGCATCCTCGAGATCCTCGATCCTGATGCCAGAGAGCCTTTCAGCCTCAAACCTATTAGGCGTCACGACCTTGGCCAGGGGTAGAAGCTCTTTAGCAAGCACCTCCACAGCTTCCTCTGTTAAAAGCCTATCCCCGCTCTTTGCAAATATAACAGGATCCACAACTAGGGGGAAGCCATGCTTCTTAACAGATCTTGCGACACTCCTCACTATCCCAGGATTACTCAGCATCCCGGTTTTCGCAGCATCAACCCCTATATCCTCAGCAACAACATCTATTTGGAGCTCAACCATCTGAGGAGGTATATCGTGGATCCCATATACGCCGAGGGTGTTCTGAGCAGTCACACTTGTAACGGCAACTAGCCCATGTACTTGGAGGGCTGCAAACGTCTTTAGATCAGCTGCTATCCCGGCACCCCCACCACTATCAACCCCGGCAATAGTCAATGCCCTCGAAATTCTGAACCCCATACACGATACCCATGCATATACCGCTATGTGGCTGATAAACAACCCTATAGGCTCTCTATAGATAATGCTCTCTTCCCAGAGGATCTCACCTCAAACCCCCGCTCTCTAGAGTCAGGAGAAACCTAGCAGCAGTCTGTGAGAAGATAGAAAACTATATCTGTTTTATATTCTTACCAGCATTAATTGGTCTCTATCATTCTTCTATATAATTAATAGTTATAAGCATTATTGTCAGATATTTGTTGAGGCAGGGATAGTGGGCTGGTTGATATGGCGCCCCTTCTAGAGGTCAGGAACCTGAAAACTTATTTCTATACCCTGAGAGGCGCTGTCAGAGCTGTAGACAGTGTTTCTTTCACCATCAATAAAGGGGAGACTATAGGAATAGTGGGAGAGTCTGGTTCTGGCAAATCAACACTGGGGTTTAGTCTTCTAAGGCTGGTACCGCCTCCCGGGAGGATTGTGGATGGAAATATATTCCTCGATGGTGAGGATATACTAAAACTTCCTGAAGAGACTATGAGGAAAGAGATCAGGTGGAAAAGGATAAGTATGGTGTTTCAAAGCGCCCTCAATGCCCTGAACCCTGTGAAGAGAATAGGGGACCAGATAGCTGATGCCATCATGGCCCATGAGGATGTCAGTAAGAAGGAGGCTTTGCAGAGGGCTGCGGAGCTCTTGAAAGCAGTTGGTATAGATCCTACTAGGGTCAACAACTATCCACACGAGTTTAGCGGGGGTATGAGGCAGAGGGCTGTAATAGCGATGGCCCTAGCCCTCCAGCCAGATATAGTTATAGCCGATGAGCCCACCACGGCCCTAGATGTTGTGGTTCAAGCACAGATCCTGAATCTTTTCAAGAGGCTTAGGAAGGAGAGGAATATGAGTATAATCCTAATAACACATGATCTCTCACTTGTGGCAGAGATAGCAGATAAGGTCGCGATCATGTATGCAGGTAAAATAGTAGAGCTAGGGCCTTCCGAGAAGATATACACAAGCCCGGCCCATCCATACACAAAGGGGCTGATGGCCAGCATACCAAGAATAGGAGGGGCTAAAGAGCTTTCATGGATACCGGGCTCTCCACCAGATCTTAGAACACCACCACCAGGATGCAGATTCCACCCCAGATGCCCCTTCGCTATGGAGATCTGCAGAAAGGAGGAGCCTCCATACTTCCAGCTAGATAGGGACCATATATCAGCTTGTTGGCTACATAAGGAGGGAGTTGCTCAAAGTAGATAGTAGAGGTGCTCTAGATGAAGATCGAGGATATAAGCGGTAGAGAGGATGTGATCCTTGCGAGCATAGGAGTCAAGATGTATTTCTCACTAGCTAGATCTATAACAGAGATCCTAGCAAGAAGAAGCAGGGTTGTAAAGGCTGTCGACGGTGTTAATATATTAATTGAAAGGGGCAAGGTAACATGCCTTGTAGGGGAGTCGGGCTGTGGAAAGACCACCCTGGGTAAGCTGATAGTAGGCCTCTATAGACCAACTGAGGGGTCTATATATTATAGACCTTCTGAAGAGCTCTCGAAGGTATTGCTGGAAAGCGGAGTTCCATATATCGAGAGTAAGGGGGGCCCGATGTATGATATATCGAGGATAAAGGGTAAGGCTCTTAAGATGTTGAGGAGAGAGATCCAGATAGTATTCCAGGATCCATATGGCTCTCTCAATCCTAGAATGACTATAAAGGATATACTGGAAGAACCCCTTATAATCCACGGCTATAAGGATGAGAAGGAGAGGCTTGAAATGGTTATAAGGGCGCTGGAGGACGTTAAACTAACACCTCCAGAAGAGTTCTTAAATAGATATCCATTCCAGCTGAGTGGTGGTCAGAGGCAGAGGGTCAACATAGCTAGGGCTATAATACTGGGTCCAAGGCTAGTAGTTGCTGATGAGCCCGTATCAATGCTCGACGTATCTATAAGGGCTGAGATACTGAAGCTGATGCTAGATCTCAAGGATCAGAAGAACTTGACATATGTATTTATAACCCATGATCTTGCTGTAGCCAATATTATATGTGACTATATAAATGTAATGTATCTAGGCAGAGTAGTTGAATATGGACCAACGGATGAGATCCTGTTAAGACCTAAACACCCATATACACAGGCCCTTATAGCGGCTGTCCCGACACCAGATCCAAAGGGTAGGTGGAGTATAAAGGAGGTCCCAATAATAGGCGAGGTCCCCAGCGCGCTCTCTATACCTCCAGGATGTAGATTCCACCCCAGATGCCCATATGCCATGGAGATCTGTAAAAGGGATGATCCGCCATATTTCGAGGTAGGGCCTAAACACTACTCGGCATGCTGGCTCAACAAGGAGGGGACCGGCCCGAGCCTCAAGGCTCTATAGCTAGTGTTATATCCTCTTTCTAGGAATATTTTTAGGATAGTATGAAGGTAAGGGTTGAGGCTGAGGTAAGGCCGACGGAGAATATTGAGAAGGTGAGAAAGGCTATATCTAATCTCTTTAGCCTGGAGAGCTATAGAGTCGCCGATCTAGGCTCTTACAAGGTCATTATTGGGGAGTCTAGCTCTATAGCATCTTTAATAAAGATTCGGGAGATTATAGTGAGAGAGAAGATAGCCGACACAGCTAGAAGGATCATGGGTAAAGGTGCTGCCGATAGGTATATATCATTTAAGGTTAATAAGCAAGCAGCATACGCCGGTAAGCTATCCTTTGTAGAAGATGATAGGGAGAGTAGTATGGGGCCTATAAACGTTTTCATTGAGGCTAAGGATGCTAAGAAGCTTATAGACTGGCTAGCTCCTAACACGCCTGAGAAGGTTGCTAGCGAAGTGCCAAGGGATCTTTAGCATTAAAATGTTATCGAGGCACCAGGTGGTTCTTAGTGGATCTAGAGATGAGTATTCCTTCATGGGCTGAGGTAATAACAGAGGGTAAGGCTAGGATCATAGCGCCTAGAAAGGATCTATTTCTAAGATCTAATGGCATATACGAACCCTCACACGCACCTGTGTTCTATAACCCTGTGATGGTGTTTAATAGGGATATCCTTATAGTGTTTCTCAACACATATTCAAAGCTATTTAAGAGAATCAGAAGCGCTTCAGATCCTATGGCAGCCACAGGTGTTAGAGGCGTTAGGATAGCCCTGGAGGTTGATGGCGTCTCTGAGATCGTTCTAAACGATATAGATCCTCTAGCATGTAAGATCATGAGGTTAAATATCTCTCTAAACAATGTATCCAGATTATCCAGAATATATTGTGAAGATGCTAATCAACTAATGATCTCTCTCTCAAAATCCGGTATTCATGTGGACTTCCTAGACATTGATCCCTATGGCTCCCCAGCCCCATATATAGAGAGTGCTGCTAGATACGCTGGCATAGGAGGGCTTCTGGCAATAACCGCCACGGATCTCGGACCGCTAATGGGTAGATATCCCTTAAAGGCTTATAGAAAGTATAGGGCGCGCGTGGACCCAAAAATAGATTTTAGGAGGGAGCTGGGTCTCAGGGTCCTGATCTTCAGTGTGGTTTCTAAGGCATCTGAGCGCGATATCGCTCTAAGGCCTTTGCTATCATACTATGCCGATCACTATTACAGAGTATACTTCTCGATAGATATTGGCGCTTCAAAAGCGGATCAGATTTTAGCTAAGACAGGCTATATAATGTTGTGTCAATTATGTGGCTATAGAGAGCCTAGTCTGGATCCTCTCAGCAGAGTTGCATGCCCGAAATGCGGGTTCAAAATGACTCTTTTAGGTCCGGCATGGCTAGGGACCCTAGCAGATTCTGAGATATTGAAGGGGCTGGCCAGTCATGTTGATAGCTTTATGTGGCTACATACTAGGGATAGGATAAGGAGGCTTATCTCTACACTAGAAGATGAGGAGAGGGTGGGTAGACCATTCTTCTATAGGATCGACTATCTCTCTAGGCGTGAAAAGGTTAATATGCCTCCCAGAGAGAGGTTAATAAGTTGTTTAAGATCCATGGGCTATGAAGCGACTAGAACACATTTCGATAGCCTAGGAGTAAAAACTAACGCAGATATTGATGACATTACTAGATGTCTAGAGGTTGAGAAGGGGTTCGGGCTTCATCGGGCTTGATATCCTAGATCAGGCCCCTTCCCTTGGCTTCAAAGCCTCAGGATCCCTTTTCATCGGGATCCATATCAATGGGATCCACCCGCTCAAGGCGACCCAACCCACAGCTCCTCCATCATAGTTTCCTCCGGCTCATTGCTGTGGGGAAACCCAGCCTCCTAGCTCCCCTCTTCTTTCTCCTACCACCCTCTAGATACCTCCTCCTAATGTTTATTGATGCCACCTTATGCCTACTCATTTTTAATCCACATCTTGGGCATTCGAAGACATGCCTCTCCTGGGTCTTCACAACATATCCGCATCTGAGGCATTCTCTAGAGGTGTTCCTCAGATCCACATAAGCCGTTAATGCCGTCTCTGACATCCTCCTATGAATCCTCCTCCACGGTGTTCTAGCATTCCTCTTCCTCCTATTCTTAGCCCTTCCCCTACTAACGAGATCCTTCTTACCAAGATCCTCGAAAACCATGAATAGTAATAGTGTTTGGTAATAGTCTCTAAGACCTGCTGTTAGCTTGTTTACAAAATCCTCTCCCTAGCCACATACCTCTCATAAAGCTCTCTCTTACCCCTACCCTGTGCAATGCCTTCCTCACCTCATACACAATTTTTATGCCATGAAGAGGCCTGAGACCAGCATTTATAAAGCCTATCGATAGCTAGTAGCCATCCAATGACAGCTCATCACTATCCCAGCCAATAACCCTCATAACCTCGATCCTCTTAGAGCTCTTAAACGGTATTATTACCATGTCATCCTTCATTATAACCTTACCAACACCCCACCCCTCTGACCCTTTTCTCGACCATGCTAAACTCCACGATACATAGAAGTATTCTCCTTGTCTCAGGGTTATCCTTATTGTCCTAGCCTCATAGATCATCTTCATAAGTGTTACCTTGCATTTAGCGAATCTCCTCCTAACCCTTGGCTTGATCTTCCCAGCCTTCCTCCTTAGATACCCCTTTCTCCAGCTCTTCATAATCGAGTAAGCTTTTCTAATAACAGCATCTACCCAGTGTGCTGCGTAGGGGTTATCCTTCATAAGCTAATCCCTAAGGCGTTTCTTAAAAGCCCTATCCTTCGGTATTATTGGGATCCTCACCTTCAAACCCATATTAGTGACCAGCTTTCTATCCCTTCTAACGAGCTCTGGGAAGCGATATCCCACTCAATATTATTAGATCAGATCTATAGCCTTCTGGAGACCTTAACATACCATGTTACAAGCTTCGAGACCCTCTATAACCAATAGGCACGCTATATGCCCTCACAAGCTCAAGGATCCTTAATAAGTCTTCCAGCACCCCAAACATCTTCTCACGGCCTTAACATTGCATTCCACTTCAAATAAAAGAGGTATTATTAACACTTATAAGCATATATAAAACTCAAAGCAGTTTTACTACGGCTGAGAAATGTCTTTCTCGCTAGATCCTGCTATTCTTATGTGAGACTCCTCTCTTTTCCAGATCCTTTCTCTCTAGAATATTCCTGATATTCTTATCATACGGAGGTCTTATAACCCCTAGCTCTGTTATAACCCCTGAAACAAGATCTGGAGGCGTTATATCGAAGGCAGGGTTTATTGCACTAACGTCTTCTCTCGTTATGAGAAGCTTTCCCATTACCCTTTTAACTTCCTCCGGGTTTCTCTCTTCTATGACTAGGTTATCTACGCTGGTCTCTAGATCTATAGTCGATGTTGGCGCAGCGACATAGAATGGCACATTATGTCTCTTAGATGCCAGAGCTATCATGTAGGTACCTATCTTATTTGCTACATGACCTGTGGATAAGATCCTGTCTGCCCCAACCACCACCTTCGAAACCATTCCTCTATACATTAGATAGCCCACTGCATTGTCAGTCACCAGCTTCACAGGTATCCCGTCCCTCATAAGCTCCCACACAGTTAATCTAGCCCCTTGGAGTAGGGGCCTTGTTTCAGTAGCTATAACAGTGATCCTCTTCCCCTGCATCCAAGCAAACCTTATAACGCCGAGGGCAGTTCCGAAGCCTGAGGTTGCTAGCGACCCGGTATTACAGTGTGTCAGGATTATATCTCCATCTTCTATGAGCTCAGCCCCATGCCTCCCGATTGCGAGGTTTGCTTCTAGATCCTCCTTCTGGATCTTAAGGGCCTCGCTAATAACATAGGATCTGATCTCCTCAGCGCTAGAACCCCTATCGGCTAAGCTATATACACCATTCATAACCCTTCTAATTGCCCAGAAAAGGTTAACAGCCGTCGGCCTTGTCCTTGAAAGCCTCTGGGCAGCCTTTTCAAGTGCTTGTAGAAGCTCCTCCCTAGAACTGTGGCTCTTGTAAGCCACAACAGCCAGGGCCAGCGCTGCTGCAACCCCTATAGCTGGTGCACCCCTTATTTCGAGCCTCTCAATGGCTTGCGAAATCCTCTCTATATCATCTGAGGAATGCCATACCTCCTCATATGGTAACCTAGTAACATCTAGCCATATAAGTCTACCCTCTTCAAACCTCACAGGCATTAAAATATCCATGGCACTCACTAACCAAATCTATTCCAAGAGCTAATATCTTTTATAAGGACCAGCCTCGCCTCCTATGGCGGGAAGCGATAATTTCTTAAGAATCTCACAAGCTAAAGATAATATATGACCATTCTTAAAATAGGTCTCGAACCCATTCTCAAATAATCCCAGGAGCTAGAAAGGCTGTTACAAGGTAAGCAATAGATTTAAATACTTCTAGTTACTTATAAATACCTGATGTATGTATAGAGGAGCGTTATCTCAGTTAGGGAATTTGCCATGGTTCTCGGTGTTTCAAGGGGGGTTAGGAGGCTTATTGGGATTGCTAGGGGAGGGGCATGCTATCGCTAAACAGATTACTGGTTTTAATATCCTGTATGTTTGTATATAATATGTGTGGGTGATCTATTTCTTGGAGAAGCTTTTCAAGGTTCTTCGTAGAGCTGTTTTGCTGGATTACTATGCTAACAAGCCAGCTAGAGAAGCTCTAGGGGAGATCGTAGAACCACTAGAAGCTATGATTGAGGAGGTTGAGTATGCATTAGAGCACGGAGCATCACAGAAGACACTACACAGGGTTTTCTACAAGAGGTATAGGAAGCAATACCTTGGATGCCTCCTAGGGTTATTAAGGGTACCTATAGAGATGCTGTTAGAAGGGCCAGGGCTTTAGAGAGGCTAGGAAAAGGGGTAGAGCTTACACAAGGAAACCAGAGGTTAGGAGGGTCAAGATAGTATACTCGGATAACCAGGATTAAGGGCTCGGGAATGGAGGTATATGCTTAGAACCCATATGGGCTGATAGAGCTGAGGTATAAGGGTAACGGGCAGTTGTATAGATACCTCTACAGCTACTGGAACTTATCGAGCGAGCTCAAGCTAGAATCTAATGGGAGTGCTTGATTACCTAGCATTCTCAAGATCCTTCGAGATCACCCACGATCCCAGTAATGTTGTTTCTCTAGATGTTAATGAGAATAATGTTACGATAGCAGTATTCAGGGGTGGCATGTTTGTTGAAGTGATCAGAGTTGAGACTAGCCTTGGAAGGATTGCTATAGCATATTCAGTTAGGAGGGAGAGGATCTCGAGGGAAGATCTACTGTGGGAGGGATGTTAGGAGGAAATTGAAGAAGCTCAGAGAAGGCAATAGAAAGCAGGGTATACTCTATAAGGTTGCTAGCATCATAGAGGAGCTTGCTAGGGAGAACAAAGCTGTTGTTATAGAAGATATCGGTGGTGATGATAAGGAGAGGATAGAAAGGGATAGGGGTAGGAGGCTTAGGCACAGGATTAACCAGTGGAGCGTCTCTAAGCTAATAAATTTGCTTGAGGATAAGCCCATACATGTTGTAAGGGTATCTGAGAAGGGCTCCTCGAGCGTTGATCCGTTTACGGAGAAGAGGATCGATAGTTACAGCCCCCTGGTGATCCGCACTGCAGTGAGGGGGCTAATGGAAGATACAAAGTGATAAAGATAACGCTGAGAATAGCATATGTCGATGGCAGGGTTGTTGAGAGGGATGTAGTGGGAGTAATAAACATCGGCTTGAAGTATTTATCCTCCGGGGGGAGGCCCGTGGCGTTGGGCTCGACAGGCACCCATGCGCCTCGGGGGGAGCCGGCGCTCGCCG
>Ga0079996_111830_pt1 | contig 14274 bp, 15 predicted proteins | sample PerSpoAPS_AMetaG_FD_69199 | JGI IMG/M metagenome (GOLD analysis project Ga0079996, IMG submission 69199) | Thermal spring microbial communities from Yellowstone National Park, Wyoming, USA - Perpetual Spouter A (PS_A) MetaG (SPADES assembly)... | ecosystem: Environmental > Aquatic > Thermal... | reverse complement strand
CTGTCAGTATGTCTAAGGTGGTGGATCTGCAGAAGGTGGGGGTCAAGACCCAGATCTTCCTAGCCGATGTACATTCTTGGCTAAACAACAAACTGGGAGGTGACCTAGATGTAATTAGGAAGGTGGCGGTGACGTACTACGTGGAGGCCTTTAAGAAGATAATCGAGGTGCTCGGCGGCGACCCCGACGCCACAAGGTTCGTCCTGGGGTCGGACCTGTATCACCACAACGACGAGTACTGGTTCCTCCTTATGGACGTAACCCGCCACCTGACTCTTTCCCAGGTGAGGCACAGCCTGACCATATTGGGCAGGAAGATGGGCGAGTCCATCCCCCTGGCCTACCTCGTGTATCCGCCCCTCCAGGTTGCCGACGTGTTCGCGCTGGAGGCGCACATACCACACGGCGGCGTTGACCAGCGGAGGGCGCACATACTGGCGAGGGAGGTGGCGCATAAGATCAGGTTCTACCCGCTGAAGGTAGACGACAGGCGGATAAAGCCGGTGGCGCTTCATCACAAGCTTCTGCCGGCGCTTAACATCACCTCGAAGCCCGGTAGCAAGGAGGAGCTCAGCGAGTTGAAGATGAGCAAAAGCATCCCGCAGAGCGCCATATTTGTCCACGACAGCCCCGAGGAGGTTAGGCAGAAGATAGCAAGGGCCTACTGCCCGCCCCGGGAGGTGGAGTACAACCCCGTCCTCGAGCTGATCCACATAGCCGCCTTTAGGGAGGAGAGGAAAACCCCATTCGTCATTAGAAGACCTCCACAATACGGCGGAGACGTGGAGGTCTGGAGATACGAGGAGCTGGAGGCCATATATAGAGAGGGGAAGATCCACCCGGCCGATCTAAAAAACGCCGCCGCGGAGGCGTTGACACAGTTGCTGGAGCCCGTCTACAGATACTTCCAGGGACCCGGCGCCAAGCTCCTAGAGGAGATGAAGAACATCTCGATTACTCGCTAGGTAGCGCAACGCCTCCTTTAGGGCGACCACCGCCCGCGGGTCCGTCAAGGCGGCGGCAAGGAGCGTCTTGACGTGGTCGTCGTAATCAACCGCGACGTAATCCCCCCCGTTTAACACAGCGAGGAGGCGGTCCACCAGCCTCTGCCCGTAGAGCACCCTAAACGCGGCGAAGGCGGCCCTCAGCCTGAGCCTAGTGGCCAATGTGCCCTCCTCATATCTAAGCGGACGCCCCCGCGCAAGGGCATCAGCAGCGGCGTAGCCACTGCGGAGGGCCAATATTATGCCCCCTCCGCTCAGCGGCTTCGCGAGGCCTGCCGCGTCTCCGACGAGTATTGTGCGGCCCTCCACGAGGCGCTTAAGCGGGGGACCCGCCAGGACCCCGCCGCCGAAGGGCTTCCCCACCGGCGTGCCCCTGACGAGCTTCACCAGTTTTCTCAGCTTGTCCACGGTGCAACACGTATCTGCGAGACCCAACCTGTAGAGTCCCTTGTCTATTTCCACGATCCAGGAGAAGTAGGCCTTGGAGAGCTTCTGGTTGTACACCACCGTCATGCCCCGTAGCCCCACGTCGCTTTTCACGTCCACCTGGAGGCCCGGTAGCCGCACCACGTGCCCATAGGCGCTGGAGAGCCTGCGGGCAGAGCCCTCCGCCACGACTACGTAGTCGTATGGCCCGTACCGCCTTCCGCCTGAGGTGTAGACGTAGCCGCCCTTCACGGCCGTCACCTTCTCCCCCAGCCGGATGTTGGGCACCCTCTCCGCGAGCCAGCGCTCCAGGCCCGGCCTGTCGATTAAATAGACTTTATCCTTGACGCCGAAGTAAATACGCCGTCCCTCCAGGTCTGTGACCACCAACTCGTCGAATTTGTTGAGCACAAGCCTCTCTGGTATCCCCACCACCTGCGCCGATCTGCCGCTCACCAAACTGGTGCAGTGCCTCGGGAGGCCCACCTCTAGGTGCTCCTCGAAGACTTCCGCGTCGCCGTATCTCCCGGCGAATGCGAGGCCGGCCGGGCCTGCGCCCACCACCGCCACCTTCACGGAGGTGCGTGACTTTCCGTTTTATATATCTGCGTTATCTGAGCCGTGGAGTATAAGAAGGCGATACGCGACCCAATACACGGCTTTATCAAGCTGACCGCGGAGGAGATACAGCTGATAGACGGCGAGCCGCTGATACAGCGGCTGAGATACGTAAAGCAACTGGGGTTTGTCTACTTGGTGTACCCCACCGCGGTGCACACGCGCTTCGACCACAGCCTTGGGGTTATGCACATCGCCAGCCTCATAGGCGAGAAAGTTTTGCAAAAGATGGAAATGTTTGACGAAGTCGTAACTAAACATCTCAGAGCCGCCGCACTGCTTCACGACATCGGACACCTGCCGTTCTCCCACTCCTTCGAGGCCTTGACGCGCGAGCTCCTCCACATGGCCGTGAAAAACAGGTGCGTAGACGTTGACTTGGCGCAGTTCGACGTAGGTAAGCCCCACGAGGTGACTACTAAACTGCTTGTGGAGAGACTTACGCCAAGACTCGCCGAGTTGGGTTACGACCCCGAGCTGGTTAAGGACATTCTCTTTAGGAGAAACGAGAAATACAAGGTGCTTAGCAACATCGTCTCGGGGGTTTTCGACGCCGATAGGCTTGACTACATCATGCGAGATATGTACTTCACCGGCGCGGCGGTGGGCACAAGCTTTACACATATCGACCTTGAAAGAATAATTGAAAATCTCGAGGTGGCTGAGGACAAAATACTTTTCGACGAAAAGGCCCGGGTTAATTTAGAGGGGTATTTAATAACGCGGTACAACCTGTACCGCCACGTCTACCTCCACCACAAAACTGTCTTGTTCACAGAGGTGGGGCGGGCCATACTTGCGGACAACATCGAGAGGTGTGTAGAGGGGAGAGGAGACGGGGTCATCTGTGAGTATCTCTGCGAGCTGGCGCGGTTTGTCGCCGGAAAGGCTGGGGACGTAGATGCGTGGAAGGCCACCGATGACTACTTCATCTCGGTGTTTATGCGCGACCCCAGGTTTAGAGACCTCCTCGCCAGAAGACCTCTGGAGTATATACCTCTGTGGAAAAGAGAGAAGGAGTTTTTAGAAATCTTCAGAGACTCCGCTAAAATAAACGCGTCTATAGATCGGCTGGGGCCTCTCCACTGGGCTCTTGTGAATAAGCTGAGGAGCTGGCTGGTGGAGCGGCTTAATGTAGAACTTGGCGAAGCTTGTAAACTGTCCCACGACGACGTGATAATCTCCTACGTCAGCTTCGAGCCATATACAGAAGATCTCTACATAACTACGGCTGCGAGACCTATTCCAATTTCAGAGATTTCGCCGCTAGTCCAGGCGATAAACGAGGCGTGGAGACGGGCCCCCCACGTCTTTCTCTTTATTCGGAAAAAGACGCTGGACAAGTGCGGCGAGGCGACGCTACGCGGCTTAAAGGACGCGCTTGAACCTCTGCTAGACCTGGCGATTAGAAGAGTGTCAACTCAGAGTCACGCCTAGAGTCTTCTCGACGTACTTGGCGACTTCTTCGCCGGTCTGCTCCAGGATCCACCTGCCGCGCGGCGTAATTGCCGCCGTGCCGTCTCTTATCTCCACCTCGCCATCGAGGAGCTTAGGCCACACCCTCCAGTTGTACCTTATGCCTAATTTCTCCACAGCCCTCTTCGCCAACTCGTCCACCTCCTCTATGGGGGCCGGCCCCCTGGCCAACCTCTGCAGGATCACCAGACGCAGGTATTCGCCCACTGGTGTGTAGCGGACGTACTGCACGTACATGTAGTTAGGTAAATCCCACAAATTTATTTCCAGGAGTCAAAGAAGACGCGGGTAGGGGAGAGTACGTTGAAATTTTGGTCACAGCCATGTGACGTGGGTCCTTTCCATGCGCCCCTCGTGTCGCGTTGGCAAGTGGAAGATTTAAGAAGCCGTCGGGAGGTTGTGTCGTTTGACCTAGAGCTTACTAAGACCTCTGTGGAGTACCGCGGAGGGGTGGCGCGTTTTTCCTACGGCGGGAGTCTCTATGAGGTATCTCTTGACGACCTACCTGAGGTAGACGAGGAGAGTTGCGAGGTATACGTCTTGCTGGACAGGGAGTGGCGTGAGTTGTCTATCGCTAGGGGGCGGTTTTACAAGCTCTGCGTGTTTAGAAGAGGTTGGGCGCCGACGCTTATGATAGACGGCATAACCATGCACAGCGTGTTGGAAAACCCCCTGGCAGTCACGGCGTGGAAAATCGAGAGGGCGGGGGGCCGCACGTTTGAGTGTTGCACCGGGCTTGGATATACGGCCATAGAGGCTTTGAAAAAAGGCGCGAGACATGTAGTCACCGTGGAGATGGACATAAACGTGCTGACTCTCGCCGCCTTCAACCCATACAGCAGGGGGCTTTGGTCCCCCCAGATAGATGTAGTCATCGGCGACTGCCTCGCCGTTGCCGAAACGCTTAGAGACGGGGCCTTCGACTACGTGATCCACGACCCGCCGCGGCTCAGCCACGCCACCCAGAGGCTGTACTCCGAGGCGCTGTATCGCGAGTTTTATAGGCTACTGAAGAGAGGCGGGGGGCTTTTCCACTACGTAAGCCAAAGCGGCACCAAATACAGAGGCCTAAACCCCTACAAGGGCGTGGCCGAGAGGCTGAGGCGCGTCGGCTTCGCCGTGGAGAAGGCGAAGGAGGGCTACGGCATATACGCGAAGAAGCGCTAGAGTATGTGGGGAACTCTATTAAGCACCGCCGCACCCCCGTCTATATATACCATGTCCTCTATGCGGACCCCGCCGACGCCCTCTATGTAGACCCCGGGCTCGATCGTGACCACGTGGCCCCTCTTCAACACGTCTTTAGACGTGGCGAAGAGCCGCGGCGGCTCGTGCACCTCGACGCCGACGCCGTGGCCCGTCGAGTGTATGAAATACTGCGCGAAGCCGTATTCGGCGATTACGTCCCGCGCCGCCTTGTCCACCTCAGCCGCGGCAACGCCTTCCCGCGCCGCCTTTTCTGCCGCCTTGACCGCCTCGTATACGGCGTACATGGCGTCTTTCAACACGCCGAGGCGCCCCGGCGCGAAGGTCCTCGTCATGTCTGAGCAGTAGACCCCCTTCCTGGCCCCTATGTCCACCACAACGTAGTCCCCGTATTCTATCCTCCTGTCGCCGAATCTGTAGTGGGGATACGCGCCGTTGGGGCCAGACGCCACGATGGGGTCGAAGGCCACGCCGTCAGCCCCCTCCTCCATAAACCATCTGTAGACCAGACCAGCCACGTCGCGCTCCCTCATGCCCACCAGCCTCATCTGGCCGAGCTTAACATACACGCTCTCCGTTACCCTGAGAGCCGCCTTGATGAGCTCCAGTTCCCACTCCTCCTTGGCCGCCCTCAGCTCCGCCACCTCCCCCGACACGTCGACCCCCACCTCCTTGTTGTCAGAGGCCACCCTCTCCCTTACTACGCTCTTTAAGGCCTCTAGTATGCTGGGCGCCACCACGAGCTCCTCGCCAGGCCTCCTGGGCGGTATCTCCGCCGAGGCGACGGCAACCACCTTGTCCACAGCGGTCGTGGCCTTTGCCCGTGAGTAGTCGAGGCGGGAGACGTACAAGGTGGAGTACCCGCTCCTGAGATCCACGACGAGGCCGAGCGCGTCCGGCATGCCTACGGCGTAGGCCAGGTTAGGGCCCTTGGTCAGCACCAGGTAGTCGTACCTCCCCGAGAAGGCCCCCGCCAGTTTTTTCAGGTTGCGCATAGATATGATTCGGCCGTATTATAAGTCCTGTCCCCTGAGGTGCGAAAGAGGCACCGGCTTGTCGTATTTCCGCACAACGGTGAAGTATATAACGGAGACGGGGTCGTCCTCCTCCACGTTTCCGTATATTTCTCTGAGCTCGTTTATCAGATCCGTCATGGACCCGAGGCCCTCGGCCGCCACGACGTCGTCGCCGAGCTTCCCCAGCTTGGTGTAGTATACCTTAGTTATGAAGGCCTCGGCGTATATGGCGTCGCAACACACAATATAGACAAGGCTGAAGCGGGGCTTCACGATGCCGTATCTAACGGTAACCCGCTTACGCCCGTTTAGTATATTCTCTAGGTATTTCTCTCTGAAGCGCAAGTAGGGCCCCAGCTCCACCTCTCTGCCCACGCCGCTGTATAAACCTTTAAATTTTTGCATTACGGCTCCTCCGTGTGTGAAGTTTTCACCCAAGGCGACGCCTTGGTGTTTAGGGCTCCCGAGCTGGAGATCGCCATGGGGTACCTAGCTGTGAGGGCTGTGGCTGAGCGGGTGGAGCTGGGCGACGGCGAGCTCAGGTTGTCGCCTGCGTTGCCGGAGGTAGCCGCGGCGCTTAAGGCCCTCTGCGACTCAGACGCCTCCTCCGTGTTGCTCGACATAAAAGACTCGTTGCTCCACATGGGGTGGCTCGTCGAGGGGGCTAAAGACGTGACGAAGATGAGGAAGAGCAGGCGGGCAGGAGTGGGCGGCTTCACGGTGGTGGAGTACGACAAAACCGCCAGAAAAATGACGGTATTCACAACGCAGACTTGCCTCGCCGAGGCGCTGAAGCAGTTGGGCTTCGAGGTCGCCTCCGCGAAAAACTTCCTAGAGGCCACCAGGCGCGTCTCCACGTTGGTAGAGGCGTTGGAGCTTGAGGAGGAGGTTTCACAAGCCTCATGTTAGCCCTCCTCCTACTGCTCGCGCAGGTAGCCGCCCTGGCGGTGGCGGCATATGCGGGGCGGGCCAGGCTGAAGAGGCTGATAGCCGAGGCCCAGAACGGTGCCGTGCCCGAACCTAAAGACGCGGCGGCGGACGACCTCCATGAGGTGGACAAGGCCATACTTAAGCTACTGACGGAGCGGCAGGGCGTGGTGTACCAAAGCGAGATAATCAAGGAGCTGGGCCTGCCCAAGAGCACAGTCCACAAATCCCTCCGTCGGCTCAGCGAGGCGGGCTACGTGGAGATACAGAAGAGGGGTAGGTTCAACTTGGTGGTTCTGAAAAAAGTCACTTCAGAGGCCTCAGCAACTTAACCTCGCCGTAGCTCCTCAAGACGTCTATGACCAGGGGTATGGGATCCTCCTCGAGGCTTTTGAAGCCTGCCAGCTTCACGCCGTCTTCCACCACCCTTATGAAGCCGGTGCCTGTCCTTATCGTGACCTCCTTGGGCCCGAAGATAATCTTAAACAGCTTCTTGGCCTCCGCCAGGCGTTTGGCGACCTCGGCCGCGAGCTCCAGTTGCTCCTCTGTCGGTTTCCCCCTGGGCTTCCTCTTTCTCAGCTCGCTTAGCTCCTCCTGGGCGAAGTCTCCCTTCACAACGCCCTTCGGCCTCTCCACAAACACCACGTCGCCTTCATAGCCTACAACCTCCACGTTTTCACCTTTTCTAACCCTGGCCACGAGGTCTGGGAGGGAGACCTTCTCCACGTCCAGCGGATTACTATTAAATATAAACATTAGCAGATACATGGACAGCGAATACCTTACATACCTGGCCAAGTGCCCATCCTGCGGCAGGGAGATGGATGTTCTGAGCCAGTTCCTCCGCGTGGATCAGCTGACGGGGAGGAAAACTCTGGAAAGGACCTTGCTTTGTAAGACGTGTAACATTAAAATTAGGCAGTACGTCCAGCTGACATGAGTCGGGCAGTTCTGTATAAACGGTCCGAGGAGACGAAGAGACGGTACTCCTTCTACGGCCTCCTCACGGCGATTTTCTACCTGGCAACCCTGCTGGTGGGCGCCGTGGTGTACGCCTCCAGCGAATTACCTGTGTATCTAAGCATGAACGCCGCCGTAGGCAGTGGCTACGGGGTGGCGGTGTTCGCGCAGAGCCTGCTGGTTCTGCTCTCATTCATAGTCCTCGCGGCCGCGGCCTTGTTAATCTTCCTCTCGCGGGCAACCACGGCTAGAGGCGAGTTCACCAGCTCCAGCCAGCTGATATACTCAACCATAGCGGTGACGGCGATAGCGCTGGCCTTCGCCGCGTCGGCCCTCTTCCCGCCGGCGTCTAACGTCGTCAACCCCCTCCACTACCTCTACGTGGCTATGATAGTGGCCGCCCTCGCCATGTCGCTCTATGCCGTGGTGCTCCTAAAGGCCGTGGTTAACTACTACACGCCGAGGCGGAAGTAGCGGCCGGGGTCCCCGTTCTTCTCCACCAGCGAGAGGCTCACCAACGCGCTCAACAGATTGTTAAGCGGCGCCTCAAGCCCCTCGCATCTATACGCCGAGCAGAACTCCCTGAGGGGGCGGTGTATGTCCACCCTCACCACATACGGCACCCTCACAAGCTTAGGCACCACGTCTTCCCTCAACACCGAGGCCACCCAGACCGGAAACGCCCGCTCCTTCCTCTCCCTCTGAAGAAGCTTCACCAGGCCCATGAGGTTTTTCAAGAAGGCTATGCCGAGCTCCAACCTGTCGTAGCGCTCCAGCTGCATTGACACGTATTTACCCAGATCTACGTAAACGTCTAGCCCAGGCTCGAGCGACTTCAGGAACCTCAGCCCCTCAGTTGCGACGTCGCAACGCGCCTTGTCTGGACACGCGTTGCATCTGTCGCCCAGCGTCCCGCGGGCGCAGACCACGCATGTGTCCGTAACTCTGCACATGTCCAGCCCCGGCGCCGCGAAGCCGCACGACCTGCAGATGGCTACTCCCTTCGCCGTGTAGAGGTTCGCCACCAATTGGTGTGTTTTTGGCTTATAAAAAGCCGTCTCGGCAAGTGGTTGCTGAGTATACGCAGTTTAAGACACCAAATTAGAGTATCCTCACGTATTCTCTCGCCGCGGTGGTGTATGCCAATAGCCCCTTGGGGCGGTACACCTCTCTTGTCTTATCCTCATATACCTCATACCGCCTAAACTCCAGCTCCAGTCTCGTCTCCTTCGCCGAGCCGTTTTGGGCACGAAAAGCCTTCGGCGGGGTTGAGGGAGAGACACGCCTCAGACCCGTCCACCGCCACGTAAACCTCCACCATGTACGGGTGGAGGATGCCCACCTGCCTCACCACCTCCACCATCCACGTAAACCTCCGCATAACCTTAGCTATTTCAACCAGCCCCTAAGAACCAGCCACTTCTTCACCCAATCAACGCCGAAGGCGCTCAGCTCAAGCCACTCCCTCAACAACTCCTCCGCCGGGTCAGGCGGCCGGGGCTACTCCCTAAGCCTCTCCGCCGCGTCTCTGTGCCTGGAGATTTCTGTTTTTCTTACGTAGTTGTTTTTAAACCAGCGCATGGAGGTGTGGCGTAGATGCGGAGAAGCCGCCTCAGCCCGGCTCTCGGCGGCGCTGTACTCCGTATACAGCGGCCTCTACGGAGAGGCCGTTGTCTCCTCTATTGCCTCGGCCGTGGCGCTTGCTGACGTAGGCCGCTTCAGAGAGGCTATTGAGTATGTGCAGAGGGCGGCGAAGACGCTGTATGAGGCGGCTAGAGACGTCTTTGAGCAGGTGAAGGTAACGGCTCAGCGCCTCGTGGAGCTGTTTGTGGAGGCTGTGACGCGGGTGCTGGCTTTGGTGGATAAGCACAAGGCGTATCTCTTCTTGATGGCGGCTGTGGCGGCTGGAGTAATTGCGCTGTCCGCCGCGTTGAACCTGTGGGGTCTTGTGGAGCTGGAGAAGCTGGCCTACGCCGCTTCTGCGCCGTTTTTCGCCGGGCTGGCGGATGCCAGCGGGAGGGCGGCTGAGAGGTTTAGTGCGGTGGCTGAGAGGTGGAGGGTGGATGAGAATAAGAAGCAGAAGATAGAAGAGATCATCAACGAGGTCGTCAACGCCCCTCAGAAGAGGGAGAGGCCGTTTTCGAAGTTGACAAGATTGAAGAATCTGCCCAAGCCCCTTGTGGAGCTGAGGAGGGCGCTGACGCGCGTTAAAGACGAGGTGGTGCAAGACGCCGCTGTGGTCGCGGCGCTTGTGCTCTACAAGACGTTGATCAACAACGCCGAGGCATACGGGGAGTGGGCTGAGCTGTATAAATGGGCGAGGGGTCTGGTCGGGAGGGAGGAGTTCACTGTGGCGGCTGGCGATATCGAGAGGCTCCGCGGGTCGCAGAGGGGGCTTGAGGAGGTGGCGGAGGAGGTGAGGAGGGAGCTGAACAAAGTGTTGGCGCTGTACGCATTGCACAGCCGCGACCTATATGAAAGGCTCAGACCCCACATGGAGGTGGACGTAAAGAAGGCGGATGAGCTGGCGAAGGCGAGGAGCGACGAGTTGAGCAAGTATTCAAACGCCAACATGGGGACTAAAGCCTACGCCGCCTTGCTCTCAGCGGCGAGAGGCGGGATATACGGCCACGCGGCAACGTTGTTTATGGCGGAGGGTGCTCTGGCGGATGTTGTGTTACTGACGCCATTGAGCGCCTACAACAAGGCTTGGGAGATCGCCAAAGGGCGCGGCGAGGCTGTGGATCCGTCTTACTCTGGCCGGCGTGAGAGTCCCGTAGCTCAGCCCAGCTGGGAGGACAGGGCCGCCTCTGCGCTTCTGCGGTACCTACTGGGCAGAGCCGTCAATGAGGACCTCATGTTTAGACGCGTTGAAGGAGGTTTTAAGGTGTTTAGGGCATACGGCGGCGTGGAGACGCGTGTAGATACTCTGAAGGTGGAAGGTCAGCCGCGTTCCAAGGTTGACGAGGAGGTGTTGAGACGCTTCATGGAGGAGGCGAGGAGGGAGGCGCCGGACCTCTCGGGGATTAAGAAGATATGGCATGCGTTACCGTGGTTTGCCACAGACGCGTCGTTCTTCAGAAAGTGGATAGTGACCAGCACCGCCCATACTTGGCAGTTGAGGTGGTACATCGCCCTCTTCGGCGAGCCGAAGTCAATCAGAGGCAGAGTCAGCATCACTGAGGAGGGCATCAAGCCCAACGTCACTATGCGCTGGCCTAGGGAGGTCTTAGACCACATCATCGCCGAGGAGGGAGAAGAGCTGAAGTCTCTCCTTGGCCGCGCCGTCAAGAGCTGGCGGGAGCTGGTAGACGCTATAGACTGGAGCTGGGTCTTGAAGAGAGTCGAGGAGCTGGCAAACAAATTGAAGCCTTGGATTGGCCACAAGAAGATGAGCGACGCAGAGAGGGAGGAGCTTGCGAGGAGGATGCTGGGCGAGCTGGCGTTCCTCGTCCACTTCGCCGAGGCCAGGAGGGGGCTGGACGACGGCAGATGGCGCGAGGAGAGGGCCAAGAGGCTGGCTAGGGCTGTGGAGGCGTTGAGCGGTGGGAGGATAGCAGGCGGATACGCCAAGAAGCTGGCCGAGCTGATCATCAGCTACGCCGAGAGCCATACGGAAAGGACGAAGAAGCGCATCGAAAGCCTAGCTAGAGAGGCCGGCGTCTCTAAAGAGGAGGTTCAAGATATCGTCAACTTCGTCCTAAGCGATATGTACTGTCTCGCTAGGGACTGCGCTAGGGATGCGGTTGTGAGGAAGTTCGTCGCACCAGCCCTGGAATTAATTATGCTAGACAAGGCGCTTAATGGAAAGTTCAGCAGAGAGGAGGCGTTGCTCCTCTTCGGCGAGGCGTACGCCACGGCGGTTGCAGGAGACGGCCACGTGGGGCCAGATGATGTTATGCTGGCCGTCGGTGGGGAGCTGGGCGGTGGGGCCGCGCTTCTGCGCCTAGCCACGTTGCATCTGCTCAACCAGCTTCTCTCAGACGAGCTGAAGTTTAACGCGCGGCTACGCGTGGGCCAGAGCGTTTATAGAATGGCCGCACGCGGCGAGGACGCGGCGAGGTTTAAGCGCCTTCTCGCCGTCTCTGCGCCGTCGGCCGGCGGAGAATATTTAAGCGAAAAGTTCAATGGATTCATGGAGGCGGCTAAGGTGGAGGTGCAATTCGGCAACATAAGGCTGGCCAAAAGCGGCGTCGCCGCCGATCTGATAATATCGGAGGGCGGCGCCGCCGTTAAGTACAACGTATATCTGCGCAGAAACGAAATCGTGCTCCAGTTCCGATCGACAGACCGTAGCCGCGTAGAACTTGCGGCGTGTTTGTTAAGGCTTGCTGGCGTCACCGCAGAGGTGAAGAAGGTGGGTGGCAGTGATATATGGTACGTCATGGCCACCACCGACATGCTTGCGGCTGGGCGCGAAGAGCTCAGAAAAGCCCTCGCCGAGATTGTTAGGGAGGCGATCACGAGGGGCTGGGTAAACGCCGGCAAGGCGGAGCGTTGGCTGAAGAAGCTGGAGAGGGGCCGCGTGCTGATGGAGGGGTGGCCGAAGTACGAAGTGGGGCTGACCAGTAGCGGCGCGCTGAAGGTCAGATTCAGCTCACCTAACCCCGACAGCATAAAGCAGGAGGCGCAACGGCTTAGGGAGATGGGTCTCGTGGAGGGCGTCCACTTTTCGGCGAAGATGCCTGAGGAGGGCCGCGACGGCTACGTCTCGGTCTTAAAAGAGGGCTTGGCGTACGCCGCCTGGCTCTCCGAATACGGCTCTGGGATGCAACGGGAGCTTGCGGTCGAGTTTGTGGAGTACATACTCCAGAGGGCGAAGGAGGCGGGCGAGAAGGTCTACGAAAAAGCCAAAGAGATCATAGAGGAGGGCAAGGCAAGGGGCTCCCTGACGTTAAGGGACTTTGTGAAGGAGGTCGAAGTGGACGGTAAGAAACACGTGGTGAAGGTAGTAGGCTGGGGTGCCGAGTTCGACGTGGGCAGGGGCGGCAAACTCCTCCTGAGGATTAGAATAACGGCGGAGGTGGACGGCGTAAGGCGCGAATACACAATCACCTACGGCAGGTATGGAAAGCTCAACGTAGCCTTGGGACGCGCATACCCCAGGTCCAACGCGCCCGGCGGCAGAGAGGCAGACGCCGAGAGGTTCTCGGCGCTGGTGGAGGCATTGACGGACAAGAAGCCGAGGGTGTACCGCATGAAGAACGGCAAGATAATGATAGAGTGCGGTAGTGAGCACCTAGAAGGCTTCAGGCGCTATACAGAACTCGCAGAGGCTATAGCGAGGTGGCTCGAGGAGACAAAGCGGTGAGCCTCGGGAAGCTGGAGTGGCTTAGGGAGAAGAAGGCGCCTGCTAAGAAGGCATGAGCGTCAAGAGACATACCCTGAGCGGGTCAACGTGTGTAGATTTTGCGATTAGACTGGGGAAGGCTTTATCTCTTCCCGAATAACCACAAAAAGCCCCAGGAGCGTCGCCGCGATGCCGATGGCCTGCAGGGGCAACGCCACGCCGGCGCCTAACGTGACCGTTCCCGTGGGCACCTCCCCCAATATGGGGACCGCCAGCAACGTGGCGCCCACCGGCTCCCCGAGGGTGCTGGCGGCTATAGTCACCGCGCGGTACCTCCCCAGCAGGTAGTTAAATACTGTGTGACCCATCATCATGGGTATGGAGGCTATCAGCAGAAACATGAAGAAGGTGTAGGGGTCGTAATCGGTGAGGTTTGTGCGGAGCGCGAGACCCACGCCTAGTGAGACAAGCGCCGCGGCCCCGTAAGCCACCGCGATGTAGCCCAGGGTCCCCACGGAGGACCTCACCACGCGTCCCGCGGCGAGGTAACCTGCGAACGAAAACGCGCCGACTATGGCGAGTAGGTTGCCCAGAAGCCCCCCGGGGGAGAAGGTGATGAGGAGCGCGCCCGCGGTTGCGGCAAGGACGCCGGCCGCCGTGGTTTTGTTTATCCTCTCGCCCAGGGCCCTGGACAGGTACAACATGACGATGGGGTGGATGTTCACGAGGGTTGTGCTAGCGGCTACCGTGGTCAAGAAGAGGGAGGGTATCCAGCTGAGGAAGTGGACCGCGAGGAAGACGCCGGAAAGCAGAGAAAACGCGAGGTCGCGTCCCCGAGGTAGCTCCAGCCCCTTGACGGCTCCTGCGGCGAGGACTATAAACGTGGCAAACGCCAGTCTCCAGAAGGTGATGGCTACGGGGTCCGCCGGGGTTAGCCTGATGAGTATAGATGCGCTCGATATGGCCAACACGCCGACGGGAAGAAGCCAAAGCACAGCTAATCCGCAACGCTTATTTATACACAACTCGGCCCGTCCATGGAGTTTCCAGACGTGGAGCTTGAGGCGCACACGGGGGGGAGGGTGTCGCCGGCTCGTGTGCCGAAGGCAGTCGTCTATTTCTTTCCAAAGGCTTTCACGCAGGGGTGCACCAGGGAGACTATACGCTTCAACGAGCTCTACCCCAGGTTCCGCGAGAAGGGCTACGAGGTCTTCGGCGTGTCTACAGACGGCGTTGAGACGTTGAGGAAATTCGCCGAGAAGCACAAGGTCCGGTTCAAGCTTCTGAGCGACAAGGAGGGGAGGCTCGCCGCGCAGCTAGGGATCTTGAGGCCGACGGGCACCGCCGAGCG
>Ga0079996_115680_pt1 | contig 14275 bp, 9 predicted proteins | sample PerSpoAPS_AMetaG_FD_69199 | JGI IMG/M metagenome (GOLD analysis project Ga0079996, IMG submission 69199) | Thermal spring microbial communities from Yellowstone National Park, Wyoming, USA - Perpetual Spouter A (PS_A) MetaG (SPADES assembly)... | ecosystem: Environmental > Aquatic > Thermal... | reverse complement strand
TGCTGTCAACAAACTCCTCAAGCTCCCCCTCCTCAAGAAACTCCATAGATGTACCCTTTATATGGAAGTCCTTGTCCACATACCCCACCACATTTCCGAGCCCAGTCATTAACACGGCAAGACCTCTTACATATCCCTCGCTGATTTTCTTCAGTCCCACCCCTACATACAGCGCCCTCGGCAACTTAAGATATTCCGCATGTGTGGTCGGCAACTCGACGTAGTAGGGGATGCAACCAGACTTGAAGAGAAGGGCCGAAAGCAAATTAGCCACGTAGTACACTCCACCCCGGCCGCGTGCCGTCCCCAGCAACGTATCTCCATTGACCAGCTGAAGCGTAGAAAGACCATCGTAGTAGCTCCGCGACTTTATCTCGGCAATCTCCATGAACTTTCTCTCTAAGGTGTCGTCGTCTAACAGCGCCAATTTAACACCGCCCCTATCTAGATCCCAGATGTCCTTCAAGCTCCTAGGAACTAATTCCACAAACTCCCGCAATACTCCGTCAGCATGCTTATAGAACAAACTCTCCAACGCCTCCCAATATTCAAGCCTCTCATAATAGACCTCGATAGAGAGTCGCCGCGAGTCAGAACACTTGTACGGCTGACGCCTAAGCACGTCATAAGGCGACTTACTTTGACTCATATCGCCGAACCTATAGCGAAGGTCGCCTTCGTCAAAACCTAACACCTCTCTTACTGACCTGGGCTTTATCTCGCTGAAATACTTGCGAAACCACTCCGGCAAGTTGCCATTATTTAACCTGATAACATACACGTCGGGATATTCGACGAAGAAGCTAGCCTCGATACCCTTCCTACTTAGCAGCCTCTTGACTTCACTTGCGCATTCAACAGTTTTCACCTCATAACAATGCGCGATCTCTGATCTGATAGCCGGTGCCCTAATTAACCTGTATAACCTGTATGTTATGTTGTTCCACGCTGTGCTCTTAAATTCACCTGGATGAAGAATTTCGGGCGAACCGGTACTTAGGTTCATGTAATCTGTGAGTCCAGGCTTTAAAAGCTAGTTGCCTTAGCAGAACCTCCATACTCAAAGGGCCGTATAAGGGATCGGCACAGACTGGCGCCGATCGCAAGAGACTTGATACCTATGCAGGCTCGTAATGGAGCCCCTCGAAAGGCTTACCTTCTCTGCCTGAACCCCACCCTCAACACGAACTCCCTCCCCCTGCCTACGTAGTGGTTGAAGCGGTCGCCGCAGTTTCTACATATGTAATGCGTCACGTGGTACCCCATCTTTGGCATGTCCCACTCCTTCACCCTCTCCACGTTAGGAGAGCCGCAGTAGGGACACTTCATATGATTAGCGCTATATCTAAAATTTATTGATAACAGCTGAAATAGTTACTTTTAAGGCGCAGAGATATACATGGAGACTCTTCTAGAGCGCGGCATCCCTATAGACGCGATTAACGAGTACTCAGCAGTGGAGAAGGGGCCGGGTCGGCCGCCGCATTGGGAGATGGTGTTTTGGTGGACGCGGAAGCCTCTGGCTGGGGCTAGGGCGGTGGTGGCGGCGTCTCTGCTTCCGGCGGATGCCTACCAGACGCCGGAGCAGTTCCTAAAAGACCTCTTCTCCTGCGGGCACGGCCGCAAGACCGTCCACGCCTGCAACCCCGCGTCCCGCCTGGTGGAGAAGATGCGGGGCAAGAAGGTGCTGGACCCCTTCGCCGGCTTCGGCTCGATTCCGCTTGAGGCCGCCAGGCTGGGGGCCGAGGCGGTGGCCGTGGAGCTCCTCCCCACCGCGTATGTCTTCCTCAAGGCCGTGCTGGAGTTCCCCCGCCGGGCGAAGCCGCAAGACGTGGAGAAGTGGGGCAGGTGGGTGGTGGAGAAGCTGAGGGAGGAGGCGGGGGAGCTCTACGACGCCGACATCTACATCGGCACCTGGGAGGTCAAGTGCCCGGTCTGCGGCCGCCATACGCCGCTGGTGGGCAACTGGTGGCTCGCCAGGGTGAGGGGCAAGGAGGGCTACGAACGGCTGGCCTGGATGGAGTGGCGAGACGGGCGCATCGAGATCCGGGACCTAAACGAGGAGTGCAGAAAAGAGGGGGGCGGCTCCTGCGACGAGCTGAGGGCCGAGGTCTCGACGAGAGGCGAGGGGGGCGGCTCCGTGGTGTGGCGCGGCAGGAGGTACGCCGTCCCCCTAAAAAACATAGACGCTAGGCGCGAGACGGCGCAGTGCCTCCACTGCCGCGCCGAGATAAACCACCGCGTGGTAAACGGCAAACTCGTCAAAGGCAAGAAGAGCGAGGGCGACTGGTACGTCAAGTGGGCGCTTAGGCAGTGGAACGCCAACTACGAACGGTACCTAAAAGGCGAAATCACTCTAGACGACCTCAAAAACTCCCCCGCCCGCCCCACCCTACTGGTAAAGATACGCGTAGAAAACGGCGATCTAAAGTTCCAGCCAGCCACGCCTCAAGACGTGGAGAAGCTGTGGAAAGCCGCTGAGGAGCTAAGGAAGATGTGGGGAGACCCAGACATCCCGGCAGAAAGTCTCTGGCCGTATACCTCGAAGGGTGCAGGCGGAAGGCTAAGCATAATTACATGGGGCTTTGACAAGTTCTATAAGCTCTTCAACCCGCGTCAGCTTCTCGTCCTTGTTAAGCTTGTGAAGCTCATCAGGGGGGCTGGCCGCCTCGCTGAGGAGGAGAAGCTCAGGGAAGGCGCCACCGGAGAGGAGGCTAAGAAATATGCCGAGGCCGTGACGACGTACTTGGCAATAGGATTGGTTAATCATGCAAGACATAATTGTTTAGTAACGAGTACAGAACCCACTCGGAAGATAATCACGCATATATTCGCGTTTAGGGGTATTGCGATGACATGGAACTGGATTGATGAGCATCCTTTGGCCAATGTGTTAGGTTCATTTGTAAGGTCTATGGAGTCTGTATCGGAAAGTTTGTCTTATCTTAGGACTACCGGAGTCGGGGAAACAAGTTCCATTAGAGCTATATTGGACGACGCTACTGAGCTTTCTAGGCTTGAGGGGGAGAGTTTTGACGTCGTGGTGACTGATCCGCCGTATGCGGACGACGTGCCTTATGCGGAGCTGAGCGATTTCTACTACGTGTGGCTTAAGCGGGCTCTCAGCGGCATGGATGGCGGCGAGTTGCGGCCGCGTTTCCTGCCGGAGGCCTTTTTCGACGAGTTCAGCCTGGAGATACCTACGCAGTGGCAGAGGTTTGCGCCTAGGGAGGTAAGCGAGGACGAGGGGCGGTGGGAGCACTTCGGCATGAAGGTGACATTCGCCGACCTGTTGTCTAGGGCTTTCAGCAACGTGGTTCGGTTCCTTAAGGAGGACGGCCTCTTGGTGGTGTATTACGTGGCTAAGAAGCCGGAGTCTTGGGAGGCTCTTGTAGACGCCTTGTGGCGGCGGGGCGGCATGACGCTTGCCGCGGCATACCCCGTGGAGACTGAGGCGGAGGAGAGCGTGGTGGCTAGGGGGAAGGCGTCTGTGCTGGGGGGTTACGTGTCGGCGTGGAGGAGGCGGCCCGGCGAGAGGCCGCTTGAGCTAGACGCCGCGTGGGAGGCCGCCGTGGGGGAGGTGGCGAGGAGGGTGGAGGGGCGTATGAAGATGGTGGGGAGGAAGAACGGGGCGACGGCGTGGGTATATTACTACATGGCGGCTTTGGAGTACTTGACTGCGTATTTCCCAGTGCGGATGGGGGGCGTGGAGCTGGACTCGGGGGGCCTGCTTAGGGCGGCTGTTTCGCTTGCCTTCGACGCGCTTATGAGGGCGGCGGGGGTAAGGCTGGGGGACCGGGCGGGGTATGCCTACCTCGCGCTTAGGATACTGGAGAGCGGGCGGGGGTACGTGGACAGCGACGCCCTCGCCCACGTGGAGAGGATGACCGGCATGACCCATGTGGAGTTGGCGAAGCTGGGCCTCATAAGGGAGGCTGAGACGGGGGGCCGAGGGTGGCTAAGCGGAAGGTGTTTGAGGTTTTGGCGCCGCGGAGCGACGCCGTGAATGAGGTGAGGCGGGTCTACACAGCGCAGAGGGGCAGGTCGCCTGCGCTGGACTGCCTGCGGCAGATGCAACTCAGCCTTCTGGCTAAGGCCCCCGCCACCTGCACCCCCGAGGCTAGGCAGGAGACTTTGGCCCTCGCCAAGGCGCTGGCGGAGCTGGCCAAGGCGGGCATCCTCGACGAGGATGACCCCGACGTGAAGCTGGCGAGGGCGGCAGGTGGGTTGGAGTAGTAGCGGTGACGAAATTCTGACCTCCTCCCCGCCCAAGGGGTTCCCCCTAGGGCGGCTCACAGGCGCCCTCGCCCGGCCTTCGACGACTCCTCGGGCCGGGGTCATGGAGCTACCCAGCACCGCGGGTCATCCACCCCCAGCAAGGGGCCTAACCATAGAAGCGCCTATCTTTGAAACTTTCTCCCGATCCCCGCCTTGAAGGGCAGGGCTTTCGTCTGCTGTAATAACGAAATTGTAAAATAGTGGGGTTTACAGCTCTATATGTCTTTTGTAAAGCTTCTCGCGGAGGGGAGGGTCAGCCCGGCGGTTGACGTCTACGAAGTGTACAGGGCCCTCTTCTTGAACGGGCGGCCGGCGCCTCAGCACGAGCTTTACTGTCTGCCGGAGTCTTTTCTGAGGGTGACCTACGTGACGCCGGGGTTCAGGCAGTACGTGGAGGATTTCTTGCGCCGCTTGGCGTCGGGGGAGCCGCAGATCTACCTGCTCCCGGCTCTCTTTGGGGCGGGCAAGTCGCACTTCCTGGCCTTTGTCCTGCACGTCGTTGCGCTGTATAGGAGGTGTAAGGGGAGCGGGGAGTGTGTGAGGAGACATCTGGCGGAGTTCGGCATAGAGCTTGAGGCGCCCACCCTTGAGCGGGTGCCTAACGTGGCGGTTTTCCGCCACGACCGGGAGCCTGAGGCTGTGGCGGCTCAGCTGTGGAGCTCCCGCACGAAGGATGGGCTGAGGGATGTGGTGAGGCGGAACTCGCCGCTTGTGGTGGTTTTCGATGAGGCTCAGTACTTCGACGAGAGGGCCGGCTTCGTGCCGTGGCTACAGACGCTTGCGGAGGTGGTTTCTGAAAGCCGGGGAGCCTACCTCTTCGTGTCCTACGCCCTCTTCCCGGAGTCGCGCCCGGCGACTGAGGCGTCGTCTTCTCTCTTCGTGGTGCAGAGGATGAACCACGTGAAGGTGGCTCTCGACACTGTGAGGAACATCGCCTTGGTTTTTAGGCGGTGGGCCGGTGTCCAGCCTGTCCGCGTGGATCTGGCCCCGTTGAGGGGGGTGGTGCGGGATGAAAGGCTTGCCGAGTTCGAGAGGAGGCTTCAGGATTCGTACCCGTTCAACCCGGTGTTTCTTGACGTGTTGCTTAGGCTGGCTGACGAGTCTGTGGCGGAGCGTACCAGGGTTCAGCTGACGAGGGAGCTTCTGCGGACGCTGTCCCGCGCCTATCTGAACGCGGCGTCGGGCGAGCTGGTGACCTTCGCCCACCTCCCAGAGCCGAGGGAGCTACTCATCATCGGGGGGCCCTACGCCGAGTATTGGAGCCGCTTGTTGTCGCTGTATGAGGAGGACGTCAAGAAGGCGGGCGGGAAGGCCGCCGTCTCCGTCCTTAGGCATATCCTGCTTGTTACTTTCTTGGCGAAGCTCCTCCCGGCGGCGGTGCTCTACCCGACGGAGGACGACTTGGTGCTGGGGGCCTACAACGGGGTTGACGTGAGGCCTGTGGATGTGAGGGACGTGTTGGCTCGGGTGACCGACGTGGGTCTGCACGTGGCGAGGCTGGGGGATAGGTACCTCTACTGGTTCGTGGGCGACGAGGCGTATGCGATTAGGGAGGCAATGGGCAAGTTTTCCGACGAGGACGGCTGGGAGGTGGTGGCGGATGAGGTGGCCAGCTTGCTGAGGGAGAGAGCCGGCGCCTTCTCGGCGGTCTACATCTCGGGCCCTGGGGAGAAGACGTTGGGCAAGGTCAGGGTGGTGTCGGCGCGGGACGCCTGGCAGAAGGCGCTGGAGGAGGTGGACAAGTCCGTCCTCGCGGTGGACCTCCTGGAGTTCGGCGTGCCGAGGCGGCGCAACAACTTGTTTGTGGTTAGGCGTGACGACAGGGCTGAGCTCCCCCCGGACGCCAAGGAGTTGCTCTCTAGGCTGGTGAACGTCTCCAGCGTTAGGGAGGGGGCGGTGGCCCTTGGCCAGGTTGTCAAGGCCGTTGATGAGGTTCTGGGTAACCTCCCCATGTACTTCCCGGACCTCCTAGGGGAGGAGGGGGATGAGCGGCTGAAGCGGGAGATGGAGCAGCTGCTCCGCTCTAGGGTTGAGCGTTGGAGGGAGAGGGCGAAGGCGTCGCTGAAAAACGTGGCGTATACGTGGCTTCGGAGGGTGGCGGCGGGGTTCGCCGACGTCGAGGCCAGGCGGTTGGATGAGTACCTCACGGACGTCGCCAGGCGGAGGGCTGACCTCATATCGCAGGTGGTGAGGTCTCTGTTTGAGAAGGACGTGGTGGAGTGGGGCGGCTTCAAGAAGCTGGGGGACCTCTGGAGCGTGTATCTCTTCAACGAGCGCCTGCCGGCGGCTCCGATATCTTTTGACGAGTTTGTGGAGGCTGTGCGGGACTACTGCGCCGGGTGTAGGTGTCTCTTTGAGGTGGATGGGTCTGTGAGGTGGCTTTCTAAGTCTGGTTGCGAGGTTCCGCCTCTGGACAAGGACACGGGGGTGGCGCCGCTTATGTGGCGGGGCCGGCTCCAGGAGTGGGCTGTGGAGGCGTTTCTGAGGCAGCTGGCTCAGCTCTCCACGGGGTCTTCGCGGCTCTACGTGGTGTACAGGAGGCCGAGCGGGGAGGAGGTTAAGAGGGCTGTGGACGAGGTTCTGGCGGCGCGGTCTGAGTGGTCGTTTCTCACCGAGGGCAGGGTCGTGGAGGAGGTGCTTCAGAGGGGCATCGATGTGAGGGTGGACGGGGCGCCTGCGCCGGTGGTGGAGCGGGGGCCGGGCTCCCGGCTTGTGGTGGAGGTGGTGGCTACCGACGACCTTCTGGCTGTGAAGTACAGGCTGAACGTGTGGGCTGAGGAGCGGGAGGAGGGGGTGTCGGGGCGGCGCTACGTCTTTGAGGTGGAGGCGCCGGCGGAGCCGGGGGCGTATGCCCTTGAGGTGGAGGGGGTGTTTAGAGACGGGGCGCGGGACAGGAAGACCGTCACGATTAAGGTTAGGGGGAAGTGCAGGGGGGGGTGACGAAGTTCGAGGTGGGCCCGGGCGACGTGTTGAGGGCGGTTCAGGCGACCTCTGTGCAGGACGCCGAGGCGTTGTTGAACTACTTCGCCGGGAGGGGGCTTGTCTTTGTTTTTGAGGTGGGGGTGAGGAAGGCGGATCCGGAGACGGAGCTTAGCCTAAACGCGAAGTTTACAGTCTCAGGCGCCGAGGCCAGGAACAGGGCTCTTAGGCTTCTGCGGGCGGTGCAAGACGTGTCGCCTGCCGTAGACGCCGTGTTTAGGTTCAAGCAACCGGCGGCGGTGGACGAGGACATGGTTCAGAGGTTCAAGGGGAGGCCCCTCAAGTACGAGGTGGAGGTGGAGGAGGAATGTTGATCAAGAGGAGGGGGCCTCGGCGGGTGGCTGTGGTTGCGGCTGAGGGCAGGTTCGAGGTTGGCGTGCCGCTGGAGGAGGTGGCTGGGTTTCTGCGGAGGCTTTGGCCTTGGGAGTTCGGCAGGCACGTGGAGGAGGGGGAGGGGGTGCTGGTGTTTAGGGATAGGGTGCCGTTTGAGAGGGCGCTTGTCTACCTCTTGGCGAGGAGGGGCGGGCTTCCGCCCGGCGACGCGGAGTTTCTCGCCGCGTCTCTCCGGCTCCACGAGACGGCGCTGATTGCAGATGCCTTGCTCTACCGCCTGTGGCTCTGCAGGTCGGGGGGCGGCGGCTGCAGGCGGGTGGTGGACGCCTTCGCCAAGATAGCTAAGGCGTATCGGGAGGTCCTGCCGTGACTTCTCTAGTGGAGATCCTCAAGTCGGCGGGGAAGGAGCTGTATAAACATCAGCTGGATTTTGTGTCTGACGTCCTCTGGCTGGCGCGGCCGCGGGTCTTGCTGGCGGACGACGTGGGGCTGGGGAAGACCATCCAAGCCCTTCTCCTCGTCAAGGTGCTGATGGAGATTGGTCGCGTCAATCACGTCTTGGTGGTGGTGCCCCGCGCCGTGTTGGGGCAGTGGGAGGAGGAGCTCCGGCGGTTCGACGTCCCCCACTTCGCCGTGGAGAACCCGGAGTTCCCCATTGGCCACAGGGTGTACTTAGTCACGCTGGATAGGGCGAAGATGCCGGAGTACCTCGAGGCGCTGAGCCGCATCCAGTGGGACCTCGTGGTGGTGGACGAGGCGCATAAGATTAGGCTGGGGACGCAGAGGCAACGGCTTTCGCACCTCTGCAAGGCGGCGGGGGGCTGTCTCCTTTTGACCGCCACTCCTCACACCGGCGACGAGAGGGATTTCCAGTTCCTCACGTCTCTTGTCGACGTCGTTGTCAGGAGGGAGAAGAAGGACGTGGAGGAGTACCAGGGTAAGAAGATCTTCCCCTCCATAAGGTACTGGGTGGTGCAGGTGAAGGCCTCTAGGGAGGAGGCGCAGGCGCTCTACGCGGTGCTCAGCCTTCTGAAAAAAGCCAACGTGGAGCCCATTGTGAGGGTTGTGGTGGAGAAGAGGGCCATGTCGAGCCCCGTCTCTTTCTTCAAGACCTTGGGCCGGGTGGTCGGGGGGAGGTGCGACGAGGAGGCCCTTGAGGAGGGGGAGCTCGACGCGTGTATAGGCAATGTGGCGGGGTGGAGGGATTTGGCGGCGTATGCGGAGAGGTTCGCCTCCGCCTCCGATAGGAAGCTCGCCGCGTTGAGGAGGCTGGTGGAGGTCTTGGGGGGCCGCAAAATCTTGGTCTTCACCGAGTACGCCACGACGGCGGAGTACCTCTTCAACGCCTTCGCCTCGGGCTGTAAGGTGGTGGACTCGGGGGACGGCTTCGCTAGGGCCGACTGCGGCCGGCTGGGCGTCATGTACGCCACGTCGCGGGCCAGGGAGAAGATAGACGTGGGCCGAGAGGCGGCGCTTCTGGCGGAGAGCCACGAGACCGCCCTCTTCATCTCCACGGACATAATGTCGGAGGGCGTCAACCTGCAGAGCTTCGACGTGGTTGTTAACTACGAGGTGGTGTGGAGCCCCACTAGACACGTCCAGCGGGTGGGGAGGATCTGGCGGTTCGGCCAGAGGGCGGACCCCATATACGTGGTGGACATGGTGTTGAAGACTCCGGCCGCCGAGAGGGACGAGTTCGACATGTACCTCTCCCTTCTGGAGAAGCTGTATGAGATCTCCCTCAGGGCTCTGCCGCCTCAGAGCTACGGCGAGTTTGAGGTGTATGAAGTTGCCGAAGACACGTTTAGAAGAGTTCTTGAGGTGGGGTCCGCGGCGTTTCTCACAGAGACAGAGGTATACGAGGCGGCCGCCGGCGGGCGGCTGGAGGCGCTTAAAAAGAAGATTGAGGCCATTATGAGGGAGAGGGAGAAGATTAGGTGGAAGCTTAGGCAACTGGTGGAGGAGGGGCTGGAGGCTAAGCTGGGTCCTCTGCCGGGGAGGCGGGTGGAGCCCGGCGGGGGGTACTACGTTGCATACGTGGAGTACCTAGCCGACGGCGTGCCGCTGTATAGAGAACGCATGTTGGTGCGCCTCGCCTCTCCGCTAAGCCGGAGCAGGGAGGTGCCGGAGGCTCTCTACCGCGAGGCGGAGGTGCCGTGGGACGCCGTGGAGGAGGAGCGGGGAGAGGTGAAGGAAGACGAGCGGAGTCAGGTGGAGCGGAAGATCCACGAGGAGGTGTGGCTCAGCCGCCTAAAGCCCTACCTGGAGAAGGTGCGGAGCCTTCTGCCCATCGGCGCGCCGCGGTACAGAGTGGCGTGGGTCGTGAGGGCGAGGGTGGTGGGCGTGGAGGTCGCCGCCGGGGGCTTTGAGGAGCTGGTGTGGCAGGAGGTGAAGAGGAGCCGGAACATCATGCGGAGCGAGCTCGCCGCGGCCAGTTGCGTCAAGGCTTGGCTGGCGCGGAACGGCTACGTCATCAGGGAGGACTACGCAAGCGTGGGGCGGCCCTTCGACATGGTTGTGGCCAAGGGGGGTCAGATATACGTGGTTGAGGTGAAGGGGAAGTGGGTGGGGAGGCGCGACGACCCCATATCCTTCACGGCCAACGAGATAGACTTCGCCTCCCGGTTCCCAGACCGGTACATAGTCTGCATCGCCTACACAGACGGCGACAGGTGCGTGGAGCTAACCTGCCAGCCCTTCGCCCAGTTCCAAAAGGAGTGGGTGCTCGAGACGGTCCGCGGCATAGAGTACAAATACAACGCCAGAAGAAGGCAGGTATCTTAGGCAAATCGCCACGCATTGTTGCCGCAACTGCAGGCGTCGACCTGTAAGGCGGCGGAACCCAGCCGGCTGAAGACGCGAGAAATAACCATCTACAACTTATCAACTCTGCAAATCTCCGGGTTCGGCAGTAGAAACAAAAGGAAATTGAAAGCTACGAGGTGGTGATCGGCTTGGCTGAGAGGTCGGGCCCATACTTTAGCTTCTCCGCCTTTTCTCCCTCTGGGATTTAGATAAATCAGGGGCCCCCGGTGTTGGTGCCAGGCGCGACGCTACTCCCTAAGTCAAGTCCTGTACAACTCCACCTTCGACGACCTCTTAGTGGGTTGTAATATCAACTTCAAGCCGAAAGCTGGATTTTAATCTCGGCAACAGGATATGCGATTTGTGCCGCCGCTACGACTGCGAGGACCGCTAGAGAGAAAACCGCCAAAACCACCCCTAAGACCAGAGGGAGGATCCTCCCGCCTCTTTTAACCGCCATGTATATGCCGATGGCCAACGCCGCGGCGGCCACGATGTAGCCGAGAACTACAGTAACCACAAAAGCCGCTAGAAAGGCCATAAACACGAGAAAAAGACCGAGCAGAAACAACGCCACTGCCATACCTGTGGACACGTTACATCTGCTTTGGGCTTAATAAGTTTTCTGCTGTCTCAACATAAGGGGTGTGCTTAAACATGTCGAGAGGTAGGACGGGGTTCACAGTAGCAGTTGCTCCGCTAGCTTGGCTGATCAGCGTTGGCGGCTATGTCGGAGTCGTCACTACGCTAAGCGCCGCTGGAGTGGCAAGATTTATAACTTTACTGCCCAGTTTGTATGTGAGCTTGGCTGATGAGATCAGGCGGGTTTTGTTGGAGCATCCGGAGATCCTAGTGGAGGTCCTCACGGCTAAGCCGGAGATCGTCTATGAGGCTTTAGCTAAGCTGATGCCTTGGCAAAACCTAGCCACCAAGGACGACTTGAGGAGAGTCGAGGAAGGTATTGGCAAATTAGAGGAAAGGGTTGAGGGATTGGAGGAGAGGTTAGGCATGGTTGAGGAGAAGATGGCCACCAAGGAGGAGCTGAAAAGGGTCGAGACTGCCCTTAGGGAGGACTTGAGGAGGGTTGAGCTTGCGCTGAACGCCCTGGGCGCCAGGTGGGGGGTTCTTAGCGAGGATGCGTTTAGGAGCGGCGTGAGGGAGCTTCTTAGGGATGCGGGGTATGCCGTGGAGAGGTGGATTCACTACGACGATAGGGGGTACGTCTACGGCTACCCAAGCGAGGTGGAGCTAGACATAATAATTAGGGACGGTAGGACGTTCGCCGTTGAGATAACGTCGGCTCTGAAGAGGGGCGACTTGCAACAGATAAAGAGGAAGGTTGAGCTGTTCAGCGCCGTTACCGGCAGAAAGGTAGACGCTGTCTACGTAATTACGCCGTTTATCCACGACAAAAACCCCGACGCGGTGATCGCCGTCGCCAACGCCATGGGCATCACCGTAGTGTGGCCTAGGCCGTGACGCGGCCGACCCCCAGGGGATTGCGCCCCGCCGGTGAAGGCGACGCGCGTAGCCTTATCGGCTCGGCGAAATGCGCCTATGAAGCCGGCGGTAATACAGAAAGGTATTTATCAACAGATTCTGAATCTCCAGTAGGGTAGAGAGCGTCGGTAAAGGCGTTGGGGTGTTCGGCGAATTCATCCCGACGAAGGCCCGCGGCCTTAGGGGTGCGCCGGGGGTTCTGCATTGCGCGTAATCTCCGCCTTGGCGTTACGCCGCGGCGTCCGCCGTCGGTCAGCGGCGCGATCGACCTTTATCAAGCCGTCTGCGGTTCAGACAACGGGTTAGGTCCGTCCCACACGGGGGAGAAGAGATATTAAAGTGGGACTGACGTGTGGGACGTGATGAGGAAGGTGGACGGCAGGGGGAGGCTATTCCTCGGCAGGTACTATGCAGGAAAGACGGTCTATGTCGTGGAGGTTGGGGGCGGCTTGGTGGTAACGCAGGATAGGGACTTAGCCGAGAGGGCGAGGGCCCTCGGCGTCGAGGCGCTTCTAGAGGTCTACTACAGACTGCTGGACCTGGTCGGCGAGCCTACTGCAGAGGATGTCGAGAGGGCTGTGGAGGAGGCCATATGGAGAGATGCGTCGTCGACGCATCGGTCTTGATCTCTAAGCGGTGCTCCAATGCGCAAAGCGGTACGTGACTTCTGTAGTTCTGCTGGAGTACATGACGTGGGCCAGGAGGTCGGCCGAGGAGGCGTGGCTATATTAGGCTTCTACAGCTGTTGCCCAGCCTCCTCCGCCGGCTCGACATAAGAGTTGTGGATAAGGTCGCGGTGGAAGACGTGGATATCGCCGTCAAGTGGGTTCTCGAAAGAGGCGTGAGTCCCGGCGATGCCCTCATATCGGCCGTGGCCCGGAGGCTGGACGCCGTGGTGATCACCAGGGACAGAGACTGGGAGAGATTGCCTGAGGTCAAGAGCGTAATTCTGCCTTAGCCGCCGGCGCGGCGTCCCCGCCGCGGCGACATGTCGCTGACAGCGTCCACGGCGAGCACCCCTTGTATCTCTCCAGCCGGAGGTCTCGTGGACGGCCGCGTCCAGCCGCCCATCGAGGACTTGCTCCTCGGGGCTCTGCGCCAGTTCGATCTTGACGCAGGCCGTCTACGCGACTTCCTCGCCACGAGTAGCGGCGCCTCCCGTCTTCTACGTGTTTCATCAGCCCCGCTAGGTCGCGGTCGGCGACTTTTATCAACCCGACCTCTGAGAAAGACACGTATCTATCCAGTCAACATCTTCGCACCTGCCGTTACCCCGTTGCCAGGCGCAGGGTCTGTGGGCGTTGTCGAGTCTTTAAAAAGGTCGGCGGGGACCGCCGGCTGTGCTCAACTTTATATTTTGGGTGATTAACCTTTATAAATGTCTTTTTTTCGGAGCTTATGAACGACTTGTTGGTGGTGGTTGTCGGTACCAGCGACGTGTCTTTGATACCTGGCATCTCCATTGCCGGCCCGTCGCCTGAGGCGACTCACTACACGCCTGCGCTGGATGTGGAGTACCTCCTCACTGGGCGGCCCATTACGCTCGACGTGGTGCCGGCGACGCCGGAGGGCGTCCCCACGCCGGCTCTCGTCACTAGGGCGTTGACCAGCGACGTGCCTAAGCTGGTGGTGGACGCGGGGGCCCGGGTCCAGCCGCAGGTGCCGCGGGTGGTGCTGGGCGGCGTGCCTGGGGGCGACATAAGGAGGGGGGCCTTGCCGCGGGAGGTGGCGGAGAGGATTGTAAAAAACGGCGTGTTGCTGGGCCGCCAGCTGTCGGGGCTTGGGCGGGTGGTGCTCGGCGAGTCTATCCCAGGCGGCACCACCACGGCGATGGCGGTGCTGGTGGCGCTGGGCTACGACGCGTGGGGTAGGACCAGCAGCGCCGCCCCCAGCAACCCCAAGGAGCTCAAGTCGGCGGTGGTCAAGGAGGCGGTCTCCCGGCTCAAGCCGCCGGTGGACGCCGTGACTGCCGCCAGCGAGGTGGGCGACCCGGTCCACCTGGCCCTGGCGGCAATAGCGTTGGGCGTGGTGGCGGCGGGGGGCGAGGTTCTGCTGGCAGGCGGCACGCAGATGGCGGCCGCCGCGGCGCTTTTTAAGGCCCTCGGCGGCGACCCGGGGCGTCTCGCCGTGGTCACCACCCGCTGGATCGTGGAGGACCGCTCTGCCGACTTTCTGGGCTTGATGAGGGAGGTGGGGGTGGGCCGAGTACACTACTCCAAGTCTTCCTTCGCCGATTCGCGGTGCCGGGGTCTTAGGGCCTACGAGGAGGGCTACGTGAAGGAGGGGGTGGCGATGGGCTACGCGCTGTGGCGGGCCGAGGCGGCTGGCGTAGACGTCTTGAGGAGGGTGGAGGAGGAGTACGTGCGCGTCGTCGGCCCCT